>WNGG01002971.1_pt1 | contig 61500 bp, 57 predicted proteins | sample 5400661 | NCBI WGS metagenome assembly WNGG01 (sample SAMN13153372, study PRJNA577476) | soil metagenome | isolation source: 100 cm soil or saprolite under Garry oak tree replicate 1 | place: USA:California | collected 2016-06-15
ACTCTTATCGTTTACTGAACATCGTACGGCATTAGTATAGACGGAAAAAAGCGGTTTGTCAAGGGGTCGTCAAGGATCAAAAAATAGTATGATTTACTATTAACAGTAAATCATACTATAGATCGGCGGACCCAAGGGGATTCGAACCCCCGATCTCCTGCGTGACAGGCAGGCATGTTAGGCCGCTACACCATGGGTCCTGGTTTGCTTACTGGGGTGCTTTGTTGAGAATTGCACCTGTTGCCAGTAGGATAATAGCAAATGAGCGACCTTCTGTCAAGCCCTTTGGCTGCCAATTTTGAGACTTGCTTCATTTTTCTTTTCAAGAGAGGGGCTGACAAGACTTGTCCGGTCGATTAGAGGCCCCTGAGTATAATAAAAAGGGAATTATCTATACTATTGTTTTGACACAAAAAAGCTTTTTCTTTACCGCTCGGTCTATCTATCTCGATAGCTCTGAGTCTATATTGGGAGATCTTTGATGATGCAATCTACTTCTGCTCATCAGCCGGAAGAACAGGTGCTTCGCACGGCTAATGAGCATCCTACTATAGCTTCTCCACCTGTAGTGTTTTGTGAAATTTGTCAGGCTGGTTATGCACCTGCACCAACTCATGAGGATTTGAAGCATGCCCCGCCAGTAGTGTTGGAGTCGGCATTGATGGGCATGTGCCATTTTTGTTTTCGTTGTCGTCGCGCCGCCTGCCCTGCCTGCTGGGATGAGGTGCATGGTATATGTGGCAGTTGCACACAGGAAGCCCATCTGCCTTTTCGGTCAGAGGTGAGACAGCTTGAAGGTACAATGCTACCACCAATATCACAGGTACACAACAGAATACAAGAAAAGCCAGGCTCGCCTCTGCTCGTATGTGTCCGTCCGGGGCGGTTTCAGGCTGAATTGTCACAGGCAACCGGCATGTTCCAAAGGCCAACAGTTCCCCCCCCGGCTGCAACTCATCCACCCGCTCTTCATAGAGAAGAGCAACCTGAGAAACGTGGAAACTTCAGGACCGAGCGGGTAACTATGCAGAAGCCGCCAGTTGAGAAACGGGTCGATCAGAAGTTCGAGGAAGAGGAGAAACAGACAGATAGACCGCGTACAAGTTTCTTAAAGATTGTCGAACGTCTGGTCACGACAGTATTGACGCTCATATTGGTAGCAATTATTGTGTTGATTGTGCTGGCCGAGGCGTCAGTGCCAGCGAATGCACTCATTGTACAGATGTTGCATGTTGACATTCGGCAGGAGATAGCGTATCTTCTGTATGTGATACACCAGTTACATTAGTTCGTCAGGCTGGTGAAAATTATTCTCTGTAAGAGGGAGCAAGGGATGTGGGACGCGATATTCTGGTTGATGGCTACAATGTAATTAAGAATAGTGCCTCATTTGCGAGTGTAGAGGTGAGGAATCAGGCGGCAGCTCGCGAAGCGTTGATTACGCAACTGGTGAGCCGTTATCGTCACACGCCTCACCGCGTGATTGTCGTTTTTGATGGCGATGGGGCAAGTGAACAGGTGAGCCATGACCGGCGTATCTGTATCATTTTTTCGCGTCATAGTGAGACGGCTGATAGTGTGATTGCACGTCTGGCCGCTGAGGCACACCATGCGGGACGAGAGGTGGAGATGTATAGCAACGATGGAGAGGTGCAGCGTGCAGTGACTCAGCAGGGCGGCGAAGCGCATACTACAGGCCAGTTGATGAAGCAGTTAAATGCACCACCACGTGATGTCGAACGTCGCTATCGCCAGCGTATGGCGCAGCGGCGTCGCTATGGGCTAGATGGTTCTGATCCCGATGAGCATCAGCCGGAGTATCGTTCAGGGAAGAGTGGAAAGAAGCGGCGAAAATAGTAGATAGATGAGACTGGATAGAGTGAGACCCTCCGGTACTACAAACAGTGTAGTGCCGGAGGGTCTCTTCCCATCAAGCTCGTTTTTTATTTCTACCGTACCGGTGAGATTTCCTCTGCCGACACATTCTGATCTTCTCCACCAGCTTGCAACTTAATACCAACCTGAGTAGGTGGCTGTTTGCTAAAGCGAGTGCGAAGCACCCAGAGGAAACCTTCAAAGAAGATTGTAGAGGACATTTTGGACTTGCCAACACGCCGATCCATGAAAACGATAGGGGTTTCAACAACCTTGAAGCCCTGGCGTGTAGTTCTGTAGGCAAGTTCCACCTGGAAGGCATATCCTTGCGCCTGAATGCTGTCGAGGTCGATGCTTTCCAGGACTTTGCGCCGATAGCAGCGGAAGCCAGCAGTGCAGTCATGGACAGGAATACCAAGCATAAAGCGGGCAAAAAGATTGCCACCAGCACTAATGAAGCGACGCAAGAGAGACCAGTTGGGAGTGTCGCCACCAGGGATATAGCGAGAGCCAATGACTAGATCGGCGTTCTCGATAGCCTCAAGAAAGTCGGGCAAATAGCGAGGATCGTGCGAGAAATCGGCATCCATTTCAAAGGCTGCGTCATAGTTGCGCTCGATAGCGTACTTGAAGCCAGCGATATATGCGGTGCCAAGCCCGAGCTTACCTGCGCGATGCAGAACGTGAACATGCAGGTTTTCGCCACTGATCTCGTCGGCAAGCTGGCCGGTACCGTCGGGTGAATTGTCATCGACAATCAAGATATCGATATTAGGGACATACGAAAATATCTCTTGCAAGAGAGGTCGGACATTGTCCAATTCGTTATACGTTGGAATGATAATAAGTGTCTTCATAAAGTCTTGTCTCCAGTCCTCGCCGAAGCCGCCGACGCTGGCTCTAAACCGTTGTCGCGTTCATTTAAGGGCAAGTTTGTATTATTATTATCGGATGTAAGTTCCTCCTCCTCACCATCATCACTCTCACGAGAACCATCTGTATGTTGCGTAGCACGAAAGAGCAGCACAGAGATGACCCCCAACCCTAGACCGAACCACAGGGTGCAGAGGCGAATGAGCAGTGTCGCTGCTCCACCTATAGTGGTTGAGGTGGTGACGAGCAAACGAGTCAAGCCTAACATACTCCCATCGGCTGTACCCAATCCACCGGGCAGGCCAGAGGCAGAGCCGACAAGTGATGAAACGGCCAAGATGAAGGTAGACTTAATAAATAAGTCCAGGCTGGGTGCAATCCCCAAACCGATAAAGACAAAATACATGGCACCACATTCGCCTGACCAGGAGATAAAGCCGATAGAGATAGCCAGCAGCAGTGGTCGCCACTGTAGCAAAGTGTACGAGCTTTCATAAAATGCTCGTACGAGATGGGCGAAGCGTGCTAACAAAGGCAGACGTTCGCCGAAGCTCAGTATGGCAAGCGATAATCGCCGATTCTGGATGAGCAGGATACCAGCCAGACCGACAAGCAAAAGAAAGAGCAGGATTTCCCAGCCAAAGCGGTAAAGGACCAGGCCAGTAGTAGCTAGGAGCAGCATGGCAATACCATCGCTCAGACGCTCCGCTACAATGACCGGCGATGTATGGCTAATCGGTGCGCCTGTGGAACGCTTAAGCAGATAGGATTTGAGTAGTTCGCCGACCTTGCCGGGCGTAATAGCCATAGAGAGGCCAGAGAGGAAGATGAGCAGACTTTTGATCCAGGGCAAGCTTACCTGCAGACGTTTAAGATAATACTGCCACTTGAAGAAGCGACAGGTATAGTTAAACAGCGTCAGGCCCAGAATGAGCGGCAAGTATTGCCAACGAAAATTGACCAGAGCTGTGAGCATGTGCGGTAAATCAGCATAGAAAGCAATAGCAGTAGTCACAACGAAGGCCAGGATTAATGAAAATACAATACCAGTACGTATTTGACGAGTGAACAACCCTTACTTCCTTACTTTGGTAATACGTATAAGACTGCAATAATAATGGCTACACATAAGACAACGGTCCCCAGCATATGGCGGTCACGCAATAGGACTTCTTCGGGACTACCACCTTCCATATGCATATACACGAGGTAGAGATAGCGGAACATTCCATAGAGAACAAAGGGGATCGTCAACATTAGACGATGATTGCCCGTTGGTCCTTGAAAAGTATAGAGACTGTAGGACATGAGCGTAGAAGCCGTCACAATCGTGATCATCTGATCAAGCATAGGCAGGCTATACTCTTTCAGAATCTGGCGGTGATTGCTGGCTTGATCCTGGAGGAGTATCAACTCATGCCGCCTTTTGTTGAGGGCTAGGAAGAGCGAGAGGAGGATGGTGACTAAGTAGAGCCATGGCGAAATAGAGACGGGAATGACCACAGCCCCGGCCAGAATACGCAAGACAAAGCCACTGGCAATAACGAATACGTCGAGCAGCACAACGTGTTTCAGACGCACGCTATAAAGTACCATCAAGAGCAGGTACGTAACGATAGTTACCGTAAAAAGTAGGTTTACCCCTCCGAGATTGGCAAAGACATCAGACTGAACAGGTATGGCAAAAAGTGAGGCAGTCAGACCAATGCAGCAGAGCAAGAGAACGCCCATAGTAATGATAGCCCACGAGATAGGCAAGCTGCCACAGGCCAGTGGGCGCTTACACTTCACCGGATGTTGGCGATCATTTTCCAGATCGAGCAGGTCGTTGAGCAGGTAAGTAAAGCTGGAGGCCAGACAAAAGGCCGCGAACGCTAGGGTGGTGCGCTCAAAAGAGGCAAAAGAGAATAGCTTTTGAGCAAAGACCAGCCCAACGAAGAGAGCAAGATTTTTCGTCCACTGGCGAGGACGCATAGCCGTAATTAAGGCCAGAATACGACCGGCTGTACCTAAATTGTGAGCTACTGGTGTCGTTATATCTATGGCAGAGAGGCTATCACTCTTCTGAATAGCTTGCTCCGCCACTGGTGTCGTTGTTCTTTTCAAGAGTACCCAATCCCTTTAGCATTAAAAAAGCATCATACAACGTCGCAATAGGTTCTCTTTTGGAACGTATTGCGTCAATTTGAAGTAACATATGACCCTATTGGATAGGATAGATTAGTAGATGCGCCGCTTCAGATCACTAGTGCGATGCAAGGTAATCTTATGCTTATCGGTGCTAATAATTTTCTTGTCCGTAAAGTAGCCCATGACCTTATTGACGCTTTCACGCGAAGCTCCGACCATAGAAGCCAGGTCTTGTTGAGTCAGACGCACGTCGATACGCACACCATCATCCACCTGAGTGCCATGCGTCTCAGCCAACTCTAACAGCTTTTTGGCCACACGTCCATAGACATCAAGGAAGATGAGGTCTTCAACCATCTGATTCGTGGTACGCAAGCGTTTAGTGAGAACTTCCAGTATCTCTATAGCAATCTTAGGGTTTTTCATGATCGCGTTATGGAAGTCGCTCCTCTGCAGCGTGTAACACTCCACTTTTTCGAGAGCGATAGCATTGGCGGAACGAGGAAAGTCATCCAGAATGGCAAATTCTCCAAAACATTCGCCCTTACCAAAGACGACGAGAGAGATTTCCTGCCCATCGGGGCTGATGAGATAAATTTTGACCTTACCTTCCTTAATGACATAAAGAACCTGACCAGGATCATCACGATGGAAAATGACCTCACCACTGCGGAAGGTGCGCTTGCGTGCGATAGTCATCAATGCGCGAATATCTTCATCAGCGAGGTCAGCGAAGAGGGGAACTTGCTTCAAGTAAACTGTCTCGTTTTGTGTGTCCATGATCTATACTTCCTTAAAATCAGACTACGTGCATCAAAGATGCATATCTTGTACAATTGAACAAGAACTCAAGTAGTAGCTACGAACAAGGTTATTTCTAAGTTACTATATACTAACGTACTTTATGATGGGACGCAAGAGTTGTCTTTGGGATGTTTCCACCTTTTTATGTGGTATACTCAAAACACTACCTTTAAGAAAGTGCAGAACAGGACAAAAGAAAGTGGCAACATGTCAGGAACCCCCGCTTTGAAAGTGGGGCTTGCGGAAGGGCTAATGAAGCATCGCATCGGACAAGTATTTGCTATATTCATAGTATTGCTTTTAACAGCATGCACCAACGGCAATGATACGGGACAAAGGCTGGTACCGCTAACTCCTTCATCAGGCTCAACGCCAACTCCAGTACGGCAGCTAGCATTGCCAAAGAAGTTGCTCGATCCAAAGTACCCTGTTATGGACTGGGTATTCAACCAAACATGCAGTCGGGCAGCTACTTCGTATGATAGTAGCCAGATGAATGCCACTATCGCATATGACTCTGCGGCCTGGCTTTATCCTAACGACGGACATCTTGTACAAGGCTTTCAAGACTGTGAGAAGGATGCCTTGCTTCTGCAGGCTCGCAATCAGGGAATACTGACACTCTTAACCGTGGGAGTCGATAGTTCCTGGTCTGAGCAAGACTTAGCTCAGTATATTGATCAGGCGTCTTCCCAGGTGCAGGTACCCTGCACAACACAAACCACAACCTATATCTGTAATATCGTCAACTGGACAGTCGCTGGCGGATATGCAGGTGTGATTATCGACTTTGAAGCAGTCAAATGGAATTATCCAGATATCCGCACCAAGTTTGGGAGGTTTATGCAGGAACTTCAGTCTGCCTTACATCAAAAAGGGCTGCTTTGCGGTCTCACATTGCTGCCGAAAGTTGGTGATACCCCATCAGCAGATATTGCTTACTACTACAACAATTTCCAGGATTGGCACTTACTCAGTAACATAGATTTTCTGGTTGACATGACACTAGACCTCGATCTGACTTTGAACAGACCTGGTCCTATCACTTCAATTCCGTGGCTAGAACAACAACTTGACTACTTATGGCACACTATACCACAAGCATTATCCAAAACCATCTGGGAGTTGCCTTTGTATGGTCGAGAATGGCGCAAAGACACCAGCAGCACTTGGCACATCGTCGGTGACGAATCCTGTCAACAGGTCAATGCACAAAAAGCAAGCCAACCTTTGCTCTCCGATGTGAACACAGACCCCACAACGCCAGAGCTTGCCTGGAACGATGCGGATGGCAATCGTCACGAGCTATGGTATAGCACACCCACATCTCTCCTTGCCATGATGACCCAGCTTCAGCAAAAGGTGCGTGATCTGCTCGACAATGCTCATTACAAGCTACCCATCTCGTTTTGGTATCGTGGGGCAGAATGTGACAATTTTTTCGGCACGGCTGGTGCGCTGGCAACATTTTATCAAAGCTAATACCCACTACGCCGTGTCGTGGTTGTACTCCGATGGCTCGGCAACATAGGGGAAAAGATCACCCGGCCTAGAGCTACGATGCCCCATGCAATTAAGGCATAGACCAGCATTGCTACCAGTGTTGACAACTCAAACACACTAGCACTTCCCAGCGTAGGGTTGCCAAAAATTCCATTAAAAGGAGCCACAAACACACCGCTGAGATTGTACAGAAACGAAACAAAGCCGTTGTCCGGATTCGCAGCGAGCAGCCGGAAGACAAAGCGCAGCAGCAAGAGGACTTCCAGCACGCCTAACACAAAGTAAGTCACAGTGGTGACCCAGTAGCGCATATTGGCGCGGCTTAGATTTCTATCCTCAGCGACCTCTTCGCGGCTCTCTACCTGGCTCCCCATCGCGTCCATCCGCCTCTGATACTGGCTTTCAGCATAGGCACCACCATCATTCGATGATCTGACCACGTTATTCGCTACGGTCGGCTCATTATAAACTGAGTTACGTGGATCAGGTGGATAAGGTTGATTACTACTCATCTTTTTCTCCTCCTCAATATAATGTCTTCCTTGTATCACGCAAGTCGTCACGAAAAAGAGTCAGGTTTCAACGATATTGAAGTGCTCTTGATTGAAACTTTCCATAGTTGAGTAACGTACTAAAAAAAAGTATGCTGTGTATTCAGCGATAGTATTTTCCCAGGAGAAGGACAGATGTTGAACGATCTTGGATTACTTCTTTTACGTGCGACCATCGGTGGTCTGCTGGCTGGTCATGGCTCACAAAAATTGTTTGGCTGGTTCGGTGGCCCTGGCTTGAAAGGCACTACCGGTTGGTTAGGATCAATAGGCTTAAAGCCTAGCAATTTATGGGCTTATGGAGCTGGACTTTCTGAGTTCGGAGGAGGCACACTTATCTCCCTTGGATTGTTTTACCCACTCGGCCCTATCGCCTCGATAGCAGCAATGAGCATGGCCGCCGCTAAAGTTCACTGGGGTAAACCTATTTGGGCCACTCAGGGAGGAGCTGAACTCCCCTTGACCAATATTGCTAGCACTGTGGCCCTAGCTCTTACTGGCCCCGGAAAGTTCTCACTTGACGCTGCTCTGGGCATCCGTGTACCACGTCCGCTGATAGTCCTGGCAGTTCTTGCCGCCGCGGCAGGAGTCACAGTGGGCGTACTTAGCCAGCCTGAGCCGGCTCCTTCTACCGAGAACCAATCCGAAACTGCCACCTCTCATGCGTAAGATACATATTTGATTTGAGAGAGAAGAGGCTGTGCCTGGCTTGAACGTTCAAGCCAGGCACAGCCTCTTCTCTCTCGTTTAGCTAGATTTAGCAGGCTTATACGGATAATGCATCGTCTTATCGCCCTCCCAGTTTTCGCGTAGCCCTGGTGCAGCGAGATCCCAGTCTGGTCGAATCTTACGCGTAACTTCGCGCAGGTCTTGCCATAATTCTTCAGGCGATGGGCGACCCCAGAACCAGTAGCCGTTGTAGATTTTGTAGATCAGCAGCCCCGGTTCAAGCACCAATGTATGCGGAATCATAGGATTGTGATGCGGGTCTGTGTATTCCTGGATTTGCAGGTCTTGCTGTACTTTACGTCCACTATCTGAGAGAAAGGTCCATTGAGCACCGACAGCATCGCGAAATTCGTGCGACTCCAAAATATTGTCGGTAGAGATTGTGACAATCTTCGTATAAGCGACAGCTATTTTAGGATAAAAAGCCGCCAGCGCAAGATGTTGCTGATGATCTTTGGGGCAATAATGCCCACGTGAAAGCACGAGAATCATAGGATCATTGCCCTGCAACTCGCTCAGACGTCGGCGCGTCCTGGTGTGATCGGTTAATTCATAATCGGGAAAACGTGCTCCGGGAACGATATCTGAACGCATAGGGTACTCCTTTGCTCTAGTGTATATATAGCCTATTCGTCATGATACCACTTGTGAGTTCAGACAGCGAATGTGATACACTACACCGAGAACACACTTGTTTCGTCAGAAAAGGATACCAAGGATTACTGATGATTGAACGCTATTCTTTGCCAGAAATGGCTGCGATATGGTCACCTGCCACCAAAACGGATAAGTGGTGGCAGGTGGAACTGCTGGTGTGTGAGGGTTGGGCGCGTGAAGGTGTCATTCCACAAGAAGCCATGGAGAAGATACGCCAAGCCAGTTACAATGCCGAACGCATGCAGGAAATTGAGCAGGAAACCCATCACGACGTAATTTCGTTTCTGCGCTCGATTCAGGAACAGTTGGGACAGGAAGGTCGCTTTATTCATCTGGGCCTTACATCCTCCGACGTGCTGGATACCGGGTTGGCCGCCCAATTGAAAGAGGCAGGCAGCGTGCTGACAAAGTCGCTGGCAACGCTGGTACAGACGATCGAGCAGGCGGCAGTGCAATACAAGTATACCTTGATGGTCGGGCGTACTCACGGCATTCACGCCGAACCAATGACCTTTGGTCTGAAGCTCGCTCTATGGGTCGATGAATTGCGTCGGGGACAGGCACGGCTGGCAGCAGCTCTTGAACAGGTAACCGTGGGCAAAATCTCAGGAGCAGTAGGCACCCATGCCACCGTTCCGCCACAGATCGAGGAGTTTGTCTGCGAACAGATGGGGCTGGGAGTGGCCCCCGTTTCCAGCCAGATCGTGCAACGTGATCGCCATGCCCACTTCATGACCACGCTGGCCCTCCTGGGCAGTTCGCTGGAAAAGATGGCCCAGGAGATCCGCCATTTGCAGCGCACCGAGCTAAGTGAGGTCTTCGAACCGTTTGCATCTGGTCAACAGGGCTCGTCGGCCATGCCCCACAAGCGCAACCCTGAGCTATGTGAGCGTATTTGCGGACTGGCACGAGTGCTACGTGGCTTTGCCGTGACAGCGATGGAGAATGTTGCCCTCTGGCATGAGCGCGATATCAGCCACTCTTCAGGCGAGCGTATCATTATTCCCGATGGCTGTACCTTGCTGCACTACATGCTTCATATTTTCAATAAGGTTATGAGCGGGCTACAGGTGGATGCTGAACGCATGCACGTGAATCTGCATATGACAGGGGGACTGATCTTCTCACAACATGTTCTGCTGGCTTTGATCGATAAGGGAGTCGGTCGTCAGGAAGCATACAAGATAGTGCAGCGCAATGCCCAAAAAGTATGGGCGCAAGCCAGTCAGGGAGCCATTGCAGTCCCAGCCTTTCTGGAAGCACTGAGCCAAGATCATGAGGTCACAACATATCTTTCACGCGAGGAACTCGCAGAATTAACACAAACCGATTTTTATGTCAAGTATGTCAATACAGCATTTGCACGCCTGGGATTGCAGGAAACAACAGGGACGTAGTTTCGTAGCAGCATTGCCTGTAGGTTAAGGAATAGCAATAGCATGGCAGAGACGAAACCGCTGGATAAGGAACGCAAAAAAAAAGAGAAGAAAACAGCTAGGGCAATTCGCCCTTATTTTGGTACGTTACGGGCTCGGCAGCCTGGGATCATTACCAGGACGCGACCATTTGAGAAGACGAAGAATGCTCCAAGTCTGCTGCCTTTACTCCTCTACGGCAGTCTGCTTGAACTGCTCTACCTGCTGATTGTGGCATTGACGCCTGTACCGTCGCTACATCTGAGCAGTACACCTCTAGCAACGGCCTGGACATGGACACTATTACCTTTCCAGTTCCTTTTTGGAGGGCTGCATCCTTCAGCCAGTACAGCTCCTCTGCAAAGTTGGCCATATGCGCTCCTGTTAGGCATAGCCTTGCTGGCGGCTACCGGGATTTATACCATGGGAGTATGGCATAGCCGACGTATACCCTTGAGTGGCCAGCAGGGACGATGGTTAGCAGTTCTCATAGGATGTACCGTACTTTTTGGGCTAACCTTACTTTTCCAGCCAGTACTCTTTTCGGATGACGTTTTCACCTATATCTTCTCCGGGCGTATCCTGGCAGTGTATCATGCTGATCCGCTCAATACAGCACCGATACAATTTCCAGGCGACCCTTATCTGCGCTGGGTTATTACCGGTCGCTACACGCCCAATATTTATGGGCCACTATGGCTATGTATCGCCTCGCTGCTGGTCAGCCTCGGCAACAGCCCAGTGATTACACTGTTGCTCTTTAAGGGGCTTACTTTACTGGCCCATCTCCTCAATTGTGTACTGATATGGGCTATTCTGAGTAAGATCGCGCCATCACGGCGACTATTAGGGACATTACTCTATGCCTGGAATCCGCTCGTGATCATCGAGCTTGCCGGAAGCGGTCATAGCGAGGGAGTGTTGCTGAGCATCCTGTTACTGGCCATACTGCTCTATGTGTACAAGCAAGGTCGGTGGTATGAGTTGGCGGTGATGACCTTACTGGGACTGGCAACTAGTATGAATCTGATTGTGCTACTCATTGCCCCCTTATTCACCTGGTTCATCGTACGTACTGAGCACCATGTAGGCTCGGCTCTCTGGGGTTTCTGCTGGCGTACTTTGGTAGGACAGGGATTGATTATTCCCATTTATCTCCCCTTCTGGCGCGGCCCCTCTACGTTCTTTGCCATCACCTCAGTCGTAGACATGGCCCATTTCGCACACTCACCGGTGGGACTGCTGACGGGGCCGGTACGCTGGCTCTTTGGATTAGTAGATGTCTGGTCGCACTTTCCACCTGTGATGCAGCCCACTACAGCAGCAGATGTAACCTTACGTGCCTCATCCCTTTTTATTTTCGCCCTGATTTACCTGCGCCTCTTCGGTCTGGTACGCCATGCCGCCACAACTCCTAGAAGCATGCGCCACGGCGTCTCTCTCGATCCAGAGATGATCTTGCCCGGCTTTGATGTGCTACTCGTATGCTGGAGTATCGTCCTCTTCTGGTATCTGGTTCTGGTGATGGGCTGGTTCTGGCCATGGTACGTCCTATGGGCTTTATGGCTGGTGGGATTGCGACCGCTTGATACTCGCACTATAGCCTTGCTACTGCTGGCTGCCACATCGCTACTACTCTATCCGCTCTTAAGTTTGAACGCTCCGGCAGTTACTGCCTACCAACCGTTACTCATTTTTGGTATACCCCTCGTCTACTTGCTGGTAAACAGGAAAAAGCAGACTAGTTTTTACAGTGATCGGGCTTGAAAGCCCCGTCATTGATGCGGGGGATGAAAAGCCGTTCCTTTTTGGGGCTGATAGGTGGGGTCATCCCACGCCAGATAGGCATCAAGAGCCCGCCGGATGATTTCAGCCATCGGTAAATCTTCGTCTCGACTGCGCTTTTCCAGTTGTCTCTTTTGCCGTTCCGTGATGTAAATGTTGGTTCGTGCTTTGGGCATATATACACCTTTATTGCTTGACATACAACGTTATTATGTGCTATAGTATAACAAAGAATACAAGAAAGGGCAAGAGTTCATGCTCATCTACGAGTACAAGCTCGACGGCAACAAGCAGCAATATGCCGCTATCGATGAAGCGATCCGCGTGGTGCAGTTCATCCGCAACAAGTGCCTGCACCTGTGGATGGACGGACGCCACATTAGCAAGAATGACCTGCAGTGCTACTGTGCTGTCCTCGCCAAAGAGTACTCGTTTGCCGCATGTCTCAATTCCCAAGCTCGTCAAACCAGTAGCGACCGTGCTTGGGCTGCCATCTCTCGCTTCTATGAGAATTGCCGCAACCACAAGCCTGGCAAGAAGGGCTACCCCAAGTTTCAGCACGACAATAGGAGCGTGGAATATAAGCAAACCGGTTGGAAGCTAGACCCCGATGGACGCCACATCACCTTCACCGATGGCTGCGGCATTGGCAAACTGCGCCTAGTCGGCAATTGCGGGCAGCACATCGAAACCTTCCCCGTCAAGCAGATCAAGCGAGTTCGCCTCCTGCGCCGCGCCGATGGATATTATGCACAGTTGGGTGTCCAGGCCGAACGCAAGTGTGAACATATCGAGACCGGCAGTGTGGTCGGCATCGACATGGGTTTGAAAGTCTTCTACACTGACTCCGACGGCCAGACCATTGAGAACCCACGTCACGGACGCAAAGCCGAGAAGAAGCTCAAACGCCTGCATCGAGAGGTGTCACGCAAGAAGAAGAAATCCGCTAACCGCAAAAAGGCCAGACAGCACCTGGCCAAAGCGTCTCTGAAAGTGCAACGGCAACGTGAAGATTTCGCCCGCAAGACGGCGAACGCGCTCGTCTCGTCTCACGACTTGATTGCCTACGAACATCTGCAGATCCGTAACCTGGTCAAGAATCATAAGCTCGCCAAGAGCATCCATGATGCGGCATGGGGTCACTTCCTTGCTTGGGTGAAGGCCTATGGCATCATGCATGATGTCCCGATCATCGCCGTCGCCCCACAGTACACCAGTCAAGATTGCTCTGGTTGTGGGGAACGCGTCAAGAAAACGCTCTCAACACGGACGCATGTGTGTCCCTCGTGTGGGTTGGTGCTCGACCGCGATGAAAATGCCGCCATCAATATCTTGGCAAAAGCGCGTGATCGGTACCCTGGGGCACAGGGAAACCCATGAGCCTGTCTCATGAAACGCTTGGGGAGAGCTGGCCTCTACTGTCCTACTCGAGAGAGTAGGAGGGCAAGCCAGCTCGTCGAACCAAGAACCCCCTGCATTCTATGTGCAAGGGAGTGTCAGAAGGTCTAGACTAGTACGCTGAAAGGAAATATGACTATATGAATGACGAGGTGAGGCAGAGGAAGATCGAGCATGTGAATATCGCACTGGAACAGGGGATCTCAGTACCTCAGCGTGCTAACTGGCACGATATTCAGTTTGTCCATCAGGCCTTGCCAGAGGTAAACCTGGATGAGATCGACACATCGGCAACTTTTCTTGGCCGCACACTACGCTATCCTCTCTTTATATCTTCGCTCACCGGCGGTCATCCTGATGTTACCTCGATTAACCGCAACTTAGCACGGGCCGCCGAGGAGTACGGGCTAGCTCTCGGTGTCGGTAGCCAGCGAGCCGCCATTGTGAATCCAGAGATGGCCGGGAGCTATGCTGTGACACGCGAACATGCTCCTCATGCCTTCTTGATCGCCAATATCGGTGCGCCCCAATTGATCACCCAGGCACGCCATCCTGCCTTTCAGCTAGAGCAGGTACAGCAGGCCATTGATATGATTGGAGCCAATGCGCTGGCCGTACACATGAATAGTTTACAGGAGGCAGCACAGCCAGAAGGTGATCGCCGTTCAGTCGGTGAAGTTGCGGCGCTAAAAGCCCTGACAGGCGCATTGAACGTTCCAGTTATGGCTAAAGAGACAGGAGCTGGTGTCTGCCGAGAGCAGGCTCTCTTGCTACGCTCCTGTGGTGTAGCAGCTATCGATGTCGGCGGAGCAGGCGGCAGCAGCATGTCCGCCATGGAAGCAGCCCGTTCACAGTCGCGCGGCGATGAGCAGACGATGAGTATTGGCCTGCTCTACCGGGATTGGGGTATCGCTACACCTATCTGTGTTGTCGAAGCTAGTGTGGCCCAGCTTCCCTTAATATCAACAGGAGGGGTGCGCAACGGTCTGGATGTGGCACGAGCGTTGGCCTTGGGAGCTACCCTGGTTGGCATGGGATTTCCCTTCTTGAAGGCTGCCAGTGAAAGTTACGAGAAGGTCTGTGAACTCTTAGAGACAACCATAGCCGAGCTAAAAGTAGCCATGCAACTTAGCAGCGCACAGAACATCGCCCAACTCCAACAAGTTGATGTAGTAGTAACAGGTGAGACCCGCAACTGGCTAACCCTGCGCGGTTTTGAGCAGACGCTCAAAGAGATGGCCCAGAGGCGGTGGAGGAGATCGAGTGATTCTGCTAGATGAGGGGCCTGACCTCCACAAGAGTGTATCCGGGAACCTCGATGAGCCGAACAAGTGGAGTAGGCCTGAAGGGCTACAAAACATCTCGTAATTCCTCCGGCGTATTCACATTCACAAACGAGCGCAACTGCGGATCAACTTGTCGTAGTTGCGCTTCTTCTATGTAACGAACAGGGGCAACAGCCAATAAGCTGCGCGGATCACGTCGTCCCTCTTGCAAGCGTGCTTCGATAAGAGGGAGTACTGTGCGTGGATAGACCGCCAGCAGTACCTGGGGTGTAGACTGAACAACAGGCACGAGCAGCTTATCTCCTTCCATCTGCGAAAATAAAAATGAGATCAGGGACGGTTGAATGAAAGGCATATCCACGGCAACCACCAATGCATGGGAGGTAGACATAGCTTTCATGCCGGTATAAAGACCCATTAAGGGGCCAAAGTTCGGAACCTGATCCGTAAGAACTCGAACATCCCGCAAGAATGTATAGTGAGCCGCCTGCACCTCATCACGGACCACAAGCAGCACTTCATAACTCAGGGGAGCAAGAGTAGCTACCATATGTTCAACGAAAGTGAGATAACGATGAGTAGGATGGGGCAACAGGGCTTTATCCTGGCCCATACGACGACTATAGCCACCAGCGAGAATGATGGCAGTTGATGGTATTGGTTGGTTCATTGAATTGTCAACTGTAGGGACGTGATTTATCGCGTCCGAGGGGCGGTGGGGCCTACAGGGGTAGGCTTTTTGCAATGGCGAGGCGAATCGCGTAGGGGCAGGGGCTCGGGTGGAGCGGTGTGGGGGCCCTTGTGGCTGCCCGCCGTGCCTCGTGGATGTGCTGCCATCGATGCTCCTCATGCTGAGCGGGCGGCCACAAGGGCCCACCCCTACGCGAGCCGCGTTCTATTATCAAATGTTCAGGATGGCCCACCTTTACCGCGACGAAGCCGTTTTACGCTTATTGCTCTTAGGCATGTACTGCTGGCGATTCTGATAGGCGATATAGTTGGCGCGTTCCTTGGGATATTTACGCACAAGGTAGACGATCCAGGTAATGGCCCATGCCAGTAAACCAGCCAACCAGAGATAGCGCCAGATACGCCACGCAAAGAAGTACCCATCCAGGTACGCACGTGAGAAGATTATTGGGAAGGCGACTACACAGATGATGGTTAGCCAACCCAGATAGCGGTCCAGCATATATTTGACGAGGGGTTTGCTCTTGACAAAGCGTTTGCGACCCTCAACGGAATAGTAGAAGGCGATCAAGATACCCAGACAGCAAAAGACTATCCATGGGATATAGAAATGGAACGCCTCAGCATGGCTTAGTCCCGCATTGCTTCCAGCAGTCTGTGGGTCAGTAAACAGCCATTGGATGAGATTAAAGTGCATACCTCCACCTCTCTTATTGTTTAGATACGACGTTGGTGTCATGATAACATGGTTAGAGCAAAGAGTCTAGAGGCATAGGGCTTTTTTCTACACCCTTCGAAAGTTGCTGCATATCTCTGTATTACACTGGCAACAACTCCCACTTTAGGGTTACAATAGGAAAAAGCACAGCCGATAGTACAATAACTTCGAGAAGCGATAATACTTGCCACCATAGTAACATTTCTGTATAGTGCTCATTTCTAGAAAAGAGGATTGCAGCCTAAAGGGGTCAATGTTGTGGAAAAGCTCGATAAAGTGGCCTCTGGTCAGCGTTTGAGGCACGAACGGATCAATCGCTCTTTGAGCCAGGAAGAGCTGGCGGAGAAGATAGATTCTACGGCTACGAATATCAGTCGCTGGGAATTGGGATATACTTCTCCTACTCCCTACTTTCGTAGAAAGCTGTGTGAGCTTTTCGGTAAGCCTCCACGGGAGCTTTTCCCTCTGCCTCCTGAAATATCTCCTGATGTGCAACTGCCAGTTGACGGTAGCGGCACATCGACGGAAGCACCATATGTATCACCGCAAAAAGATATACATGCTGAGATCGCTTCCGTATTTCGTTTTAATACATCATTAACTGATGCTACAGAATTTTATGGCCGGAGGGGAGAATGGATACCGTTGTTGCGACGTCTGCGTTTACGCTCATCGATATCAATTATCGGCCAACGGAGGATCGGCAAAACATGGCTCCTAAGCTATCTGCAACTGGTGGCTTCTACACAGCTTGATCCAAGCTACCGTATTGGATACATTGATGCCACTATGCCCAGTTGCGATACCCTGCGCGATTTTACGGCCAGCATGCTCTCAGCCTTGTCTATCTCTTCACCGGATGGCGCTACGACCAATGAGCACCTGACTCTCCTGGAAAAGACTGTGAAAGAGTCGTCCGCGAAAAAAGAGACGCTTGTTCTGTGCATCGATGAGTTTGAGGGTCTCTGCGACAAAGCTGGTTTCCATATGAGCCTGCTCGAAAATCTGCGGGCCATGACCAACATTGGCCTGTGCATGGTGATTGCCAGCAGGCAGCCATTGGTGAACGTCATCGCGCAGAAAGTAGGCAAAAGCGGTGAAACCAGCCCATTTTTCAATGTCTTCGAGCAAATCACGCTTAAACCGTTTATTCGCAGAGAGGCCGAAGCCTTTGCTCAGGCCAAAAGTAAACAGGCAGGCTTTACAGCACAGGAGTATGCTTACCTGCTAAAATTCGGGCAGGAGAAGGAAGGCAGAGAGCAATGGCCCCCTTTGCGCCTGCAACTGGTCGGGCAAATGATTGAGGAAGATAAAATACTGTCGGAACGAGAGCCTCTCTATCCCTATCTACCAGCTGACCCCAACTACTGGCAGGAGTTTCAGGTAAGATTAGAGGAGAAGTACCAGGGAGTCATTGGTTAAATGCAACAGATGAAACGCTGGTGGCACTTTGTGCTGCAAGAACCTTTTATCTGGCTTTTTTATTATCTCTTCCAACCAAAGAGGTTCAGAAGAGACATTGAAGCAGAAGGGCTTATCCCTCGCTTTATAGTGATGCTACGCTTGGTATTGCCAATGTTTCTTTGCAGTTTTCCCATTACGCTGATCGCCCGACTCGTGCTGAACTTCATCTATCCTACTTTTTACCTTCATCCTCTTGCGACTGGTATACTGTATTTTTTGCACGATAGCATTTGGAGCACTACCCTAGGTGTTATAGCAGGCTTAGCCGGTGTCTTCATCATTGGCACAGCTCCTAATATTGCCTTCAGCTTTACTGTCAGTATGGTGGCAGGCATTCTTGTCGATACGGGAACCAAACTGGAGACGGCTGGACGGGTTTCACTGGCATTTGGCATTATCTATGGTATTTCATTTGGTCTCATCTTTGGACTTACGGTGAGTAGTAATCAAAGTCTTAGCATAAGTAGTGTGATCAGCAGTATTGTGGGCGGTGTTATCGGTAGTGCCATTGGGAGCATAGCTGGTCTCTTCTTCGCTTTTCTGGGAAGCTTTTTGCTCATCTTGGTAGGCGGGAAAGGCATTACAGGGCCGCATGCCACTGAAGATACATTAGGAGGTCTTGCCGGAGCTATCATGGGAGCGTTCGCCGTTGCTTCTCTAGGAAGCATTGTAAGAAACCTTGCTCGGCGTACAACGGAGAATCTTCTAGGAGCCATCACTGTAGCCAGATCGATTGGCATTGCCGGCGGAGCTATCGATATTATAGTCATAAGTAGAGGTCTGCTTGCAAAAGCTATTGAGTATAACACCTCGTTTGGTCTCCTCATTGCCCTTGTATCAGGTATCACCTTTCTTGTAAGTTACCTGCTGAGTTACTATCGTCTTCCTCTCTACCCTATAAGTAGCCTCTCCACTCTGTGGGCCTATAGAGCTAGCAGCAAGCGGCCAGCAGAAGTTTTCCACTACCTGCAGCGCTCTTCGCTCTATTGGGATGAGCGCGTTTTCCTTCCACTTCCTCGCTTGCAGGAGATGTTGTTGCTCGCAGCCCGGCAAGATATGCAGCGCACGCTTGAAGAGATTGCTTTCATCCTCGCGGAACGGCCACAGCAGATCGTTGAGGCCAGGGAAGCCGTGCTGGCCATTGCTATCGACGATCTGGAACAGCGTCGCACACTGCCTGAGATTGCCCAGGCCACCCAAAGGCTCAACGAAATTCTGCTCCCAGAAGTCAGACAGCCAGGAACACGCTGGCTGCTCTCTCTGACCAGTTTGAGCGATGCGAGTAGAAATGCTGCCCTCTGTAGCAGCCCCATCAGTTTACAGGAAGTGGGCAAGCTGAAGAATTTGCCCAACCTGCTGGGAAACATCGACAATCCGTATATCTCTGGTCAGTCGCTCAAACTGGGTGATAGCAGCTTTGTTGGTCGCCAGGACCTAGCACAACAGTTAGAGCAGGCACTGAGTAGAGACAAGAATCGTCCCACCTTCTTTCTGACAGGAGAACGGCGCATGGGCAAGACCAGTACGTTGAATCAATTGCCCCGCCTGCTCAGTGCGCGGTATCTGCCCATCTATTATGATCTGCAACTGCGTGGTATCTCATCGAATTCAGCGGCTTTTCTAAGTACTGTCGTGGAAGAAATTGCTGCGGTGATGCAAAAGCGAGGGCTGAGAATACGCAAGCTAGAGTATGCGAATTTATACGAAGCCAATAGAGAAAATGCTGCCGCTCCTTATCGCCTGTTTGATGAATGGTTGCGAGAACTAGAAGATGTCCTGGCACAAGACGACCTGACGGTCTTACTCACTTTTGATGAGTTCGAGAAATTGCAAGAGGCGAAAGAAGCTCACTATCTCGATCTAAAACTCTTGCTTGACTGGTTTCGCAGCGTTATTCAGAACCGTCCTCGCTTAGCCTTGCTCTTTAGCGGCGTACATGGGCTGAGCGATATGGGACGAGATTGGGCGAGCTACTTTGTCAATGCTCAGGTACTCAAAGTGGGTTTTCTTAATAAGTCAGAAGCGCGTCGCCTTATTCTTCGACCGGTGCCTGACTATCCCAGTGAACAGATCTTCGATAAGGGAGTGGTAGAAGAGATTATGCGACTCACAGGCTGCCATCCTTTTCTAGTACAAGCCATGTGTTCCAAGCTCATCGACTTGTTAAATATAGATAATCGTGACTGGGCTGAACCGCCTGATGTGACTGAGGCCATGGGCCAAGTCCTGGATAGCTGGTGGCATACCTACTTTCAGGACTTATGGGAGCGTACGACACTTGAACAGCAAACATGCTTATTCGCGCTCCAGAAACATTCCAGTTCTACACTTGCACAGCTTGTACAGCAGAGCCAGCTTGAGGAGAAAATGGTACGCAGCACTCTGCATATGCTGCTGCGCCGGGACTTGATTCTGCGTGAGCAGGATACGTATCGCATCTCTGCGCCCATTTTTAGCGCATGGGTAGAGCGTTACTCCTGATCGGGCAAGCGTCCTCTTTTTGCAGCAGCACGCCGCCCCCTCCCCACGACGCCCGCCTGACAATGACCAACTAATACAAGCATAGGAGGCGATACGGGCAGAAACAGGATGCTGAGAAGGCCAAACGGCGGTTCGCCAGGAAAAAACAGAGGAGAACCACGGCTTTTGCCAGGGAAAAAGCGGTTTCTCTTCCCGCAAGGGGCGTCACTACTATATACGCTTGTCCTCGCTCTCGCTCGCAGGCACATCGTGAGCGGGACGAGCGAAGCGAAGACGTGTATAGTAGTGACGCCCCTTGCGGGCGTCATGGGGTGGAGGACGGGCGTCATGGAGAGGGGGCGGTCATCATGGCGCACGGGGGCGAACTATCGCTTTGCTCCTCCATTCACACTTCTCCCACATCTGAATATAATCCTCAGCCGAGCGGAAGAGAGGGGCCATGTCCGTATCTGTTAGACCGACATTTCTGGCATCCTGCAAGAAATCCGGCAGCATCCCATAGTGGGCAAGCCCCATTGTGTTGATATCATATATCCCTTGCTCATGAGCAGTAAGAGGAACTTGCAAGCGAGCAAGAGAACCAGAGGCGATAGCTTCACGCTTCTGTCGCTCATGTACCTGATTATAATGGGCATATCTCACACCGTTTCTCTGTTCTGGCCGTAAATCGTCAGTGCCTCTGGTACGTAGCTGGCCACCATTTCCTCCAAAGCGAGGGCGAGGCTTGATGAGAAACCCGTTGAAGTCGGTGCCAAGTGCGACGCCTTTGCCACACATTAGCTCTAGCGCATAGAGATATGCCTGCGCCCACGATTTAGAGGACTGCGGGCAATCATTGGGTACTTTATCGGCAAGTGCGGGTACCAATTCACCGACATTGCGCAGATCTCCTGCATTGATAATGGGTGCGATGATGCCACCAAGTCTCTGTATCCTGGCTACCTGTTCTCGTGTTTTGGACACCTCGCTTGCCCCATGCTTTGCCAGCTCGCGAAAACTGGTATGCGAAGAGACGAGTGGGTAGTCATAGTGTTCCGCAATAGTCAGCGTCTCATGCACCGCCTTGTGAGACATATGATCGATATCAAGGATCATTCCCATACGCATGATCTCGCGCACCAGAAAGTAACCTCGCTCCGTGAGACCCTTCTTATTCACGTGACCATGTCCAAGAGGTATGCGCATATAGGCGGGAATTGGCTTGTCTTCGCGAACCAAACGAGGAGAGAGGAGCTCAAAAAGAACCTTCTCTGGTCGCTCCTCAAGCCTGAAGTGAACGCCTGCCTCGTACCCATCCTCTACTTCATAGTACTCACCATTCAAGTAGTAATTCAAGCCGTTGAACATAGTCTCATAAAGGGCACTGCCGCCAAAGGCGTTATCCGCCAGGTGAAGTGGCGTCAACATACGGATACCCTGAGCATAGAGCATGTGCAGGAGGGCAACCACCTCTCGATCAGTACAATCTTCCTCACCCTTCCAGCCGCCCAACTGATCGACCTCTACCCCTAGGACGACGGCCATTTTCCCTTGAGCAATAAGCTGGCGAGCCTGCGCGGCAGAGTATGCCATACCCATCCAATCTTTATGCTGTTCAGCAAGCTTTTTCATCGCCTCCGTCTGTTGCAGCACAACCTGCACATCGTCCTTTGGCTTGACGGAGAAAAACGGCTTGGCACGCATCAGGTGTTCGAGAAGCTGGTTGTTGACTGCATGAGCACACATGAGGCGTAGCCCACCCTCGTAAGCTCGCCGTATCCAATCAACATGCATTTCCTGGTGGGAGCGAGAACTGAAGGTCGGCCAACAACACGAGGCATGGGTGCTTGCACTATAATGGGGATTGCCTTTAGCTTCGATTTCATGAAGAACACGACCACTAAAGAGGCCTCCACCATGCCCCCCACCATCACAGTGGCGCAGTTTCTGCACCGGGTCGGTCGGCTTACCCCAGATCAGTTTGCCACCAAAGGCCAGATGGACCATGGGATGACAATGCAAATCGGCAAAGCCCCATAGCGGCGGTGGCTCCATCGAGGGAACCGCTTCCAGAAATTGAAAGTGATCCACGTTGATGTGGCCTGTTTCGGACATATCAACGATCTTGAGACGCGCTCGCAGGTGTATTTGTGCCGCCCTGCTCGCACTTAACAGGTCGGTGATATCCCAACATTCCTGACGCATAATTTCGCTGTTATGGCCAGTCGTGCGTAGTACCACTCCAAAACCAGTGTCCAGGCGCAGTATTGCAGGCAATTTCGGCAGTGCCTTCAGACCTTCTTCCCTACCCTGAGCACCTCCGCCATATCTGACGATGCGTTCATAATCTTCTATCCTGATCTGCAGTTCAACACATATGGCATGAAAGTCTTGGGTGCCACTTATCAGGAAGCAGATATAGCGTTTACTCAGCAGAAACTCTTGCGAAGTCAGTGTGCCTGTGGCGGCATCTCCTGATGGATTTTCCGCCGTACCTATCCAGTAGTTGCCATGATATCCAATGAAATAGGGCACATCCCAGTAGTCTCCCCCAAGCGTCACCGGTTGCACACGCGCTGTGGTTATGGTATCACCACGGATCGGTTGATGCTGAAAAGCGTCACCCTCAGCCATCCAGCACGACAGATCACCTGTCTCGAAATCCCAGTTGCCTTCTAATGTCAAAGGTTCTTCCTTTCCAGCACCTGAGTCAAATAATAGAGAACATGAGGCTACCTGTAATTATGCTCGGTTGTAATCGGCAACGCCATATCAAGTACCCCACAAATACCCTACAAACGCTCATCAGATTTGAGGGCACAACAGTATAAAAGCAAGATGAGCATTTGAGTACCTTTTGATGACAAGATGACATGGTGTTTCCTGACATACTCTGGCATGCTAAGGCAGAGCAAAACTGTTTGTTCCCTGATTACTGGATCGAAAGATTTATACACCGCCATGAGGGAGGTTGACCATGTTTTGTAACCATTGTGGAGCACAAAATCTTGATACCGCTACGTTCTGCCAGAGATGCGGCAGACAGATTGGGATAGCGCGAGACGAGCAGGTCCCGCCTCCACCACCTCCATCATCAAGACCCAGAGGCCAGTCGTTCACGAACGTGCTGACGCAGCGCAAGAATCGTGGCTACGTCATTGCAGGGAGTGGTGCGCTGGTAGCTCTCTACGCTTTTTTCTTCTTGCCATACTCCGCTACTTACACTGATACGTTTGGTCACGAGACCTTGACGGCATCGAACTCTGGTCTTGGTCATGGCCTGCTCTGGCTCGAACTGCTACTCGCACTGGCTGCTCTCGTGGTGGCGGCACGGCTCATGTTTGGGAGCAACCCCTTTGGCATGACGACGACTTCGCTTGCCACGCTATCCTGATTCAGCTTGTGATCACCCTCATGACCAACATTGAATTCCAATCTGGTCCTGACATTGGCTTCTACCTCCACTTTGATGTGGGCTATTGGGTCTATATGTTGGCGATGGCTGTCGTTCTAGTAGGCGGTGTGATCGCACAGCGCACATTATCGTCATCGCTCCCACCACAGGCACAACGCTGGCAACAGCCGCCATCGGCGCGATAAGAGGATGTTATCATGGTAACTTCAATGCAAAATTCACTAGTTGCAGAGCGGGCATATGCAGTCGTGGCACAAATTGCGCCGGAAGAGTTGCCGCTTTTCCCGGCGATCAGTACTGCTTACTTCAAAGACCCTCGACAGGCACTCAAGTATGATGCGGAGGGCCAGGACGAGATGCTGGGCTTCGGTATGGCAGAGGCTGTGTCCCTGTTAACACCTACTGTACTGGTAGTCATGAACGAGGTGATCATACTTCTCACTACAGGAGTCGCCAAATCACTTGAAGATGAAGGAGCCAATTTCTTCAGTGAGCTAGCGAAGAAGCTCATGAAGAAGTTTCGTCCACAAAAGAAGAAAGAGCAGCATAACCTCCCCCCACTCCAATCGCTTACATCCGAACAGCTTGTGCAGGTGCGCCAACAGGCTTACGAAAAAGCTCGCCAACTCAAACTTCCCGATGATAAAGCTCATTTGCTGGCCGATGCCATCGCAGGAAGCCTGGTTCAAGCTGGCTCTTGAGGAGAGAAAAGATATGGTAAACAATATAGAGGTGAGTTCCCGTCGCCCCCGGTTGAACCCATTTGCGTTTCCGTCGGATACCGACTTGCGCTTTCTGCTGTTGATTATCACCGTGCTTGGGACAAGCCTGTTCATTTATAACTGGATATGCCTGCAAACGCATATTCAGGAATTACTCGCCTCTGTTAGTTGCGTACTACGTCATCAACAAGAATCAAAGCAGGCTTTCTCGGCTCTGGATGTCAAGGCACTCCAAACTGCTGACAACGCTGGTAGGCAGTGCATGATACCCTATGATCGCATTCAGACAGCTTACATGATTGGCGGTGTCGTGCTGGTAGGAGCGGTTGCGGTCGTGATCTACTGGCTCTTCCCGTTGTGGAATCTCTGGCGCGGAAAACTGGTGCCCCTGAATGCTGAGGACGCGCCAGAACTAACGGTGTATCTGGCGGAGCTCTGCCGCGAAGCTCAACTTGCTCGCTTGCCATCGTTTGTTTGCAATCCCTTCAATCAAGCCATCACTGGGCTTGCTTTTGGCTGCATTGGGCGGTACTATGTTGCTCTTTCTGGCGGATTAGTGACGCTGTTTTTTACGGATCGAGTCAGCTTCCGAGCTATTGTCTTGCATGAGTTGGCTCATCTACGCAATGCCGATGTCAATAAGACCTATTTTGCCCTTGCCTCCTGGTGGGCATTCGTCATCGTTGCTCTCGTTCCCTTTGTCGTCATCTCTGCTATAGGATTTGTTGCCGCCATCTCCGCTAGGCGATTTGGTGAGGATCTCTATCTTCTTCTCGATGAAGCATGGCGCGTTCTGGTGATGTCTGCACTCGTGTTCCTGGTTCTGGCAGCGACGTTACGTGCCCGTGAATTCTATGCCGACGTGCGTGCGGCTATCTGGGAGAACTCAGCAGAGCCCCTACTGCGGGTACTGGCCAGGTTGGAGACGCCAAAGAAACGCTGGCAGAGGGTGACACATGTCCATCCTGACCCACGAGAACGTGGTCGGACGCTCAATGAGACAGATCGCTTGTTCCGTATGGACCTCTGGGAGGCTCTTGGCTTCGGCATTGCCATTGGTATCGCGGTTCCAAACGTCCTGTCGCTGATGAGCTCATTCCTCGACTTGCTGACTCAGATAGTCTTCTCAAACCTAATTGACTGGCAAATGTTCGGAGCTGCACTGATTCTTGCCCCCTTGATAGCAGTAGCGGCAGGACTAAGTACATGGCGAACGACGTTTGCAGCTCTGGTGCGAGGCCAAGTGCCATTCGGCATCGGGCGTGCGGGTCTTTGCATAGGAGTAGGGCTCATCCTCGGCACCTTCCTGTCATTGTCCTTTGATAGTAGTTCATTAGGCAATTCCTTGTTCCAGTTCATCCTCAGTCTTCCGTGGAGCCTTGTTGTCCTCGTGAGCCTGTTCCTCTTTCTGCGTTGGATCGCGACGGGAACCTCGGCGTGGCTCGACGTCATGATCTCAAGCCGTTCGCCCCGCCTGTTCTACACCGTCGGTCTGGTGATGGTCAGTGGTGTTCTCGTCGTCGCATTGGCACAACTCTTCCTCTTCCGCCAGGTTGCCACGACTATCGGAGGCATCCTCGAAACGCCATCCGACTTGTTGATAGGATTTGCAGGAGTTGCCATCTTGAGTATCGGGTTTCTGATTTTCAATACCCTGCTATCGCCAGGCATGCTTGTGGCTTTCGTATGCCTGTGGGCATTTCCACTCGCCGCCTGGTTCTGGCGCAAACAGGTGACGACACCGGTAGAGCCAAGCTGGGCTTTTCTAGACCCATCATCGCAGTCCATCATACTCCCACGCCAGGATCCTTTTCGTCTCCGCTTTGCACTCATCGTTGGTCTGGTGGGCGGATTGGTCTTCTGTGGTCTTGTACTTCTTATCCGAATTGGAGTACGTCTGAGTGTCCCTGAGGTGATCAGAGGCACCGACCAGTCTAAATTGCTCTTCTTCTATAGCTCTATTGTATTAGCTGCCCTTTTACAAGCAGGCATAGCAGTTATCACGGTAGGCTGGGTAAGGCGGCTCGGTAGCCTGCACGGTCTCTTCGCTGCGTTTATCGGTGGTTGTGTGATGACAGTCGGTTTGCTGGGAATCAACCTGCTGTTTGGAGGGGGGATCGATCTCCACTTTACCTGGATAACCTTTAGCTTTGTGATCAATGGAGGAGTATTGCTGGCATTGCCAATAACACTCATCGTGTCACTCATTGTCCACCAGACTCGCGAGTCACGTCGCGCAGGAGTGGCTCTGTGAAGGAAGGAAACAAACCATGTTTTGCGAGCATTGCGGTGTACAGAACCGTGAAAGAGCCAGCTACTGCTGGACGTGCGGGAAGCGATTGGAGAGAAAACGTGAGAACCAGACTCAGACACGGCAATCTCAACCCTTCCTCCCTGCTCCTTGTCCACAGGAGTTGCGCTATGGTCCCCTACTTTCACGTCGCATGGTGCTGATTGGGGGTGTCGCCCTTGCCGGGGCTCTTCTTCTAGCAACAGGATGCGGTAGCAGTGGTCTTAGTCCTACTGCTAGTACGAGTGTCTCTTCACCCTCCTCATCAACTCCCCAGCCTCAGCCCTTTCAACATGTCGCGTTAGGAACTCACCTCCTCACGTACAAGGGACATGATGACTCAGTGCTCACTGTCGCCTGGTCGCCCGATAGCGCACGCATCGCCTCTGGGGCTGGTGGTTTTGATCCGACAGTCAAGGTATGGAATGCCCTTAATGGAACCACGATCTATACTTACCAGCACTATGTTTCATTATCGGTCAGAAGTGTGACCTGGTCGCCCGACGGCAAGCGCATCGTGACTGGTGGAAGTGGCGATTCTGCGGATGTCCAGGCATGGAATGCGACCGACGGGGGACAGGATAGCACGTTTGAGCTCCCTTCTACATTATCGATAGACAAGATGTGGCAAGTGGCCTGGTCGCCTGATGGCAAGCGTATCGCCGGGGCCTGTAGTGGCATCGACCCGAATACGAGTAATTCCACAGGAACGGTGTTGGTGTGGGATGCAGGAAGCGCGAAAGCAGTAACGTACTACACAACGCAATCTGATGTCTATGCGGTGGCCTGGTCGCTCGACAGCCAGCGCATCGCCGCGGCGATTGATAATAGCGTGCAGGTGCTGGAGGTCGGCGGCTGGCAGACTCTCTTCCCCTACCAGGGCCATTCCAAAATTGTATGGTCGGTGACCTGGTCGCCTGATGGCAAGTACCTTGCATCGGGGAGTGATGATGGAACGGTGCAGGTCTGGAACGCGACCAACGGAAATACTCTCTCTACCTTCCGTGGGCATACAAACGCCGTCAGGTCAGTGACCTGGTCGCCTGATAGTCAAAAGCTCGTTTCAGGTGGTGATGATGGGACGGTGCAGGTCTGGAATGCCGCCGATGCCAGTCTGATCTTTGTCTACAAAGGACATTCAGATAGGGTAAATCAAGTGACCTGGTCGCCTGATGGCACACGCATCGCCTCGGCGAGCAGCGATCAGACGGTGCAGGTCTGGGGAGCAGGATAACCAGAAGGAGTTCAGAAGCCTCATACCAAAGCCAGTGACTCACCGTGAATCAAGATGACTTCCTTGGTCAGTCTGTACTGCAGATGGCTCTCGCTCCGCCCAATTCGAGCACACCATCACCATTACCAATGGCGCAACAGAACTGCTCACACTCCTCTAGGTTTCCCACCTCAAGTTCTATCCGGCTGCAACGGCGATCTCATCTACACATCACTCTTTCTTGTTTCTATCCTGCAACCAACGACGCAACATACCGTATATAGGAATATAACGATGTATCGCATTGTTTAAAAGAGTAAAACGATATATCGTATCGTTCACAGAACAGATTTGAGCCGTGGTGACATCGCACAACAACGCATCAGGCAACATCATGAGAAATTGCCAGAAGCAGTGCATATTGCCACGACAGTGAGAGTAAACTCAGAGAAAGAGAGGATTCCCATGTTTTGGGGATTTGGACACGGCCTATTGTTCATGCTACCGTTTTTGTTGCTGGGCAAGATTTTCTGGATCATCATCCTGGCGCTCCTCATCGCGAGCATTATACGCTGGGCCAGCCGTAGACGCCTGCATGCGCCTTACTACAATTGGCCTTACCACCAGTATGGAACGCCGCCAGCTCAACCTTCCGCCATGGACATACTCCGCCAGAGGTATGCGCGCGGTGAGATCGACGCAACCACCTTCGACCAGATGCGCGAGCGGTTGGAAGCTACAAATGGACCACGGCAGCAGTAGCATCGCTGGCTGCTACAGTACACGTTCCCTCGTAATAAGCACACAAAGAGGGAGCTTGACGCCTGTATCAAGAGAAGAGCATTTCCTCCCCGCCTTGTGGCATGGAGAGGAAATGCTCCTTCTTTTCTTGTTTATGTGCTGACTTCGCTGCATCTAAAAAATGGCGAAGGGTTAAATGCTCAGTTTGCAAATATTTAAACACTATGGTAAACTAACAGGGTAACCTGAAGAGAACGCTATCAAAGAAGATACAAAATAACATCCAGGGCTGTGATAATCTGGGTGTTTTTTATTGCCCGGAGCTGAGGACCACTTCTCGACCGGTGCTGATCGACGACCCAGAAAGTACTGTCGTACTACCAAAGGGTTTGTTGTTGTAGCTGAGGGCTGGATTATTCTCTGGCTCTTTGCAGTGATATAGAGAGTGAGAAAGATAAGAATGACCGATTTAAAGCAGTTGAAACGAGACACACAAAACTTGAATGGCTTGCACGAGCATGGTTCCTATTGTGAGTGCATCTGGTGCCTTGAGAGAGATACACAACTCGTTAAGGCCTCAGATCTTGCTAAGTGGGAGATTGAGCGAGAAATGACGGCAATGTTGGAGGATTTACCTCTTTCTATCACCATCGCAAAGCAGGGTGAACTTGACAGTGATGAGTACACCTGGCAATGCTTAGGCATCACTGGGAAAGCACACTCTGTTGTGGATGCAACTCGGGAAGCATTGCAATCGTTGATTAAAGCCTTCGACGTAGCACACATTAACTAACAATGATGTTAAGAATGAGCGGTTATCCATTGCTGGATAACCGCTTTATTATGCACCCTGCATAGTACTCAATGTAACCTCGCCATACTCCAAAAAATGCAGTTAAACGTAGCGTGCGACAATCTCCATGGTATTCAGTTCTGGGTCCAGCTGCTTTGTGATGCCATCGAGCAGCCCGAGCGCACGTCCCACCAGGAGGAGATCTACAGGAATGGAGCCAATGCTCTTGCTCAATCGTGACCCGACATCCAAAACGTCGCTGGTCCCCTCCTCACCGAACAGCACACCAACGAGTTGCAAGAGAGTAGCAACATCCAGCTCCTCATTGAACTGAAGCCCGGCCTCTGCCAGCGCCCTGGTTAGCGCGTCGAAATCACCGGCTGCAAGTGCCCCCACCATCTCACCCAGCGCGTGGACGAGCGAGGGCTGCAGGCGCACGGTGAGGCCGTGATCCAGCAGTACCAATCGCGGCCCCGGTTGCACGAACAGATTGCCGGGATGGGGGTCAGCGTGCAACACACCGAGTTGCAGCATCTGCTCGGCGTAGCGATTGTTGAGTATCTGGGCCACCATAGGGGGAGAGATGCCCCGCTGCAACATAGCTTCACGGTCGGTAATCTTGACCCCCTCGAAAAATTCCATGACAATCATGCGTTCGGTACTTAGCTCCGCGATGACCTCGGGAACCACGATGTCTTCTCGATGCTGCAGCGCGGTCCGCAGCTCTGTCATTGCTGTTGCTTCGCGCTGGAAGTCGAGTTCCATGGGGAGCGTCCCCTTCAGGTAATCGACGATAGGTTGCAGTTGGATCGAGGGCGTGAGACGAGCGATGGCAGCAGCGACCGTTTCCAACACCGACAGATCGACAGTTACAAGATTCGCGACTTCTGGATACTGAATCTTGATGGCCACCTCGCGACCGTTACGCAGCCGTGCCCGGTGTACCTGCGCGATAGAAGCGGCCGCGACCGGTTCTTGCTCAATCCAATCGAACACGTCCTGCGGACTCCGCCCAAGTTCCTGTGTGATCGCCTCCTCAATCGTCGGCCATGCATGCGGCGGCATGCGATCCTGGAGCGCTGCGAGCGTGTGAATGTAGGCAGCGGGAAGCAGATCAGGCCGTGTCGAAGCAAACTGACCGGCTTTGATCAGCGCGCCGCCGAGCGAAGCCGATGTGTCCAGCAACCGGTTGGCACTGCGCTGATGCTGTAGCTCCCAATCTCTCGATCGAACGAAGTTTGGCCACCAGCGCGCTCGTTCTCGGAGAGAGATATACCCGACAGAGATATCCGCTGCGAGAGTTGCCAGTACTAGCGTGCGCGACAACTCCTGGGTGGCAGGGGCAATACGGCTGTAACGCTCCTGCACCTGAAGGCTCGCTTCTACCCAGAGAAAGGAGTTCGAGCGGGCCAGGTCGCTCAGGCGGGCAATAAACACAGCGGGGTCCGGCGTGTCGCTCTCGGTTGAGAAGGCCAACATCATCTCCTCGATAGCACGCCTGAAAGTCTGATCGGCAATTTGCTCCATAGCGGGTCCCTTCTTGAAACAGTCACCGGGACGCGCCAAACGCTCGTTTATTGGTATCCAGCAAAGCATCCCGAAAGTAAAGCCTTTAGATATATTGTAACCGTTTTTGATTAGATAATCCTCACCTTTGGGTCACAATAACAGAAAAGGCCGGCGCTGTGTCAATTCCCAACGGCTTTTGTAATATAATCACCAACCTACCCCACAACCCTCAAATAGGTCTCAATAATGATACTGTTCGCCTCCTCTTTTCCCACGAGCTGTTCTAGAGCCTCGCGGTGCTGCCCCAGGGAGTTGTACTTCTGCTCAATGGCCTTGTGAGAAGCGACGGCGGCATACCCGTGCAGCGCCAGCCGCATGGCTTCGCACTCAAGTTCAATCTGCTTACGCAGTCGCGCAATCTCGCTCATAATCAGTCCCCCTGCCTTGCCAATCCGGTATGACGAAGCATACCGCTTTATAGGTACCCAATATGTAGGTATCTAATATAATAGATACCATTACAGTGGGATTGTGTCAAGTGGTCATGTTTAGTATCATTGGAACACTGATTAGCAAAGGACAGAGAAACATGAGACGCTTGCGCGTAAAAGAAGTTGCACAGGCCAAAGGCTTTACGATGGCCAGGTTACAGAGGGCCGCAGACATCAATCTCAAAACGATTCAGGCGATCTGGCATGACCCGCGTCATAACGCGTCACTGAATACGCTGGATAAAATAGCGAAAGTTCTCGGCGTTCCCGTGACCGAGCTGATAGAGGATGTGCCGGAAGACGCGCAGCCAATGCCCAGGAAGCCGAAGAAGATTGCTGAGGATACCGATACTTACCCCACAGGAGAGCGCGATTAGTTGTGCTTGCAACACGCCCGACCTATCTTTCTCGTCTCGCCCATATCTCTATCCACGTGCCACGTGCAAGTTTCGCGTTGCTGCGGTAATCATACTACCGGCGAATAGCGCTCGAAATGAACTATCTCGGACAGGGGCTTACGAGCACGAGCAGCTTTGGGACGCGCACGCCGGGCTTCCTCATCGGGATAGCCAAGCGATATAGCCGTACGCACCAGGCGCTCCTGCGGTATACCGAGCAGCGCTTTCGCATCCGTCCTTCCTTGCCCTTTTCCCCTCGTCATAGGTCTCCTGTTCAGCAATACCTGGCTCCCCAGCCATCACCAGGACGATTCCCAGCGCTGCGCCTGCCAGGTGCGCCGCGTAGCCCTCACACCGTGCCAGCGCCCGCAGTGTCTCTCTATCTCGTATTACGACGAGCTCCCAGTGCTGGCGGTTGCCGGCGCTGCCAGACCAGCGCGCCACATCGAGCACTGCGTCGATCACTTCCGGTGGTATCGCATCTGGGCGAAACTGGCGCACTGCGCGCAAGCTGCGCAGGAGCTTGATAAATTGCTGCGGGCTTTCCGTTTGTGTCACAATAGTTCTCCTCTTTACTTTCTCTAGTTTGTGCTCTTTGCCAAATAGTGTTTGAGCCTGAACACTACCACTTCGTGATCCTCCCGTTGCAAAAGACCTGAAAGAATTGTTTCTCTTTACCATAACGCTTTCGTGGGGCTATAGCATTCCTGTTTCGCCTGCGTACTGCTGCTCTTTATGGTGGCACGCGCTTCTCAACAGGCAACCAATTCACAACCTGAGGAAACTGGAACAACTGCTACAAGTGTTACAAGTGCTACAAGTGCTACAAGTGCTACAAACACGAATCATCACTCAGGGAAAACGCCGATCCCAGGGCTTCCGACCTGGGCCTCCAATGGGGGAAGGGTTGTCTGGCGCAGATGGCCAAATGCGCTCAACAGCCTCAGGCCGGGTGCGCCAGTTCAGTGTATACTTCATAGATTGGTCGCAGGCTCTGATGCCCAATACGCCTCCAACGCTCGCTCCAGTCTTTGCCCCACCCGTCCTGAAGTGGTGGGCAGAGGCTGACGCAGAGGCCAGACCTGGCTAAACACTCTGCCAGCCTGCGCATGGCATCCAGTCCCCCTGTATCGCTATCGAGCGCGAGCACGACTGATTTTACCTGGTGAGGGAACCAATCGACCTGGAGAGATGTACCTACCAACGCCACGACCTCTGTCGTCTGAAAACCCGCAGCAAGCAGCGCGAGTCGATCAAATGCCCCCTCCACCAGGATGAGGCAGCCAGCAAGCTGATCGAGATCAAGTCCGAACCAGCCAGCCGGGTTGGTCTTAATCCACCGCCTGGGCTTACCAGGCTGATCCAGCAGAGACTTGTGCGCGTTTTCGTCCATACCCGGCTGCCAGTGCCAGAGTGATCGCCCGATATATCCCTTGCCGGCAGGAGAGGTTAGCGGAAACAAGATGCGCTCTGCCCACCGGCTCAAGGCTTCTCGTTGCACTTGTAGTTCCGCTCTCTTGAGCAGCGCTGGCGGGAGGTAGCAGACACCAGCCATCTGTGCCACCTCGAGCGGGATGCCGCGTTCGTTGAGATAGGCACGCGCACGTTTAGTATATGCCAGCGCCGCACGCATCTGCTCGTCCACTGATTGGAGCGCGACCAGTTCAGCCTGCTGCCACCGCTGTGGCGTTTTCGCGGGATGGATCAACATAGGCTGAGACGCCAATGGTGGTCGCTTATGAAGGGACTGATGTGATGCAGAGAATCCTGGAGAGAGTCCCCGGTAATGTAGGTGAATAAGTCGCTTCGCCACGCCGGGATTCCATTCTGCGACCAGTACAGTCGCGTTGCAGGCCGCATTGAAACAGTGTCCCCAGCCGTTTGCAGTGTTGATAGATAGGGAACGCTGGTGGTCGCTGCCGTGGAGGTGGCAATAGGCCCGCATGTATTCTCCCATGTTCACTGGATCGCACAGCTCGGACTGGAGCAGGATCTCGATGAGCCTGCCCTGTTGTGTGCGTATGGTAAGCATCTTCCCGCATCCTCTCTATGTCCCGCGCGATCAAAGTCGTAGCTTTGCAAGACTCAGCCAGAAATTTCTTAGAACTTGTGTTCTAATACATTATACAAAATAAACGTGCGGTTCGCCTACTTTCCACGCACAAACCACGAGCGCTATTCACCTGCTAAAAGGGATAGTGAAAGAGAGGGCCGGGGTTAATCACGGATGTCCGCGAGAACAAGTTTTTCTTTGTTGGCACAAACAGTGGGTATTGAGTCTTGTTTAAGACAAGCGTATGCATGTCATATTTGGTAGTAGCGCAAGATCAAGGAACCATTTTAAGAAGTTTGAATACCTTTGCTGCATGGAATCTTGTAGGGAGAGCACACATATATGTGGCTCTCCCTACCAAACGGTGCAACCCTTACACCGCCAGCTTCGCCTCTCCCAGTGCCGCTGCTTCCTCTTCTAGCGCTGGTTCAGTGACGGCTCTCTTCTCTTCCACAGCGGCAGCTTGCGGCTTGCGGTAGCGCACAAAGAACGCGGCGACGATCGCTACACTTGGTGATGCTCCATGTAGCTCGAAAAGCGCTTGCAAACGCGGCACGAGTTGTCCGAGCAGTGAAGATGGCGTGACCATTTCAGCAAGGTGCTTGTAATGGATTGCCGTCTGGGACTGTACCAGGGTCGCCATTACGGCCACGGCAAACGAACTGATAACAAAGCGCACCGTGGTACTGACTGTTGTGGCCTGTGGCAACATGCGGTTTTTAAACCCCGAGAGCGCTGAGACAAATAATGGCTGAAAGCAGAAGCCAAGCGAGAAGCTACGCAAGATCAGCCAGAGCTGGATTGTCCCATAAGGGGTGGTGAGACTGATCGAGGTAAACAGCCAGAGCGCCACACACAGAATGACCAGACCGGGGATTACGACAGGACGGACGCCGAATCTATCCACCAGGCGACCTCCCACCAGCGCTGCCACCATCGAGGCAAATGCCTGAGGCAGTAAGAGCAACCCAGCCTGGTAGGCACTCAACCCACGCACATTCTGCAAGTAGATCGGGATGATGAACAGGCCGCCGAAGAGCGCGAACGTGATCAAGGCACTGGCAATCATACTGGTTGTAAAGGGCCCATTCGCGAAGACACGCAGGTCCAGCAGTGGATATCCCCCTCGATTGACAATACGCAATTCGACGATAACAAAGAGCACTAGCATCACTATTCCTAGCGCCAAAAAGCCTTCCACTTTCGTCGAAGTCCACCCAGCGGTGCTTGCATCTGATAAACCATAGAGCAGGGAGCCCAGGCCGATAGAAGCGAAGAGGAAGCCAGGAATGTCGAATGGCCTGCGCGTTTCAGGCCGTCCCTCACGCAGGAAGATGATCCCCAGGATAATCCCGATGATGCCGACCGGCACATTGACAAAGAAGATGAGCTGCCAGCCCAGGTAGGTCACGATATAGCCACCAAGGGTGGGGCCAAAGGCCGGGGCCAGCAGAATGGGAACACCCAAAGCGCCCATGGCTGTGCCACGCTCTGCCGGTGGAAATTCGTTCCAGAGCAGCGTAATCGCCAACGGCGACATAAATGCGCCGGTCGCCCCCTGCACCACGCGGAAGAAGATGAGCATAGGTAGATTCAAGGAGAGCCCACACAAGGCCGAACCAATCGTGAAGCCGGCAAGGGCGATCAAATAGAGGCGCTTCTGACCAAGGCGTTGGGCGAGAAAGGCAGTAAGGGGCGTGGCTACTCCTTGCGCCAATGTATAGGCAGTGAGCACCCATTGGACGCTCGCGAGGTCTTGACGATGGTGCTATCGAGGATCGTCATGAACAACCCGAAGATCACCACCATGGCCACAATCCATTTATAGGAGACGCGCCCACCCTGGTGCGGAGCGGCTACGGGATTTTGCATGGAAAATACTGCTGACCTCTTATCCCAATAAATGACTTTCTAGTCATTATATATACTATAAAGTCAAGGTTGGTGTCAAGGCACCATGCGAGATACTCTGGATATTGCTGTGGTTCATGTGCGATATTTTCGTATACAATACCTTTCCGCCAATGATAGTTTTGGAATATCTGAGCGCGCTCACAAAAGCTCGTGGCATGTCCCAGGAGTCGTTGCTCGTTCGAGACGCGTGAGGTAGATGAGCGCTTCATGTGAGGAATGGCCGCACATCTCCTCGGAAGGGCGTAACCGGTTACACACTGCTGGGCGTTCTGGCTTGCCAAAGAGCTTGCAGTGATTGTCCTTCGTCAATTGAATGCAGCGGACCCCTGCAGGCTTGCCATTCGGCATCCCAGGAATCGCTGATGAAATGGACAGGGCAATACAGCACGCCCCGCAACCAACTCTACATTCCATAATGCGGATAGCCATATGTCAAAAACCTCTCTAATATTCCCCCGCTTTAGCCGCCATGATAATCTCCGTAATATCCTCCACCGACATCGGTTCTATATCGATACGTTCGCCCTCGATCGTCACCAGGTAGATGGTTTTGTGGCTCAGGGCGGCGGTATCTGTGTGTAAGAAATCGTGAAGCACCTGGGCCACAGTCTCTGCGGCCTTTTCGGCTCTTTCTCCACTTTTACCGATAGCAATGGCGAAAAGCGACGGCGCCTTGTGGTCCCTTGCCTCAACCACGTCAACCTTCACATCACGGATGTGCTTTAACTGTTGTTCGAGGATTCTGAGATGTTGCTCCATATTTGAAGTGAATTCAATCGTGACGGTGGTATCCATACTCTTTTCCTCCTGAATTTCTTCCTGCATTACAGCTGCGCTATTTTGATTGTTTGCATGCTAGTTTGAAGTATCTTACACGAAGGATGACCAGGGCGCAATAATTTACTCTACTTTTGTGCCTACATGCACCGTGACTATTCCTCTCGTCAGCCGATAAAAGCGCACATCGCTCCAGCCAACTTCTTCCATTATCGCTTTGAGTGCGGGCGCATCAGGGAAATTCGTCAGGGAATTGGGCAGGTAGTTGTATTCTTCAAAAGCCTTCCCGATGACCGTACCGAATAACGGCGCCAGTTTATAAAAGTAGAAGTTGAAAAGGGAGCCGAATATTCTGCCGGGCGGGTGGCTGATCTCCAGGCAGACAACTCGTCCTCCTGGTCGTACGACGCGCAGCATTTCACGGAAGCCCTGCCTGATGTCGGTTAAGTTACGCACCGTGAAAGCGGAGCAACAACCGTCTACGCTGTTGTCGGGTAGATCGATGGCCTCGGCATCGCCAACTCGCAACTCAATCTGGTCTTGCAGCCCCAAACGAGCAATCTTGGTACGTCCCAGTTCCAGCATCTCCGGCGTAATATCCATACCGATTATCCGTGTGCCCGGGCCAGAACGGCGAATAACGGCAATGGAGAGATCTGCTGTACCAGCACCTAAATCAAGTCCGAGTTCGCCGGTTCCCAGTGCCAGGTAACGCGCGGCAAATGCGCGCCAGCGTTGATCCAGCCCAAAGCTCATCAGGCGATTCATAGGATCATAGACACGGGCAATGCGACCGAAAAGGCGCTGCACATAGGGACGTTTGCCGCCTGTCGCCCGAAATTTTTCCTCTAAAGCTACATTCTTAGTCATGAAAATGTTTCGTCTTCCTTTTATTCTAACTCAATTTCTCTTCAACCACCCGCTTTACACTCCAAACGATTTCACAAGCGCCGCGACCAGAATCCCTAATGCTAGCATCACCCCAAATTGAAGATGGAGACTCGCGGTTCGCTTGATGCCGATGATAAAGGCTTTGCGGTCAGTCGCCGTCAACACTGTTCGCACATTGCTAAAGGCCAGTGGGAATGTGATCCAGACCGCCAGGCTATACAGGGGCAATAACCTGAGCAAGACAAAGAGGGTCACCGCGATGTAGCTACCAAAAAGTAGGAATGCGTGGAACCGCTTGCCGAACGCCTGGCCGAAACGTACGGGCAATGTGAGCTTACGCACCGCCAGGTCGTCCTGGTAATCGCGCACATTATTCATATTCAGGATAGCCGTAACCAGAAAGCCGACGGGTATACTGGCGACAAAGGCTTCCCAGGACCAGCGAGGGATCTGGACGTAGTAGGATCCCCAGGTCATCAGGAAACCCATGGCGATATAGACCAGGATATCACCAAGGCCACGAGAAGCGAACTTGAACGGCTTTGCGCTATAGAAGTAAGCTATAGCCATACCCGCCAGTCCGAAGAGGATAATGGCAGGGCCACTGGTGATGATCAGTACAAGACCAAAAAGGGCCGCGATTACAAAACTAGCGATACCTCCGCCGAGCACCTGTGCCGCTGTCATTTCATGGCGGAAGATAACCGTACTGGCACCCAGGGATTCAGGATGATCTAAGCCGTAGAGGTAATCAAAGTATTCGTTGAAGTAGTTTGCGCCAATCTGTAGGAAGAGGCCCGAGAAGAGCGCAGCCAGGAAGCTTAGCGGGTGGAATGTTCCATCATAGGCTGCTACCGCTGTCCCTACCAGCACTGGGCTAACCGTGGCAGTCAGTGAAAAAGGGCGCGCCGTCTTCACCCAGACTTTCCACACGGGATTTTTCACGTTTGTGTCTGCTTGAGTAACTTTCAAACTATTTTCTTGAGTGTCCATTTCTTTAGCTCTTGAATCGTAATACGTGATAGACTATGCATAATATAAGCATAGTATGCCTGAGATAAAACGTCAAATAACGCACTACATTCTATGATAAAAAATCCGAGAGGGATACGATGGCAGATAACATGGGGACTGAGGCCGAAAATGTATTAAAGAACGCACCGGAACCGGTGCAAACTGCCGTGAAAAACGCTAAGCCCCTACTAGATTTTTGGAATAAATTCAATAACGATTGGTCATGGAACCTCTCAGCGGCCCTGGCATATAACTTGCTGATGGCAATGTTTCCGTTCTGCACTGCAGCGCTGGCCATTCTTGGGCTTGTCCTCGGTGGATTGAGCCCTCAACAGTACAACACCATCGTCAATCACTTCATAGAAGTCTTCCCATCGGCAACATCAGCACAAATTTCAGCCATTCTAAATGGCGCCAGCGAGCAATTGTCGAAAGCCAATGGCATCCTATGGATAATCACCATCGGCTTTGCTATTTATTATGGTTCGCGTCTCTTCGTCCTCATGGAAAACTGTTTTGGTATCATTTACCATATACGCCCAAGAACATTTATCGCCCAGAATGTTATCGCTATAGGCATGCTTTTCCTGTTTATTGTGCTCATACCGGTCTCGATAGGCGCAGGAGCTTTAACAGCTCTAGTCACCTCTCTTCTGCCAGGCCAATTTTCTGGCGGCATCGTCAATGTAATACAATTTTTAGTGGGGTATTTAGCGGCATACCTGTTGTTCCAGGCCATTTATATCATTATCCCTAATCAAAAAATTCGCTTTCGTAAAAGTTGGCTTGGAGCAACAACGGCAGCCTTGCTTCTGCAATTGTACGTGGTCTTCTTTCCGCTCTACATAGAGCATTTTTTAAGCGGCTTAGCCGCGGCAATAGGCTCCGTCGTTATCCTACTCATCTTCTTTTACTATTTTGCCATGATTCTTATTTTAGGGGCAGAGATCAATGCCTTCTTCGCAGAAGGCGTAATGACTACCTTTGATTTGGTCACGATTGTTTCTACAAATAGAGAGAAAGAGAAGCAGTGACTACTAATGCGGCATCCGATTGTATACCCCCAACCAGTTCGTAGCAATCTCGATCTGCGCCTCTTTCAAAGAGATAGCCCCTGAACATACCTGGCTGTGCAAGTAATTTTCGACTTTATCTTTTTCGTGAAAGCCTGGCTTGGGACTGGCAAGTTCTGGCCAGAGGTTCGAGATATCGTTTGACCCGCCCAACTCCAGGCTGACCAGGTGGTCAACTTCGTACTGGCCTGGCGAGTGATGTGCTATGCCGTACTCGGCGTATACCTGGTCCTTCTCACTTGTCGGCACATTGCGCACCGAGCTGGCGTATCCTGATTGACAGATGGCATCCTTCGTTCCAGTTGCCAGGAGAGCACCTGGCGTACACGCCGGGTCGGGCAGACCACCTTGCGCCACGCATCCAGAAGTCTTGGTCTGCACTCCCCAGTGCGGCTGGCCCCCGTTCGTATTGTTACCCGCTGTAGGCGTGGTATTCGGTAGATTTATTGTCACCGCACCACAGCCACTGAATGCGATCGTAACGATTGCGAGCAAACCAAGCAAACAAACATATTTTTTCAACATTCCTCTGCTCCTTTACTTGAAAAGCCTCAACTATTGCAAAAAGATGTCTTCACTCGGATTGCAGTACAAGCCAGGTCGAATCAAAACGCCGCGCTTGTAGATCAGCCAAACTGATCCAGTAATACAGCATCCCAGTGTTGCCCCAACGCATCCCGATAGTATCATCGGTGTCTACTTGCAAGAGCAATTGCCAGTCCATAGCCCCTTTCGACAATGCAGCGGCGCGTGGATCATCTATATCGGTTACGCCATTTGAAGCAAGCTGACACTCAAGTCGCATATCATCCTGGATAGTATCAGGGTTGCCCAGCATGCGATGATGCGGCGTGGCGCGGTCGACCTGGCTGGAAAGCGTTGCGAGTACTGTCTCATATTTCTTTTGGTCTTCGTCTGACCAATCCAGTTTAGGTATCTCAAGCTTGGGCTGCTGAGATAACGTTAACTCGCTTGCAAAACTGAGCAAACAGGCATGATACTGGCTCGTTGCTGGAAGTGCAGTTGGTGCTAACGCGCGTTGCAGTGCGTTAAGATCACCGTCTGTATAGAGAACTTGCCAGCCTCCACGATCAGCCGGGTCCTCGCCAAAAGTCTGCTGTTGCGCGTCGTAGAAAAACCAGAGCATTCCGCTTTGAGGCAGTACCTTTTCGGTATCATACTGGCCCACGTCATCAAGGCGAATTTGCGCGATAAACGACTGCGGCAGTCCCTTCCACTCCGGCCAGGCCGCTCCAGTAGGTAGGTCGGGCACACCACCAAGCTTCGAAGCGCCAACATACAGAAGGGATTCATCGACCTCTGCTGCTGTAATTCGGATCGATGGTCGAGCCAACCGATCGATGTCTTTTACCAACCGTGAAAGTCCTGCCGCGACGAACACGGCTTGCAGATCTGCTTTGTCCATAATCTCCAGTACTCCTTTCGCCATCTTGTTTTTTCATTGGGTAACATCCTATTTTTCACACAGAATTTAACCCTTATAGGTAATATACGGTTGGAAGTCCTATAAAACATCCATCAAATGGATGACGTGGAGATTCATTCAAAGATGATTGTTTTTTCAGCATTATCAATGGGTAGATAAGTCAGTAGAGCTTGAACGTTCGTACAGCTTACATGCTGGTCTATTGTCCAGTCCCTAGAGCTGATTTATTCGTTAGACTGGTAGTAATCAGCCAGGTATCAAATAATACATTTATTGGGAGGCAGTTGTATGCAACAGTTAACCAGGCGGCTTGGCCAGAGTGATCTCGAAATTACGAAAGTTGGTATTGGAACAGCCCCCATTGGTTCCACTACCGATTGGAAAATATACTGGGGACCACAAGATGAAGATGAGGCGTTGAGAGCTATTGAGACCGCCATCGATCTCGGCGTGAACTGGATCGACACTGCTCCCTTTTATGGCTGGGGACGCGCAGAACAGATTGTTGGCAAAGCTCTGCGTGGCAAGCGCGATAAGGTATATATTTTTACCAAATGCGGCACGCTTCGTGACGAGCAGGGAGATTGGTATGAAAGTCTCAAGCCTGAGAGTATCCGCCGTGAAGTCGAGGCCAGTTTACGCAATTTGCAGACCGACTATATTGACCTCTACCAGTTTCACGATCCAGATCCTCACACTCCTATTGAAGAATCCTGGGGCGCGCTGCAAACGCTGATCCAGGAAGGCAAAGTTCGCTACGGTGGCTTATCCAATCATCCAGTGGCACTGATGGAGCGGGTGTTGGCACTGGGGCCAATAGCCTCCAATCAACATCAATATAACCTGCTCAATCGCGAAATAGAACGCGACGTTTTACCCTTCTCACAAGAGCACAATATTGGTGTGCTCTGCTGGTCACCTCTGGCCAGTGGATTTCTGGTGGGCACCTTTGATTTAGAGGTCCTTGACCCCCAGGATTTTCGTCGAAAGCGCCCATTTGCTCAGGAACCAACCTATACCAGGCTCAAGCAGTTGCGGAAAACGTTACAATCTTTCGCCCGCGACCACAATAGAACACTATTCGAGCTGGCAATTGCCTGGATATTGAGACATCCGGCTGTGACGGGCGCTATTATCGGCATACGTAGCGCAAAGGAAGCACAGCAGATGCTGAACGGCTGCGATTGGAACCTCACAGACGAAGATATAGCAGTGATTGACCAGGCTTTATCAGACTGGGAAAACTAACTTGTTGATCGCCCAAAAAGGATAACCCTTCTCTGTTATGCCTCCCTTTCCTGGCTTCGCCGGTACAAATCCACAAAGATATCGATAAGTACAAGCGGTGTGAATGAGTTAAGAACATCTAGAAGATCGGGAAACTCCTGCGCATACAGCGCAATGTCCTGTCCCATTGCATGTATCCAGATCATGAAGGAAGGTAAATTCCGTCTTCCTTCGTAGACGTACGTGTATATCAAAACGCCTTGATAATAGGGGTAAGCCCCGAGAAGGAAGCAGTTAGCTGGATTTATCTTCTCACATTAAGCATTCAGGCCGCATCTAAAGACTCAATATTACAATGGTTATGTCAACAAGGTAGAGATCTGACAAGTAGCTTTCTAGCCAGCCGACTTTGGGACTTACCACATAGCGATAATCTTCCAATTGGTCAATATGAACTTGGTACGGACCAGTATGTCTTCGCTATTTTGCAAGCTGTTGATTTACCTGAATCACAGTATAAAAAGCAAGTAATCCGTCTACAGCAGGAAATGCAAAGGATACGTATTGGAAGACTTTCTCCTGATTTCTATCCTTCTGCTATCACCTTCCACTATGAGGATCTTCGTCAACAACTAGAGAACGATGGCCTGACTGCTATGGTGGCCGACTTAAAGAAGCGAACGCTCGAGAGACTTACTGCAGGGCCATATTTTAAGCGCGGACATGAAGCGCTTTACACAAATGATCTTGATCATGCAGTTTCAGAATTCGAAGATGCGCTTCGCTATGTACCCAGCAGTTGGTACGGCTATAAACACCTTGCCGAAGCGCGAATGTTACAAGGCACCAGTAGTTCTATTGAAGAGGCTATTGAGAAATGTCAAAAAGCAATTGAACTAAACCCACATTACGCGTCAGCTCATTGTTTGCTAGCAGATTGTTACTCATATCAGGGTAGATGAGGAATTTGCAGTAGGAAGGAAACTTGCGCCCGATGATTTACAATTGTGGCAAGCTTACTCATATGCACTCAGCCTTAGACGTGGAAAGGAATTTGGCAATATGTTAACATAGAATAGTCAGTCAGAAATCAGTAAAATTGATTTTAGGCTCTGAAACTTATAGAAGTGAAGGATCCTGTTGTTGAATACTATACAGCCTGGGGTGTTCGTACAACCTGCTGGAGCTCAACTAAGAAGTGCACCTGATGAGAAAGCACTGATCAAGGTTTGGGGCGAGGTAGGAAAGTGTCTGGGGTATCCTAAACCTGATGGGTGGCGTATCCAGATTCACAAACAAGGAAGCGATGTAAAACTTTTTAGCCGCTCTGGCAAGAACTGGACAAAGGAATTTCCCGATATTATCCAGGTAATCCTATCACAAGTGAAGGATGATCAAATTATTCTAGACACAGAGCTTGTTGGTTTCGACCGACATGGTCGTCACCTGGCGCCATCGAAACTCCGCGATGCATCTCAATACCGCTGTTATCTTTTAGATGCACTTTACCTTGGTGGAGAGGACCTGACATCGTTACCAACACAGAAGCGAGTGCGTTTGATGAAAGATCATTTGCTTGACTCATTCAATGATATCCTTATTTTCGCTGAATACTCTTCCATCGAATCTGAAGATGATTTCGTCAAGTTTTATCAGCAATGCCAGGCAAGGAAGGCAGAAGGATTTGATGGAACCATTATCAAGCAATTGGATACCCAATATTTCACCGACGTATTAAAGGTCAAACCCGAGGAAACTGTAGATGCCGTCGTTGTGGGAGCTGAACGGAATCCACAAGGAGCAATCAAAACACTGTTACTGGCTGTGCCTTGTCTTAAGCGCAATAGCTGGGTACCGATTACAAAAGTCGCCAGGACGAGTACAGATTGGCACACCGTCTGGTCAGCATGTGAGCCTTTTATTCAGAATGATCGCCCCGACAATTTGGAAGAGCCTCCTGGTATGCCTGATATTTGGATTGCGCCCAAGGTTGTGGTGACTGTTAGTGTAACTGGGTGGCAACCGAGCAAAGCCTATCAGATACATGGCTTTGGGGCCAGAGATTGCGTTCTTCGTGAAGATAAAAGCCCTCAGGAGGCAACCTCCCTCGAGCAGGTGCTCCAATTGGCTGGCCTGAGTGAACTCCCAGAGCCACAGCAGCTCAGTCTCTTCGGATAAGAGTGGCCCAAGATGCCCCAAAAAGTAGGGTAGGCAGCTAGCGAGGTGCCTACCTACATATTCAGAAAAAACGGGTGCTGGCTAGCCACACGTTTTTGAATGGCCTCCTATCAGGTTGATTCACGTGGAATCAGTTGTGGAACGAGGGAGCGGGTGAGTTCTACCGAAAGTGGTAGCCTTGATGCAGCGCGTGGAGCATATCGACAGCACGCTTTCCGATGTCGAGCGCGTCAAAACACAGGGAGGTCCCGACCAGGGAAAGCACAGCAGAAGGTCTAAAAAAAGTGTGTGCGTGGGATTTTTGCTGCGGCGGATTACTTCTCTATGAATCATTGTGATAGAGTTATATAAACGTTGAAAACCAAATGGGTTTTTGTTTAAGCACAAAAACAGAACGAGCGTAAAGGAGTAAGTAAACTATGCCTGGTCTAGAAGACCTGCTCGGTCAGATGACCCTGCAGGAAAAAGTCGCGCTGCTTGCCGGAACGAACATGTGGTATACCGTCCCTGTTGAGCGACTCGGTATCCCCTCCTTAAAGACGAGCGATGGTCCTAATGGGGCCCGTGGAGCCGGAGGCTTCACCGGTGGGGTCAAGTCTGCCTGCTTTCCAGCAGAGATTTCGCTGGCTTCAACGTGGGATACGGACCTGATTGAACGTGTTGGGCAGGCGCTGGCGCGGGAAACCACATTAAAGGGAGCGCAGGTGCTCCTGGGCCCAACGGTCAACATTCAGCGCTCCCCGCTGGGTGGACGCAATTTTGAATGTTTCTCCGAAGACCCCTATCTGTCTGCCCGCCTGGCTGTGGCCTATATCAAGGGTCTGCAGGGAGAAGGAGTGGGCGCCTCGATCAAGCATTACGTCTGTAACGACGAGGAGTTCGAGCGCTTCACCCTCAGTTCAGAAGTGCGCGAACGGGCGCTGCGCGAAATCTATCTCCAGCCCTTCCAGACTGCTGTGCGAGAGGTCAAGCCATGGACCATCATGGCCGCCTACAACCTTGTAAACGGCATCCCTGCCTCGGAAAACTCGTACCTCTTAACCGAGATATTGCGCAACGAGTGGGGTTATGATGGAGTGGTGGTGTCCGACTGGTTTATGTCGGTCAAGAGCACCGCTGCCTCAGTGAATGCTGGGCTCGATCTGGAGATGCCTTCTCCCAAATGGCGGGGCGAGAAACTGCTCGCAGCCGCCCAGCGGGGTGAGGTTGAGGAAGCCACCATTGATGCAAGCGTGCATCGCCTGCTACAGTTGCTAGTCAAAGCGGGCCTCTTCGGACACCCGGAAGCCGTGCCAGAGCAGGCCCTCGATCTACCGGAGCATCGCGCTCTGGTGCGGGAAGCGGCTGCCGAGGGGATCGTCCTGCTCAGGAACGAACAGCACGTCCTGCCACTCGATCGCGAGCAGCTCACCTCGATCGCGGTGATTGGCCCGAACGCCCAGGTGGCGCAGATTATGGGTGGGGGTAGCGCTCAGGTCAATGTCCATTATGCGATTACGCCCTTCGAGGGCATCGCAAACAAGGTCGGCGACCATGTCAGCGTGCGCTACGAGCAGGGATGCACCAACCACAGGCTTCAGCCCTTACTCGATATGAGCCAGCTGCTCGCTGGCGAACAGGGAAGCGAGCATGGATTAGCCATCGAGTACTTCAATAGCAGCGACCTGTCTGGCACTCCCATCTTCAAGGAGACGAAAACAACATCGGAGTTTATGTGGTTCGGTGAGATGCCTGAAGGAGTCGATCTGCAGCAGTTCTCGCTGCGTGCCACCGGCCGCTTTACTCCCCTGGAGACCGGGGACTCCACTTTTGGGCTGGTCAGCGCAGGGCGTGGCCGCTTCTCTATCGATGGGCGAGTAGTGATTGATAACTGGAGTCAGCCAACGACTGGGGGAGATTTCCTTGGAACGCCAGAGGTGCAGGAGACCATCACCCTGCAAGCCGGACGCGAATATCTCCTGATGCTTGAATATGCCAAGTCTGAGGAGAGCATGCTGGCTACAGTCCGACTGGGGTACCTACCACCGCTACCTGCAGACGCCATCGAACGGGCATCGGCACTGGCGGCGGCTTCGGATGTTGCCATTGTTTGTGTAGGGTTTGGGGGTGAATGGCAGAGCGAAGGCTTCGACCGGGAAGCTTTGGCCATGCCGGGCAAGCAGGATGCACTGATCGAGCAGGTGGCGGCGGCCAACCCGCGCACGATCGTGGTCCTTAACACCGGATCGCCTATCACCATGCCATGGCTCGATAAGGTGGCGGCGGTGGTGCAGGCCTGGTACCCCGGTCAGGAGTGTGGCAACGCCATCGCGGACGTGCTCTTTGGGGACACCACGCCTTCGGGTAAACTCCCTCAGACCTTCCCGGTGCGTCTGGAGGATAACCCGGCCTACCTCAACTTTCCCGGCGAGAACGGCAAGGTCTACTATGGGGAAGGGCTCTTCGTCGGCTATCGCTACTATGACAAGAAACACATCGCGCCGCTGTTCCCCTTTGGCTTTGGCCTCTCCTACACGACCTTTAGCTATAGCTCGCTCTCACTGAGCGCCCAGGAGATCGGCCCGGACGACATGTTGCAGGTCTCGGTCGATGTCACCAACACGGGAGAGCGTGCGGGCAAAGAAATCGTCCAACTCTACATACGGGATGTTGTTGCAAGCTTGCAGCGCCCCGAAAAAGAACTGAAGGCCTTCGCGAAAGTCCACCTTGAGCCGGGGGAGCGCCAGACGGTGACACTCAACGTAGCCCGTGACGCGCTGGCTTACTACGATGACCTGGCGCACGCGTGGGTGGCTGAAGCGGGGGAGTTTGAGGTGCTGGTTGGCGCATCGTCACAGAGGAGAGCAGGTCTTCGTATCCCTGCTTGAACTTCTCGGGGCGCATCTTTTGAGGATAGGCTCATTCCCTCAGTTCAGCAGGCTTGATATACGAAATCAAGTGCAAAAATATGTGCCAGGTGTGGAAGGCTTTTTCTCTTAAACGGTAGTATCGCACAGAGTCAGGGTAATGGCAAATTTCCTGGGTATCAGGGTATCAGTCATCATTCTGCGGATGAGCGACAGATAAACTCAACCTCATTACCGTCAGGATCATCGATATACATCGTTCGACTGGCGAGAACAGGATGTTTGCCGTCTCGCGGTTCGTAGCCAGCCGCAACAAATACCTTGTATTGGGTATCGAAGGCTTCTTCTGGAAGTTCCAGGGCCATATGGTGAAGTTGGTAGCCGAAAGGTGCAGCTTTCACCATTTCTGACTTGGGTACAAGCACGATCATCTGTGGGATTCCCGCGTTGCCTTCACCAACTTTGAGGAAGACATTTGGTAGAGTGGATGGTGAAATGACTTCCAACCCCAGCAAGTCACGATAAAATTTCAGTGAACGCTCCGTATCAGCCGTCCAGAGCACGATCTCAGAGATACCTACAATATATTTCATCACGTCAAACCCTCCAAAAATAGATAGTTCGCTTTGAACATCAACATGCGCAACATATACTTCCTTGCATCGCCGCTGACCTCCCATCAGCCGGACGTGCGATGCGCAGCATCGCGCCGAGTATAGTAGGGTTGACCCTTGCGGTCAACCGAGCGGCTTGCGGTCAACCTGGCTTCGTTGCAGCGATGGATACCATATTGTACACCAAATTCCCCGAACTTCCCCAGGGATGAACAAGGACAGAAATACGCGTACGGAGACCCAGGTAGCGGGTTACTACGTTATCGTCAATGTGACCGTGACAGTCTGCGCTGCTCCAACAGAAGGGCTAATTGCAACTGTTGCCGTGTAGAAGCCACTGGCTAGCCCGGTAGCATCGACTTCGAAGGGAATAGTCGAGGTTTGTTGATAATTATCACTTCCCTGAGTCAGGCCCGGCTTCAACCAGGATCCAGAGGAATGTGCCTTCCATGTCAAGCCATCACCACCACTATTGGTGAGGTTTACCGATTGTATTTGAGGGTTCACCCCAACGGAAGCTGTATATGCAAGCGCATGCGTATTGAGCTGCATAACTGGTGGAGCGATGTTAATGGTAATAGGGATAGCCGGGCTGCCAGCAACGGGTTTGCCCGTAATGGGGTTGGAGGTGCTGGCAGTTACGGTGGTCGAGTATGACGTACCACCCGGCACCCCTGTTGCGTTGACGATGACGTTATCAGAAACGCTAGCACCTCCCAGGAGGTTTGTACCAGCACCAGCCGACAGCGAAACAAAGGAGGGGGCATCCACACCGAGCGCGGCTGTCCAGTTCAGCGGCTTGCTGCCAGTATTATTAATGCTAAAGGCTTGAGATGTCGTTCCGCTTGTGACATTGATTGTCAAGCCATTCGGAAATGGGCTTACCGTCAGAGATTGCGCTGCATTCACGGTCAGCGTCACCTCGACGGTCTGCGGCGTGCCTACAGACTGGTGGGTAATACTATCGGTTGCTGTGATTGTTACCTGGCCTGTATAGGTGTTGGGACTCAGGCCCGAGAGCACAATGCCTATATTTATTGCGGAGCTAGAGTTAACACTGACGGTGCCAGAGGTAGGGCTTCTAGTCAACCATGTTGTATTGCCTGTGGATGCCGTCCAGTTCAACGTATGAGTACAGGTGCCACTGGCGCTGATCGTCGCTGCCTGAGTTAGAGGGGTAGGTTGACCAACCACCCCCGCGAAGCTGAGCGCGCTGGGAGTGCCTACAATTGTACAGGGAGCCTGCACGACGAAATTTACAGGGATCATCTGTGGGCTACCAGGGGTGATATGGCCTGAACCGTCCGTTCCAGTAATGGTCACCATGCCTGTATAGGTAATAGGAGTCAGTCCATTGAGGAGTATAACCGACACATTCACCGTCGCAGACTGATGTGAAGTAAGAATACCGCTCGCGGGAGCAACAGAGAGCCAGGCGCCGCCAAAATTCGTAGCCGCGCTTACCTGCCAGTTCAGGGTACCGCCCCCGGAATTCGTAATCGTAACGGCCTGTCCAGCGGGGTCCGTCTGACCAATAGTAGCACTAAAAACCATCGTGGCCGGAGTAGTCGTCATCATCGGCGTAGTATGCTGCCCTATTGTGAAAGATACGGGCAATGTCAGCGTACCCGCCGAACAACTAAAAATGATTGAGCCACTGTAAACGCCTGGTTTTAGACCGGTAGCATTCACACTTACCGCCGGAGAAGATGGGGTGGTACCACTGTTACGGCCAATGTTGAGCCAGTGGCCGCCAGTTTTCGTTGTGACAAGCGCATTCCAATGCAACGGCGTGCTGCACCCCTGGGTGACATTCAGGCGAATGGCCCTGGCGCCAGGTCCAGGCTGTAAGTAGGCACCAGAGAATGCCAAAGCTCCTGGAGAGAGTTGGAGTGCGCACTTCGGCACAATGGTTAGACTGACATAGACGTTTTGCGGACTGTCCCTGGTTGGCGCCAGGCCGCTGCCAGTAAAGGTCACGACACCAGTATAAGTACCCGGTAACTGGGTACTTATATTGACCCCTACCTGCACAGATTGGCTGCTACCTTTGCTTACATCTCCAGACCAAGGAGTAATTGAAAGCCAATTACTGCTGCTGGAAGCACTCCAGTGCAGTGGCAACACACCCGGGTTGCTCACAGTCAGCACCTGCGCAGGAGGGTCGCTACTCCCATCAACGCCTGTCAAGGAGAGGACGGCTGGTGTAAGCTGGAGATCTGCCTCGTGTCCAGGTTCAAGCTGGGTAGTTCTCATTTTCGCGGATAGTATCTCCTGGCCCGCATTAGAGGTGAAAATTATCCCGGCAGCATAGACGCCTGGCAGCAAGTTTGAGCGATTTGCCGCAATCGTCAACTGGATACGCTGTCCGCTGGAAAAGGTTCCGCTTTTCGGGCTGAGCAGAAGCCATGAATGTGTCGTCACACTCTGCCAGGTGATTTGTCCACCGCCGCCGTTGGTTAAGGTGATCGTCTTTGTACTATTGGTGGCTTGATCACCAGCGCCAAGATCAATAGCGCTGCTTGAAAGTACCAGGTGTGGAGGACGCAAGGAAGGGCTATGGCCCGTCACAGCTATAGTGAATGCCGCTGTTTTATGCAGTTTAGCATCTTCTGCGCGTATAAGATGCGAACCAGCCTGCCATTCCGCTTCAACGATGACCGTTTCGGCGAAGGAACCTTTACTATCTGCCTGGATAATCGTGTTGCCCAATGTATCGGCGATAGGTATGTTGCTATCGCGTGTCAGCCCAATCTGCCCGTGTGGACTAAAGTTAGAGCCGCGTAGTTCAATCACGTTCCCAAGTGCCACAGTAGCAGGTGTAACCTGTAATGTAATCTCGCCCGCATGGGAAGATTTCTGTGCCAATGCACCGTGACCAAGGCCCAGCACTACCCCCAGAAGGCTTCCTGCCAGAGCAACGAAGAGCACCAGTATGCTTATCCAGAAAAATAGGGAAGGTTGCCGCTGGCGCGGGCTGGTGAACGGCGGTCGAGGCGACGTGGCTGCCGGCAAATGCTCTGGAGGCAAAGGCAGAGGTCTGCGTAGCGCTGGTATGGCAGTCCGCGACGTTGAGGGCGTGCGAGGCCGGGAATCCACAATTTTATGCCAGTTCCCACCAGGTCTGCTACTTTCTATTACCTCGTCCTCTAAGAAGTCGTTCGCGATTTCGGCCAGCGGTATCGCCCTATCCCTGGCGGATCGTTGAGGTTTCTGCGCAAGTTTTATCGTCTCTGACGAGGTCGAGGATAGCTCGGCGAAGGGCATGGTCTCTTCAGCATCACTTCGAAAGGCGAAGAAGCGGGGCATGTTGAAGGCTCGAGGGCACCCGGCGGACTGTATTGCAGTACTTGTTGAGGAGGGTATGAGGATTTCTCCGCAGATTGCACAATAGTCTGCCAATCCAGGTAGTGGTGCGTGGCAATTTGGGCAACTTATTACTCTCATGGCTCTACCCCCATGACAAAGAGATCACCCTGATACAGATAAGTGTACGTGATAAGGTGTTTGCCTGTCAAATCTGTCAAATCTGTCAAATCTGTCAAAAGGGCGCCATTATGCATTATTTTTTTGTAAATTTACAATTTTACAATTTTCTAATCAAACATACAAAATCTTTATTGACAAATCTGGATGAAGAGGCTACAATTAGATAGAAAAGATTGAAAGGCTTCATGTAATGATTAGGAGGCAGTCTCATGGCTGTTGCACATCCTGACTTTTATCGTCATGATAACTTCATCCGCAAATCCATTCAGATTCCCTCGACGCAGCATAAAGAACTGAAGGCGCTCGCAGTTGAACTAGAAGCTTCCCTAGGAGACGTTGTGGAGACAATTATGGAACTAATGCAGCAAGATAATTACCAGCAGTTAAAGACCGCAATCCTTCAGAAACGCCAACAAGCAATCTCCTCTCTCAGTTACTCACTCGATGAAGCCTACGACTATCTCGGTTCCCTCCCAGAAACTCTCGACGATGCCCGCTTCTTTTTTGATGCCGGTCACGAAGGTATGGTTGCGTAATTGTGTAATAAGGTAAATTTGTATGAGTAGTGAGGCGAGGCAAACACAACAGCCCAGCCCCGAACAACAATCGAGACAGCAAGAATCAATTTCTCCTCCATCGCTTCCTCCAAGCCCCCGGCGTGGAGAGATTTGGGATGTGAACTGGTCCCCTGGCCGTGGTGCAGAACAAAAAGGTACTCGTCCCGCCTTGATTATCCAGAATGATCGAGGCAATGCCTCTCTTTCTTATCCTCTGACTATTGTCGCCTCGATGAGCCGCACTGAACGCGAGCTGCCTCTGCACGTACGTATTGCTCCATCCGAAGAGAATGGCTTGACCGATTTCACCGATGTCAAATGTGAACAGCTCATGACCGTTGAAAAATCACGCCTGGTGCGTCGCCGTGGCAACATCACCCCCGATGAACTCAGCCGCGTAGATGTGGCACTGAAGTTGAGCTTGAACCTGCTGTCGTGAGGGTAACTCCTCACTTCCACAATGTATCATCCCCTGTCAAACTATATTTAAAACTCATTGAAATTCTCTACAGGTATGATATTATTAAGCCCGTCCCCGGTATTTCTCATGAATCGCGACTCGCTATCATACATAAAAAGGAGGGATGTCATGCAACGAAAACCCTTTTTATTTGCTGTTGCCTTGCTGGCGGTCCTGCTCTCTATTCTCCTGGTAACAACATCGGGATCGCATGCGCTGGCCCACAACACCACCATTATTGATGCGCCAACGGCGACACCTGATCCCAATCAGATTCTTAATCAGGCCAATCAGGCCACATCCGAAGCTCAAGGCACACTGAACGTTATAACCAGTATCCTAAATCTCTTTTCTGTCGTTGTCGGGATATCAGCCATCGCGGTTGGATTAATTACTACTTTTGGTTTAACTTTATTAAACAGGTATCGCAAACAATTAAGTGAGGAGCGAGAGGAAGCAATCAAGAGGAGAACTGCCATGGACAATACGCTAAAAGCGGTTGTGTATCTTGGTTTAGGTGACCAACTTTACAATCACGACAGGAAACAAGAAGCAGTCGCTTTCTATCGTAAGGTCGGAAGTCTTCTCCCAGAAGACAGCGAGATTAATAATAGTTTGGGCCGCATCTATAGCGGAACTGGCTATTATGACGACGCTATCACAGCGTTTAAAGCAGCCCTTTCCGTTACTTCCAATTTTGCTGAGGCCGAAATGGAATTAGGATTGGCCTACCGCCGTCGTGGAGAAGCACAGAAAGGACCAGATGCAGAGACTCTGCGTAATGCCGATTACGACGAAGCGCTAGTGCATCTAAAGCGCGCCATTGATCTGCGCCCCAATTATGAAGACGCTCTCGCGGGACTCGGTGCAGTCTACCGCCGCATGGGAGATATTGAGAGAGATGCACAGCATGACTCCAAAGCCAGGGAATATTATGAGCAAGCCAGAAAATATTATGCACAGGCCCAAATCGCTGATCCTTCTTCTTCTTACGCACTGGGAAATGTTGCCAGTCTCTCCTGGTATTTGGGCGAGAAGAATGACGCCAAAAGATACTTCATCCTTGCTGAGGCTGCTGCAAAGGTACGCATTTTGAACGCGGGACGCACGCCGGAAATTTACTGGGACTACTATGATCAGGCACTGGCTCAACTGGTGTTAGGAGAGATCAATAACAGCAAAGCGATGAAAGACGAGGCTTTACAAACCTACGCAGCTGCAACTCGCCTTACTCCTGGCATAATACAACTCAATAGTGTCTTGAATAACCTCAACCTGCTACAAAAAGCGCAAGAGCACATAGACAGATTGGATACTGCCATCGCTATGCTGGAAGAGGCAAAAACGCAGTGAGACAAGTAGCAAATTGGCTGATTAATGGCTCATATGGCTGGTATCCCCCAGATTCATTGGCTGTAGCAGCGTAAACTCCCCATATGATAGAATCGTGACATACATATGATACATCCATGCAATCCATGTAATGGGACAATCAATCAGGGCAGGAGACACACAGTCATGCAAAAGCAGACAGGAACCATACAAGTAAAACGAACATTTCCAGAAATGCTCAAGGGCGGCGTCATTTGTGATGTGGTAAACGCGGAACAGGCGCGCATCGCAGAAGAGGCCGGGGCTTGTGCAGTGATGGCACTCGAGCGCGTGCCAGCCGATATTCGCGCTCACGGCGGCGTTGCCCGTATGAGCGACCCCGAGCTTATTATCCAGATCAAAGCGGCAGTCACCATTCCGGTCATGGCCAAGTGCCGCATCGGGCATTTTGTCGAAGCCGAGATTCTCCAGGCGATTGGCGTGGATTGTATCGACGAATCAGAGGTATTAACGCCAGCAGACGAACATTTCCATGTCAATAAGCACCTCTTCTCCGTGCCATTCGTCTGTGGAGCACGCAACCTTGGCGAAGCATTGCGCCGCATTGGCGAGGGAGCAGCGATGATGCGCACCAAGGGTGAAGCAGGCTCGGGCAATGTCGTAGAGGCCGTCCGCCATATGAGAGCCATTATGGATGGTATCCGCCGCTTGCAAATGCTCCCTGAAGAGGAATGGATGACCGAGGCTAAAAATCTTGGCGCACCCTACGAGTTGGTCACTGAAGTAGCTCGTACAGGAAAACTCCCGGTGGTCAATTTCTCGGCGGGCGGCATAGCCACACCCGCCGATGCTGCTCTGATGATGCGTTTAGGCGCCGAAGGTATCTTCGTCGGCTCCGGTATCTTCAAGTCAGGTGATCCAATGAAACGCGCCAAAGCCATCGTGCGAGCCACCACCCATTTTGAAGACCCCGCCATAATCGCGGAGGTATCGAGAAACATTGGCGAACCAATGGTGGGCATTAACCTCGATACCTTGCCCGAGGAACAATTAATGGCCCGGCGTGGCTGGTAATGTACTTTTGAACGAGACATACCCGCACTCTAAAAAAACTGCCGTAGGGCCTGGTGAGTCGCAATCCAAACAGAAAAATATATGGAATCTAAAAACTACAACTCAAAACTACGTATAGGCGTATTAGCATTACAGGGCGATTTTGAAGCTCATTGTAAAGCATTGCAAAAAGCTGCGACCGAATTGGGCATTGAAGTCGAGGGAAAAGCGATCAAATTACCCGCGCAATTAGACGGATTAGATGGTATAATAATACCAGGTGGTGAGAGTACCACCATTGGCAAACTAATGGTGTTGTATGGCTTACAGGAGCCATTACAACAGAAGATTCGCGAAGGCCTCCCCATTTGGGGAACATGTGCGGGATTGATACTATTAGCAAAAGAGACGGATAACGCGCTGGAAGGTCAACCATTATTGGCCTCGATGAACATTCGCGTCCGTCGTAACGCATTTGGCAGTCAGCGGGAAAGTTTTGAGACTGATCTGTCTGTGCCAGTACTAGGAGAAGCGCCATTCCACGCGTTCTTCATTCGGGGACCCGTCATTGAGTCGGTAGGACCTGAAGTGGAGACACTGGCAACGCTCGACGATGGAACCATCGTTGCTGTCCGCGAAGGAAGGTTACTTGGCACTGCATTTCACCCGGAGGTTTCAGGAGACCCACGCTTTCATCACTACTTTCTCCGCATAGTACAGAGCGTCAAAGGGTAATATCCATTCGGAGACCCCAGACGCGGGAGTAATGGATGATACGACCGGTACTATACGTCGATTTGCCGGGAATCATCTACTCGATTGATCGCCGTGCTCGTAGTAGACAGCACGAGTTTGCAAACTTTGTGTGCTGGCTCGAGCCGGAGGAGAAACGTCTCCCATTGCCACCTTTTCTGCGTAATATCTTTCCGCTCAATCCGGCCTCGCGCACCTGGATTTGTGAAGACCATTGGCGCATTCTCGGGTTCGCCCAGATACAGGAGAGGCCGTCCCATAACATGTGGGAGGTTTCCTACCTGGCCTCGATGGTACAGCGCAATGTCTCCAGCGACGATGTTCTGACAGCACTCCTTGAATATATGTTAGAGATGGCTGCAGGACACGGCATCCTCCGTATTTTCGCTAAGGTTGAGGACGAAATACCAGAACAGGAACTGTTCCAACGAGCAGGCTTTCAACGTTACGCCCGCGAGTTGACCTATGTCTATGATCCTGCTGGGGCCAAATCTTTTACTTCTGACCCCACTCCCAACCTTCCCTCACTGCGGCGTTGGAACCGCCACCATGTGTGGGGTTTGCATCAACTCTACCGCTCTGTTACTCCACAACGGGTACAGATGGCAGAGATGCTGGAGAACAGCGAAGAATTTGCTAAGCTACACGTCGGATCACTACGGCCGTTGCCTGCTCCCTTCTCGCGGGGGCAGGAAAACTATGTGTGTGATCTAGGCGTTCGTTTAGGAGCATGGCTGCGTCTTTGCCCGGGCCACGGTTCGGCGCCGCACCAGCTCTCTCTTATTGTCCATCCTGAACATTCTGAACTTGCTGAACCGCTTTTGCGCTTTGGAATCAGAAAGTTACAGGACCAGGGTGTAACGACGAGAAGCATCTATTGTCAGGTGCGAGAGTACGAGTCGTTTGTAATCGCCGCTCTGCGCAACAGTGGATTCGAGCAAACCACCATCAGGGCTCTGCTCGTGCGACACATAGCGCTCTTGGCTATGCGTCAGCGCACAGTCCCCGCACTTGAGCAACGAGTGGTCTATGGTGTGAAGGGCCTGGGGACGGTCAATTCCCGCCAACAATGAGGTGATAGAACTGCCTATGCAACATGTGATCACTGACGATCTGGAGGCTCTGCTAGCGACACTTCCGCCTGGCATCCACGACGCGGTCAATCGGCTAGAAAACCGAAGCGAACTGCTGGAGATCGTAATGGACCTTGGGCGTTTCGCCGAAGGCCGGTTCCCAGAAGGGGAGGTGATCCTTAGTACAGAGCCAATTACCACTGCAGACCTCGAATACGTGGTCGAACGCATCGGTGAATTTGGCGACGATAACCGTGCTGGTATTGAGCGCACGCTCCATCGTATTAGCGCCCTACGCAATCGCAAAGGAAAAGTTGTCGGCTTGACCTGCCGTATTGGTCGAGCGGTACTCGGCAGTATTGCCCTGATCCGTGATATTGTCGAACAGGGTCAATCCATCTTGATTCTCGGTCGTCCAGGTGTGGGGAAAACCACTCTGCTACGTGAAATAGCTCGCGTCCTCGCGGACGAAGCCAATAAACGGGTAGTGGTCGTCGATACCTCCAATGAAATCGCAGGTGATGGGGATATTCCGCATCACGGCATTGGTCGTGCTCGCCGCATGCAGGTGGCACGCACCGCAGAACAGCACGCGGTGATGATTGAGGCCGTCGAAAACCATATGCCCCAGGTAATCGTCATAGATGAAATCGGTACAGAGCTGGAAGCCGCCGCCGCGCGCACAATTGCTGAACGCGGTGTACAGCTTGTGGCAACTGCCCATGGTAACTCACTGGGTAATCTGCTGGTCAACCCTACGCTCTCTGATCTTGTCGGCGGAATCCAGACCGTGACCCTCGGTGACGAGGAGGCGCGGCGACGTCATACGCAGAAGAGTATCCTGGAACGTAAAGCGCCACCGACCTTCGATGTGGTGGTTGAACAGCAGAGCTGGCAAGAACTCATCGTGCATCGCGATGTCGCTGAAACGGTGGACAGTATGCTGCGAGGGCACGCCGTCACTGCCGAGGAACGCACGCGCGATGAAGAGAGTGGGCGTGTCACCATGCGCCGTATCTCCGCAGGTGGTATGGAGGTACCGACCTGGGGCGTTGGCGGCCTTGGTGGACCTGTCGATCCTCGCCTGGCAGGTCCAGGTGGAAACTATGAGCGTTCCAGCCGTGGCAATAATAGCAACGAGGACTGGGGACAGTTTCGCCAGGTTGGACAGGGACAAGGTTTTCGTAACGGTGGGAGCGCTGGAGGCGGTGGCAATGAGCGCGCACGCGGTCGAAGCCAGAGCCAGCCGCAAACGCAATTTCGAGCTTTAGCGCCGACCGGGACGTCTCCAGCGGACGTGGAACACCAGCGCCCCACGGCATTGCTGGCCACTCAACGTGCTCCTCAGGCCGAAGGGGTTTACAAACCTGAAGAGATGGAGGAACCGGTGCCGATCATGAAGACGCTGCGCGTCTATCCGTTCGGCGTGAACCGCGACCGCCTGGCAGAGTCAGCACGCCAACTGCGTGTACCCATCATTGTCACGAACAACCAGAGTGATGCCGATGCTGTCATAACTTTGAAAAATTACTATCGCCGCCAACCTGAGCGGTTGCAGCAAGCGGAACAGGACCGCAAGTTGATTATCATCCTGAAAAACAATACCGTCGCCCAAATGCAGCATGCACTTGCGCACGTCTTCGACATTCCTACGGCGGACGCGCCGCCTGATGACGAAGACGAGGCAGAGGGTGAAGGGAAAGATACAGTTGATTCAACGACGCGAGCCTTGCTGGAGACAGAGGACGCCATTCATCAGGTCCTGAACAAAGGCTTGACGACGGCAGAATTGGCTCCAGCCAATGCCTACATCCGCAGATTGCAGCACCAGATGGCAACGCGCTATAACCTGATCTCGCGCAGTAGAGGAAAAGAACCCTATCGAAGGGTGAAGATCTTTCGGTCGAGAGATTAGGAAAGGAAAGTAAAAATCACTTTGCCACCCGCGCGGGTGGCAAAGTGATTTTTACTTTAGCGGCAGTTATTGAATATCATACCTTTTTCTAGGCTATTGTCAATCCTACCTGCCTCCCCAAGGTCGCGATAGACCCCTGCTCGCCGGTTTCGTGCCCTGCGCTACTGGCTGCGGCACATTAGCATGAGTCATTTCCCAGGTTGTGGATAAGAAGAGTATCCATCCCCAGGCGAGGAGTGGAAAACCTATCGTCACCAGAGCCTGGCCTGTCCAGGGAGGCTGCCAGAGCCAGAAGTAACAACTGAGCAGGGCCCCCATCGTGAGCAGTAGAGCCAGCAACATAGTGCGACGGCTGGCTGAAGACAGCGCCAGAGCCACTGGCAATAGGGCATACCAGGGCCAGTAGGTGGGCATCAAGACAAGTAGCGCCAGGGCGATCCAGCTACTGAACAACACGACTAGTTCGACGGTGTCGGCTAACCAGCAGCCAAGCAGCAGCAGAGCGCCAACCGTCACAGTGACGAAAATCGTCCAGTGGTGAGGAGCAACCAGCCAGGACAGCACCGGGGGCAATGTCACGGGCAGGTTGATGAGCGCAGCATCAAGCGAATTGATCGCCTTGTCTTGTAAAAAGACTTGTTGCGTATAGGTAAGCAAACCTGCTAAGCCCCAGCCCGACCAGTAAGGCGCGTATGCCAGTATGACAACCAGGGCAGAGACACCGGCAGCCGACATCCACCAGAACACACGCCATCTAGAGGGTATTGTTTGAGCTTCTTTCAGCAAAAGGCGGAAAAAGAGCGGCAGTAGCAGGATCGTTAACATGTTGATAAGCATCGCCAGAAGCATCAATACCCAGCCTAAAATGGGCGATTTGCGTTGAAAGAAGAAAATCGCCAGTAAAATGAAGAGGACGACCACTACATCCAGGTGCATTCCATTGATACTCAGCAGCAGAACCAGCGGATTCCAGCCATAGAGTATGGTGGCAGATATCCGCATCTCTGGTTTCAGTTTCGCCAGCATAACCCAGATGAGCACAGTATTGATGAGATGTGATGCCAGGCCAATACCACGGAACAGCAGGAGGACATTCGCGACGCTATCGCGCGCCAGCAGTACCACGGGAATACATATATCTATCCAGACTGGACCGGGGGCTGTCACACTTTGTGTGCCGTTGACAATACCTCTTTGTAATAGTTCATGCGGGAAAGCCGTAAGAGAGACCGCGTATGGGTTCACATGATAAATGGTAACCAGGTGTCCATATATGCCATAGAGAAACATCCCCTGCGACAGGATAGCAGGAGCAAAGTAACAGGTCACGCCAAAGACGCCTGTCAGGATGATGATTGTGCTGAACAACGCGCGGGTATCGTTGAGCGAGAGCCGTTCTCGTAGCACACGATCTCCTACACGTCCTGCGAGGAACGTGATTACAAAAGCCAGTCCGAGCAAGAATAAGAGCAAGTTGGCGTTTCCACCCACCGTACCCAAACCTTCATGAGCGAGGACGAAGAGTGGGACATGTGAAAGCGCTGTTACAACGAAGGGCAACACGGAAGTCCAATAGAGGTGTGGTAGCCAGGGGAAGAGGCCAAGTAACGCCTGCCTGGCCGCGTCCGTCCTGGATGTAGCGGCAGCGAGCAGAGGATAGACTGCCAGTAAGAGCAATTCCAGGAGCGCTCCCAGGCCCAAAAGCGTTAACAGGGCGCGCCGTCCATAATTCGGACAGTTTTTTGCAGGAGTTTGCAGCTCATTGGGATAGGACTGCGAACGCGTAGCAATGGGCGCCGTTGGCAAGGTAGCGCCGGGTAGCGCCGGCTGTGTTCTGCCCGAGCGCACTGGATATAAGCTTTTGTCTCTACCGCCTGGACGCCACTGCATATGTTTCACCAACCCTGGGAGTGCAAGGGAGCAAAGGCCACTTCCCTTGGTGGGTATCCCCTCATACCCTTCCTTTTGCGCTATCGATCACCATACATAGTATCGGGCATAGAGCAATTGCTGTCAATGAGTAGTTCTGCTACAAAAAGCGCTCAATTGTTTCCGCTTTTCCGTTTTTCTAGTGTATAGAAGGAATAGGAAGTTGGAATTCTTAGTAAACCTTAGCTCTATTGTCAGACATAGCGAAGAATGCTATAATGGCGAGGTGTTTTGAGCACCCCGCTACCATCGCGGGACAATACACGCTGAGGCCGCGCAGTTTTAGCGGCATCTGTCTTCTTATGCACCGGCATAAAGTCGGTGTTCCACCTGCTCTGGCAGTCCCTGGGTGAAGGGAAAGAGTTCTACCAGCAGATGTAGGTAGGTACTCATCTCAACCGGCACTTCAGAGGTAAATCTGACCAGGTGCAAACCCAAAGGAAGGAGGTGACTTCGTGAGACGAGATTACGAACTTGGATTCATTCTCAGCCCCGAAGTCAGTGAAGAGCAAACACGGGCAATTTTAGACCGTGTCGAACAGGTCGTCGCGAACTATAACGGCGAGGTCGTCAGAGTTAACCAATGGGGGCGTCGTCGCCTGGGATACCCCATTCAACACCACCGCGACGGATTTTATGTATTCATAGACATGATTCTGACCCCTGAGACGGTAATTGAACTCGATCGTACACTCAAGGTTTCGGAAGAGGTCTTGCGGCATCTCATCAAGCGGCGCGATCCAAAGACTGTACAGAAGGAACGCGAGGCTCGTGCCGCTGCCGCGGCAGCTTCTGCTGCTCCAACTGCAGCAGTGGAAGAGCAAGAGTTGGAGGAAGTAGCTCCCGACGAGAATCTGGTCGGTGAAGAGACGGAACTCCCCTCTGGCTTATCCGCTGAGGACATCGAAGATGTCCCACCTGCAATAGAGGAAGTAGAAGAAGAAACCATCGAAGCCTGAGTAGTTAAATACGTTTGGGTCGGTTCGTCTGATCTC
>WNGG01000573.1_pt1 | contig 61444 bp, 49 predicted proteins | sample 5400661 | NCBI WGS metagenome assembly WNGG01 (sample SAMN13153372, study PRJNA577476) | soil metagenome | isolation source: 100 cm soil or saprolite under Garry oak tree replicate 1 | place: USA:California | collected 2016-06-15
TCGTCCTGGCAACACTCACCCATCAGACGTTCTTGCTTGACCATCACTACTTGCTGCAAGCCAGTGGCCTCCCCTGGCTTGCAGCACTGGAAGTCTTCTTGCTCTGCTGGCAGGTGATGACGGTAGCGATGATGCTGCCTTCCAGTATGCCGATGGTCAACCTGGTGGTGTATGCCGGTCGCAAACAAGCACATCCCGTGGCGGTTCCTCTGGCGTTCCTGGCTGGCTATGCCGTGATCTGGACAGCCTTTGCTGCAGGAGCCTTTCTCTTAGACACACTGGTGCATCGTCTGGTGGACCTGTGGCCGTGGTTGGACGGGCATTCCTGGCTCATTGGGGCGGTGACGTTCGCCAGTGCCGGTCTGTTCCAGTTCAGCCCCCTCAAGGAGCGCTGCCTGGACATGTGCCGCACGCCACTGGGGTTCTTCCTGCGCCACTACCGCAAGGGGGTTGGTCCTGCGTGGCACCTGGGCTTACGCCATGGAGGATACTGCCTGGGTTGTTGTTGGGCCTTGATGCTGGTCATGTTCGGGGTCGGCGTGGGCAATCTGGCAGGGATGGCAGTGCTTACTGGGGTCATGGTGATCGAAAAAGCGATGCCAGGCGGGAAGCGTCTGAGTCCACTGATCGGCATCGCTCTGCTGCTGTTAGGGATAGTGTGGCTGGTGCATCCTCTCTGGCTACGAAGTGCTGGAGTATGAGATCAATGGAGGTTCCCATGCGTGAACTGCTCATCACTGATGCGGAGCGGGCGCTTCGGTATCTGGAAGGTCTGAACGGGCGCGGTGTTGCCCCTGATCCCACCGTCGTTGCCCGTCTCGCAGAGCCTGATATCCCGCTGTCCGATCATCCATCCGAGGCTGGCGAAACCCTGGCTCTGCTCGATTCCTATTAGCGCTGCGACGATGGCAATGGTCGGGCCACGCTTCTTTGGCTTCGTGATTGGTGAAGTGCTGCCAGCAGCACTGGCAGCGCATTGGCTAGCTGGCGCCTGGGATCAAAATGCCGCTCTGACAGAGGTCACACCGCTTCCCGCGGAGCTGGAGGAGGTTGCGCTCAGTTGGCTGCGCGATGTGCTCGGCTTGCCGCCAGAAACAGGCGTGGGGTTCGTCACTGGTGCGACAATGGCGAATTTCACCTGCCTGGCCGCAGCGCGCCATACCGTCTTGAAGCAAGCAGGATGGCACCTGTTGATGCGGCGAAACCGCCTGGCAGGAGCAAACGGCTATGCGCATTAGCGTGTCATCATGGGCCACGACCGGCGTAGAAGTTGAGCGCGGCCTGCAAGCCATGATTCGGGTGGCACGCGAACTGGTGTAGAGCCGAGGGGTTGGCCTTGTCGAATTGGAAAGTTTCCACCTGGTGGAGGGGAAAAATGGAACTGTCCAAAGAAACTGTTTTTATATGCGTGCCGTGAACAGAGAGATCATCGCGGTTTGTGGGATGTGTTTTGACCTTCCTGGAGAGATGGAGGCAAAAGGTGTATTATCGTATTGCAACCCAGGTAGATTCATCACCCACCTGGCAATGGAAATCGACGGTCCTCAGTGAGCTTTCTACCGTGTTTCGATTCCTTCGGCCCTATGGGGCCTTGCAGATGGAGTCCCTGCGGGTCTTCTCCTCCTCCGAACGCGTGGGCCTGGAAGAGCAGCTCGTGCAGGAGAACAAGGGACTGGGGTCCAATGGGGTGATGGCGGCACAATTTCTCCGAGAGCGATTGATCCGTCCACCCGAGGTGGTGTGGAGCACATCAGAATGCGAGGCAGGAACGAACCTGGAGATGGTGCCTCTTGCCGTTATTAGCCAACACCCATTAAACGAGAGGAACAGGGGAGGAAACGTCCCCGAGAGAAGAGGCGTGGGTTCTCTGAAGAGGAGGAGGGAAGACCTGGAAAGCGGGAAGGGTGGCGATCATGATCTCCCTTACCGATTCACCTTGCCGATCTCTACGCTGCAAGTCCTGGCCTGGATGGTGCAGAATGGCGAATTACACCCCTAAGTTGTCCTCGAAAGGAGGGACTGAGATGTCAACAGCAGCGAACAAAGCCCTCGTTCACCGTTGGGCCGAGGAGGTCGTGAGCAATGGCCACCTGAACACCATCGACGAACTGTTTGCTTCCAACTACGTTGACCACACCAATCCGCCTGATTGGCCTCTGGGAAGCGTCGGGCATAAACAAATCATAGCGCTGTATCATACGGCGTTCCCTGATTTCCACTACACCATTGAGCACGAGATCGCCGAAGGGGATATGGTGGTGGTCCGAGGTACCTATCACGGGACCCGCCAGGGAACTTTTTTTGGCATCACTCCTACAGGGGCTCATATCACAACGACCGGCATGCATCTTTTCCGCATCGCTGATGGGAAAATCGCTGAACACTGGTGCAACAATGACGATTTGGGCGTGATGCGCCAACTTGGTGTGATGTCCTAACCGACGGAAGGCGAAGACGCCTGGTTGTCGTCTCTGCGACACGTTTGTGGTGAGTTCAATGCACTCATGGTCACTGGTAGCGATGGGTGAGCTTATCAAGGTTTCCTCATGACCAAGGTCCACGGAGACAAGTCGGTCAGAAAAGCACATCAGTTCATCGATTCACCACATCTGGTCATGAGCCCTTTTCGAGCAGAGAACCAGGTGAACATCAGCTCTGAATACCGCTCGTTTTTTCATTCGTCTACACTCTCAATCTTGCCAGTAACAATCATGGTGCGATAAAGCAAGCTGGTCTGCGTCTATCTTCATAGAAGACCTGTGCAGTCGACGTGAGCCGAGCAGTATAGACGTGAACGCTCCTGACAATGAGCACCATTGCCAGGAGGGAAAGGGAAAAGAGGATGACACAAGTACCAAGTGAGCCTCCTCAAAGAGGGATGAGGCGACTTGCGCGCCTATTACTAACAGCGAGCCTGGCAGCAATCCTGGTCATCGGCGTCCTGGCCGTCATATCGGTCCTGCTCTTCAACAGGTCTAACCAGGGGAATGCACCGCAACCAAGGACTCCCCCGATCAGCATCACCCTCAGTCATTGCTCTAGCCTCTCCTGGTCATGGCAGGTAGACCTCTGCACGCACCACCAGTTCAAGGATCTCTTGCAATGGCGCAAGATGGGTGAGTATGTGTTTGTGCTGGAGCGCGCCTACTTAGATCTGAACCAGTTAGTGATGAGCTACCGCGTTTTCTCACAAGCCACCGGGCGGCAGACATATGCAGAACTGGATACAGTCATTACCACCTCTCAGGGACAATCCTTTAGGCCCAGTGCAGGCTCAGTGGCGCCAGATGGTCCGGCAGTCGTTCAATTCACTACGCCTCCCGTGCCAAAACAGACACAAACCCTCCAGCTCCACGTAGAGGTCAACCGATTGCGTCTCATTGGTTCGCATCTAACAGTAGCAGGAACACCGCCAGCACCACAATTCACAGCCGTCCCCGGGCCAGTCACCTTCGATTTTGCGCTGGAGTATCACGGCGGCCTGGTTGTGACACCGCAGCAAACGGTCACGGTGAAAGGACTCAGTGTAACGCTGGAACAGGTCAAGATCTCAGCGAGCGAAACGATCGTAGAGGGAACGACACAAGGCACGTTCCCTGGCTACCCAGACGGTATCTATACCTTCTCGCTCGACGCCGCAGGTCGCAGCCCTGGTGGCCTTTCGCCCGTATTTGGAGGCGAGGGTAACCACTTTAGCGCAGTGGCGTATGATGAATTGCTCGGCCAGCACGGAACGTGGACGTTCACGATCAGCGGGACCATATATAACCCAGCCCCTAGCCAGGCAGGACCCTGGGTGTTTCATTTCAGGGTGCCGTAACTGGTGCCAGTAGATGGGGTAGCTGATTCTTGAACTGGCAGCGAGCGCTGGCGCATGGCCGGTTCACCATATCTGACCATGAGCCAGAGTATTTTGCAAGGTTCACTGTTGCTCGAGGGAGCCCAAGGTCACATCATGTTCTCGCACCGGAGTTGAGCCGTTAGAGTTGATGGAGGATCGGTGATCACGAGCAGAGCACAGCAGGCTCGACCCCCTCTTATGCGCGAGATTCGCTTGACCCTGCTCATCTGCCGGACGTGTTTGGTTTCTGCTGATCGCTGTGACTGCTTCCTTGTCATGGGAACCACGCCTACTGCTCTGTTCCTTAAATACGATAACAAAAGAGACGGCGATGATGGCGAGGGAACTTGGGAGGTCGTCCCCAGATCCACGGCTTGGCTCGATGGTTGAGTTGAGCCGTGGCAACGCGAGTGGCTTGCTCGATCTCATCAGGGTTGGCAAAGCTTTGCCCGGCCAGGGCATCGCGGCGGAAGAGCCGCCACCAGCCCTCTTGCAGGTTGAGAAAGCCTGCTCCTGTCGGAATGAAGACGTGGTGGAGCCGTGGATGCTCTTCTAGCCAGGTGCGCGTCTCCAAGCTGTTGTGGCTGCTCAGATTATCAGTAATCATGTAGATGTCGCCTGTCGGATTCTCCGCTTCAATGTCGGCAAGTAAGGTGATGTAGTTCTTGGAGTTGCGCGAGGCAGCACAGCGGGTTAGTTCCTTTCCATCACGCACGCGGAGCGCTCCATAGACCCAGGTTTTTTCGGGTCCACGACTGTAGTCTAGCAGCGCTTTGATACGGTGACCTGTGGGAGACCAACCTGGAGCTGGGGCGACAGAAGACCCTTTACCTGCGTACGCTTCCACATGATGGATGTAGACACACGAAATGCTTGTGCATCCCTTCTCGGTGATTGCCACAGCCCCGAGAAAATGCAGAAATGAAGAGCAACATCATCCATTTTGAGAACGGATGTACAAAGTAGCCACCACAGGAATAGTTGGAAGAGCGGAAGTAATGCTTTCAGGTTAAGATCAGGTTAAGGATTTTTGGGAGTTTCGTACTATTCTCAACCTTCTCATACACAAAAAATTGACGAGTACCGGTCTATTTGAGTAGACTCGTCAGTACCGCAGGTTAATCAGACAAGTGATGAGGAAGGTTATGCCACACGTAAACCAGTTTTCGTCATTTCAGTATGCGGATGACGACGATCTGATTGAGCAAGAGGACGAGGACCTAATGTTCAGCTTGGATCCGTCATTTCAGGAGAGCTACGAAACTGACCTGGCAGAAGACCCATCGATAGAAGTTGTCCCGGTTGTCATATCCACTACCCCCATTCCACTGCTCCTGACAGGTAAGCGTCGAGTAAACACTCCTGGTTCGCTCGCATCCGACTCAGGTAGAATGCCTGCTCTCTCTGTGCAGCACCCAGAAACCGCTACCTGGCCGTTCGAGTTCGATAACTTGCCGGAGCCAGAGACATGTACAGAGCCTCTAGTAACTACTACCGGGCAATTCAAAGTCGTTTCGGGAATGCTGCCTGCACTCCTTACGGAATCTCCTGTCACCAGCACCGGGCAGTTCAAGGTCATTTCAGGCGTGCTGCCTGCCGTATTCAAACAGCAGTCGGAGGTGGGCGCCGGATGGCAGCAGATAAGAAATACCTCCGCTTTAGCGGGGGACATGGCTACACAGCAACAGGGAGCCACCATCGGGCAATTAGAGGCACCCCCAGCTAAACTTCCCATCTTTGTTGCTACCCCATCGCTTGCTGCCTCCTTGCAGGCAGCAATGACCCCTGGCACTACCAGGCGCATAGTGGTGATCCCTGGCTCGAAGAAGCGCAAACAGGCGGAAAGGGAGACCACTCCTTCTGGTGAGCGTATGAACCCGCGGCTGCGCCGTGGTGTGACACTAGCTGCTGCCCTTCTGGTCGTGGCGATCACCTCGCTGCTTACGCTCGGTCCTTTGGTCAGCTGGCAGTCCCCTTTCCCGGTATTTCAGAGCTTCAATAGCTGGTTTCAATCGAACTCGGGGGACCAACAGCTTGCGGCACACGTCAATGCTGGGCAGGTGAGAGCTGCGGACCTCGAACTCACACAGTATGTCAACCCTTTCATTGGCACCGCTCCGGGGGGATCGAGCTTTGGCTTCCGGGGGGATAGCGGGAACACCTTCCCCGGAGCCGCCTATCCTATGGGCATGGTCCAATGGAGTCCTGACACGCCTTCCCATCTCCCCGGCGGCTACTACTACCCTGATTCCACTCTCACCGGATTCAGTCTCACCCACTTCAGTGGTCGGGGCTGCCTGGTCTACCAGGATATCCCCTTCTTACCCGTTGTTGGTCCAGTGACAGCTTCTCCCGCCACCAGCGGCTCCACCTATTGGTCACACTTCTCCCACAGCACGGAAAGCGCGCATCCTGGCTATTACCGTGTGCAGCTCGCTGACCCGCACGTGACCGTTGAGCTCACCGCCACGCCGCGGACGGGCTTTGGGCAATTCACCTATCCGGCCTCCACCGCCTCGACCATGCTCATCAATGCAGGGGGGAGCGTCAAGGGTACCACCCATGCTGAGGTCACGATCACGGGCAGCCATCAAGTCACCGGATCGGCCACCAGTCGGGTGGGATGTGGCAGCAACCCCTATACGATCTACTTTGCCGCCTACTTCGACCTGCCATTCAGCAACTTCGGTACCTGGCATGGCGGGACCGTCACCCCAGGTTCCTCCTCCAGCACTGGCTCACAGTCCGGTGCCTTCGTGACCTTTGATACCACCTCCACCCGGGTCGTCCAGGTCAAGGTGGGCATCTCCTTTGTCAGCAGAGCTAACGCCGAGGCCAATGTGGCGAGCGAGAATCCGGGTGGGGACTTCACCCGGGTGCGGCAAGCCGCTGATGCCGCCTGGAACGCGCGCTTGAACAGCATTCAGGTGCAGGGCGGGACCGATGACGAGAAGCGGGTCTTCTATACAGCACTCTATCATGCGTTCTTCCATCCCAACCTCTTCAACGACGTCAATGGGCAGTACCCTGGCTTTGACGGGCACGTCCACACCGTCGCCAGTGGTCATGCGCAATACGAGGATATTTCGGGGTGGGACCTCTACCGCTCCCTGATGCCACTGCGGGCCATCCTGGCTCCAGCGGAGACGAGCGACATCGCGCAATCGTTGCTGAACGATGCGCAACAGGGCGATGGACACGTGCCGCGCTGGGAGCAGGCCAACGTCGACTCACGCGGCATGAACGGCGATCACGGCGACACCATGATCGGGCAAGCCTACGCCTTTGGTGCGACGAACTTTGACACTGCCGCAGCTCTCAGGGCCATGGAGACCGGGCAGGCAAAGATCCGCGAAGGACTCAACGATTACCTGACCCTGGGCTACGTCGCCGCCAGCACCACGAACAACGCGGTGGCTCTCACCGAGGAATACAGCATCGATGACTTTAGCATCGCCCAGTTTGCACGGGCACTCGGTGACACATCCACCTCCGAGCTGTATCGTCGGCGTTCGGGGAACTGGCAACAGGTGTTCAATACCCTCAGTGGGTACATGCAACCCCGCAAGCGTGATGGTAGCTGGGCTGCCCATTTCAGGCTGACCAGTCAAAGTGGTTTCCAGGAGGGGAATGCGGCACAGTATAGCTGGATGGTCCCCTTTAACCTGCGCGACCTGTTTGAGAAGATGGGCGGGAACCGCAAGGTCGTCAGCCGTCTCGATACCTTCTTTACCAGGCTCAATGATGGGCCAAACAGCCCCTACGCCTTCATGGGCAACGAACCCTGCTTTGCAGTGCCCTGGGCATATGATTTTGCCGGAGCGCCTTCGCACACGCAACAGGTCATCCGGCAAATACAAACACAACTCTACTACCCTACCCCCGGCGGGCTGCCCGGCAACGACGATGGCGGCGCGATGTCCTCCTGGTACGTGTTCTCAGCGATGGGTCTGTACCCGGAGATTCCCGGGGTAGGCGGCTTTGTCGTCGGCAGCCCCCTCTTCAGCTCGGTCACCGTGCGCCTGGCGGGTGGGCAGACGCTCCAGATCAACGCACCAGGGGCTTCAGATCCGACTCCCTATGTCCAGAGTCTGCATCTCAACGGCCAGGCCACGACGAACCTGTGGGTTCCCTGGCAGACGGTTGAGCACGGTGCGACCCTCGATTTCGCGCTGAGTAGCAGCCCTACCAACTGGGGGAGGAACCTGGCGGATACACCACCTTCCTATCCAGCGTCAGTGGGCACCAGCTAACTGAGGTAAGCTGCAACGAGATGTTGCGCTGTGCACTCCTTGTGCTCATCAAAAGTGGCACAATCTCGCTCTCATGGGTGCAGTCCACCCCTATGCTGGGGCAAGCTTAGTTTGTTCAATACAGAACGTGATCAGAAGCACACCCACAACAAAGAAAAACCCAATTCCCCCCACGAGCAGGCTGTGCTGGCTACCTGGAATATCCGTTCTTGAACAAGCAGCAGCGAGAAGGAAAGATGAGATAGAATGGGTGGTTGCTTTTGTCTGCCTGTCACGCTGGGCGTCTTGCGGATCATCCGACGCCCGTCGGTTCCGCTCGATAAATAATAGAGTTTACTATTAATAGTAAACTCTATTATTTATGTAATCATGAGCATCCGCAATCGTTGTCGGAATCGCCACTGGAGATGCTCCTGAGGGCACCTTTTTCCCGCACGTTCCACACTCGATCTTCCATGAGCCTGAGAAGGGGTTCGAGGCATTGAATGTCTGGAAGAGGTCACTCTGTACTTTCTTCGCAAAATGAAGCATCTATCGTTGAAGATGTGTAAATGGCCTAATATGTCTGCTTGTCACGCAGGCTATCTTGTTGAATCCTTCCCCTGCTCTCTTTACAATATTTATATAAATGATGTGACGATTAGTAGGATATCTTAAACGTTTGGTGTGAATTGAGATGACGAACTTACCAGTCGAGCAAATCAGCGAAGGCCAAAGGCGCGCGCCCCAGTTGCACGTTGAGCCAGATGCAAAAGTTATGCAGAGCGACTTTCGCAGCCAGTCGTGCTTGAAAGCCGTCCAACGCATGCGGACGCTCACGAGCCAGCCGAAAGATATTGAGCAACTTGTCGTAGGTCGTTTCAATGATCTGACGCAGCCCAGCCAGCCAGCGCCGCCAGTCTTTGGACCAGCGCACTTTGCTCCGTTGGTGCGGAGGGCTGACCACCTGGGCATCGTAGTGCTCGTACCAGAAGCGATGCAACTGATCGCCCGCAAAGCCCTTATCGGCCACATAGACGCCCTGGGCGGGCGCGCCCACACTGGACAAGCGAGGGGTCGGAGCGTGTCGCACGGCCAAGAAGGTCTCCGCCAGCGGGTGGTCGTTGCAACTGCCCGCAGCAAAGCCGAAACCAGTAATCACGCCGGTTGGGGTAATGGAGGTGAGCAGATGAAAGCCTTCATACCACCCAATGCGATTGCTCCAGCCGATATCGGCTTGCCCTGCCAACCAGCCAGCGCCACGCCGCTTCGCGTCTCGCGTCGGAATGCCCGAACTGTCCAGGGCTTCATACAGGCAGTGTTGTGCTTGCATCTGCTCAACCAGGTACAAACTGAAGGCCACGATGACAGCACGATACTGCCGCTGCAACCGATTGAATTGCTCGCGTTCTGGCAGGGTCGGAAACGCTGGTCGCAAGTGGCACACCGCATAGCGGTAGAAGGCGCGTTCGCTCGGGAACTGCGCCCATTGGCCAAACACGGCCAGTGTCACCACCTCGCTACACGACAGCGAGGCGGCTGGCCCAGGACGATGTTTCTCATCATAGCCTTGCGACTGGCAAAAATCATCGATCATCACGTACAGTGTAGTCAGAAAGGTATCTTGGTCCATCAGCAGCGAGCTCCTTTTCCTTGTGAATCGGTTAGACAAGCTCACTGTAGGGTACAGGATACCCTTCTTTCAAGTCCTTTCTATTTCACACCAAACGTTTAAGCTTTGGCTACCAACTATACGCCGGGTCCTGACCTGTATACCCACATACCCCGGCTCGCGGTGAATTGACCAGTGGCAAGAGCATTTCTTCACCACATTTGTGGCTCCTCGCACACGTGTCACACAGGTACCCTTTGTCTTTATAGATGCATTGCGTACAAATATGGGTTGGACTGCACCCCTGAGACCGGACAGTGACCGAAGTCAACTTCTCCGAAATGTCGTAAACTACGAACAGGACAAGAAGGAGAAGAGACGATGCAAAAACGCATGCACAGCCGAGAGTTTAAACTCGACGTGGTGCGCCAAATTGCGAGCGGACAGAAACGGCCAGCACAAGCCTGCCGAGAGTACGGCTTAGCCGAAAGTGTGCTCTCGCGCTGGCGCAAAGAATACCAGGAGCGTGGAGAAAGCGCATTCCTGCCGCCACAGTCTGGGGAGTCCAGTACGCACGAGCAGCGGATCGCAGAGTTAGAGCGAATCTCGGGCCAGCTCGCCCTGGAGAACCAGGTGTTAAAAAAAGCATTGCAGAGCAGGGGGTCAGGGAGCGGCATGTCATGATCGAGCAGGCGCATCAGCAGCATCCAGAACTCTTGGTAGAGCGTTTGTGTGAGCTGTTCAGTCTCGTGACCCACGCCTTAGGGCGGCAGGGCTGGAACGTCAATCACAAACGCGTGCTGCGCATCATGCGCGAGGAGTCCTTGCTCTGCCACTTGAAGAAGCGCTTTGTGGTCATGACAACCAACTCGCGACATGGCTTTCCAGTCTATCCGAATCGGCTGGCCGGCCTAGTGTTGACCGCACCGGATCAAGCCTGGGTGGGGGATTTGACATATATTCGCTTGCCGAGTCGCGTTTGTGTACCTGGCGTGCATTCTGGATGCATTCTCACGTCGCTGTGTGGGCTGGTATCTCTCGCGGGACATGACCACGCAGCTCACGCTCGCCGCGCTGCGTCAGGCCATTGCCGAGCGCCAGCCGCAGCCGGGCTTGATCCACCACTCTGATCGTGGGGGGAAGTCAGCCAGTTATGACTATGTCGCACAGTTAGAGCAGATCGGCGCACAGATCAGCATGTCGTCGGTGAGTAATCCGTATGACAATGCCAAGGCCGAGAGCTTTTTCAAGACCTTAAAACAAGAGGAGGTGTATCTCAAAGAGTATGAGTCGTAGGCCTCCGCCGAGGCCAATTTGGAGGAGTTCATTGAGCAGGTGTATAATAGCAAGCGCTTACATTCCAGTTTGGGGTATGTGCCACCTGCGGAGTTCGAGGCCACGTATGCTGCACTGCCAAGCAGATGACAGACCGATGGCGCAGAGCGCGCAGAGCGCTGAGACCTCGTCATTCAGACCAGCAAAACCCTGCTGTTTTTTTGCTTGCAATCAGGCCTACCAAACACGTACCGCGCAAGCGCACAGAAGTCAAGCGTATTGCGAGGAACGAGCAACTTGGCTTGACTTCTGGAAGCGGCGTGGTACACTCATCCCGGCCTGATTGAACCGGAAGTTGACTTCCTCTTGTGTCCGGTAAAATGGGTTCACTCCAGGTAACGGGTCCTCCACACCCATCGCAAGGAATGATTGGCAGGGTATTTCTGGCAAGTACCTGGATGGCCTTACCCTTCATATCCACTTCTTGCTCTGCAAGAACTTTCACGATCAGCTCTGTCGTCGAACCGAAATCATATTCGTATGAGCATGTTTGTCCCGGACTGAGTACTTCTTCCAACATCACCTGCATATTCTTCCGGCGCATATCCCAGAAAGCATCCATCTCTGCATCCACGTAGTAGTTATATCCACCAATTCTAAAAACACTTAAATGCCCACAACACTCCAGCCACGTCTCCCTCAAAAAGCGATCCAATGTCGCCAGAGTAGTATCAACAGCTACTTCCAGATGCATCCAATACATGAGTAAGCGGTATCCCTCCACGACCAGATGGAACGCCTTGATCTTTGTCGCTTGTTGACGGCTCTCTCTTTCACCTTGCATCGCTATTCGTTGCTCACAGGATACCAGGTGCCTGGTCAAGCTTGCCTTACTCAGCTCTCTGTGACAAAAGGTACACGTTCCTTTTGAGGTCTGTCCCGTCATACGCTTCCTCCTCTCTTGATTGCTCATGGCCTGTGAGTTATCCAGTCACAACATACGATATGAGCGGCAAGAAGAAAAGCGTGGCAGCTCTATCTAGCCAGCTATGATACGATAGAGCCAGCACATGAAGCCTGGAAGTCAAGGGGGCACACAAATAGATATGTTGAAGAACAACCTGGAACAACGCGAGAAACCCGAACTTGTCGCCATTATCCAACACATGCTGCGCCAGGAGCCGGAATTGCAATGGCTCCTCATGACACCTCTGCCAACCGCCTCATCTCGGAAGTCCTCTGTTGATCCGGAGGTGTACCGCCAGCAGGTTCTAGCCGCGATGTCGGCTGGAGATTATCAGCGCAAGCGCAAACGTGGTGAGGTCGAGAGAAGACTTACCGCCATGAAGTCCATTGCCGACGAGTTTGCTGCACAAGAAAATTATGCTGCGGCTCTCACCATTTACGAAGTGCTGGTCAGCGAGGTCATTAACCACTTCAATGCCTATCGGGATGAGTATGTTGCATTCAATATTATCCTTATGGGTTGTATTGATGGACTGGATAGCTGCTTTGCGGGCGAAGAGGACAATCCGGCGATGCGGCTGCGGGTCATACGCGTACTCTTTGCCATCTACTGCTTCTATACAGACAGCTGGATGGACCTGGATGAAGACATTCCTGGGCTATTGGTAGGAAATACTACTCCCAAGGAGCGCCAGGTCATCGCTGGTTGGCTACGTGATGCCCTCTCACAAACCAAAGCGGAGGGGAGTGCCGCCGGATACAGCCGCCAGCGATATGAGGCTTTTCTAGCCGCTTTAGAACAGGTCGATCGGCCGTGAGTACCATCCCAACTATAACCAAGCACGATATTCGCACCTATGTAGGTGAGCAGAACTTTCTGAAAGGTCAACAAGGTGTTCGTGATGGAGCTATCGTCAATCCAGAACATGTTGCTTGTCGTTAGCTCGTACAAATTCGGCCCCTTTACGAGAAGCAAGATGAAATTGAGCAGTGGATAACCCACATCGCCTGGTTACGCAAGCGGTATAGTCGACTCTCCACCTTGAAGGAGGAACTGGCGGCTGCCGGTTTGTAAGGAGAAACATGATGGCTGAGCGTATCAACAAAGATGAGCTTGTCAGCCAGCTGGCTGCACGGATGCATACTGATGAAGCGACGGCGACAGCCTGGGTCGACGGCATCGTCGAAACACTGTATGAAAGCTTTAAAGATGGGAAAGGCGTGACGTTACCCGGTTTTGGCGGCTTCTACGTGCGCCCTGAGCCTGAAAGCTGGGTCTTCAAGTTCAATCCAGGCCAGCGCTTGCGAGCGCTTTTTGGCTGGTCATCAACCTACTCAGGCAAACCCTAGACACGCTTGCATGACAAGGAGAAATTGGATGCCAAAGGAAATCAATCGGTGGGCGATGTACCCACGCAAAACAGCTACAGCTTCTCTCCCTGAATCGCTGAAAATGGAAGTCACCACAAAGGCGCATGAACTCATTGAGACAGTCCTGAAGCCGAAATATATCCAGCCACCGCCGGAGAATCCGCAGTTCAATTACATCGTCGATATCTACGGCAAGTGGTACCACAAGGCGTTCTACTTCTGTGCCGACTATCGCGTGGCAGGCCCCAATCCAAGAGAGCCAGGCTTTGAGGCAAAATTTGCGCGGATGCAATATGCCGGGAACCTGCGTTTTCATCTCTCCTTTATGCGTCATACTGGCCAGTGGATACAATTGTACACGGACCTGACGGTGGACGACTGCATCGAGACGATCCGAGATGATCCCTACTTTTCCCTCTGATCGCCTCGGTACAGAACGCACTATGCTATAATAGTGCTGATCTACCAAAGTTATCCAAGCGACACATCACACCTGGACGAAAAGGCACGATAGATGCCATGGCTGACCTCATCGGCAATGAAGAGGAACTGAACCTGCTTCGACAAGAGAATCAAACGCTAAGGGATCAGGCCAACGTGCTGCAAAAGACGATTCGCGTGCAGGAAGAGACGATCGGCTTGCTACGAGAACAAATCGGCCTGAAGGACCAGTTGATTGCCGCTTTGCAGCGGGAGACAATGCTGCTTACCAAGCAGGTGCAGGCGATGGAAACCCGGTTGGAGAAAGACAGATATGGGAGCCCGATGCCGCCTTCTTCGCTTCGATTCTCCCGTCCACCGAAGAGCTTGCGGAAGAAAAGTAGCAAGAAACGTGGCTGACGTTCCTGTAAGTGTTACGTCTGAACTACACTCTGTTCAGGTAAATTTTCCAGATACTCTTCGGTGTCTATGATTTTGTCACGAACAAGAGGTGAACTTCTATGAGGAGTGGATTGAATGCTTCACGCATGCCAATAGCCGTCGCTGTTTACCTCCCAGAACACTATGCCAGGCTGTTAGCGACAGCAGAAGATGCGAGCGATTTGGAGCCTACATGGCAGGAATGGCACACCGTGTATCAGGAAACCAGGCAAAAAATGGCGGAACTCGGCATGCACTTGATTGAGGTGACTGTCGATCTGGATGATCTTGAGCAATACTGCCAAGAACAGAGACGCAAGAATACGAGCGCCACACGTGCTCAGTATGCCGCCCACGTGTTGTCTGAACAGTATCCACGACAAAAGCAGCTTCAACAGCGGCCTCCAGTGAAACCGCGGTTTAAGAAAAAGAAACATCGGACTCGATGAGGGAGAACGTTGCCTGGACACTCGTGCCGAAAGAGAGAAGCTCTAGCATCAGAAAGGTAGCCAACCCGCGTTTGCATCGCAGCAGTCGTGAGCGTGTGCTGGAAGGGAACTGATATGAACAAAACAAGTTGGGTCGAGCTGTGTGTGAGCGACTTCGAGCAATCCATCGCCTGGTTTGAGCGCGTTCTGGGCTTTCGTGTCGTGGCTCGCGACGCCAATGAATACGCCGAACTGGCATGCGGGGAAACCTCTCTGCAACTGGCGGCGGATGACGCCCCCTACTGGAAACCCGAACGCCCACACCTGCTCCCGCCGGGACAGCGCGGCAGCGGTGTGGAGATTGTCCTCCTCGTCGAGGACGTCGACGAGGTCTATCGCCAGGCACAACAGGCCGGGACAGACATCGTGCGTCCCCTCGCCGACTACCCCTGGCACATGCGGCAGTTCTGGGTGCGCCATCCCGACGGCTACCTCCTCCGCCCCGCGCAGCGCATCCTGTCCGTGAACCCAACAACCTATCGCCGCCAGATCGCCAACGCCTTTCAACGCGACAGGCCGCGCATAACGCAGGAATTGCTCACCGTGAAACACACAGCCGATAAGCTGGCGCAGCAGGGAGACATGCTGGGCGCAGTTACGATTTATGAAACGCTGGTGACGGAAATCTTTGAGCAATCCCACCTCTATTATGACGAAGCTCAATATGACGACGATTACGAAGAAGAGGGGTACTATCCGGAAGAAGAGGGATTGGAGGAATTCGTCGGGGAGGGTATTGAAGTGCTAGGGAGCTATCTGGCTGACGAGCAGACTGATCGGGTCGCGCGTGAGAAGAGCATCGCGGTGCTGCTGGCCGTCTACCGGTGTGACCTGCATGCCGATGACAGCCACGGATTCGCTGAACGCGCAGCACACCAGCTCGTGCGATACACGACGCCACTGGAACGGCAGACGATCGCGGAGTGGATTCGTGCGGCGCTGGCCGACGAAGAGCAAGCGATCGTCGGCTCAGAGCGCCAGGCCTATGGCAAGTTCTGGCTGGATCTGCAGCATGAGACCCTCGACGACGAAGCCTCCCTGCGCATCTGCCGTGAGACCGGGCGCACCGCTGACCTGGTTGAGCGGCTCCTCGCGCTGGGGCGGATTGACGAAGCTGGCCAAGCAACTAGGCGAACTGACGATTATTCCCTGCTCGGGCTAGCCAACCTCTTCATCCAGCATGGGCAGGATGCTGTGGCTGAGCGCCTGGTGAAAGCGCGCATCTCAGCACCTATCCATCCCGCCAAGGTCGTTGCGGGTCTCGTGCTGCCCAGTCAGGCGGGACGAGCGCAGGAAGAGAAAGCAGACTGGCGCGTTCTGGAATGGCTCCAGACATACTACCGGGACAGGGGCAATCACACCGCTGAATTGGAGATGGCCCAAACGCTGTTCCGTACGCAGTCTTCCCTCAAACGTTACCAGGAACTGCGCGTTCTTTCCGGGCGGCTTGATCGCTGGGAGGACCTGCGGCGTGAGTTGCTCGCCTTCCTAGAGCAAACCAGGAACACCTCGCTCCTGATTCAGATCGCCCTGGACGAAGGCGACATCGACCAGGCCTTGCAGAGGCTTCAGGGGACGGCCAAGAAGGATGGGTACGGCTACACCTACAGTGATCGCTACGGCTATTACGGATATAGCGATGTTGCCTTCGAGGTCGCCAGGGCCGCCGAAGAAACCCGACCGCATGCAGCAATCGAGCTCTGCCGGCAATTTGCCGAACGACTAATTGCGATGCGCGATCGTAAGCGCTACGAGCTCGCCTGCACCTACCTGGTCAAGGTGCGCGCCTTGTATGAGAAGCTCGGTGAGGGTGAGGCGTGGACGAGCTACGTGACAGCCTTGCGTGAGCAAACCCGCAACCTGCGTGCTCTGAAAGAGGAACTGGCGAACGCAGGCTTGTAAGAACCGCAAAAGGATGAGAGGGTGCATGCCAGAGGAAGCCATGGCAGGTTTTCCGTTTGTAGAACCTACAAAAGGATTGATCAACAAGAGGCATCTCTCATAGGAGTGTTGTCGTCTCATGCTGCAAGGAGTGTACTCCTGCTCAGCTCTTTCATGGGGCTGAACATGGCGCTGGAGGATGTGATGAGGAACCAACCGCTGTTTCAAGTCACCAATCATCACGGAGAAGCTTGCGGTAGACCGCCGCAGATTGACGAGCAAGCCTTCCCTGGCGTGTATCGCAGCTACTTCGAGAACCAGAATGGAGAGCAGGCGGTCTTCCTGTATGACTATGAGCAGGAACGCGGCACACTCTACCTGGGTGATGCAGGATGGGAACATCCATATGACGTTGTGGATGAGAAGGTACCAGATCTGATGCTGAACCGTCCAGAGCAACTATGGCTCTCGGCTTGTTGGGAAGCCAGCGGCGCGTTGAAAGCGGTACGTGAACAATTACGTGAAGAGCGCAGGAGAGAGCAACAGTCACATGAGACAGGCGGCGAGAAGTGAGCTGATTAATGACTGCCATCTTGACTGACCGGGAATACCAGGTACTGGCTGCAGAGGCCGCCAGGAGAGCCGCCAGAAACGCTTCTGCACGACTTGATACGGCAACCAGGCAGGCGAGAGCGAGATGACGAACTGGCCTTTTGTGTCTACCTGTCACGCTGGGTGTCTTGCGGATCATCGGACGCCTGCTGTTTCCGTCGTCACCACTTCGATATGATAAGCACTCTAGCGATGGCTTGCTCCATCCTGTTCACCAGAAGCACGAACAGTTCCACCGAGACAAGGTTCAACACCCGTCGGTTCCGCTGAGATTATTTGTGTATTTTTCTATAATTAATAGAACATATGTTCTACTATCTCGACCCCTTCCTCTCAACGTATGCTCCATATTGATGCCTGACTGATTCGTCCTCAGTTTCCGTGTACTCTTCGCTGGGCTAACTCAGGCCTGTTGCTTGTGAACAATTGATGGGTTAGCCCGAAAGTTACAGGTCTCCACAAAAGCGGGTGAATCTCAAAATGGTAAACGAATTGGTCTGGCCATTTATAGATAAGACAAATGAGAGAAAACGCCGTGATAGTAGGAGAGCCGCTGCCATTTTTGAGAAGAGAGTAAACAATCCAGCAAGAAATCAGCATTACAAAGAAGATGTAGTTCGCAACACTCAGTATTCCGAAGAATGGCGAAGAATCGAACAAGAAGTTTTAATTGAGCAATGGGTTGAACACGCCTTATATGCGGATATCGCATCGGGTTTCGATGTTTTAACTAAAGCTTGGGATCAAGCAATAAAGGGTAAAGACTACATTTTTGCAGAACGTATTCTTGAAATTGCAAACAACTTTTCAGGCCAATTCACGGATGATCAGCGATTTGAATATTACTTGTTGGATGCGCGTCAAAAAAATTATACGGGCAATGTTGAAGATTTGATCAAGAACCTAAGGAAACTGGCAAAGCTTCATGCTAAAGAACCAAGTAATTTGTCAGCTATTTACAATGTTTTGGGAATCGCCGAACGTAAATCGGGTGACTTAAAAGTTGCGGTGCACTACCTTAGCAAGAATTTGGAGATTGCTAAAGATATTAATCCCAGCAGTGTCCCTTATGTTGCTAACCAGCTCGGGTGTCAAGTACCCGAATTACTACACACTAAAATACGGGTAAATACGGGAGAGTCTGTAAGTGATTTGCCTCGGCAAACTGATTGGGAGAGCGATAGCCCAGACTCTCATGAGGCCGCTCTCGATTATAAAAGTTGACCCAGGCTTGGGCTGCGCGCAGAAAGTCCCCAAGCGTCTGATAGGGCCGCCGCTCAGCTACCGCCAGCTTGAAGATTCCGACAAAGCGTTCGGCGTAGCCATTATCCGTTGGAGTCCCAGCCCGACTCATGGAGACCTGAAAGCCTTGCTCTAAGAGGGCCATGCGTGTCAGCTCCGCCCCATACTGGCTGCCCTGATCCGAGTGCCAGATCATGCCAGGAGCCGAGAAGTGCAGCATCTTCACGGTGGAAACGACCAGCTCTGCCTTCATGCGATAATCAAAGGCCAAGGCTAAGATGTGGCGGGTGCGCTTCCACAAGGCAAAACATCCCCGCACTTTGGACCCATCGGCAAGCGAGATCTCAAAGATGTCGGAGAACACCACTTCTGAAGCCGCATCCGCTTTCAGCTCGCGCACCAAATTCGGCGCAATCTGTGCCGCTTTCCCCGGATAGATGTAGCGCTTCTTCTTGCGCCTGGCCGTCAACCCGTACTTCTTCATGACGCGTTTAATGCGATTTTTGCCCATATGAAGCAGTGCAGCGAGTTTGCGCGCCACTCGCAGCCGAGCTACTCAGGCGAGGGATAACGGGCCTAACGATCATTCCATGCGGGCTGCTGGCCGCTTTCCCGCTTTCTAACATCTTGCTCGATACCGGCCACACACTGGGCGAAAGCGTTTCAACCAGCGTTGCTCCTAGCGCGCGCGCTTTAGTGCAGAGCGCGTCTAAGCAACTTCGGCGCGCAGGAGTGTACACCCTTGGCAATCCTCAGCCTCGATCTGCGCCGTTGCATTGGAGTGAAGTCGAGGCGCTCTCCCTGGCGAAGCTGGCTCGTCGCCTCAACCTCGATGGATACGCGAAAGTGCAGACGGCGGCAACGCGAGCCTGGCTTATTGATGCCTTAGATAAAGGCTACGTTGTTGACGCATCTTGTCATGGCAAATTTGACCATGACGACTTCCGAAAGTCTGTGCTTGTGCTGGCGAGAGATCAGGAATTGTCTTTGGGTGAGCTATTGAGTTACCAGATCGATTTGCGTGGCTTGCGTCTCCTCCTGCTCTCGGCCTGTCAGACGATGCTTCTGGACTTGCAAGGGGCGGTGAACCAGGTGCGGAGCCTGACCTCCGGGGTGCTTCAATCGCGGGCGCAGGCGGCGCTTGGCTCACTCTGGCCTGTCAATGATCTTGCAACCTATCTGCTTATGGTGCGCTTCGCGCAGGAATGGTTCCCACATATGGATACAGAGCCGCCTGCATGTGCGTTAGCACGCGCGCAGCACTGGCTTCGTACTATCACCAATCGCGAACTGAGTCAGTGGGGAACGATGAACGTTTCTGGTTTTTCTCAGCATGAGCACAGGAAGGTAGGAGAGAAGAAGACTGATAACCTGATTCTTGAGGCTTTAGGGGTAAGTAGCGAGCGCTATGATAGTGAGCAGGCGAACCGGCTTATCCGTATTGTGGGGGCGCGAGAAGATGAGCCTGATAAGCAGCCCTTTCAGGACCCTTTCTATTGGGCAGGTTTTCAGATTACAGGATGGTAATGGATTGTACTAGTACAGGTATACAGTGCAAAATTTATGAGGTAAGGCAAAGCATTTTACACCTCAAAGTCTACTTTATAGATACACGAACAGAGGTAAAGCGGAATGCCAGATGTTACATTTGAAGTTACTGAAATGGTGAGTCTTCTCGAGAGACTCATTACCGCGGATTCATGGAATAGCGCTTTTTCTCTCTTAGAGCAAGAACAGGCAAAGCTATCAGATCCAGAAGCTAAAGCGGCTCTTCTTAGCATAATTGAAGAGAAGCAGCAGCAACATGTCCAGCAGACAGAGGTTGATGTACTTACAAAGTATTTGCTTTTGCTGAGGAATTTACACGAATGGAATCTACCTGCTGCCTGGGAAACTTTTATCTCCAGTTTTCTCAACGATGAAACCAGACTTACAATAAGCACCGCTTTGGTCGAACTTGAGGAGGCGTCTACTGTAACAGAGCTGAAGCAGGTCTTTGAGCGCAATCGTTCTCTCTTTCTGAGCGAAGCAGCAGAGCTGTTCCAACAGTTGCTCCTCGCTCACATGTTACAGGATGAGAGCAAAGAGAGGGATGACTTACTAGATGATCTACGTCACCTCAAAACGTTTTTTGACCTGCACCGTGTGGGGAATGAGAAAGAGGCGTGGGATCTGCTTGAAGAAGTCTGGAATCGCCAGACGGCAAGAAGACAGCAGGCGCAAGAAGTTTTGGATCTCTTGTTCGATACTGTGAAGGGTCCCGAGCATCTTTGCGCTCTCTTGAGAGAGAACCAGACTGTTCTGCTCACCAGCACAGCAAGGCTGGAGCTTGACTTTCTTATTGGTGAGGAAGGAGATAGCTCCGACCCACAACTGCGCTGGTTGATATGCCTGCGCGATCTTTTAAACCTTGCATCTCTCGTCGGAATGCAACAGGCGTGCGATGAGATGGGTATATTTCTTTACAATGCGCTTCACGCGGACCAGCAGTTCCAGAGCCTGTTGCTTAACTGGTTAAATATATCTCAACCTCGGGAGCAGCGACGTTTTCTAGAACAACATCTCGAAATTGTACAAATGCATATGTTGTATCGATTGCAAAGATTGATAGAAATAGAATCTGAAGATGAAGAAGCTGTTGCTATCTTGAATGACAGCAGAAGTATTCTCAAAGAAATTTCGCAACGAGGTGAGCGATTGGCCGATGTGAGAGAGACCTATGTGAACAGAGTTGGCGGCTGGTCGCTGGACGTTCCTGCCTGGCTTGAAAAGATGGAAGCTCGGGTGATGCAGCTCGCCGAACGGCCCGATCAGGATGATATGCGGATTACAGCGCTTCGCAAGGCCATTACCCGCGCACAACAGGATGCCAATGTGGCGCCCGAAACCGTCGCGGCGCTTCAGCACGATCTGGGGAGGATCTTAAGAACTACGCCATTGGACGATCCGTCCTCAAGCGTTAAACGAGAAGAGGCGATTGTTATGCAACTCGCCGCGCTTCAGACCTTCACATTTGCCCGCTATCCTATCCAGCACGCGCGTGTGCAGCTCGAATTGGGCGAGTGCTACATAGATCGGGTAATGGGTAATGAAAGCGCTAATACAGAGCAGGCGCTTTTCCACCTTGAAAAAGCGTTGCAGGTTCTTGACAGAAATGAATTTCCACTGGAGTGGGCAGACGCGCAGATTTCGTTGGGACAGGCCTATTACCAACGGACTGCCGATGAAAGAAGCGAGAATCTGGAGCGGGCGCGGGCCTGTCAGCTTGCGGCACTGGAGATCTACCGGCAAGAAAACTCTCCTATCCAATGGGGCGAGATACAGGCTTATTTAGGAAGGACGTATCAAGATCGAATACTTGGCGAAAAAAGGGAAAATATAGAATGCGCGTTGGCCTGTCTGTCAGGGGCTCTGGAAGTCTTCTCGCCCGAGATGTTTCCTGTTGAATGGGCAACCATCCATTCCCGTCTGGGCCAGCTTTACGTTGAGAGGGTTGACGGTGATAGACGCGAGAATCTGCGTCTGGCCGAAAAACATCTTCAACAAACCCTTCAGGTCTATACAAGCGAGGCGTTTCCTCAGGATCGGGCAATGTCGCATCTCATGCTTGGGGGTTTCTACACTGACTTTGGACCTGCGCTGGAGCTAAACAAAGACTATTGTGTATTGGCATTAGAACACTTTCAGCAGGCTGAGCAAGTTTTAACCGTAAAAACGGCTCCTGAGCAGTGGGCGCTGATTCAGCAATGGACCATATTAGTCTCCCTCTCTCAAAGAGAGGGAGTATCCAGATCAACCTTTCAGCGGGTCATTGCACGAGGAAAGGAAGTTCTGGACCGGCTTCCACGCGCTGCATACCCATTCGCATGGGCAGGTATCCAGGTCGCGCTTAGCCAGGCGTTATCTCTCAATGTGGTTTATGCCGAACGTATTCCTGATCGAGCCGAGATGCTGGAACAGGCGCTCGAACATATTGGAAGCGCTTTGCAAGTTTATACACCGGCAAACGCTCCTGTGGATTGGGCTAAAGCCCAGCGTATTCAGGCTCAGATCTATATGGAGCGTCTCAATGGGAAACGGAGCGAGAATCTGGAGCGGGCCAGGTACAGCTGTGAGCAGGCACTCCAGGCGCTCAACCCTGAACGCTCTGCTCATGAATGGGCAGAAGTGCAGACTATTCTGGGAACTGTGCTTATGGCCAGCCAGGATAAACGGAAAGAGACCATTGAGCAAGCCATTGCCTGCTTCAAGCGCTCGCTCGAAAGATGCGATCCTATCACATCTTCTTTCACTTGGGCAAGAAATCATATTCGACTTTGCCATGCATACGTTGAGCGCATTGAGGGAAACCGTCAGGAGAACATAGAGACGGCTATCAAGCATGGCGAGACGGCTATACAGGCATGTGCCAGGGAGAAGGACCCCATCGTGTGGGCAGAAGCTCAGTTTTACCTGGGCATTGCCTATGCCAGGCGGATCGCTGGAGAGCGTCGCGTTAATATCGAGCGATCCATTCTCTGTTTTGCATACGCGGCGGAGATTTTCACCAATGAACAGACGCCCCTCATGTGGGAAGCTATTCAGGGAAATCTCGGCTCCATTTATTACGAGCGCGCCGAAGGGAAAGCGAACGCAAGCACTGTTTTTGCGCTGGAGCACATGAAACATATTCAGGCGCTTTTTTCAGATGAGGACATTTCAAGGGAGATCGCTCTGGTCCAGATGCGCATGGCAATGATTTGTCACAATCTGGTACAAAGCCCTGAAGATGAGCATGCGCTCCAGGCTGAATCGCTCTATCGGAAAGCGCTCCAGAGGTATCTCCACGAAAACGACTCCCTGAACGCCGCTTATGTATACGTGTTGCTTGGCGAGTATTATCGGAATCTCCTGCGCTTTAGAAATGAAGCGGCATGGAGGAAGGAGGCACATTCCTGTTATCGGGCGGCTTTGCAAACGTTCACCAGAGAAAGGACGCCCTACCAATGGGCTATAGTGCAATTGGGCCTGGGAGCGCTTGTGGGGTTAACACCCGGAGAAAGTCCGACAAGCCAGCAAGAGCAAGCAGTAGCCTTTTTGAAGCAGGCGACGGCTATTCTCACGCCAGAGACATTTCCTTATCAGTATCTTGGCCTCCTCAGCACCTGGTTGCTTGTAGAATGGGAGAGAGGGAACTGGCAAGAGGTTGCGCGGATTGCTCAGGCTATTCATACACAAAAGGTGACCCTTTTGGGCACCAGTACCGGGACTGGCGGCCTGGATGCTGTTCTCGCCAGCGCTCCTCATATATCTCCAACGGCCAGAGGAGCATTGGCGACCTTACTACGTATCAATCAACAATGGATTACGCCAGGAAGCGATTGGTCGCAGAATATGATTCGACTCCTTGCATTACCTGAAGCCCCCGCAGAAGATATCGAGCAGGCAGCTCTGCTTTTAGAAAGCGGGCGAGCGATGGAGTTAGCCCGTTCGCTTACTCGTTATCTGGCAGCGCCCGAGCGTATTCGGAACGTAGAAAGACGCGCGCGCTATGAAGAAGCGCGCAAGCAGATGCTGCTGAGCAGAAAAGAATTAGATCAAACAGCCTCGCTCAACAACGTGAAGCCCAGTGCTTTGCAAGCACGAAAGACATTCCTTGAGCGTACTGCAGCGTGTGAGGTAGCGCAGCAAGCCTTTGAGGAGATCGTTGCGGAAATCAGGCAGGCTCAGGATCCCGCAGATTTCTACACGCTTTCTATAGACCGCACAACGCTACAACAGGCGGCAAGACAGGGTGGCCCTGGCCATACTCTTGTCTATCTGGTAGCACTTGAGAAGATTGGAGGCTTTGCCATAGCAATTCAAGCCTCCGACAAACCAGAGGATACCTCCCTGCGCTTTGCGTCCTGTATCTTGCCAGGGCTTACTTCTGAAGTGATTCAAGGGCTGGTCAAAAATGGAGCAGAGCAGCATCTGTCCTCCTATCAGGAAAAGCTCGCGCCTCTGCTCTTTCAGCCGCTTTTGAGATGGTTCCGGAAGAAGCTCAAGCCATTCAGTCTGACCTTGATTCCCTGTGGATATCTCACCGGGCTACCTCTGGCCAGTCTTTTAATAGATGGAGAGAAGACGCTGGGAGACTATTTTCCAACGAGCGTGGCTCCGAGCGCACTTTCGCTTCTCCACACGCAACCGTCAGACAATGCGCGCGGGGGAGTTTATACCTTTGGAGATCCTCGACGTAATCTCTCCTTTGCTGAAGCCGAAGCATATACTCTGCGATATTTTGCGCGCCAGTTAGGGATAACTGGTACCTCTAAGGTGCAGAAGAATGCTACGTCTAGAGCACTACAGGAAACGCTGAAATTCGCTGAGGTCATTGCTGTTGCCTGTCACGGCTACGTCAATACTGACGATTATCTCCAATCCTATCTGGCACTCGATAACAACCTCACACTGGGAATCATCCTCAACTGGCAGCGTGATATGCAGGGATTACGATTGCTTATCCTTTCAGCCTGCGAGCCTGCCGCCGCGGATTTGCAGGGGGCTGTAGACGAGGTACGCAGTATAAGCTCCGCGATGCTACAAGCCGGAGCGCGCGCAGTACTCGCTCCTCTCTGGAAAGTCAATGACAGGGCTACCTTTCTGCTGATAACACGCTTTGCGATAGAATGGTTTCCTCAGATGAAAACCGAACCGCCTGCCGCCGCACTTGCTCGTGCCCAAGGCTGGTTGCGCACTGTGACCAATAAAGAGCTTCAAGATTGGGAGGCAAAAATTCTTCCTCGCTCAAATGAAGAACAGCAGGCAAGCATGACGAATAACAGGAGGGAGATGAAAAAGGCGTTCTCAGATGTAGCCTCGGCGGAGGGCTTGCAGCAATTGCGCTCTGACAGGCAGGATGCTGAGCGGATTATTCGTCAAAGCGCAAGACAGGATCGACCTGATCTTCGCCCATACGCTGATCCCATTTATTGGGCAGGTTTTCAAATTATAGGATGGTAATAAGAACCCTTTTCGTTTATCGAGCCCTCGCATTCATTGATGCTGCTGTTGAATGTGACAATACCTGTGCTGGCTACGTGCGCCGTGTCACGCATGATGTGAATGATTCTCCGTCATCGTGACCGCGCAGGGTCATATCCATCGTAGCCAAGCAAGCAAAGAGTGATGGAGAGCTAGAAGCAAGGGGAGCGAGTGGAGTACTCATCAAGGTGTTGCTGCTCGTCAGAGGTGATACACCAGAGGTCCTGAGCCTTCATGCAAGGGCACAGGAGACAAAAAGCCCATTCCCTGCTTTCTTGTCTGGTCGGATCCTGACACACAAGCTTACCCCTGGTGGGCCTGTGCAGTTATGCAGAGGCATCATCCCACAGGGAGATTTGCCGCCAGCCAAAAGCTCTCGTCTGGCGTGTGCCTCGCCGAAGAGCGGCGAGGGCTTGCTCGCGCATCCAGCTGATGAAGCGCTCTAACGCCATGGGCGCCCCTTGCAAGCCCTTGATAGGCAACCGTATGAGCAAGTTGGTCCCTTCCCAGACCTCAAACGAGCGATCTGGCGCGTTGACCAGCAAGGCAACTGTCTTGCCTTTGTGTTGCAGCCCGACATAGTAGGACCACCCATCCACTGTGACACAGCCATCGGCCCCAACATGGCGGATATAGGCTCGTCCATGCAACTGATCTATCCAACGGTCGGGATCGACCTCGGAGGGCAAGGCTGGTAGATGGGGCAGTTGGGGATGAGCGATGAAGGGTGGCACGTTGTGGCACGAGCGTCCTTGATGGGGTCGCTGCCAGTTGTAATGCTCTTGATACGCTCGCGTCACTTCGGTCGCTTCTTGCAGCGTGGCAGGCCGATGCACCAGCACACACTCATATTTGTAGGAGCGGTGATAGCGTTCGACATAGGCTTGCTTTTGAGGCTGGTGCGGGGGACAGACGTTGGGGTCGATGCCCAAACAGAGGAGAAACCGACGCAAGGCCGAAGGGAAATCGCGGCCACTCTGGCTCCCTACCCAACGCGGATCGCGGTCGAAGGTGAACATGTGAGGTAAGCCGTAGCGGCGGAGAAAGGCCACCACCGCGTCAAAAGCGGTCTCAGCCCGAAAGTCGTCTCGCACCTGTGCCTGCAATAAGATGGAGGTGCCCACATCGACAAAGTTGCAGGTTTCGACCACATGTTGCCGCTTGCCAGTAGGATCAACGGGAACCGTGGTGACATCTTTGAAGTCGATCTGCACCTCTTCCAGCGGCTCACGGGGGAGCAGTGGCTGGTGACAAGCCGCAGGCGGATCGAGGATCAAACCTTCTTGACGTAAAATCTTCCAAATGGTGCGAGCAGAACGCGGCACACGAAGCCCTTGTGCTTGCAACTCGGGGTCACGATGCAGGTAATACAAGATGGTGCGAGAGCCAGGGATGCGCTTCAAGTTCTCTGGAGGATCTTGCCGGATCTGCACTATGCGCTCAACGACGGTGGGATCGGGAGGAGGAAAGGGCGCGTGCCGAGCGCGTGAACGGGCATGCAAGACGGATAGGTCATCTAGGGCCGCCTCCTTCAGACGCTTTTTCCACTTCTTCACCCAGCCAACTGAGCAGTGCAGAAAGGCGGCATAGTCTTTCTGTGTCCACTGGGGATAAGTATGCAGCAACCAGCGCAACGTGGCTCGTTTAGCTATCCATTCAGCTTCCATAGCCGTCTCCTTGTGGGAATGAAGAGAAGACAGTTAATACGCTTTTTGAGTATATCCGCCCGCACTGCTGTTTGGATAGGCGGGAAACGCTTCCTGTTTGCTTGACTACGATGAACATGCCTCTCTGCAGTCACGATGACGGAAAATCATTCACATGATGAGATCGCCGATACAATCGGCTAGAACTTGAGGAGGGTTCTACCGGTGGTAAATTCGTACTTGACCAGGGTGGTGAGCAAGTACAACTGCATCATACAGATGTCTATAGCATCAGACCAATGATCAAGTACTTCATCCAGATGTTTGAGCGATGGAAATCGTCTGTTGCGCCAATGGAACCAGAATGCCATATTGGAGCTATTGCGTCAGGCAACGCTGTGCGTAGCGACAGGCCTTGTGATAGGATACAGTTTCCTCTGCGAAATACTCTGGCAATTGATATGGAAGGAGCAGCATTTTACCGTACGGTAGCGGATTTTCCAGATATCCTTGCCCTGTTAGTCAAAGGGGTATCAGACTATGCAGATAGCAATAAAGATGATTCTTATCACCGCTATGCATCTGCCATTTCAGCAATGTATATGCTCGCTTTTATACAAGAATACGTGACTTCTGAGCGCATACCCAGGATCTAGGTAAAATCACGCAAAGATTGCGGAATGGAGTTTGCTTACTTAAGAGCGGGCAATGCTGTGAAATTTATCGGATTGTACTTAGCGCAGAATCAAGAGACCTTTTGTGTGAAACGGTCCAGCTAGGAGCTGATAGCGTAATTGGAGTCCAATTAAGCACATCAGAAACGGGAGCCCACTTTCATGCTGCTGTTATGGGAACTGCTATTAAATTTCAACAACCTTAATTTCCAATACTCTGCGCTTCCAACCCTTCCATCAGAGCGGTTCGAGAATGATCTACCCCAGATGCTCCTGGTACTCTTCTTCCCTGGCGTTCTACCCCAGTGCTATTTTGCTTGAGATCAGTCTCGTCGTTCATTGTTCCCTCCTCATTGCAACGCTCGCACTCCACTGCATGACCCCCATCATGGAATGACTATTTTACAGAGATGAGAGATGATGGTTACCTGCCCCATATGCACCGTCCCAAAAAGTTCCACCAAGGCCGAGCTCATCCTCTCCTCCACTACCAATGTCACTCGCTCCAATTCGTCTGGAGAGGACAGAGAGGATTTTCCCAGGCAATGGGCGCGGAGGTGGATGGTGCAATGATGCTGTCCTTCCGGTGAGCGGGGCGAAAAGCTGATGGTCACCTCATCTACCACGACTTCGTCGAAATGCTCAAGCAGTAACTGGCCTACAAGCTCTTCTATCATAAATTCCGTGGTCTCTACTTCGTCTGGCAGCACTTCCATATGAATGTCGGCGCACTCTGCATCTATGTGTACCTGGAACATAGCTCGCTCCTCCCCTGGATTGCTCTATATGACGTGTAGCTGCTCTTGCTGGTCCGTCGCTCTAGGTTCCTGCTCGCTGCAGTCAGGGCACCTATGTTGCTTTCGCAAAAAGCATAGCTGAGAGGAGGGTTTTTAAGAACCGCAGACTGTAGACATTGGAGGGACAGAGAGGGGACACTATGCTCTGCATGACACTACTGCTTTGGCACATTTCTCGAAGAGAGAGCCTGGCAAAGCCAAAGAGACAGAGCGTGCTATTCCTGGTTTTCTTCAACATCTCCCAGGGCCAGAAGCGAGGCTTTCTGCGAACTGGGTATGGGCAAAATTGACACCTGGAGAGATGCCTACTGCAAGTAGGCTTGTTGCACCACCATGTGAGAAAAGTCAAATCCCTGCAGGTCGCACTGAAGATAGGTCAGGAGGTTGAGCAGATTCCCAGCTACGAAACCCGGCTGGTGCGCACGCTCCTGGCGTTGCACAGAGAGCTTGTTTCTGGCTGTTTGCTCGATACCTTTCTTGCCCAACTCGGCGAGCAGGCGTTGTACTACGGGTACAAGAAGAAGACGTACCTGGCTCTCACGCACGTAATTTTGCTCTTGGCTTTCATCAAGGCATAGCTCATCCATACGCCATCTGCCTCATCAACAAACTCCCGGCAAGCTCGCTCAAGCAGTCAGGTGGACACCTTCTGTAACCTGGTCTTCTGATGGAATGCGCATCGCTTCGGGCAGTAATGATCAAACGATGCATATCAGGCAACCAGAGCTGATTGCAGACCCGGCCTGATGATGAAGTGATCTACCTCTACCGTTCCAAATAGTTCCGTCAGAGGGAGGCTCATCTGTTCTTCTATTATTAGTTCCTTGTCCGCTAGGTCCTGCACGTTCAATGTGTCATTGGCACCCCTTGCCAGGATATGGATTGAGCAGCGCGGCTGCTCCACCGGTAATGGGGAGGAAAAGACAACCGTTACTTCATCGAAGCTCACTTCACTAAAAAAGTTTAGGAGCACCTTCCCTACCAGGTCCATGACAACAAGCCTGGTGTTTTCCACGTCCTCCTGGAGGACTTCAATGAATGTGGCAGAGGCTTGCACATCAAATTGAATGAGCCACATGGATTACTCCTTTCGAGACCCATGCCCAGAGATGTCAATGGGCATGGGGTCCTGCACTTCGCGTTACATATCCGCCACCCTCTCTTCCCTCCCCCTACTTTTCGTCAGAAGCATATCGTGCAACGCGTGCCAGAGTAATCCCTTGAAGAGGACACTTTCCTATCAAATCATGGACATTTTCCCTACAAAAGGCATCATAGAGGATGAGGAAGGTCAGCATGTTCCTCAATTGCTCCCAATGTATAGAGAGCAGCCCTCTGGGCATCTGTTAGTCCCGTAACACCAGCGATGTTCATGCCCTCGTACGGCTTCTCGATGACCAGCGCCTTCCGTAGCTCCTGCGTGGGCATGTCCCACAACCTGATTGTGCCATCATCGCCGCCGCTGGCAAGTATGCGCCCGTCTAAACCGAAAACAAGTGACCTGACACGGTTAGCATGGCCCTGTAGTATCCAGAGGCATTGACCGCTTGCGGCATCCCACAGGCGAATGGTCCGATCGACACTGCCACTGGCGAGCAGATGACCATCAGGACTGAAGACCACTGAGAGTACCCGACCACTATGCCCCTTCAGCGTCTTGAGACATTGGCCACCCCTGGCATCCCACATACGGACAGTGTGATCTTCACTGCCGCTGGCAACGGTGATGCCATCGGGACTGAAGGCGACGGATCTGACGCGGTCGGTATGGCCTTGCAAACTGCGCAGACTGCGACCGCTCATGACTTCCCATAGCAGAACCATGTCGTCATCGCCACCACTGGCGAGCAGATTGCCTTCGGCATTGAAGGCGACTGACCTTACCCAACTGCTGTGCCCACCCAGTATATGCAGGCAACGACTGGCCCCTGGCAAATCTATTTCCCACACGCGGATGGTGTGATCTTCACTGCCGCTGGCAAGGACACGCCCTTTGGGGTCGAAGGCCACACAGCGCACCCAATCACTGTGACCGGACAGGATGTCGAGGGTCCGTCCCGTCATCACATCCCATATATGGACTGTCTGGTCTTCTCCGCCACTGGCAAGAACTCCTTCTCGGGGACTAAAGGCAATCGATCTGGCTCCGTGATCGCGCCCTGCTAGCGTCTTGAAACAAGAACTGGTATCCAGACTGCTGATATCCCAGAGGCGAATAGACCCATCTTCACTACAGCTGGCCAGGGTGTTGCCAGCGGGCGCAAGGGCAATGGTCCAGATGCGGTTGGTATAGCCCTGCAAGATTCTGAGGCAATTACTACTGACGACCTCCCAGGTGCGGCACGTCTGATCATCTCCTCCACTGGCTAGCAGGTCACCATCGGGACTGAACACGACCGACCTCACCCCGAGCGTATGGCCCTGCAAGATCCTGAGGCAGGTCCAGGTTGCAGTGTCCCAGACACGAATCGTCCGGTCCTCGCTGCTACTCGCCAGCAAACGTCCATCTGGGCTGAAGGCGACCGACCAGGCGCGATTGGTATGGCCGTGCAGGGTGTGCAGAGCGTCGCCTGTGTGTATATGCCACAGGCGTACCGAGTGATCATCGCTTCCACTTACTAGCAACTTCCCATCGGGGCTGAAGGTGACTCCGCGTACCGAGGCCGTGTGGCCTTGCAACACCCGCAGGCAGTTGCCTATATGCACATCCCAGATGCGCAGAGTCTGGTCAGTGCTCCCAGTTACCAGAAGCTTCCCATCGGGATGGAAGGCGACCGACCAGACGCGGTCACTGTGGCCTTGCAACATGCGCATACATGTTCCTTTGCGAGTGTCCCACAGCCGGATCGTCCGGTCGTCGCTGCCACTGGCCAGCAGGCTGCCATCGGGGCTGAAGGCAACGGCGCGCACACGGCCGGTATGGTCTTGCAACACGCTAAGACATTGACCCGCACCCTGGTCGGTGATATCCCATAGGCGGATGGTCCCGTCATCACTGCTACTGGCAAGGTAACGCCCATCGGGACTGAAGGCGACGGACCAGACGCCATCGGTATGCCCCCGGCAGGTGAGCGCGGGCGCACTATCTGAGACACGATAGAGCCAGATATCGCCGCCCGCGGTTCCCATCGCCAGGTACTTCCCCGTGGGATGAAAGGCAACCGCCAGGATGTTGCCAAAGGTGCTGGTAAAAGCCACGTCGGCAAAATGGGCATGGGAGAAATTGACTGCAAGGAGAGCTGCCCCTTGCAGATAGGCTTGCCGCACCGACACCTGCGAGAAGTCAGCGCCGTGCAGGTTCCACCCTAAGTGAATCTGCACGTTGAGTGCGTTTCCGGCGGCATAGCTCCCCTGTCGTGAGCTCTCCTGGCGCTGTTTGACCAGCATGCGCTTCAACTTCTGCTCTACTTCTGCCCTGCCCTCCGACGCGAGTAATTGCTCTGCGATGGGGCCGACAATGAGCCGGGTTTGACTCTCGCGCACATAGTCTCTGGCCTGAGCTTTCATGAATGTATAGCGCATCCAGGTGTCAAACGTTTCCTCTATGCAGTCCTGGCAGGCTCGCTCGACCAACCTCCCGATGACATATTCCATGATGACGGGTTGGAGCGTGAAGCGTGCGGAGCCTCGCTTTTCGACCATCGAGCGCCGCCGCAGCGAGGCCAGGGCTTCGAGCAGGCTGCCTCTCGGCGTCGAGCGTAGCATATCCGTGCGCAGTTCGTCGAGCGAGAGCACTTCACGCTCAATTGCCAGCCAGTAGAGAATCTCTTGTTCCCGGGCTGATAGACGACGAAATTGCTGCTCCAGCAGATCGTGGATGTCCCCGAAGGACGTCTCACCAGCCCCCAGGAATGCCCCGATATCTCCGCCAAATACCTCTTGAATGGACTCAGACACGATTTTGAGCGCCAGGGGATTACCTCCATACACGTCGACGAGTTTCGCCCACTGCTCATCGGTGCCGGTGAGATCTTTGTCGTGCAGCAGCTTGCGCCCTTCCTCCTGTCCCATACCAGCTACATGGAGTGAGCGCACAGAGGCACTTTTCCCTTCCCCGTGTGCTACTTCTTTGGGCTTCTCTCTGCTGGTGAGCAACAGGCAGCTTTGATGCTGCACCTCGCCCAGGCGCTCAATCATCCTGCCATAGTGTTCATAGCCCTCGCGATATTGCCCGGCGTGCTGCTGTGGCTGCAAGATGGACTCGAGATTGTCCAGAATCAGCAGGCAGCGATGATTCTGCAAATAGCTAATAAGCAGCGATATTTGATCATCTACCCCTTCTGGTAGGTGGACGGGTTGTTGAGCCGAAACAAACTGGAGGCACCTGCCGATGATCTGCCCAGGAGGTGGAGCATCTTGCAGAGAGGCCCAGAAAATATAGTCAAAATCCCTTTCTATCTGCTCGACCAACCTGGTAGCCAGGGTTGACTTGCCAATGCCGCCTATTCCCAGCACAGCAACAACCCGGCAGCCATCCCCGACGATCCACTGCTCCAGCCCGGCGCGCTCCTGATCGCGTCCATAAAAGGTTTTGACGGATGGTGCCTCAACCAGACCCTCTTTCTGGCTGGCTCGTCGTACGGACTTGTTGCCGGTTGTGCGCTGCCAGGCACGTCGCTTCTGTTCTGCTTTGAGCAATCCAAGTTCTTCAGCATTCTTGCCAAAGAGTTTACAGAGGGCCTCGCGCGACTCAGGGCGAGGAAGAACCCCGCCATTTTCCCAGCGGCTCACGGTCTTCGGATCAGTACCAACCCTTGCCGCCAGCTCTTCCTGCGACCAGTTACGTAACTCACGCTCGCGTTTCAATTGCTGAGGAAAAGACAAACGTTGTTCCACGGGAGCCTCCGCTCATGCTTTCACTAGCAGACGCACTATGAACCGGCGATGGACAATGATCATCGAAGCGAAGCACAGGGCGACCGCAAGGCTTGCCCCTACATGTAGGGGCAGGCCCTGCCCTGCTTCTCTATGTTGCCTGCCAGACCTGCACCGTTCTATCATTACTCGCCGAAGCGATACGTGTTCCATCGGGCGACCAGGCGACCGAGGTTGTCCATGCAGCGTGCTCCTCATGGGTATAGAGACAGGTGCCGGTCGTCGCGTCCCATATCTGGACGGTTGTATCATTACTTGAGGTGGCGAGACGGCTGCCATCAGGGGACCAGGCAATATCTCGTACCCCTTGATGATGCCCACGGTAGGTGAGCAACATCCGTCCGGTGGAAGCATCGAGAATCTCTGCTGTGGCATTGCCATTTGCCAGGGCGAGGCACCGGCCATCAGGGGACCAGGCGATCATATACACCCAGTCCGAGCTCGTTTGAAACGTTGCAATGCGCTTGCCGGTCGTAGCGTCCCAGAGACGGATGGTCTTGTCCCCGCAGGTCGAGGCGATGCGGTCCCCTTGAGGGGACCAGGCCAGCGACGAGACGGAAAAATTGGGCAGCACGCCATAGTGGCTATCGTAGTGCAAAATCTTCCCTCCCGTGGTTGCATTCCAGATATGGATGGTCTTATCGGTGCTCATGGCGCTGCATGCGGATGCAATACGCTTACCATCAGGTGACCAGGCAAGAGCCCAGACATCCGGGAGCAAGCCGGAATGCCCCGTGTACGTGACAATGTCTTGTCCGGTGGCTACATCCCATACATGGATATCTGTGCCAACCCCTGCAGAGGCTAAGCGCAATCCTTCAGGCGACCAGGCAATCGTGTAGATCGTTGGGGCCATATTGAAGCTTTTGAACACCGGGGGATGACCTCGATACGTCAGGAGTGTGTGTCCTGTAACGGCCTCCCATACCCGTACCGTCCCATCGCCTCCGGCGGAAGCGATGCGATTGTCACCGGGCTCCCAGGCGACTGCCACCACATAACTGGAATGGATATCATAGGTGCAAAGGGTTGTCCCGATGGCTGGTCTGGAGAGGGGAGCTGCGCGGACGGTTTCTTGAGAGGAGGCGGAAGGACCAATGTTGGTGCCTGCCAGCCTTCCCTGTCGTAACACATGGAAGGTAAAACGCACCGCGTTCTCTGCGGCCTGCCGCTGGTACATGTCCTTGTTCTCGTCTTTGTTCCCATCAGCCCAGTCGCAGATGGCCTTGACCAGGATCCAATCGACCTTTTCACGGAAGGCTGCTGAGTAGACACCAGTACCTTCCATCTCGCCTCCAATGGCTTCGGGCTCAATGCGCAGCAGTTTATCCCGAAAATTGATATTATTCACGAGTATATCACCCGAAAGCATGAGACCAAAATGGACTTTTGATCCAGACCAATCAAAGACGCCAGCTTGAAAACGGCTTAACAAGCGAGGTGTAGCGTGCGGGCGGTCACCACGGGCTTTGATTTGCTCCCGACTCTCGCGGTCTGTATCCACCTTTTGTAGCTGGTATCCCACCAGTTGTCGCGCTACCAGGATATCACCCAGCTTCTGCTCGCCAGGTCTGAGGCCAAAGGCGATACCCACCATCACCACAGTAGATGGCGAGAGCGCTTTAATACCCTCGTAGACAACCAGCGTAGCTCCTCCGGGACCCCCGGCACCCATCTCTGATTGGACCAGGAAGACCCGTGCGTCGCCGATCACTCCCAGGTCGAAATATGGTTGACCATTGATGAGACGCCGCTCGAAGATGCCGCCCTGCTGCAGGATTAACGAGCGGACGGCTCGCGTTTCGACTTCGGTCGCTGTCATGAGAAGAACATCAGCCGTATCAGAGCTGGCCTGAGTTGTTATCTGTTTGCTTTTCTCAATCACGTTTGATGTTCCTTTCATCCTTTTTTCTGTGGCTTCCATAGGTTTTCGAGTTCCATTGCATCAGCCTGGGAAACGCTGCAAATTCAGTTAGGATAGGGTAGAAAATGAAATACTTCCCTTAACTTTCCTGCAAGCGACTCTGCGATTTCCTCAGGAGTGTAGTCATGCCATCGTACATTACCAATAGTGGCAAAGACATCAGGAAATGCAGTCTCGTCTAGTTTAATGGGAAAGATATATTCTTCCTCTTGGAGCGCGCGAGCTAAAATGGCTTCTTTTTCGCGACTCGTCCACCTCTTGGCTACATAATATCGTGAGAGAAACACTACACAGTAGCGCGACCGCTTTAGATAGATATCAAACAAATACGCCTCAAGATTTTTTCCCAATAAGGAGAGCCGTTTTTCCTTATCGACATCCAGACTATAGCAGAAGACCTTTACACCCTTCTGACGCAAAGCATAAGCCAAAGCTTCAGCAGTATTGCGGTCTTCCGAAGCGTAAGAGAGTGCGAAATCGTAGTCTTTTATGATAGCATCTGCTAATTGATGCGCAGGAGGAGGTCGAAACTTCTGAGATATACCCCTGGTTACAATTTGGATTCCCAGCGTGATGTCTTCGAATGCACTGTCTCGATTAGCCCAATTAGTTACTGGAGTACCACCAGTTGGGAGTGCTTGCAGTATGCTGAATGGTGCTCCATCCCAGACCACTGGGCGAAGCAGGATAGGAATAACGCATGCCTCTCCTAACGCATGCCTCTCCATGGCTCGTCGCACTTCAACCTCGTAACAATAATCTGAAGCCATGAAGTCTGGACTCACCAGTAATAGGATAATATGCGCACTATTTAAGTGCGTATTGATCTCCTTCGCTAGCTCCATTCCGGCAGAAATCTGACGAACATGCCATGTGCTGATGATCTGCTTCCATTTCAAAATAGCGAGGTGCTTCTCTAACTCTTGCCGCAAGTTCTCATCTTCAACAGCATAGGAATAAAACACTTCAACCGGTATTACAGGTTCTTCTGCTATCACACGATGTTCCTCACTTGATGTAACAAGCGTTAGCATGTCTAGCATAAAATATTTCACTTACACTTGTCTAGCAGCAGCGGGTATTGTAACTCTTCTGCTCAACACGGCCCGGCAAGTGCGGGAACACCTGTGTTGTATGAGGCGGTACTCTTCAGCTGACGACTTTCCCCGGCAATAAGAACTTCAGCCCATCCAACTGGCGCAGTTGTTCGAGGCTGCTACACAGGATACGAAATGCGTCAATGTGCTTTGCCACATAATGGTGCCCCGTTGTCTTAAAAATGAGTAGGTGGCAAAGATATACAGCCAACGTGGTTCTCGAGAACAATGATTTGCTCTGCTGAGTTCTCTCCGGGATCTTGCAGAAATTGATCAGAACGCACGAGCGTCCATTACATGTCTGGCGAGAGCCGCTAAAGCGCAGTGACCTGAAAACTTGTTACCGAGAGTTGGACATTCTGGCACCAAAGGCCGACTTCTGAACCGGACAGGTACCTGTTATCGATCAAGCTTAGCACAAGCCCACCATCTATGAAGAACTTTATAGTGTTATCTTTTACCTCGATTCGGTAGGTATGGACGCTAGTGCCTGGATTGAAAGAGGCATCCTTTATCTGGGAGTCGTAATGGTAGTCGGGACCGCTGATTCGCGCCCTATCCAGGCCCCCGTAGCAATCCCCGGCACCAGCCTTATATCCTTGCCAGCCATTGGAGTTCGGGGTTCCGCGTACAGTGATGCCAAAACAGGCGCCATTCTGGGAGCTCGTCACGTGAATCTTCGTCTCTACTGAGTAGTTGGCTGTTGACCCAAGATCGCAAGGAGCGACAATAGTGGGACCACCACCGGCATCCCAGTTGCCGTTCGTTCCATCATCGAGCAAGACCCCATTGAGCACCTTCCAATCTGACGAGCCATCGGTCCATGTGCCTAAGTTCACCGTGCAGGGCAGCCCCTGTAGTTGTGGGGTTGGTGTTGATGCTGGTGCCGCTGTATTCGTCGGCACTGCCGTTGGAGATGAATTGGTACTGGACTGGGCCGTGTTCGTCGCCTGCTGTGGACTGACAACTTGATGGTTGTTCGTAGGTGCGGCAGTTACCTGGCCATTGGCCGGGCGCTTCACCAATAATATGAATGCGAGAAGAGCAAAAATGAGCACGAGCACCAGGCTACCAGCGGTGGTTATTTTCCAGAAATGACGTCGAAAGAAGCTCTGTGCGCGTAACTTCTCGTTCCTGTTGAACCACATACTGTCTCTGTCGTCCATTTTACTTCTCCTGGAACTACGCCCTCTAATGGAGCGAATTTCCTTCCTCCATTTAATAATACAACGCTTTAATATTACTTACAATACCGGAGTGTCAATGACAATTCTCTTGAAAGTAGTCGTTGCAAAACATCTGCTACATTGAATGTTTTACTATTGAAGACTTACCTTACAACAGTAGATAAACGTGCCTTGGAGTTATTTCCTGTTCCTTTGGAGGAATTCCTGGGAAGAATGTCCTTATCGGATGAAGCTAACGCCTATCAAAGCAGTCTCTCTCGTTTATCTCTCCGTCCCCCTTCCCTTGCATCGGGCCACACTTTAGCAAAAGTGAGGATTAAGAGGGCGCTTCCTGTCCTTTTTCACCACTGCCTTCCTTCCTGAACAAACCTCTGTGCACTCTGCGCATGGAAAAAGAAAAACGGGTGCAGACCTCCATATAATTAACTCTACCGAAGTGATAAATAGATGATAAACGATGTTATTCTCCGGCCGACGGCGCTTATGGCATACTCACTACAGAGGCTGGTATTGCCGATGTCCTGATGATGAAGCATGTTGATCATCATTTTATGCTATAGGTTTTCACAAGTCGGCGCAATACCTCTGCTATTTCTATGGTGAAAGCGATTTTCACCGACACAGACTGCATTCATGTGTAGCAAGGAGCAGGATCTCACGACAAAGAGGAAAGGAAAAGACTATGTGTATCGTCCACATGCGCGTCCACTGCTCAGAGAGGTTCTCCGAGGTGTTTGTAGGTGATGTGGAGAGTACTGAACTTACCATCGAGAGCATTGTGGGCACAGCTTTATTGGAGGTTTTCGATACCGTGCTTGTTGAAAACATAACAGTTCATCACTCCCCAGAGCGCAACGATGGGGATGGAGAGCAGGGGTAGCACGGGTACGAAAAAGCCAGGAGATAAGCGGCGAGGTGCTTCCAACAGCTCTCGCCTCGTTTTCGATGTGAGATAAAAAGGAAGGAAAATTAACAAGGTGAAGTGTTTTACTCATCCGCAAGCTGATGCCGTAGCTCAATGTTCTCAATGCCAGAAGGGGATATGCACTACTTGTGCTCATAATGCCGGCGGAGCTACCCTCTGCTCATCCTGCTATGAAACTGGGCTTCGTGAAGAAATTGCACGTGCCCATCGCAGTACCGTTGGAGTCTGGGTCTTTACAGGTATTGTTACTGCCATCGCGGCCATTTCGGCTTTTGGGTCGATCTCTCAGGTCGGAGCCGGGGCCATTTTGTACATTCCTCTAGCATTTGCAGGCTCCTGGTGTCTCTTCTGGGGTTGGTCTCCAGTGTGGAACGGATTCAGGAGGGCTTTCGCTGGCTGGGGCTGTTTCGGCACCTGGTTTTTTCTGTTGATTGTCACGGTTCTTATCGCCGAGATTCTCGTTGGGATAGCCATGCTGGTCGGCGCCTTTACTGGCATACAGAAATACAATGAAGCCCTGAGGATTGTCGCGAACGGAAACCAGATGATTGCCGAACTATATACTACGCCTATGCAGCAAATGCCTGGAACTCAAAGAGGTGGCACTGCGTAGAATACCTCCAACTAACCTGCTGAACAACATAGCAAGCAAAGGGAAAGAGCGCCTTTTGCTTGCTTATTCGACAGCTCTTTTATCCTTTCATCTATGAAAGCCACAATTTCGAGAAAAAAGAAAAGATCAGGAGCCAAGTCATCCATTTTCGTGAACAGATATTCCAAGAAGCCAGCACACCAGCCTCGTCGTTCACGTTCGTATTTCAGTTGGTCATGAAAGATGAGTGATATCCGATCAGGATCAATTGGTTTTGTACTCATAACTGCCATCCTAGCAAAACATGAAATACCTCTTCTTTCTTAAGCTGTAGTATATTATATGCATGTAGAACAGGCAAGTAATCATCCAACTGTAATGAGTAGTTGCAAAAAACTAACATGAGTATATTATGGTAAGCCCCACAGTAGTCTTCAAAGTCTGATGCAACACTATCAGCATCGCAAAAAAACTTGACACAGCTCAGCAGTTAGAATACAATGTAGAATTGTAACGTATTGCATACGAGCATTTAGGACAGTTCTGATAACCCGCCCTGATGGCCCCAGGTGAAGCGAAACCACCAGACAAACGGAAAAGCATTAGCAGGCTAATGAATGCTCAATGGTTAAGGATAGAGGAATGGAAGATAATCAGGAAGCGAGCGATAATACCAACCAGCAAAGCATGAAGGAAGCCTCCTCTTCAATGACCTCTCCTTATGCAGAGGTCGCGGATGCGACAGCCTCCTCTACTGTAAACGGCGTGTCGACAGCAGAAAACGCACCCATTTTGCACCTACTCCTGGCGGAAATGCAGCATTTAAGAGAGGATTTCGATACAAAGGTCAAGTACGACGAGAGTAAAGAGCGTCTCATAGATAGCTTGCATCGAGAGTTGCAAGCGTATCGCGAAGGATTACATTTTAAAATCCTGCGGCCGCTATTCATTGATCTTATAGCTATGTACGATGATCTGGGGAAGCTGATCGACGCCATGTTATCAAAGACTCCCGCTACCACATCAAGCCAGGCGTTACAGAGTATGGAGTCCTTTCAGGAAACCATTGAAGAAATCCTGCGACGAAACGGTGCAAATGCGTTTACCGTCGAGGAGAATACTTTTGTTGCAAGTAAGCAGCGCATACTGAGAGTTGTCGACACAGCGGATCCCGCGCAGGATAAGCAGGTCGTACGTAGGGTGCGCAAAGGTTTTGAGTACGAAGGCAGGATCCTACGCCCCGAAGTAGTAGAAATGCATAAATATAATCCCGTTTCCAGTTAAGGAGATTCAGACTGTGAGCAACCAGGATGTAACTATTTTTGGCATCGATTTAGGTACCACTTATTCATGTATTGCCTACGTCGATGAATATGGGAAGGCTGTTATTATCCCCAACAGCGAAGGGGATCGTACGACTCCTTCGGTGGTGCAGTTCGAAGGGAGCAGCCGCGTAGTAGGCAAGGAAGCGAAGAACAGTGCCGTTCTCAATCCGAAACAAGTCGTCGAGATGGTCAAACGGCACATGGGCGAGGCAGAGTGGCGCTTCCCATATAACGGCGTCGAGTATACAGCAGAGGAAATCTCTTCATACATATTGCGTAAGCTGGTCGATGATGCCGAACAGTACCTGGGACGTACCGTCAAAGATGTGGTGATTACCTGCCCTGCCTACTTCGGCATTGCCCAGCGTGAAGCCACGGCAAAAGCGGGTGAGATTGCAGGCCTCAATGTTCGAGAGGTAATAAATGAGCCAACTGCTGCAGCCATTATGTACGGTTTACAAAACGAGCAGGACCAGGTAGTGCTTGTATTTGACCTGGGTGGTGGGACATTCGATGTTACGGTGATAGAGATCAAGGGCGGCGCCATCACAGTGGTTGCCACCGGCGGTGATCATCACTTAGGGGGACGGAACTGGGATGAGGCCGTGGTGATGTATCTTGCCGAGCAGTGGCAAACTGAAACAGGTACTACGGATGAACCAACCGATTCTGATGAGTCACTGCAAGACCTGTGGGGCAAGGCTGAAATGGCGAAGTGGGCGCTGACGGCAAAACAGGAGACGAAAGCGGTGGTGACACATACAGGCCTGCGAGCAGGGGTGTTGCTCACACGGGACAAATTCAACGAGCTGACAGCTAACCTGCTGGAACGGACGATAGAATTTACTAAATCGACGATTGACTATGCGAAGTCACGTGGATACAGCAAATTTGACCAGATTCTGCTTGTGGGTGGCTCAACGAAGATGCCCCAGGTGTCTGAACGCCTGAATATGGAGTTTGGCATTCCACTACGGGTATTTGAGCCGGATGAGGCTGTCGCCAAAGGCGCGGCAACGTATGGGTATAAGCTGGCCCTTGATGAGAAAATCCAGATCAAGATCGCAGAGATAACGGGAACCTCGACTGACAAGATAGATATATCTGAGATTTCCGAGACCGTAGTAAGGCGTGCCCAGGAGTCGGTTGCACGTGAGAGCGGCCTGAAGCTTGAGTCAGTGGAGAGATACGCTGATATATCAGTGACGAACGTTGCCAGTCATAGTTTCGGGATTATCGCCGTAGACGAGAGGACAAACAAAGACATCATAGCAAACATGGTGATCGTGAATGATGCTCTACCAGCATCAATAAAAAAGACGTTCCATACGTTAGAAGCCAACCAGGAGGTGGTTGAGTTAAAGGTGATGGAGAATGCTGTAGACGCGTACCGAGTGGAAGATATTTCTGCAGGCGAGGAGATTGGCAATGCCTTCTTGCACTTACCGCCCAGATTGCCTCTCCACGCCCCCATCGAGGTAACATTTGAGCTTGATCGCCAGGGACGATTGCACGTGGTAGGGCGTGAACCGACAAGCAACGCCGTTATCGAGATAGATATTCAGACCAGCCATGGTATCTCTGAAGAGGAACTGCTGCAAGCGAAAGCTCGTTCAAATCGCCTGGTCATTTCATAAGGAAGCGAGTCTGAAAGCTCGCTCCTGGCGTTACTTCCGCACGGTATGAGCCGACAGCTTTACATTTGGGAGGACAGCCTGTGGGTAAATTTGTGGGTATCGACCTTGGCACGACCTACTCAGCAGCAGCATACATCAACGCGGATGGCAAACCGGAAATCATTCCTGGCGAACGCGGCCGAGCAATTACCCCATCAGTCATCTATTTTGGAGCGGAAGGCTCTATCGTCGGTGATGAAGCAAAAGAGTACCAGGCAGCAGGCGTCAAGGAGGTGGTATCCTTCTTCAAGCGCAGTATGGGAGACTCACAGTTTCTTCTTTCCTTCTATGGCCGTGACTACACGCCGGTAGACCTCTCCGCGCTGGTACTGGCCCACCTGAAGAAGCAGGCTGAACAGCATCTGAGAGCAGATGTTACCGATGCTGTAATCACTGTACCTGCCTACTTTACGCACACCCAGCGAACAGCTACCATTGAAGCTGGCCGTAAGGCTGGTCTCAATGTGCTGAAGATCATCAGTGAGCCAACTGCAGCGGCTCTCGCCTACGGACTGCGCCCTAGCCAGGATGCACAACGAGTCCTGGTCTATGACCTGGGTGGAGGTACATTCGATGTATCACTGATTTTCATCACCCCTACGGAGTTAAATGTCATTGGTACTGATGGTGACCATAATCTCGGCGGCAAGGACTGGGATGACCGGCTCATTGGTTACGTGGAGAGCCAGTTTGACGCAGAATTTGGCGTTGAATTGCTTGGCGACGATGTCAATGAACTCCGTGTCCAGGCAGAAAAACTCAAGCATGCCCTCTCAGCCCATCAAAGCAGTGAAATTCGTGTTCAGGCGACTGGCAAGGTAGGACGATACACGGTAACACGGGAGTTGTTCGACAGTCTTACACGCGACCTGATGGAGCGAACACAACTACTGACGGAACGCGTCCTGGCCGAGCAAAATCTCTCCTGGCAGGACCTGAGTGGCGTCTTGCTCGTAGGAGGCTCAACGCGTATGCCGATGGTCTCCTCTTATGTCGAACGTATGTCTGGCAAACCCCCTATGCGCGGCATCAACCCTGATGAAGCAGTGGCATTAGGTGCTGCAATCCAGGCGGCTCTGGAGATGGAGCAGGCTTCAAGCAATACACCTATTTATAGCCTGGCCGGCCGTAAGAAGACGGTCGATGTGATTGCGCACAGCCTCGGCATGATTGCCGAGAGCGCTGATCGCTCGCGCTACCTCAATAGTGTGCTCATCCGTAAGAATCTTCCCATTCCTTCGTCACAGATGCGCCCCTATAAGATGGCCGTACGCCGCCGAGGTGATAGTGAGTTAGAGGTTTTCCTCACTCAGGGTGAGAGCGATGACCCCCAGCAGTGCGCATACCTCGGGCGCTACGTCTTCAGTGACTTCCCTCCTGCTGCTGATAAATCCGTGATTTTAGACATTACCTATGAATACGACAAGAATGGCGTGGTGCATATCTCAGCGGTTGAGCGAGCGAGTGGTAAACCATTGCATCTCTCTGTAGAGCCCGTGCCGCTCGATGTGCCTGCACGCTTTGCGGGTCGTCCAATGGACCAGCAGGTACGCGAGCATCTGACAGTCTACCTGGCATTCGATCTATCCGGCAGTATGAGTGGTAGACCCCTTGATGAAGCGAAGAAGGCTGCCGAAGAGTTTGTCAGCCAGTGTGATCTAACGACTACTTCTGTAGGATTGATCTCGTTTTCTGATTCTGTGCATGTTGACCTTGTGGCAACGCAGAACGGCAAGGATATTAGCCGGGCTATTCAGCAGCTCTCGATTGGTCGGACTGGCTATGGCAATCTTGGGCATCCGTTTAATGAACTGTATAACCATCTCAGTAATGCTACCGGGTCGCGCTATGCGATTGTGTTAGCCGATGGGGTCTGGTCTCACCAGGATAGGGCAATACACCAGGCACAACACTGTCACACCGCGGGTATCGAAGTGATCGCCATCGGCTTTGGCGGAGCCGATCGTGGCTTCCTCGCGAAGATCGCTTCTTCATCTGAACAAAGCTTTTTCACCGATCTGAACAGGTTAACGGAAGCGTTCAGCACTATAGCACAGGAGTTAACCGAATCGGCAGGCGAAAAGCGGCCTAGTACAAAGCTGCGTCTTGGATTCTAGGGCTGGAGATAGTCTAGCTAGAAACCGGAAATACGATGGGTACGGATACTACAAAACCTAATTTCTTCATCCTGCTCGGCTTAAATCCCGATGAGTTCTGGGACCAAGCAAAATTTGAGCGCGTGCTGCGTGAGAAACGTACCCAGTGGAGCCTGGATAGCAGTGGCGTTGCAAAAAAGGCCATAGCTGCCAAGAAAAACCTGGAGTTGATTCCAGAAATCAAGCAGGTGATGGATGACCCCGCACAGCGTGGCGCGCAGGCTGCTGCTGCGAGAGCCGAACTTGCTTCCGGCAATCAGGAGAAGATCAAGAAGTTCGAAGCACAATTGAAGCTCGCCGAGGCGAAGGGCTATCTAGAAGAGTCCGAGTTGAAGGCATTTATCAGCGAGTTCAAGGACGCACTTTCAGAGAAGGACATTCGCAGCCGTATCAAGGTTCCCATCCGTGCCCACACTGCCCAGACTGTACCCGTGGCAGAGCAACTTGCGCCTTCGCTCGCCAAAGAAATTGCTGAAAAGCTGGAGTTTCTCCATCTGTTGAGCCTCTACGAGTTGCTCGACAGACCACAAATGACTTCGAGCCAGGAACTGTGCAGGATCGCAGAGCAACTGTACAACGACATGCTCAGCCGTCAACCAAAAACAGCAGAGGTGACGCTTAAGTCAGACCTGGCTGGTCATGCCAAGGTTATCTTCAAATCAGAGAAGATGCGCAAGAAATATGACGAAAGCCGGCGTCAAAGTTCACTGAATACGCTGCTTAAGGCCCTGGATGAGAGTTTGAGCCGCACAACAGAAAAAGAACTGCACGAGAAGCAGGTGGGGTCCTTCTTGCAGGCAGCTCGTAAGGCTGGTTGGCAGGAAGAGGTCGCTCTGGCCAGGCTTAAAGAACATGCCCGACAGCGCAAGTGGTTCCTGCGTATCCCCACGACCGATGATAGCGCTCAGCAACAGCGCTGCGGCTACTGCAACGAGATGAACGAGAAGGGGCGCAACTTCTGCCGGAGCTGTAATCGCGAGCTGAGCAGCCAGTGTCCCAGTTGTGGACAGGCGGTGGGCTCCGACGAAGTGGGTTGTGGCCACTGCGGCTTCCCCGTGGGCAACCGCTACTGGGTCGATGACGCGCTACAAACATGCGACTATCTACTCAATAGGCGCGACTTGAAGGGCTTGCAAACGCTGCTGGTCGAGCTAGAGGGCGCGTGGAATCCGAGCAAACCAGATGCACGGATACAGAAGATTCACACTTACAAGGATCAGCTTCAGCGGCTAGTGCAGGATCAACAGCGCATTGCTGAGCAATTGCGTCACCTGATGGAGCAACGGCAGTTCTATACTGCCAGGCAATTATTGACCTCCCAGGTGGGAACACTCAGCGATCCAGAGAGCTATAGACGCACGATCGAGGCAGGTATTACTCAGGGGCAAGACCTTCTCAAGCGGGCGCAGTCGCGCACGATAGGCCAGGAAGAAAGAATGGACCTGTGCCGGCAAGCCTTGCGTGTGTGTGCAGATTATAAAGAAGCACGTGATCTGCTGAGCACCATGCCGCCGTCGCCACCACGCGACTTGCAAGCGAAGGTAGGTGGGATGGTAGTAAGTCTCGCCTGGGACCTCTCCACAACGCCTGGGGTGGCCTACAAAATTGTGCGCAAGGCTCGCTCACAGCCGGTATCGCCCCAGGATGGAGTCGTCCTAGGGACGGCAGCGGGGCGTATTTACGCTGATACACAGCCAGAGATCGGGTTGCCTCTCTATTATGCCGTGTTTGCCATGTATGAGGAGGTGCCATCGGCACAAGGGGCCACGCTCCAGCAGCCGGTGCTCCTGGTCCAGGATCTGACCAATGTGACGGTGCAGGTCAATGATCGCCTGGTCGAGTTGTCCTGGCAGACACCTTCCAATGTACAGTCGCGGATAGTGGTACGCAAAGAGCAGACAGCGCCGCGTTCTATGGAAGACGGTGTGCGGCTTTCTACACTAGATCCCAGGCGCCTGGTGGACCGCGATGTTCAGAATGAGCACACCTACTACTATGCGATCTATAGCCAGTTCAGGGATCAGAACAATCGCCTGGTCACCTCCCCGGGCGTGGTAGTGAGTGCCAGACCGGAGACGCCACCAGAGGTGATTACCCACCTGGATATCACGCATACGAAGCTAGCGCAAGGCTATGCCGTACAGTTGAGCTGGACGGCGCCGAGCAAGGGGAAAATAGCGGTCCTCAGGTCTGAGAAGCCTGTGTCACTGAAAGCGGGCGAGGTAATTCCTGTAGACGAGTTGAAGCGGTACGGTCGACTGCTGGAAGGTTATCAAGAAACGCTACGGGATAACTGGAGCGGTCCAGGGATAGTCTACTATACGCCTATCGTGCTCTTTGGCGGCATGGCATATATTGGCGCATCGCGGCGCTACGTCTGCATGGATGATGTGGACGATCTCAAATACCAGAATCTCGGCACAGCCCTGCGTTTGCGCTGGGACTGGCCTGCAAACTGCCAGGAAGCGCTGGTTTCTTACAGTTACGCTGGTTGGCCCCAGCCCAATGAGGCGACGACGATCACGCGCAAGGTGACACGCGCCGAGTATGAATTCCTGGGGCATTTTGATATCAGGGGAACGCTAAACCAGGATTACTACATTCTTGTCTCCGCTGTTGTCAAGCAAGGGAATGACCAGGTCATTACTCCCGGTGCATCTATCCACGCTCGTCTGGCAAGCAAGATTACCTTGATGTATGAGATCAGGCAGGCGCGCTTCGGTCGCAAGCAGCGCATGCTCCTTCTATCTGCACGCACTCCGGGTACGGTGCCGACGCTGCTACTTGTCTGCAAGCGGAATGGACTCCCCTTTAAGAAAACGGAAGGAGAGCTGTTCCACCGGGTGGAAGGTCCTTTCAAGATTGAGAAGGAGCTAACCATTGCTTTACCAGACAAAGCAGTCTCCGCCAATACCTTCGGCAAGTTATTTCTAGATGACGATAATTTGTATGATGTGGTGAGTGTTCATCACCCCAGTGAGGATAAGTTAAGGCTGAGCTAATGGATTTACTCAATCAGAAGATTACCTGTCCATTCTGTTTTTCTGCATTTTCCCCGCAGGAACTGCGCTTTCGCTGCGTAGGGCCAGGCTGCTCCGGACGAGCTCCAGACGCTATTTACGCGACAGCACGTGGATACGGCGTGACGCAGATGGGGCGTGTGTTGATACCCACCAAACGGGCGTTTGGATTGCCTCGCGCAGCCATATGCGATGTATGCAAAACGGAGAGCCGTACGCGCATCTGTCCCGTCTGCCACTTCGAGTTGTCGCATGATGTTGGTCAGATCGACCAGCGTATCATTGCAATCATTGGCGGGAGCAATACCGGCAAAAGTCATTATATTACCTCGCTGATCGTACGTTTGCAGCACGAGGCGGGTGAGAACTTCGGCTTCGCGGTACGCATGTTGGGTGACAATACCCAGGAGCGATGGGAGAGAGATTTTTACTCACCACTCTATGAGCGCAAAACAGTGCTCCAGCCTACGCGCCCAGGAGAAATTGACTCGCGAGTGAAGGCTCCACTCATTTTCCGGCTGACCATTAATAGCGGGGGACGCAAACGCGCGTTGAACATCAGCTTCTTCGACTCTGCCGGGGAAGATATGACAGCGCTAGACAGATTATCGGTCCAGGCACGTTACATCTGCCATGCCGACGGGATTATTTTTTTGCTTGACCCACTGCAAATTAGTAGTGTGCGCCAGCAACTGCCTGGAGTGAATGCACCGAACTATGATCCAAAGGCTGCGCCTGAGTACATTGTTGGCCGGCTGCGTGACCTCTTCGAGAGGCAATACAACCTGCCCGCAACGAAGAAGATCACGGTGCCTATTGCCTTTACGCTTTCAAAAGTCGATACGCTCTTGTCAATCGTCGAACCAGGTTCGGCATTGCAGCGGCCAAGCGAGCACTTTGGCATACTGGACCTGGCTGATGTGCAATCGATGAGCACTGAGATAGCCAATTATCTGAAAACGTGGATTAATCCAAACTTCTGCACCACGATTGACCATAACTTCGCCAGGTATCGCTATTTCGGCGCCTCTTCACTGGGAGGAATGCCCGATGCGAACAACCACCTGGTGAAGGTGGAGCCATTGCGCGTTGAGGACCCATTCCTCTGGATTCTGTATGAACTTGATCTGATCAAAGGGAAAAAAGGGAGGTAAGTATGGCGGTCTTGCAACATTACTACACTTCATTTGTGAACAAAGAGACCGGCAGCGCTGGCTTTCAGGTCAAGGCAATGTCACCAGGCATCAGTCCTGATACGCAATCGATGATCTCCCGGCTGATTGCCTATCGTATTCCACCGACACTCAACGAATATGCCATTGAGACCCATCCCATAGCACTTCGCTACTACTACAAAGACCCGCATGAGTCTATCCTGCTCTGTAGTCAGTCAAATGGGAATGATGAAAATGGCCGCCCTGGAAACTTCTTTGCCCATACTCTGGTGCTGGAGCCTGATATATTTACTACTGTACCCCCGGTCCTGTACTGGCGCAGTCCAATGTGGCAAACAAAGGACCCTGGCAACCGCACCCAGCTTGCGCCTCTCCGTAGTTTCGATGAAGATTCCTGGTTGGATATCGAGAAAGTTTGGGAGTTTCTTGCGCAAGGTCCTCGAAGGAAGCAGTTCTACAAGCTCATGTCGGAAGTGGTCCACAGTAACACAACGCAACGGCGCATCGTCATTATCGATAGCGCTGATAACGTTGCCTTATGGATCGCGGCAGTAAGCTGTATGCTGCCACCGGCCTATCGACCGCTGCTGAGCTTTGCAACCTATCACCATGATCCCTACCAGGCGCAATTCATGGTAACAGGCACGACGAGCGATTCCTCGTTTCGTGCCACGCCTGAGGAGTACATGAGCTTTTTTATCTTGAATACCGAGAGCGGCTTGATGAGCGAGGCAAAGGACTCGCCTTACGCCAGGATGGCAGCGGAAGCTACGCGTGCTGATCTGTATGAGCAGCAGCTGCTCCCGCTTTTCGCCATGAGTATGCGACGTTTCCCCTTACCCGCACGTATTGATGAGCAGCTCGATCTGGTGGCGCGGTACCTAACTCTCTTGCAGTCGCCACGTCAGGGATCCTTGACGGCTGCCGAACTACAGGCTATCAAACTTGCCCTCACCGGATTTGAGCAACTGAGCACATACGATGAGGACGATGTAGAAGACCTGCGCCGTCTGGCAAGGATGCTCTCGGCAGCTTTCAGAGATCAGCGAAATGATGAGGACTTCGTCACAGAGTACAGGCGCGTGGTGCAGCTACAGAAGAGACATAAGATAGCAACCGAGGAATATCTGCTCAATGAGCTACGCGATGTCACTGAGCTACTGATGGGTGGCAAGGTATCCATCACCTCCTCCATTGAGGAGCTGAAACAGGCACATGGTGAGAAATTGTTTGTCGAAGTCGTCAATCATGCAGTCTATGCGCAATACCTGGCACAGCTCGCGGAACAGGCGAGTCTATCTCAATTGCAACTCATCTGGGAGCTCCTTGGTAAGTATTTCCGACCGGGCTCGCACAGCCAGGACCTGCTGTTGACGAGCCTAGACAGGCTAGACAGGCTATGGCGAGACAAGCGCAGGGAAGAGGGGAATGCGCTGGCAAAGACCATGAATCAAGCGATGGTGGATCAGGAACATGAATGGCTTAAACTTGCTGCGGCTTTGAATGCTAGTCTGCCTAGCGGCGCGTTACAACGTTTCTACTATTACATGGTGCGTAAACTGCCCCTGGATGAGCGTCTCCCGTATCGTGCCATTGTAGAACCGGTATACACCGATATCGTTTGGCAGGAACTCAAGTACGATATAGACAATGGTAAACCAGCGCATGGCGTGGTAACGATTGAAGCGTGGGTGAGACATGCAATACAGCAGCACTACGAACCTCGCTTGATAGTGGAGCAGGGATTGAATGCCCTGCGCAATCGCTGTACCCCGGAAGAATGGCGCGTGCTGGCGCCGAAGATTCTCACCAGCTCGTTGCTTGCGCTGTTGCCGTGGGAATTGGAGGCCAGCCTCGCCAAGGCTGCATTGTCGGCGCTCTCTCTGAGCCGGTTCTCTCCGGCAGAGGTAGAGCTATGCAAAAGATACCAGAATTTTTCTGACCCGCCGGAACAGGTCCGGATAGTGATTGATGGTATTCTGGCCATGCTGAGTGGTAACCTCGATCAAGAACTGGCCCGCCGGCTGCACCAGCATTGCGAGAAAGTGCCGTTAAGGACATATAAGGCGGAAGTTGAAAGATTCATTACAGAATTTTTCAAAGTGCCTCAAATCCAGCCCGATGCACACTCACGGATGGTTTGGGCGCTCCACATCAATACCTATAACGATACTTTCTGGCAGGCATATTGGAGTGTCTTCGCGGACATGCTGGTAACCCCATCGCGTGCCGAGCGAGCCAGCGAAGTGCTGGCACTGTGGTTCGAATTGCCACCTGTTAAGCCCCGGATGAGTTATGTAGCGCAGAGCTTCTTCTTTGAGCTTCCTCAGACCATCGAAGACGCACGCAAGGTACGTGGCTTCTTTGATACTGCGCGTAAGATCAATACTAATGCTAGGCAGAATCAGTGGTATCCTCTGGTACAACCTTTTTTCTCAGAGCGAAAAAATGTGTTCACCTCCATCGGTCAAAGCCTGGCAACGCGCTTCCAAAAGCGTAGTCAGAATAGCGAGGATGCCCAGGCGCAGGCAATTGCGCAAAAACAAGCGTTCGATGCAAAAGTTGCAGCGCTTTTTGAACACAAACGGATAAAGGCATCTCATAGGCAATACTTGCCCGCTCTCTATACGCTACAGCAGCGAGACCAGTTCTGGTCGGCATATTGGGAGGGATTTATCGAGGTATTAGTTTCACGAGATGCTGATTATGCACTGGAGCTCCTGTCTTTCTGGTTTGATGACTCGTTCGAGGCCTTGCAGGATGCAACATTCGTGGTACATGATTTCTTCCTTAATTTGCGCGAGATTCTAGAAGTCACGCGGAAAGAGCGCGGATTCTCTGAGACGGCGCAACAGGTACATGCCAGGGTGGAGCGCCAACCGCCTCCCTGGTATCCATTAGTGCAGAACTTTTTCTTAGTGCGGGAGAGGGGGCTACCAGGACTAGGTTGGCCGAGGCGAGGCTAGACCCCTGTCATGAAATAGAGGCAAACTCCAGGCTATAGACAGAAAGGAGGTCCGCATGGATGAAGGATGTGCATGGATTATTGGCATACTTATCGTGGTAGGCATCGCAATTGCTTTGATTGTGTACGTCGTGCTGCCACTTAGTGTGTTCATACTCTTGGGTATTGGTATAACTGGGACAGTGTCGGGCGCAGGTGTTGCCCTATACAACTTTTATCAGTTACTGATTGAGGCCCATAAAACAGTGTTTTGATTGAGAGGATGAAAAAACAAATGGCGATCTATGAGGTTCAGCCTGCATACAAGATCTATGCGTTTGATCGAGGTTGGCGTATCATGCAATACGTCACAGAAAACCTCTTCAAGCGTACTGACTTAGCGGCGCGGTGGTGGTTTAACAAAGCACGAGATTTAATTAGCTCTACAACTCATAAAGGATCGTTCATCAAGTACTGGGCATATGTGATTGTAGGTGGCTTAGGATTGGCAGGAGCAGCACAATATATCTCCGCTATGCTTCTAGCAGGCATTTTTCTGGCTGTACAAGCCATTGTCCTCTCTATATGGGTGGGCATCTCTGTGTTGATTATGGGCTTGCTTGTAGTATGCACATTCACATACAGCAGGTTCTATCGCATCTTCTTCCGCTGTCCTGATTGTCATAAAGAGATGCCAATCCCTACCTATATCTGTCCAAAGTGCGGCACGGAGCACTCTCGACTCTGGCCGAGTATTTACGGTATTACAGCACATCGCTGCAAAACCTGTAATATGAAACTGCCGACGCTTGGATCACTCGGGCGCAATAAGATCAATCGTATCTGTCCGCATTGTCGTCGTCCTTTGAATGCCGGTGTCGGTGCGGGAACCAACATACATATTCCCCTGGTGGGTGGCATTTTGAGCGGGAAGACGAACTACATCGTAATGGCTACCAATGAGTTCAAGCAGACATACGAAACGCTCTATCACTACCAGGTTACCTTCACCGATGAAAACCACAAGCGCAACTTCGAGGCGAATCTCCAGCGATTGGCTCATGGACATGAACTTTTGAAGACACCAGACATCGTTCCACAGGCCTACAATCTTGAAATCAGGGCGCCGGGGGCATGGGTGCCAAAGTTTGCCTATATCTACGATGCTGCTGGCGAAGCATTCAACACGAATGTGAATACCAGCCTCCAGGAGTATTACAAGTATATCCATGGAGTTATCTTCGTGATTGATCCCTCCGCTATCGCCGAATATCGAAATCTCCACAAAGTCGATATCGAACTCGTTCGCGATTCACTACGTCCAAGTCCTCTGAACGTTATGCAGGCTTATGAGCGTATGATGCAGATGATCGAGGCCTCGATCGGTATTCGCAAGGGTAGCCTCTATACACAACCAATTGCCATCGTTGTGACGAAGGTGGATGCACTCAATCTGGAATGGGAGATAGGCGAGCCTGCGGCGCGGGATTTGATGGCACATAATCCATCGATCATCTCACAGGAGGATGCCATCAGCATCCTCGTGCGAGATTTTCTACGTAACTATGGGTTGGGTAATTTCATGCGCGATGTCGAGTCTCAATTCGCTCACGTCAAGTACTTCTCATGCTCCGCCCTTGGTCGTTTGCCAACCCAGGCCGATACACGCAGCTTCCGGCCCATCCGCGTGCTTGATCCGCTGGTGTGGTTACTGGTCAATGCCAAAGCCATTAAACCAGTTCAGAGCCAGGCTCGCCAACCAAAAACAAGGCCCATAGCCATTCCGCAGGTACAGAGGCAATAGCAATATGAACGGCACAATTCTTCGACAAGACGATAAATATGGAGGGGAATTATCACCAGAACAACGTGAAAAAATTCTTGAATTGATAGCGAACTTATTCGCTGCCGAAGAGCCAGTAACGGTCTCTGAGACGTTCGATCAACTGCTTTCTCCTGATATACTCCAGTATCTACAAGAGCGTCTGAAGGACGTTCAGACCTCGGATGAGGATATATCTGCAATACTCCTGGAAGTAGCCTTGTCTTTACTTCAAGATGCCCAAATGTTGGGCATTGATGTTGTTGTCGCGCGCTACCTGGACGAGCGACAGAGGGTGATTGATGCATTAGGGTTACTGGAAGCTGCCACTGAATCCGAGGAGTTCTATCGCGTTTTAGAAGAACGGCAGCAAATATTACTCTCTGATCTCGCCCTGGCCTTTCTAAGCGGCATGTACTATGAATCTTTGGACATAGAGGGCGATGTTGTCGCGGCCGGAAGCTTAAAACAGCATATTGACTTGATAAAAGATGCAAGAGTGTCCAGTGTCCCTGCTGCCTGGGAGCGCTCTTTAGCTGACAACCAACGGGTGATAGATGCGCTCGATCTCCTTGAAGAGCAAACTACTTATGAAACATTCTACCGCATGTTACAAGAAAAACGCGAAATACTGATTACGGAAAAAGCCATCTGGTTTCTACAATCTCATGTTGCGGCACTACGCCAGCAGGGAGATCCAATGGCCGATCATTATGAAGCTCACGCTTTTCTCATAAAAGATGCATATACGCGCAACCTGGCAGATGCCTGGGAGGATTACACAGGCGTTGATAGAGTAGTCCAGGTTCTCCAGGAGACAGATGAACCAGAAGAAATACTCAAACTTATGCAAAAACATGAGAAAGTATTACGTTCTGAGGCCGCCTTGTTTGTGCTGCGCAGCTATATTGCCAGAGCAAAAGCCAGCGGCAAACAAGACGCAGTGCATTATTTTGAGCGCTGGTTCCGTCTTTTAGAAGATGCTCATCACTCTGGTATCACTGCTGCCTGGCGCAAATTTTATAATGATTTGATTGTACAGATTTATGGGCAAATGGCGTCTTCGGCGACGCAAAGTATCCATGGTTATAATACAGAACTTTCCCGGCTTGTGCCTGGAACGCTCGAGTGGGCCGATATGTTATCGAATCGGGGTTTTGCCTACTTCAGTAGTACAATCGGCTCGCATGGGGACAGAGCAAATTTAGAACTGGCGATTGCGGATTTTAGCGCAGCGTTAACTGTATATGGGAAATATGGGAGGCAAGACCGATATGCTGAAACCCTGGAATATTTAGGAACCGCTCGTCTTTTGTCTCTGTACTTAAATCAAGATCAGGAAGTAGATCTGGCGCGCGCTGCTGCCGATTTAATGGTCGTTCTTGTCGGGACTCGCGAGGATTCTTATACTGCTTTTCATGATCCTCTCCAGTATCGTCAACAGGCGATAGACAATTTTACAATGGCTCTCGCCCTCTATAAGCAGCAAGGTAGACAGGCTGAATGGGTACGTATGTTACTCAAACGTGCAGCCGTCTACCGAATAGGCAATGTTGGGAACGCAGAGGATACGTTACTCGCTATCGACGACTACAGCGCTGCTCTGACTATGCTGAAAAAAGAAACTTCTCCATCTGAGTGGATGGGAGCGATTGGGAATCGCGGTACTTGCTATCTTCAAATAGGGGGGAATGGCTACGAGAAGCGTCTCAACAAGGCAATAGCTGATCTGGAGGCTGCTTTGAGCGTTTGCACCCGCCAGTCTTCACCTGCTCTCTATCGCAAAATGCAGTTGTTTCGCTATCAAGCGTTTGAGCGATTGGGAAAATGGGAAGAAGCATACCAGGCTATAAGAGAGGCTATTGCGGTACAGCATGACTTGCTGGCGATGAATCCCGTTGAGAGTAGTCGAATGAGCCTTATTGCAGATGTAGCTGGTGTTCAGGTAGAGATCTATGTACGTGCTGCTCAGGTACTCTTGCACTTTAATCGACCTCCATTAAAAGAAATAGCCTGTCTCCTGGAGGAGGGACGGACGCAGAATCTGCGCCTGGCGTTGAGCCTTGATACGCTTGACCCCGAGCAGATTCCCGACCCGGCTGCCAGCAGACGAGCCGAGAGATTTCTGGCAGCGCTGAAAACATGGCGAGAGCATCAAAATGAAATGAGCGGATTGTTCACGCCATCAGGTATGATCTCCTCGCCTGGGGCCTCTCAAAAGCAGGGACAACCGGCTCAGCAGGCGCAGGAGGATCATGCAGCCTTTCATAAAGCTGTTGAAGCGATTCGCAAGCATGATGATGCTGATTTCATGACCCCAACGCCGATCTTTGATGATATCCTGCGGGCAGTTTCTACACCAAATACCGCCCTGGTGTACCTGGCGACAGGAGCGGAAAGTGGTCTGGCACTCCTGATTAGCCGCAACGATAGAGGAATGCAGCAGATGCAGTATATCCCCCTTCCTCGACTCAAAACCAGAACAATCTCTGATCTCATCGAGACTGATACAACGAAATATATGCCCATCAAGCTGGAGCGTTCACTTTCAGCACTAGGTGAATTGGGGTTAGACGATGTAGCGCAGGCTTTAAATTGGAATGGCGTTCAAAGGGTGAGGATTGTTCCCTTTGGGCTACTTGGCCTTTTTCCTTTGCCTGCTGTACAGGTACACTCCAGCCTCGGGGGCAAAAAACGTCTGGGCGATCTTTTTGAGGTAACCATTGCTCCCAGTGCGCGAGCACTGGAACTTGCTGAGAAACGTGCCGCGCACCTGGATAGTGTCACACGTCCATACTTATTGTTGGGAGGCGATCCACACCCGCGGCCACGGGGCGCTAGAAAACTTCCTTTTGCGCAGGCAGAAGCCGATACGGCTCGAAAGATCGCGGAATGCTTTGGATATGAAAAGAAGAATATTCGCTATTTGCCCTCACGAGAAGTTACCAAAGAAAACGCTGTTGAAGTGCTGAAGCACGCGTGGTATGCTCATCTGGCGGTACACGGCATCTATCAACCTGATAATCCCCGGCGTACGCGTCTCCTCCTGGCAGGCACCGAACATCTTCCTGAAGAAAAGCGTTGTATCTTCCTCAGCGAAACATTAGAGCGAAAAACGGCAGATGGACGCGACACACTCAATTTAGAAGGAATGCGCCTTCTCGTTCTTTCAGCATGTGAAACGGCTATTATTGATGTGAGGCAGGTACCAGACGAAGTTATAGGGCTTGCGGCGGGATTTTTGCAAGCAGGAGTTGCAGGAGTAATTGCATCGTTATGGGCAGTCGATGATCTTGCTACCTACTTGCTGATGAGCCGCTTTACCCGGCTCTACCTCGATCCCTGGCGCGCGTGGACTCCTGCACACGCGCTTGCCGAAGCCCAACGCTGGCTGCGCGAGGAAGCGACGAATAAGGTACTGATGACCTATGACCCCTTACAAGAGATCTTAACCGACCCACGATATGTGCATGCTCAACAAGGTACAGCAGAAACGCCGACAGAAAAGAAACGCGCATCTTTCACCTCTGAATTACGCGGCTTGCACCTCTCTCATGAAAGCGGGCTGGCTAACGTGCGCTCACGGGCTGCAATGCAGAAGCATAAGCTACCTTACGCCGATCCAATCTACTGGGCTGGCTTCGTAGTGACCGGTTGCTAGTTGCAATAGTAGTGTCAAAAGAGGAGATTAAACGAGTAACATGAACGAAATACTCCTTCTCAGTAATGAACCATTACTAGAAAGCGAAACAGCCATTACGTTAGACATCCTCAGTGCTGAAGGAGATACTCTGCGCAGACCGGAACTTATCCAGAAAAAAGAGCTGGCAGGCAAGATCACCTTTAACCCTGAGCGATGCCAGATCTTCTTTCTCCCACCACCGGTTGATCCGGCCTCCTCACAGGCATTGACGCCGGACAGAACACAATGGGATTTTTACCTCATCACCATTCCTTTTACCCTTCACAAGGCATTGGGGGAAAGTTATTACGAGGAAATGACCTTTTTTGTTGAGATGGCAAACCGCGAAGAGACAGCTTTTGATCTTTTCCCTAAGCATATTACTACCGAGATTGACGCGAAGACGTATACGCTCTCACCCCACCTCACTATCATACAGGCAGAAACAGGCACCGGTCAGATCGGCAAGCATCTTCGTTTTACCTCTCTGCGTCCAACGATTACCGCCTTTGGAGAAGGGGAACGCAGTTTCTACTGGGTCTACGAGGAAGCTCAGGAACAAAAGGGAGTAGCGCCTGAGACAAAGCATGCGTTGATCGTGTTACAGGTCCCTCGTGGAACTTCATCGATAAGCGCGACCATCAGCTATGAAACGGTTATAGTCAGGCAAGTGTTAGGCGTATGGAGACACAGAGATGGGACAACTGAGGCACGTCAGATACACTGGGATCTCACCAAGGCAACACCATTTTACGAGGAGGACAATGCTCAGGCCCTGGTAGAGCCAGTGCAGGCAGGAAGAAAAGCATCTATCTCGGATAATACTTACTTTGATGTGTGCGTGGTCTGTGCCCTTGCAGAAGAGACCCAGGCATTCATGCGAGTAGCAGCGCAGCAGTATGGCATACAGTTCGACAAGGTTTTTGATAAGCGCCTTGACCTGGAGTACTACCAGACACGTCTTCCCAATTCCCAGGGAGAGCTATTGACACTCCAGGTCTCCTGGCTGCCTGCCTATGGTCCCATAGAAACAAGTCTCCACCTCAAGCCACTCCTTGAAGCGTCCAGACCGCGCTTCGCGGCGATGACAGGTATCTGTGCAGGCGATAAAAAGAAAGTCAAACCGGGTGACTTGATCGTGGCCGATCAGGCGTACTTTTATGATAGTGGTAAATTCGTTCTTGACCAAAGTGGAGAACAAGTACTACTCCATAACACAGATGTCTATCGCATTGGAACGAAGGTCAAGCACTTCATCCAGATGTTTGAGCAATGGAAATCGGCTGTTGCGCCAATGGAACCAGGCTGCCATATTGGCGCCATAGCGTCAGGGAGTGCCGTGCGCGGCGACAGGCCTTTTGACAGGATACAGTTTCCTCTGCGAAATACCCTGGCAATTGATATGGAAGGAGCAGCTTTTTACCGTACATTAGCGGATTTTCCAGATATTCTCTCTCTGTTAGTCAAAGGGGTATCAGACTATGCAGATGGCGACAAAAACGATGCCTACCATCAGTTCGCCTCTGCTGTTTCAGCCATGTATATGCTCGCTTTCATACAAGAGTATGTCACTGCAGAACGAATGCCCAAGATCCAGATGCATTAACTTTAACCAGCGACCAGCTTTCCGGTACAATACACACATGGCTGGGTACTCGAGCCATTCGTCCTTGCATAAACGACACAGGACAAGAAAACTGCCAAGCACCCTGAATACAAACTGGCGTTTCTTGTCTGCCTGTCACGCAGAGCGTCTTGGGGATAATCCGATGCCCGTCGGTTCCGCTGAGATTATTTATTCATCTTTCTAGTATTGCTAGAACATTTGTTCTGACACATCAACGTCTCCTCCTTGCGCTGGCTTTCTTGTACCTGCGTTCTCACACACGCTCTTCAATGATGCCGTGCTGATGGCTCTTCTGCATATGAACTCAATAAGAATAGAGCTTCAGTTCGTCCTTTTCTCTCATTATTCTAGAACAGCTATACCAGGTAGCCAGCACAGGTAAAGAGGGTTGCATCGACTGAAGTCGATGCTCTATGAAATCTTGATTTCTCACCACAACTCATGTATTCTTAGGTGTGGATACGGACATGACAGGCACGACAAACCCTCAACAAAAAAAGCGGAAGTAGCGTCGTACACACCTCGTAGATGCCAGGTTTGCTGAAAGGTTGGCCGCACATGACTGGATGGTTCTCACGGTTATTCACCCGCATTACAGAAGCCATTGACCAGTCGATAGGATGGCAACGTCTCCCTGTTCTTCTTGGGCTCGTCATCTTGATTGGGTTGCGTCTCCGGTTGAGAGCGCGCAACCTCTACGATACCTCTGACCCTTCGATGCTACCCTCGCCATCTCAACCGGCCACAGGAATGGGTGCCCAGGCTTCATCAGACCAGACTGCATCTACAATAGGCATAGGGAGTCCGCGCTACCTCACCGCTCGTACGGCGGACGGAACTTATAATGATCTGGATAATCCCAAGATGGGTAGCGTCAACACACGCTTCGGTCGCAATGTCCCCCTGGCATACATCTATCCTGAGGAGCCAGACATTTTCGTACCGAATCCACGCACTGTCAGTCGCGAGCTGCTCACCCGCCAGACCTTCCAGCCAGCAACCTCGATCAACCTGCTTGTAGCCGCGTGGGTACAGTTCATGATTCATGACTGGTTCAGTCATGGCAAAAACCAGAAAGAGAACCCCTGGAAAGTGCCGCTCAGCGACGATGATCCCTGGCCTGAGCATCCCATGACTATCTTGCGCACCCACAGTGACCCGACTCGTACCCCGCCCTCGGAAGGGTTACCTCCTACTTATCTCAACATTGCCACTCACTGGTGGGATGGCTCCCAGCTTTACGGCAGCGACGCAGGCACCCAGGCCAAGGTGCGTTCAGGCGAGGATGGCAAGCTCAAGATTGGTCCTGACGACTTGCTGCCGCTCGACCCGGATACGGGAGTTGACATGACCGGTGTCAACGGCAACTGGTGGGTCGGCCTGAGTATGCTGCACACATTGTTCACAAAGGAGCACAATGCAATCTGCGACCAGCTCCGCGCGGCATATCCATCCTGGTCCGATGACGACCTCTTCGACCATGCCCGCCTCGTCAATACGGCGCTGATGGCGAAGATTCACACAATCAACTGGACCCCTGGCATCCTGGGCCATCCCACATTGCAGGCCGCTATGAACGGCAACTGGTGGGGACTGGCAGGCGAGCAGATGTATAAGCGCTTCGGACGCATCAGCGATAGTGAGATCGTCAGCGGCATTCCTGGCTCGCCAAAAGATTTCTTCGGCGTGCCTTACACGCTGACTGAAGAGTTTGTCTCTGTCTATCGCATGCACCCGCTCCTACCTGACGAATTTCGCTTTCGTTCCGTGGTGGACGACGAACTGTTACAAGAACGCACGCTTTCTGAGGTAGTGGATAGAAATGCGCGCGAGCTCAGGGAGCAAGTATCTCTGACGGACCTCTTCTATACGTTCGGTACCTCTCATCCCGGCGCGATCACCCTGCACAACTACCCGCGCCACCTGCAACACCGTCTTGACCCTGACGGCTTCCTGATCGACCTGGCGACGACCGAAATCCTGCGCGATCGCGAACGCGGCGTCCCGCGCTACGCTGAATTTCGCCAACTCGTCCATCGCACCCCAGTCAAAAGCTTTGAGCAAATTACCAACAACAAAGCCTGGGTGGAGCAACTGCGGCGCATTTATGACAACGACATTAACTCAGTCGACGTCATGATAGGCATGTTCGCGGAGGATCCGCCACCGGGTTTTGCCTTCAGCGACACAGCCTTCCGTATTTTCATCCTCATGGCCTCCCGACGCCTGGAGAGCGATCGCTTCTTCACGACGGACTACAACCCCAAGATCTACTCGCCAGTTGGCTTCGACTGGGTCGTCAATAACGATATGACGAGCGTCCTGTTACGCCATTTTCCCTACAGCAACATCTTGAAACTGGGATGGAGCACTCTCCGATGGTGCATAATGGCACCAAGCCGGTTCGAATGCGCGTCTCCGGAGGAATACAGCATGAAATCACAAGAGGTACACAACTGGTTGGGTGATATCATTTCTCATCCCGGGATGATGGTAGAACTCGAAAGCGTCGAGGAGACTTGCGCCAGGATACACTATCAAGGAAGGTGAAGGATGGCAACAGCAGGTCAAACTTTTGAAAACCCGGTGACGGGCGAGAAAATGGTCTTCGTGAAGACCGGGCGCGAAACAAACGGCATGGTGTTGGAAATTGAGTTCTTTATTCAGCCCAACAGCGGGAAAGGATTATCAGCCCATGTCCATCCTTACTACGCTGAGCGCTTCGAGCTAATCGCAGGTTTCGCCCGCTATAAGCTAGCAAATGCTGAGCTGTCAACGCAGGCAAATGACATTCTCACGCTGCCGATAGGTGTAGCCCATGTCCATCCATGGAATGTGGGTGATGATGTGTTGCATGTGCGGAAAATCACGCAGCTAAACAAGCCAGACATGCAGTTGCTGCTAGCCTCGGCAA
>WNGG01001067.1_pt1 | contig 61277 bp, 68 predicted proteins | sample 5400661 | NCBI WGS metagenome assembly WNGG01 (sample SAMN13153372, study PRJNA577476) | soil metagenome | isolation source: 100 cm soil or saprolite under Garry oak tree replicate 1 | place: USA:California | collected 2016-06-15
CCGCCCCGCCCGCTCACAGAACCCGGCAGCTATCAGGGGACAGGGAGCAGATTCAGCCATCCCAAAACCAAGGTGCCATGACCGTGAAATCCCCGAAATTCAACCCTTGCGATCACAGCGGATGCAGGTAAGGCGGATCCAGGTGAAGACGACTACATATAACGGCAAGAGTGGCTGGCAGGTAGCGGTGGGTCGAAGGCCTTATTCGGCGTGAAACCGTGGACGACTGGTACCCTATGACCCGGACTCGATCGACGATTTCTTCATCGTAGATGGCGACCTCACCATGTACCTCATTCCCAGCCAGGTCATCGCGGGTCGCGTTCAGATACTGCTGCGGACCTACGCCAGGTACATCGTGGGCAGTGCGGCCGGGTTCATGACGTCGCGGCCGAATGCCGCGTAACCGGCCCCGGGGTGCGGGGGCGCGGGTTCGGTAGTGTTGACTTGCCGTATGCCTGTCCAAGGAGAATACGAGCAGAGCACGCAGGCCTGGGTGCGTGACCAGGTGGAGCTGTACGAGAGTTCGGGCGGGACCCAGGGCACCACGCTCAGGGACACCGGCCTGCCCGTCGTGATCGTGACCAACCTCGGCGCCAGCAGCGGCAAGGTACGCAAGACGCCGGTGATGCGAGTGGAGCACGACGGCAAGTACGCCATGGTCGCGTCCAAGGGCGGCGCCCCGGCCCACCCGGTGTGGTACTACAACGTCCGCGCGAACCCGCTGGTGGAAGTCCAGGACGGCCCGCACAAGCAGGACATGGTCGCCCGTGAGGTCAGCGGGGACGAGCGCGCCGGGTGGTGGAAGCGGGCGGTCGCCGCATACCCGCCCTACGCGGAGTACCAGGAGAAGACCACGCGGGAGATCCCCGTGTTCGTGCTGGAGCCCGCTAGCCTCTGATCGTGCCCACGCCAGGCCGGACCGGCTCGACGAGCATGTAGACGGGCCCGGCGTGCGAGCAGGCCTCCAGGTCGAAGGCGGCGTAGGTCGCGACGCGCTGACCCGGCGGGTACACGCGCAGCTCGAACGTGCTGAGCACCGGGCGGCACCCGGGCGCGGTGGCCACCGCGACGTCGCTCCACTGCAGGATGGAGTGGGCCGTCGCGCCGGGGGCCAGCACCACGGTCCGGGCCGGGACCCCGTGATCCCAGCTCGCCGGGCTGCCGAGCTGGCGGCCGTGACGGTCGATGGCGGACACCCCGGGGAAGCCGCGCATCGCGCACGCGTGCCGGCTCAGGTTGGTGAACTGCAGCGGGTAGTAGATGCTCCCGGCGGCGCCGTTACCCTGGCTGACCGCCACCCAGGCGCCGAGGTCACCCGCCGTGCAGGCGGGGGCCGCGGCCGAGGAGGCACGCGCGGTGTCCACGGCCAGCACGGCGCCTGACGAGCCGGCCGCGAAGGCGGCGGTGGTGACGATCAGCCCGGTGATGGCGGCGGCGATAACCGCGGCGACCCGGCGGGCGGTCTTTGGGGTGGTGGCGAGATATTTCATGTCCGGCCGTCCTGTTATGGCCAGGGATCCGCTGTTTGCGGTTCCCTCTGCCGTTAAGACGGAGCTGGCCGACCCGCGGTTAGAACCTGGTCAGGCTCCGCGCCCGGTCAGGCAGACTGGTGCGATGACACGACGGGCAGAGCTCACGCGCCGGGCGCAGGCGCACGGGGTGGCGGTCTCCTACCAGAACTGGCGGGGCCGCCCGGTCGAGGTGCCGGATGAGACCCTGGCCGCGGTGCTCGCGGCGCTGGGCTCTGTTGATCCGGGGGGACGACCCTCCTGGACCCCCCGGTCACGGGGGGGCTACCCGCCCCCCCGTACCCCCCTGGGGGTGGCGCCGTTCCCGGCGCGCCGGTCGTGGGGCTTCGCGGTGCAGCTGTACTCGGTGCGCTCACGCGCCTCCTGGGGCCACGGCGACCTGCACGACCTGGCCGACCTCGCCACCTGGAGCGGCGGTGACCTGGGCGCGGACTTCGTCCTCGTCAACCCGCTGCACGCGGCCGAGCCGCAGCCGCCGGTCAGCCCGTCGCCCTACCTGCCGATGAGCCGCCGCCAGATCAGCCCGCTCTACCTGCGCATCGAGGACATCCCGGAATACCAGAGGCTGACCGCAGGCGACCGGGCCCGGGTGGACGCCCTGGCCGCCCCGCTGCGCGCCGCGAGCACCAGCGCGGCGCTCATCGACCGGGACGCGGTCTGGGCCGCCAAGCGCACCGCGCTCGAGCTGATCCGCGCGGTTCCGCTGACCGCGAGCCGCGGCGCCGAGCTCGACGCCTTCCTGGCCCGGGACCGCCGCGCCGTCGGCGACTGGGCGGCATGGTGCGCCATCGCGGAAGTGCACGGTCCGGACTGGCGGTCATGGCCCGCGGCGCTGGCCGATCCCGGCTCGGCGGAGGTCGCCGAGCTCAGGCGGGCGCTGGCGGACCGGATCGCGTTTCACGCCTGGCTGCAGTGGCTTACCACAGAGCAGCTGGCCGCGGCGCAGCAGGCGGCCAGGCGGGCCGGCATGAGCATCGGCGTGATCACCGACCTCGCGGTCGGCGCGCATCCGGGCGGCGCCGATGCCTGGGCCCGGCAGGATGTCATCGTGCCCGGCATCAGCGTGGGCGCGCCGCCGGACGAGTTCAACCAGCGCGGCCAGAACTGGACGCTGCCGCCGTGGCACCCGGGGCAGCTGGCCGCCCAGGCGGGCCGCCCGCTGGCCGAACTGATCGCGGCCAATACGCGGCACGCCGGCGGCCTGCGCGTGGACCACGTGATGGGGCTGGCCCGGCTGTGGTGGATACCGGCCGGGATGTCGCCGGACCTGGGCACCTACGTGCGTTACGACCATGAGCTGATGGGCGGCGTGCTGGCCGCCGAGGTGGCGCGCGCGGGCGCGCTGGCGATCGGCGAGGATCTCGGCACGGTCGAGCCCTGGCTGCGCAAGTTCCTAGCCGAACGCCGGGTGCTCGGTACCTCCATGCTGTGGTTCGAGCGCCGGGCGGACGGTACCCCGCGCAGTCCGGGCGGCTGGCGCCGCGGCTGCCTGGCCACGGTCGGCACGCACGACATGCCGCCGGCGGCGGCGTTCCTCACCGGCGAGCAGGTCACCATCCGGGCCAAGCTCGGCCTGCTGACCCGGCCGGAGGCCGAGGAACGGGCCGACGCCCACGCGGAGACGGCCCAGTGGCTGGCCATGCTGGCCCGCGAGGGACTTCTCGGCGGGCAGGCCCGGCCGTCGCCGGAGGAGTTCACGGTCGCGCTCTACGCCCACCTGACGCGGACCCCGGCCGTGCTGATCGGCGTCTCGCTAGCCGAGGCCGCGGGCGAACGGAGGCCGCAGAACATGCCGGGCACGGTGGACGAGTACCCCAACTGGCGGGTCCCGCTCGCCGGCGCCGACGGGCAGCCGGTGCTGCTCGACGACCTGCCCGCGCACGCCGGGGTCCGCGCGGTCGCGGCGGCCGTGTCCGGCGCCCCCCGCCGCTAGGCCCGGGACCGCGAACGGGGGTGCCCCGCCTGGCAGGCGGGGCACCCCGGGGCTTAACTCGCTGCTTCGGTAATCGGTTACTTGGGACCTGCGCAGACCCCGGTGGTCTCGGGATTGGGCAGGACCGCACTGGTGCTCGTGCCGGCGAACCGGGCCACGTCAGGAGTACCGTACTCGGCGTCCTTGCCGAAGGTCTTGAAGGTCCTCGGCAGGACGTTGCCGAAGTTCCACACGCACGAGGTCACGTGGAACCCGAGCGCCAAGGGCTGCGGGCTGAGCGACCAGAACGGGTAGAACTTCGAGCCGGCCGGCGGGACGGCACAGCCGGTGCCCGTCGTGGTGTCGCACAGGATCTCCGAACCGCCGACGTTGGTCTCGAACTGGACCTGCGGGTACGGTCGCCCATTGCCTTGGAACGGTCCGGCGTACTGGAACGCTGTCGGATGGTTCGCGGTGCCGTCCGGCCAGGTGTTCGGCAGGTAGGACGTGCCGTCGAAGTCCAGGTCACCGTTCTGGTACCGGCCGGCCAGGCAGAAGTTGGCCGCCGAGCTCTCCGTCACAGGCGAGCCGTTGACGGTGGCCGTGCGGGTGCCCTTCTGGAAGCACGAGCCATCGGCGAACTCGCAGAGCGCACCGCTGTTCGAGTCGTTGGTCGGGCACGCGACCGGCCCGTTCGGTCCCTGGGTTGTCGCGTTCTGGCAGATGCCGGTGTCCGGGTTGCACGGCCCCTCACCCGTGGCGTTCGGGCCTTCCGTCCCGCCGACGCAGGTGTCGAAGTCGTTCGGGTCGGTGTAGGTCTGGCTGCCGCCGGTGAACGTGAACGGGTCCTTGTTGGTCACTGAGTTGCAGACCTCGGCGTGACCGATCTCCTGCTGCATCAGGACGCCCCCCTCGAGCGCCGCCCACGGCACCTGGTTCTGCTGCTTCGCGGTGCTGTACTCGGCGTGGAAGGTGAACGGGGTGCCCGAGCAGTCGGCCATGCTGGTGTCGGTGAAGCCGTTCGCCGCGCTGGCGGTCATGAACCCGGTCTGATGGGTCGTCAGGTCCCGGATTGTCGTGGTAAACCCGGCCGGCGGGTCGGTGATGGAGACCTGGAGGGTGTCACCACCGTTGATCTTCAGCGTGTTGCCGTTCGGGGTGAACGTGCTCACGTTGGTCTGCTGCGGGTTCGGCGGGCCGGGCGGAACGCCGTTCGTCTGCAGGTAGGAGAAGTTGACCGGCTCGATGCAGTTGTTGTTGCAGGCGCCGTTGGCGCTGCACTCGAGGCTGTCGATGTTCAGGGCCGCGCACCACTGGGTCGCGCTGCAGCTCATGCTGTCGACGAACGGGGTGTAACCCGGCGGGTACAGCTGCAGCTCCATGAACGCGTCGCCGGCCGCGTTCGGGTTGTTGCTGTCGCTGTCCGGGGTGCAGGCGCCCTGCGGGAAGGAGAGCGGGTCGCACATCGGCAGCCCGAACCAGGGCGCGACGGACAGCTCGCCGTAGTTGGTGACGCTGCCGGACGCGGTGGGGGACTTCCGCGGGTCCACCGGGACCTTGGTCAGGTAGGTCATCGTGTTGCCGGAGCCGGGCGTGCTCGAGATGAACTTGACGCTGGGCTCGTCGTGGCCGATGTAGGCGTTGTTGTCCTCGAAGCGGAAGCGCTTCCCGTTGACGACCTTGACCGGGTCCGTGCAGGTGGCGGCCATATCCCTGATCGTGCCGTACTTCGGGCTGTGGCCGTTGCAGTCGAGTTCGCCCGCCGGGTTCGGCGCGATCGTGCCCGTGGTTACGGTCTACGCGGCGGTCGCCGCCCCCGCCGTGCCCGTCAGGCTCAGCTGGCAGATGACCGCGACGCCCATCGCGGGCATGAGCAGCAGCTGCCACTTCCGCCTGCCAGCAAGCGGGGATCCCCGCCCGAACCTCGATGCTCCCCGTCCTGACCAGGGAATGCGCATGTGCGATCCTTCTCGCTCTCGCGTGCCGCCAGTCCCAGTCCGTCCCCCAGGCCCGCCGGCCACGCCGGTATGACCGTCCCGCGATACGAGACGCTTTCCGACGGAATCTAACAATCACGGCAAACTGGCGTCAATCATCTGCAAAACCGTTATCTATTCCTTAACCGAGTAATCATGACCTGGACCGCTTGAGAAAGGGGAATGCCCAGAGAAAGTGTCCAGGTATTACTGGACTATCTGACCTTAACGCTCATATCGCCGGAGACAGCCCGGGCGGAGACGGGCGCGGGCGGAGACGGGCGCGGGCGGCGGCGGAGACGGGCGGCGGCGCGCCTCGGCGGAGCAGGCGGTAGAGTCCACGGGTGACCCGTGACGAACTGGACGCGCTTTCCTCGCGTGAGCTGCACGACCTCGCCGTGCGGCGCGCGCTGCACCACGTTGACGTGGAGTTTCTCTGGGACCTGCTGCGCGCCATCCCGGCGGCCGAAGCCTCCGAGGGACACTCGATCGAGGCCGGGCGGGACATCACGAAGGTCACCGCGCTGCTCTCGGACGCCATCGACTCCGGCGAGGGCGACGTGGCCGAGGCGCTGCGCCCGCTCTACCTGGACTACCTGGTCAGGCACGGCACCGACGGCTGAGCCCGGGCACGCGCCCGGTCCGTTCGGATCCGAAAAGCAACGTGGGCCGGCGGTCCGGTTGACGGTCCGCCGGCCCGCGCCGGGTCATCCTTACTCGCCCTTGTTCAGGACGCCCTCGATCTCCAGGGTGATCGCGACCTTCTCGCTGACGACGACGCCGCCGCCGGGGACTGGTCCGTTGTAGCTGACGCCGAAGTCGTGCCTGTTGATCTCGCCGGTGGCGGAGAAGCCCGCCCGCGTCCCGCCGAAGGGGTCGGGGCCGAAGCCGTTGACCTCGAGCTTCAGCGTGACCGGCCGGGTGGTGGCGCGGATGGTGAGCTCGCCGTCGAGCAGGAAGTTGTCGCCGTCCGGGCGGACGCCGGTGGAGCGGAACGTCATCGTCGGGTGCGACTCGACCTCGAAGAAGTCGGCGCTCCTGATGTGGTTGTCCCGGTTAGGCTCACCGGTGTTCACCGAGCTCAGGTCGACGGTGGCGGTGACGCTTGACTGCAGCGGGTCCGGGGTGGTGACGATGGTCCCTTCGAACTTGTCGAAGCGGCCGCGGACCTTGCTCACCATCATGTGCCTGACGACGAAGGACACCTCGGAGTGCACGGGGTCTATGGTCCACGTCCCGGCGACGTAGCCGGGAATCTCCACGGCTGTCTCGGTCATCATTTCCTCCAGGTAGAAGGTTCTTAGTCGTGCGCGACTTCGCTCGCGTACCTAACTTCTTTATAGTAACCTGGTAATGGTTGAAGCGTCAAGCACTAGGGAATACTGGCGTCAGCGAAGTAACCTTGGGTTATACCAGGGAGGGAATGTCTTGGAATCCGGGCCTGCCGCCCCGGGCTGCGAGCCTGCGGAGGCAGCCGTCCAGCCGCCCCCGCAGGCCTGTGATCCGGCGGGAGCGGGCGAGCCGGGAACGATCCGCGGGCTGCCGTCCTGCCGCGCCCGTGAGGTGCTCCAGCGTGTCGGCGACAAGTGGTCGGTCCTCGCCATCGACCTGCTCGGGCAGGGCACCCTGCGGTTCAGCGAACTGCACCGCGCCATCGACGGCATCACCGCCAGGATGCTCACCGTCACGCTGCGCGGGCTGGAGCGGGACGGCATCGTGACCCGGACCATCCACCCGGTCATACCGCCGCGGGTCGAGTACGCGCTCACCCCCATGGGACGTACGCTCCTGGACACCATCGGCCAGCTGGTCGCCTGGGCCGACAGCCACCTGCCAGAAATCGACGCCGCCCGGGCCGCCTACGACGCCCGGCACCCGGCCGGATAGGCTCGCCCGCGTGGAGAGCGAGGCCGAGGCGGCGGACCGGCTGCGGCACGGCTCGTCATTCGGCGCCGCCGCGGCCGCCTACGCCGAGCATCGCCCTGGCTACGCCGAGGCCGCGGTGCGGTGGGCGCTGGAGCCGGTCCTGGACCGCCGGCCGGTACGGGTCGCCGACATCGGCGCCGGCACCGGCAAGCTGACCGCGACGCTGGTCCGCCTGGGCGCCGACGTCACCGCGGTGGAACCGGACCCGCAGATGCTGGCCGAGCTGCAGCGGGCGATGCCCGGGGTGCGTTCGGTGCCGGGCCGCGCGGAAGAGCTGCCGCTGCCCGACGCCAGCGTGGATGCGGTACTGGCCGGACAGGCCATGCACTGGTTCGACCTGGACCGGGCGTTGCCCGAGCTCGCCCGGGTGCTCAGGCCCGGCGGGGTGCTCGCCGGGCTGTGGAACATGGACGACGACCGGGTCGGCTGGGTCGCCGGGCTGGCCGAGATCAGCACGCGCAAGTCCAGCATCACGCTGATGCGATGGCGCGACGGCGAGGGCCGGTCCCAGCAGCAGCAGCTGACCGAGGCGGGCTCGGGCCTGTTCCACGGGGCCGAGGAAGGCGAGTTCGGGCACGCGCTGGCCCGCACCGCCGATTCCCTGCTGGCCACCATCGGCACGCACTCTCATCTTCTGGTGATGGACGAAGCCGAACGGGCCGGGCTGCTCGCCCGGGTGGGTGACTTCCTGCGCACCCGGCCGGAGACGTCGCGCGGCGAATTCGCGCTGCCGATGGTCACCGTCGCGCTGCGGCTGCGGCGCCGCTGAGGTCCGGCTGCTACGGCCGGACGGCTGTCGCCTCGGCCTGCCGGTACAGCGCGAGCGCGGCGGCGCCGAACACCGGGCTGTAGGAGGCCCAGTCGGAGTCGCCGCCTTCCTGGTAGCCGCCGATGACGCCGAACAGCGTGCCGGTCCCCCTGGCGGTGAAGCCGATGACCCAGGGTCCGCCGCTGGTCCCGTCGCGGTAGCCGTGGCAGTAGAACACCATCTGGCCGGCCCGGAACTTCACGCTGCGGCTGGCGCACCGCACCGGGTCGGCGGCTGCGTCGGACGGGCCGCCGCCGGGGCCGGCTGGCTGGCCACCGCCGGGGCCGGCTGGCTGGCCACCGCGACCGGGGCGGCCGTGAGCAGAGACAGCGCGACCACGAGCGATACGGCCTGGGGCACGTACCATTGTTGACCAGGATGCGAGAGCTGTTCAACCAGTGGGTTCCCGTGATTCCGTGATCCCCGGGCCGGGCCGATCGCGCCGATGAGATTCCCGGAGCCGGGCCGTCCACACCGATGAGCACATGAGCTGCCGCAACTCGACGAGGAGATGATCATGGGAACTATCGGGGTACACGAGTTCATCACGCTCGACGGGGTCATCGACACGCCGAGCTGGACATTCGACTATCCGTTCGACCCCAGGATGGGCGAGGCCATCTCCCGCATCACGGACCCGGGCGGGGCGATCCTGCTCGGGCGGAACACGTACGAGATGTTCGAGCCGGCCTGGTCCACCCGGACCGCCGAGGATGACCCCGGCGCCCCGTTCTTCAACGACACGCACAAGTACGTCGTGTCCTCGACCCTGCAGAGCGCCGGCTGGAAGAACTCCTCGGTCCTGGGACCGTACAGCGCCAGCGCCATCCGCGACTTGAAGGACCGGGTGGACGGGAAGATCTACGTCAGCGGCAGCGGCACCCTGGTGCGCGCGCTCCTGGCTGATGGCCTGGTCGACGAGCTTCACTTGTTCGTCTTCCCGCTCACGCTCGGCTCGGGTCAGCGGCTCTTCTCCGACGGCTTCAAGATCAAGCTGGCCCTGGCGGGCTCCGAGGCCTACGACAGCGGAGTGCTGCACCTCACCTACACCCAGGCAGGGTGAGAGCGGGCTTCAGGCCGCGCCCTCGCCGGCCGGCGCGGCATTCGTCGACTCGCGGGGCACCAGGACCGGGTCGAAGCGGACCTGACGATGGTGATGGTCAGCGGGCCGCTCGACCTCGTCGATGAGCAGTTCGGCCGCGGCGGCGCCCAGGTCGACGCTGGGCTGGCGCACCGAGGTCAGCGGCACGGCGGCCGCGGAGGCGAACTCGATGTCGTCGTACCCGACGATGGCCAGTTCCTCCGGGACCGCCAGGCCATTGCGCAGCGCGTGCTGCAAGAGGCCCAGGGCGATCAGGTCGTTCGCGCATACCACGGCGGTCGGCCGGCGCCGCCGCGGGATGGCCAGGATCGTCCGGCCCACCTCACGGCCACCGTCGATGGTCATCCCTACCTTGTCCACCACGGTCAGGTCGCCCTCCGGGCGGCCCGCCTCGGCCATCGCCTGCCGTACGCCGGCCAGCCGGTCGGCCACCTGGTGCACGGCGAGGCCGCCGCCCGCGAAGGCGATCCGCTGGTGATCGAGCCCGAGCAGGTGTGACGCGGCCAGCCGCGCCCCGGCTACGTCGTCGACGGACACCGAGCACTGCCGGCTGCTGCCGGCGTGGTCGACGAGCACCACGGGGACGCCGTTGCGGCGCAGCTCGTTGATGCGAGCCAGGTCGCGGCCGACAGGGGTGAGCAAGACGCCATAGCAACGCTGCTCCTGGAACAGCGACAAGTAGTGCCGCTGGCGGTCGGTGGTGCTGTCGCTGCTGGACAGGATCAGCGACAGGCCGCGCTGCGTCGCCACGCGCTCGACCCCGCGTGCGACATCGGTGAAAAACGGGTTGCCCACGTCCAGCACGAGCAGCGCGATGGTGCGGCTCCGCCCGGTCCGCAGCTGGCGCGCGGCCTCGTTGCGGATGAAGCCGAGTTCCTCGATCGCGGCGCGGACGCGCTCCAGCGTAGGCGGCGCGACCCGGTCCGGCCGGTTCAGCGCGTTCGAAACCGTACCGAGCGAGACTCCGGCCCGGTCAGCGACGTCGCGGATGCTGACACCCACCTGGAACCCCCGTCTGGAGAATGAAACGTAACATATCAGCGGGCCCGGCGGCCCGACGTCAGATCACCGTGATGCCGAGGCCGAGCAGGTCGGCGACCGCCCGCAGCTCGCGGACCCGGTGGCCGGTCCCGAGGGCCCAGTGGTGGGCCACGCCAGACGCGGACCAGTCGTCGGTCCACTCGCCGGGATCGCGGCCGAAGTCGACGCGGGAGGTGGTGTTGCCGATCTGCAGCAGCGGGCCGGGAACGACCGTGCCCTCGGCGGCCACCAGCGCGAACGTGCCCTCCCTGTCCTGGGCCAGCCCGAACGCGGTGACCGGGCCCGAGTTGACGTCGAACTCAACCGAGACCCCCCAGCCCCGCTTGCCGTGGTAGACGCCGAGGCCGCGCAGCAGCGGCTGACGGGCGCTGATGGCCAGGTGGGCCGGGCCGTCGTGGCCCATCTCGACGACGCCGTCGCGGAAGTTGAGGGCCTGCAGCTCGGTGAACGAGCCGCCCGCGCCGAGCCGGTCCAAGATGAGCATGGCCAGCGACGTGCGCAGCTCGTACTCCCCGGCGGCGGGGATGCCCCGCGCGGTGAGCAGGGAGGCGCCGAGGATCAGGCCGGCGCCCACCCGTTCGTGCGTCTCGCCGTCCAGCCCGCGGTGGTAGTACGCCAGCGAGTCCAGCGCGAAGTCCTCAACCAGCCGGTCGAGCGCCACCGACACCCGGGCGCCCCAGCGGAAGTCCTCCTCGGCCACCGAGCCGTCTAGCCGGAAGACGCGGCGCGCCAGGTCCATCCGGGCGCCTGTCTCGGCGTCGGTGACCTGCTCCACCCGGACCCGCAGGTCGTCGATCTCCAGGATCTCGACATGCCCGCCGAGCTGCGCCGACACCAGGGTCGGGTCGGCGGACACGTCCATCATGCCCGGATACAGGTGCCCCATCAGGCCGTGCCGCCCGTGCCGGAGCGCGGCGCGCACGCCGCCCGCCTTGATCCAGCTCTCGATCCGGGTCCAGGCCCGGTCATCCTCGAGGTAGCCGGAGACCGAGCGGAAGCTGATGCCGCAGCGCCGGAACGCGTTGGCCATCTCAGGCAGCGGGCAGGCGCCGCAATAGGCCAGCCATGCGCCGGTGTCGAAGGTGGCGTGGTCCATGGCCTCGGTGGGCTGCAGGTTGAGCAGCAGCATCGGCGCGCCGGTCCGCTGGGCGACCGGCACCAGCATGGTCGCGGTCATGTACGTGGTGAGGAAGCCGATGATCAGATCGCAGTCGGCGACGCGCAGGCGTTCGGCGGCCGCGGCGCCCTCGGGCGCGTCGGAGATGAAGCCGGCGTCGATCACCTCGCAGTCGAGCCGGGCCAGCCGCTCGGACACGCGGCGGGCCGAGGCCTGCAACTGCGGGAGCAGCCCGGGGAACTGCGGCCAGTAGGCGCCGAGCCCGCCCGCGACGAGCCCGACCCGCGTCTTGCGCGGCGTGATCCTCACAATCCCCGGCGGTGCCTCCGTGGTGAGCGACCCGGTCATGACGCCCCTCCTGAGATCTAGTACGGACACAATCTTTCTTGAAACGTTACAGTTTTTGGCTTGCTCTGAAAGTAGGGTGCGCCGATCCTGCTGTCAAGGGTGATCGTATGACAAGGCGAGGACCGGGCTTTCTACCCCGGACCTGCGGCTACGGCACGGTACAGACGTTTCGAGCGCGACGCGGACGCGGGTGGTACCGGGTGACGGAGGGCATGGCAGCGACCGCGCGGAGGGCCCCCGACTTCACGGCGTCGCCGGTCGCCGTTCCATGATCGTGAACAGTTTCGGGTGCCATCTGCCCCAAACTGTTCACGATCATGAATCCGCCGTGCGGAGCTGCGGGCGGCGCGGGCCGCGGGGGCGGGGGCGGCGCGGCCATGTTCTGCTGCATAAAAACGTATCAACAATACGTAGCTGCTGTAGAGCTGCTGTCGGCACGGCTCTGATTGGTAGCGGAACTGACGGGTGGCCGGAGAACGCTAAGTCCGCTCGTAACAGACCGAAACAGGCTCTTGACATCCAGCCTGATGCCTAGCTATCTTCAGCCCACCGGATTGAAATGTTTCAGTAATCCAGAGGTGACAAGCGTGAGTGAGCAGCCAGAAGCGGTACCTCGGCTGGCACTTGACAAGGCGGCGAAGGCCTTCGGCGCCGTGCAGGCGCTGGCCGACGGTTCGATCACGTTGTTCGGCGGCGAGGCGCATGCGCTTGTCGGCGAGAACGGCGCGGGAAAGTCGACGCTCGTCAAGATCCTCGCCGGGGTGTACCAGCCGGACAGCGGCACGCTCGCCGTCGACGGCCGACCGGTGGTCCTGCCCGGGCCGCTGGCGGCCCGGGACGCCGGCATCTCGATCATCTACCAGGAGCCGACGCTCTTCCCCGACCTCACCGTCGCGGAAAACATCTTCATGGGCAGGCAGCTACTCCGGCCCGGCCGCCGCATCGACCGCCCGGCGATGAACCGCGCCGCGGGCGAGATCTTCGGACGGCTGGGCGTGACCCTCGACCCGCAGCGCCAGGCCCGCGGCCTTTCCGTGGCCGACCAGCAGATCGTCGAGATCGCTAAGGCATTGTCGTCCAATTCGAACATCCTCGTGATGGATGAGCCGACCGCGGCGCTGACCACGGTCGAGGTGGAGCGCCTCTTCGAGGTCATCCGGACACTGCGCAACGAGGGCGCGGCGGTGCTGTTCATCTCGCACCGGCTCGAGGAGGTCTTCGTCATCTGCCAGCGCGTCACGATCATGCGGGACGGCCGCTTCGTCCGGACGGCCGCCGCCGAGGACCTCACCGTCGACCAGGTCATCCGGTCGATGGTCGGCCGTGACCTCGACGTGCTGTTCCCCAAGACCGCGACGACGGCCGGCCGGGCCGTGCTGCAGGTAGAGGAACTCAGCCGGGAGGGCGTGCTGCACGACATCACCTTCTCGGTCCGCCACGGCGAGATCGTCGCGCTGGCCGGGCTGGTCGGGGCGGGCCGCAGCGAGGTGGCCCGGGCCATCTTCGGCATCGACAGGCGGTCCGCGGGCGTGGTGAAGGTGAACGGCACGATCTTGCCGAACGGGTCGCCGCTCGCCTCGATGGCGGCCGGAGTCGCCCTGGTGCCTGAGGACCGGCGGCAGCAGGGCCTGGTCATGGACCTTGGCATCGACAGGAACGTCGCGCTGGCCTCGCTCGGCCGGCTGAGCCGGTTCGGCCTCATCAGCCGCACCCGCGAGCGGGACCTGGCCGCGACCTGGGCCGGCCGGCTGCAGCTGAAGTTCGGCCGGCTGTGGAACGCGGTCTCGACGCTGTCCGGCGGGAACCAGCAGAAGGTCGTGCTGGGCAAGTGGCTGGCCCGCGGGCCCTCGCTGCTGATCATCGACGAGCCGACGCGGGGCATCGACATCGGTACCAAGGCCGAGGTGCACCGCATCCTGGACGGGCTCGTCGCCGAGGGCCTCGCGGTGCTGATGATCTCCTCCGAACTGCCCGAGGTGCTCGGCATGGCCGACCGGATCCTGGTCATGCGCGAAGGGCGGATCACCGCGGAGCTCTCCCGTGCCGAGGCCGACGAGGACGCGGTGATGCGTGCGGCGACCGGCCAGCTCAAGGGGACGGCGGCATGACCGGGCTCAGGGCGTCCCGGAGGCGAGCGAGGAGTACAGCATGACCGCGCTGAGCCTGAGCCCGAAATTCGCCCGCGGCGGCGCCCTGCTGCGGGCCCGCGAGGTCGGCATCGGCGTGGTGCTTGTCGTGGTGTTCGCCGCCACGACGCTGCACAACCATCATTTCGCCACCGCCAACAGCGTCCAGCAGCTGCTGTCGGGCGCCGCGCTCATCGCCATCCTGGGCGTGGGCGAGACGCTGGTCATCGTCACCCGCAACGTCGACCTGTCCGTCGGCTCGATCGTCGGCCTGTCCGCCTACACCGTCGGCCGCCTGTTCAGCCATCACCCTGGCATGCCGGTGATCATCGGGTTCGTGATCGGCATCGCGGTCGGCGCGGTGATCGGCGCCGTCAACGGGTTCGTCACCGCCGCCCTGCGGGTGCCCAGCCTGGTGGTCACGCTCGCGATGCTCTACATCGTGCGCGGGGTCGACGGCCTCATCGTCAACGGGCACATCATCGTGCCGAGCAGCATCCCGAGCGCGTTCGTGGCCATCGGCTTCCGCACCTTCCTCGGTATCCCGTGGCTCGCGATCATCGCCTTCGCGATCGTGGTCATCGTCGCCTACGCGATGCGGTCCTTCCGGTCCGGCCGCGACCTGTACGCCATCGGCTCCAACCCGGAGGCCGCGGCGCTGGCCGGCGTGCCCGCGGCACGGCGGGTGTTCACCGCCTTCGTCATCAGCGGCAGCCTGGCCGGGCTGTGCGGGGCGCTGTTCCTGGCCCTGCACGCCGAGGTCGACGTGACGGCGGGACTCGGTTACGAGCTGCTGGTCGTGTCCGCGGTCGTGGTCGGCGGCGTGGCGATCTTCGGCGGCAGCGGCACGGTCGTCGGCGCGGCGCTCGGCGCCCTGCTGCTCAACACCATCAACCAGGCCCTGGTGGCCAGCCGGGTCTCCTCGTTCTGGAACGAGGCGATCGCCGGCGCGCTGCTGCTGGCCGCGATCGCGTTCGACCGGTGGCTGAGCCTGCGGGTGGCCCGCGGCCTGCGGTCGGCGCAGGGGGCGCACCGTGACCTCTGAGCCCGCGACCCGGACGCCCACCGAACGGGAGCCGGCCTCGATGGACACCCCGGGACAGGCCGTCTGGCAGCGGGCCCTCCGGTGGGAGAGCGGCCTGGTCGTGGTCCTGGCCGCGACGCTTATCTTCGGCACGGTCAGGTCCTCGGCCTTCCTGAACACGAGCACGCTCTTCTACGTCGGCCTGAACATGGGCGAGATCGCCATCATGGCGCTGCCGCTGATGCTCATCGTGATCACCGGCGAGATCGACCTGTCGGTCGCCTCGATGCTCGGCCTGTCCGGCGCCGTCATGGGCCAGCTGCACGCCGACGGCTGGCCCGTCGGGCCGGCCATGGTGGCGGCGCTGGTGGTCGGCGTCCTGGGCGGCGCGCTCAACGGCGTGCTGGTCGCCCGGCTGGGACTACCGTCGATCGCGGTGACGATCGGCACGCTCACGCTGTTCCGGGGCCTGGCCGAGATCATCCTCGGGGCGCGGACCATCACCGACTTCCCGGCCTCGCTCACCAACATCGGCGTGGTGCCCGTGCCCGGCACCGAGCTGTCCTACTCCACCGTGATCTTCGTGGTCCTGGCCGTCACCTTCGGTGTCGTCCTGCACGCGACCAGGGCCGGGCGCGCCATCGTGGCGACCGGGCTGGCGCCGGAGGCGGCGCGGTTCGCCGGGATCCGGGTCAACCGGGTCAAGTTCGGCCTGTTCGTGCTGTCCGGCCTGCTGAGCGCGTTCGCCGGGATCCTGTTCACGCTGAAGAACGCCTCGGTCAGCTTCGGCGCGGGGACCGGACTCGAGCTCAACGTGGTGGCGATCGTCTTGTTCGGCGGCGTCTCGATCTTCGGCGGCCGCGGCACCGTGATCGGCGTCGCGCTTTCTGTCATCATCTTCGGCACCCTCCTGCAGGTCCTGACGCAGATGCAGGTCCAGCCGGAGGTGCAGAACATCATCATCGGCGCCCTGCTGCTGATCAGCGTGGTCCTGCCCAACGGCGGGGAGGCGGTGCGCCGGCTCCGGGCCCGCCTCAGGGCAGGACCCGGTCTCTCCCCCGCGCCCAGCCACGCGCGGCACGTCCCGGATTCCGGCATGCAATCAGAGGAGAAAACGCAATGACCATGAGAAGAGCACTGCGGAGAAAGGCCGTCTCCGCCCTCGTACTGGCCGTGGCCGGCCTGACCGCGGCCGCGTGCAGCAGTTCCAGTTCCACGTCATCATCGAGCGGGGGCGCGACGTCCACCTCGTCGGCCTCGGCGAGCGGCGGCGCGATCAAGAAGGGCCTGGTCGTCTACTTCATCCCGAAGGACACCCAGAACCCCTACGAGGTCATCGCCGACCAGGGCGGCCAGAAGGCCCTGGCCGAGCTGGGCGGCAAGGTCGTGGTCAGCAGCGGCACGGCGGACACCGCGGCCGCGCAGATCCCCTCGATCCAGGCGGCGATCCAGGCGCACGCCAACGCGATCGTGATCGCCGGCAATGACCCGTCCGCGCTGTGCCCGTCGCTGAACCAGGCCGCCCGGGCCGGCATCAAGATCGTGTCCTTCGACTCCGACGTCACCTGCGGCAGCACCCCGGACCACCTGTTCATCAACCAGGCGAACACCCAGCAGATCGGCACGTCCGAAGTGAGCCTGCTGGCCAGCGAGATCGGCGGCAAGGGCCAGGTCGCGATCTTGTCCGCGGCGGCCAGCGCCACCAACCAGAACTCCTGGATCAAGTACATGAAGCAGGAGCTGGCCAAGTACCCGAACATGAAGCTGGTGACGACGGTCTACGGCAATGACGACCCGGCGACCTCGCTGCAGGTGCTGCAGGGCCTGCTGTCCGCCTACCCGAACTTGCGCGGCATCATCTCGCCGACCACCGTCGGCATCTCCACCGCGGCCCAGTACCTCGACACGCACAAGAACCTGCTGTCGCACCTGACACTGACCGGTCTCGGCCTGCCGTCGCAGATGCGCAAGTACGTGGAGGACGGAACGGTAGCCAAGTTCGAGCTGTGGAACCCGTCCAACCTGGGCTACCTGGCCGGGTACGCCGCAGCCTCGCTGGCTTCTGGCACCGCGAGCCTCACCCCCGGGTCGACGTTCAAGGGCGGGATGCTCGGCACGTATACCGTGCTGGCCCCGGCCGCCGGCACCGGCCCCTCGGTGGTGCTCGGACCGCCCACCGTCTTCGACAAGTCGAACGTCAGCCAGTTCAACTTCTGATTTCCCGGATGGGCCTGGCCGGGGCATGCGCCCCGGCCAGGCATAAGGAGCAACCCGTGCGTTACTGCTTTCTCCTGCGAGTCAGGCCGGAGCTGCTCGATGAGTACATCGAACGGCACGCGGCGGTGTGGCCGGACATGCTGCAGGCGCTGAAGCAGGCCGGCTGGGAGCGGTACTCCCTGTTCGCCAGGCCCGACGGGCTGATCGTCGGGTACCTGGAGGCCGAGGACCTGGCGGCCGCGCAGCGCGCGATCGCGGCGACCGGGGCGAACATCCGGTGGCAGCAGGACATGCGCAGGTTCTTCGTCAGCGTCGACGGTCAGGCCCCCGCCGGGGACCCGCTTCTCCTCGAGCCCATCTTCAGCCTCGACGACCAGCTCGCCGCCCACAGTTGAGAAAGCAGGTTCGAAAGACACATGGATCGTGAGGCTGTCAAAAGCGTCCTGCGCGAGCAGAAGATCGAGCTACCGTCCTGGGCCTTCGGCAACTCGGGTACACGGTTCAAGGTGTTCACCCAGCCGGGCGTGCCGCGTGATCCGTACGAGAAGATCGCCGACGCCGCCCAGGTGCACCGGTACACCGGCGTCGCGCCCTCGGTCGCCCTGCACATCCCGTGGGACGCCGTGGACAGCTACGCCGGCCTGGGCGCCGCGGCGGCCGACGCGGGCATCGGACTCGGCACCATCAACGCCAACGTGTTCCAGGACGACGACTACAAGCTCGGCAGCGTCACCAACCCCGACCCCGCGATCCGGCGCAAGGCCCTGGACCACCTGCTCGAGTGCGTCGACATCATGGACCAGACGGGCTCCCGCGACCTGAAGCTGTGGTTCTCCGACGGCACCAACTACCCGGGCCAGGACAGCATCCGCGCCCGCCAGGACCGGCTGGCCGAGGCCCTGGCGGCCGTCTACGAGCGGCTGTCCGGCGGCCAGCGGCTGATCCTGGAGTACAAGCTGTTCGAGCCGGCGTTCTACGCCACCGACGTGCCCGACTGGGGGACGTCGTACGCGCACTGCCTCCAGCTCGGCGACCGGGCCAAGGTCTGCGTGGACACCGGCCATCACGCCCCCGGCACGAACATCGAATTCATCGTGGCGTTCCTGCTGCGCGCGGGCAAGCTCGGCGCCTTCGACTTCAACTCCCGCTTCTACGCTGATGACGACCTGATGGTGGGCGCCGCCGACCCGTTCCAGCTGTTCCGCATCATGCACGAGGTGGTGAGCGCCGACGCGCTCAGGCCCGGCGCCGGAATCGCCTTCATGCTCGACCAGTGCCACAACATTGAGCCGAAGATCCCCGGCCAGATCCGCTCGGTGATGAACGTCCAGGAGGCCGTGGCCAAGGCGCTGCTCGTCGACGCGGACGCGCTGGCCGCCGCGCAGCAGGCCGGCGACGTGCTCGGCGCCCACGGCGCGCTGATGGACGCCTTCAATACCGACGTCCGGCCGCTGCTGGCGGAACTGCGCACCGAGCAGGGGCTGGCCCCGGACCCGATGGGGGCGTACGCCGCCTCCGGGTACGCGGAGAAGATCATCGCCGAGCGGGTGGGCGGACAGCAGGCCGGATGGGGAGCATGATCGTCACCGAACTCATCGAGCGGTCCAACCGGCTCGGCTCGGACCCGCGGAACACCAACTACGCCGGCGGCAACACCTCGGCCAAGGGCACCGCGGCCGACCCGGTCACCGGCGAGGACGTCGAGCTGCTCTGGGTCAAGGGCTCGGGCGGCGACCTGGGCACGCTGACCGCCGCGGGCCTGGCCGTGCTGCGTCTTGACCGGCTCCGCGCGCTGGCGGGCGTCTACCCCGGGGTCGACCGGGAGGACGAGATGGTGGCGGCGTTCGACTTCTGCCTGCACGGCCTGGGCGGGGTGACGGGGTCCGGGCCAGCAGTACGCGGCGCCGCGCCGTCCATCGACACCGCGATGCACGGCCTGGTGGGCCAGCCGCACGTCGATCACCTGCACCCGGACTCCGGCATCGCGCTGGCGACCGCCGCCGCCGGGGAGAAGCTGACCGCCGAGTGCTTCGGCGACCGGGTGGCGTGGGTGCCGTGGCGGCGGCCCGGCTTCCAGCTCGGCCTGGACATCGCCGCCATCGCCGCGGCCAGCCCGCAGGCCATCGGGTGCATCCTGGGCGGGCACGGGATCACCGCGTGGGGCGGGTCCAGTGCCGAGTGCGAGGCCCGCTCGCTGGAGATCATCCGCACCGCGGCGGAGTTCATCGAGGCGCACGGCCGCCCGGATCCGTTCGGTCCCGTCATCGCGGGGTACGAGCCGCTGCCGCAGGCGCGGCGGCACGCCCGCGCGGCCGCGCTGGCCCCGGTGATCCGCGGCCTGGCCTCGACCGACCGGCCCCAGGTCGGCCACTACGCCGACACCGCGGCGGTCCTCGACTTCCTCAGCCGGGCCGAGCACCCGCGGCTGGCCGCGCTGGGCACCTCGTGCCCGGATCACTTCCTGCGCACCAAGGTGCGCCCGATGGTCCTGGACCTGCCGCCCGACGCCCCGCTTGAGGCGGTGACGACCCGGCTGCGCGAGCTGCACGCGGGCTACCGCGCCGATTACTCCGCCTACTACCAGCGGTACGCCGGCCCGGACTCGCCGCCGATGCGCGGCGCCGACCCGGCCGTCGTGCTGGTGCCCGGGATCGGGATGTTCAGCTACGGCGAGGACGCCCAGACGGCCCGCGTGGCGAGCGAGTTCTACCTGAACGCGATCAACGTGATGCGCGGGGCCGAGGCGGTGTCCGCCTACCAGCCGATCCCGGAAAGCGAGAAGTTCCGCATCGAGTACTGGGAACTCGAGGAGGCCAAGCTGCGCAGGCGGCCCAAGCCCAAGCCGCTGGCCGGGCGCGTCGCGCTGGTCACCGGGGGCGGGTCGGGCATCGGCCGGGCCACCGCACAGCGGCTCGCCGCCGAGGGCGCCTGCGTGGTCGTGGCCGACCGCGACGGCGCTTCGGCGCGCACGGTGGCCGGCGAACTCGGCGCGGGGCCGGCCAGCCCGGGGGATGTCGCGGTCGCGGTGACCGTGGACGTCACCGAACAGGACGCGGTGGCGGGCGCGTTCGACGCGGCCGCGCTGGCCTTCGGCGGCGTCGACCTGGTGGTCAACAACGCGGGCCTGTCCATCTCCAAGCCGCTGCTCGAGACCACCCTGGCCGACTGGGACATCCAGCACGACGTGATGGCCCGCGGCTCGTTCCTGGTCTCGCGCGAGGCGGCCCGGGTCATGCGGGCGCAGCGGATGGGCGGCGACATCGTCTACATCTGCAGCAAGAACGCGGTCTTCGCCGGGCCGTCCAACGTGGCCTACGGCGCGGCCAAGGCCGACCAGGCGCACCAGGTCCGGCTGCTCGCGGCCGAACTCGGCGGCGACGGCATCCGCGTCAACGGCGTCAACCCGGACGGCGTGGTCCGCGGCTCGGGGATATTCGCCGGCGGCTGGGGCGCCCAGCGCGCCGCCGTCTACGGCGTGCCTGCCGAAGAGCTCGGCGCGTTCTACGCCCAGCGGACGCTGCTCAAGCGCGAGGTGCTGCCCGAGCACGTGGCGGCGGCGGTGACCGCGCTCTGCGCCGGGGACCTGGCCCTGACCACGGGCCTGCTCATCCCGGTCGACGCGGGAGTGCCGGCCGCCTTCCTGCGATGACCAGCACGGCGGTCGCGGCCGTGGACCTGGGCGCGTCCGGCGGGCGGGTGATGGCGGGACAGGTCAGCGGCTCGGGCATCGCGCTGCACCAGGTGCACAGGTTCCCCAACCTGCCTGTGACCGCGGGCGGCACGCTGTACTGGGACATCCTGCGGCTCTACGCCGACATGCGGCATGGCCTGGCGGAGGCAGCGCGCCGGTTCCCGTTGTCCGGCGTGGGCATCGACTCCTGGGGCGTGGACTTCGGGCTGCTCGACGAGTCGGGCGCGCTGCTCGGCAACCCCGTGCACTACCGCGACGCGCGCACGGAAGGGGTGGCCGCCCGGGTGCACGCGGCCGTGCCCGCGGACGAGCTCTACGCGGTCACCGGCATCGGCCAGCTGCCGTTCAACACGATCTACCAGCTGGCCGCGACGCCCATGCTCCGGCACGCCCGGACGATGCTGCTGATCCCCGACCTGCTGGCCTACTGGCTCACCGGGGTGGCCGGCGCCGAGATCACCAACGCCTCCACCACGTCGCTGTTCGACGTGCACACGCAGGACTGGGCCGCCGGCGTGGCCCGCAGGGCGGGCATCCCGCCGCGCATCTTCCCGCCGTTGCGCCGGCCCGGCGAGGTCATCGGCTCCTGCACCGAGCCGAACGAACCGTGGTGCTCGCTCCCGGTCATCGCGGTCGGCTCGCATGACACGGCGTCCGCCGTGGCGGCCGTGCCTGCCGCCGGGCCGCACTTCGCCTACATTTCCTCGGGTACCTGGTCGCTGGCCGGGATGGAACTCGGCGCACCGGTGCTGACGCAGGCCAGCCTGGCCGCCGGCTTCACCAACGAGACCGGCATCGACGGCACGATCAGGTACCTGCGCAACGTGACGGGACTGTGGCTGCTGCAGGAGAGCCTGCGGCACTGGCCGGAAGCCTCGCTCGGCGCGCTGCTCGGCGAGGCCGCCCGGATGCCGCCGCTGAAGTTCGTGATCGACCCGGACGACCCGGTGTTCCTGCCGCCCGGTGACATGCCCGCCAGGATCGCCTCGTGGCTGGCCGGCCGCGGCGAGGCAGCGCCGGCCGGGCCCGCCGAGACCGTGCGCTGCATCCTGGACAGCCTGGCGCTGGCCTACCGGCGCACCATCGTCGCCGCGCAGTCACTGGCCGGACGGCACGCGGACGTGGTGCACGTCGTCGGCGGCGGGGCCAGGAACTCGCTGCTCTGCCAGCTCACCGCCGACGCCACCGGACTACCCGTGATCGCCGGCCCGGCCGAGGCCACCTGCTTCGGCAACGTGCTCGTCCAGGCCCGCGCCCTGGGCGCCGCGCCCGGCGACCTGGCCGGGATGCGCGCGCTGATCCGGTCCGCCCAGCCGCTTGGCACCTTCTCCCCCGCAGGGGAGCGCGCACTATGGGCGGCCGCTGAGGAGAGGATCGGGCCCCGGCCCTGAACAATTTCCGCCGGGCCGGAAAAGCTATAACAATACCGGCGCATGCGCCGTTTAAGGTGAGACTTTCCGGCCGGGCTGGTGTTAAATTCTCTGCTATGCCGGACGGAGCGGGCGGGAGCCACCCGGATCCCGAAGAGATCGACCGTGAACTGCGCAAGCTTACCGAGGAAATCGGCAAGTCCAAGATCCATGAGCCGTCGGCGCTCGAGCGCATGGTGGCCGCCAGGCAGGCGGAAAAGAAAGTCCAGCGCAAGCGGGATTCGCGCGTGCTCGCGGCGCTGCTCGCGGCCATGGTCCTCATCGTCGGCGGAGGCGTGTTCACCTGGCTGCGCGTCGCCCCGCCGTCCTGGCTCCATCACCGGGCCGCCGCGCACGCGGCAGCGTCGGCGCACACCACGCCGTCGGCCCGGGCAACGACGCCGAAGGTACTGCGCACGCCGCTCAGTCCGGTCACCGCGAACGGCCCGCCGGCTGACCCGTTCGCCGGCTCGCCCGCGGCCAGCTGGCCCGTGGGCACGGCCGGGATCGCGATCCCCGCCGCCCGGGCGCACGGCCCGTTCACCGCGGCGCAGGTCCGGTCGGCCTACCAGGCGACCCGCAAGCTGCTGGTCGCCGGGAACCTGGACTGGCCGACGCTGAAGGGCGGGGCCCCGACGGCCTTCGCGGACCTGCTCTCGGCGCAGCAGCGGAAGCAGTTCCTGGGCGGGCTGCGCACGACGGCCCTGGATAAGCACGGAGACGAGAAGAATACCCGCACGTGGGTTACCTCGTTCGCCCCCGGCAGCACGAAATTCGTCACCACCATTGTCAAGGTGCACGGCACGATGAGCGCGGCCACCGCCACCGTCTCCGGTACCAAGGTGCTGCGGATCAAGATCAATTTCCTCTTCGTCTACGCGGTCGAGCCGCCCGGTAAGCCGGCCGACTGGATGCGCGTCGTCCAGCAGCGATACGGAAATGTTGATTTCGCGCAATGGGATGACCCAGGCGGTCGTCTCGAGCCGTGGGACAGCACCGGAGGCGGGGCCGCCGGCGGGCAATGCGATGCGCGAGACGGGTACATCCACCCCGACTACGCGGAAGGTCCGCCGGACAGCGTCTCGGCATCGGGGCCGCCGGAGGACCCGTATTCCACGGCCACCCCGTCGTCGGCCAGCGCCGACGTCGGCTGCCGCGCGACGACGGGTACCTGACCTGCTGACCGCTACGGGCTGACCGGCTCGCCGGCCAGCCAGGCGGCGCCGCGCTGGTAGAGGCGCTCGACCTCGGGGCCGCGCAGCCCCGGCATGTCCGGCTTGACCGGGTAGCCCACCTGGACCTGCAGGTACGCCAGGTGCCTGTAGCCCTCGGGGAACCGGGCCAGCAACTCCGGGTCCAGGACGAGCTCGACGCCGTGGGCGACCGGATCGATCCGGTCCTTCTCGTAGATGGGCTGGCGCAGCACCATCCCCCACCGCCCGTCCCGTTTTTCTGCTGGCTCGGGGGGGACGACCCCCCCAACCCCCCGTTTTTCAAAGAAATCGTAGAACCGGCCCAGGCAGTTCACGTCGCACAGCACGCCCTCGACCTCGGCCCGCTGCATGATCGTCATCCGGGTCTGCGCGATGGCCCGCGTCCCGTTCAGCGTGATCCGGCAGCCGCCGGTGAAGTGCAGGATGTTCACGCCGCGGGCGGCGCCTTCCTGGCTGACCCGGATGAAGTCTTCCTTCGGCCCCTGGAACCAGGTGGCCATCATGTAGCCGTCGTCATGCCAGCAGGCCCGGAAGGCCGGCCAGTCTCCGGAGTCCCGGGCGCTGGCCCAGGTCTCGACGACGTCGCGGATGGCGAGGCGGTCGGCAAGCGAGGCGTCCACCCTGCGCACGCTATTGCATGAGGGGCGGCGCGCACCACGCCCGTTCGGCATAAATGTCGTTCCCTCCCGGCATGATGGGAGCGTGACGGCCGGCGAGGAGTTCGACGCCCGCCCGGTCCGGGCCTTCCTCCCCGGACCGGACCTGCAGGTCGACGAGTCGGTGTGGCCCGCGAGCGTCCCGGCCGTGGCTCAGTTGCTACGGGAGGGCCTCGAGCTTCCCGCCGGGCTGACCGTGCTGGTGGGCGAGAACGGGTCGGGGAAGTCGACGGTGATGGAGGCCCTGGCCGAGGCGTACGGGCTGAACCCGCAGGGTGGTTCGGCGCACGGCCAGACCTTCCGGGTCAGGCCGAGCGAACCGGGCATCGGCGGGGAGCTGACCGTGGTGCGGGGCCTGCGGCCGCGCTGGTCGTACTTCCTGCGCGCCGACACGATGAGCCAGCTCTACACCTACCTGGACGAACACCCGGGCCGGAGGCCGGAGCGGCTGCACGAGCTGAGCCACGGGGAAGGGTTCCTTGAGATCCTGCGCACCCGGGTGAACGACGAGGGCTTCTACCTGATGGACGAGCCGGACGCGCCGCTGTCCTTCACCGCGTCGCTCGGGCTGGCCGCCCTGCTGCACGACCTGGCCGCCGCCGGGTCCCAGGCGGTCGTCGCCACCCACTCCCCCGTCCTCGCCGCGATTCCCGGGATCCACCTGCTCGAGCTCGGACCGTGGGGTATCCGGCCCGCCACCTGGGACGACCTGAGCCTGGTCGTCGCGTGGCGGCAGTTCCTGCGCGACCCGCGGTCCTATTTCCGGCACCTGTTCTGAGGGTTCTCAGGGACCCGGCCCCGGCTCAGCCAGCGGTTGCGCAGGCGTAAACCGGGTCACCCGGCTGCACCAGGACGGCGCCTGGCAGCAGGACCGGCGGCGGCTGGACGAAGGCCGGCATGCCGGCCCGCCAGGCGAGCCTGCCGGTGGCCGCCTGGTAGGCCGCCAGCGGAGCCGGCCGGCCCGAGCGCCCGGGTTCACCCTGCAGCACGATCAGCGGGCCGGCCTGGCCGACAGGCCCCCCTTCCACGGGCGGTTCGGTGAGCAGGTCCTGCCATCGCACCCGGCCATCCGCCGCGTCACGGGCCACCAGCCTGACGGTCTGGAGCCCCTCGACCACGACGACGGCCGTCCTGGTAACCAGCGGGATGGTCCCCTCGGCCACGAACGTAGCCGCCTGCCAGCGCAGGCGGCCGGTCCGCGGGTCGAGCAGGTACAGCCGCCGGCCGGGAGTGTAGGAGTCCAGGGCCAGGCCGGCCGGCCCCGCGGACAGCACGTTCAGCTGCTCACCGGAGTTGAACCGCCAGGCGATGCGGCCGGTGGCCGGGACGACGGCGGTCACGGGGTTCGGCGCGGTGCCCCGCGTCTCGTTGTTGGTGACGAGGGCCAGGCCCGCGGTCACCTGGATGACCGGGTCCTGCGGCAGCCCGGGCACGGTCCAGCGCGGCCGGCCGGCCCGGTCGTCATAGCCGGCCAGGCGGCCGTTCAGGCCGTAGATCACCAGTCCGCCGGCGGCGGCCAGGGCGGGCGAGGCGGGCAGGCGGCGCTGCCAGCGGACGCGGCCGTCGGCCAGGTTGACCACCTGCAGGACGCCGCTGGTGACGGCCATGGCCAGCCCGCCGTCGGCGGTGGCGGCCTGGCCGCCGAGCAGGCCCCGGGCGGGCAGGCGCAGCGACCACCGGACCGCCCCGGTGGCCGCGTCCAGCCCGGTCAGCCGGGAATGGGTGCTGACCTGGTCGGTGAGCACGGCCACCAGGCCGCCCCACCGCCACATGCCGTAGACCGACTGCCCGCCGGCCCAGGACCAGAGCGGATGCCCGTCGGCCAGGCCGATGCCGCGCACGACCCCGTCCTGGGCGAACAGCGCCACCGGGCCGACGGCGACTGGCTGGACCGTCGAGGGTATGGAGGTGTTCCTGGTGGCCAGCGGTGTCTTCCACAGGATCCGGCCGGCTGTGGTCACGTCCACCGCCCATGCGTGCCTCGGCGGCGGCGGGCCGCAGCTGCCAAGCGCCGGGGTGCCGTGCGTGCCGGCGGGCGCGCGCGTGGCGGCGGGCCCGGTTTGGCCGGGCCGGGCCGGCGCGCTGCCGCAGGCCGCCAGGGCCAGCACGGAACCAGCGGCCAGCAGGACGCGTGCCTTGTCGAGCGCCATGACAGTAGGACGCCTGCGGGTGCGCTCACGTTCCGGGCGCGCCCGTCACGTGTCGATCACATCGGTCACGGCGGACATGCTCGTCGCCGCCCGTGGTGTCGGTGGCGGCCCGTAGAATCGCCGGGTGGGCTTGCCCCTAGACGACGCGGCGGCCGAGGTGCTGCACCGCGTATTCGGTTACAACTCCTTCCGCGGCCAGCAGCAGGAGATCATCGAGCACGTCTGCGCCGGCGGCGACGCGATCGCGCTGATGCCGACCGGCAGCGGTAAGTCGCTGTGCTATCAGATCCCCGCGCTGGTGCGCGAGGGCACGGGCGTGGTCATCTCGCCGCTGATCGCGCTCATGCAGGACCAGGTGGACGCGCTGACCGTGCTCGGCGTGCGGGCCGGCTTCCTCAACTCCACGCAGGATCCCGACGAGCGCCGCGGGGTGGAGTACGCCTTCCTCGACGGCAAGCTCGACCTGCTCTACCTGGCGCCGGAACGGCTGCGGACCGAGTCCGCCCTGCGGCTGCTTGACCGCGGCACGGTCTCGCTGTTCGCCATCGACGAGGCGCACTGCGTGGCCCAGTGGGGGCACGACTTCCGGCCCGACTACCTGGGCCTGTCGGTGCTGCACGAGCGGTGGCCCGCGGTGCCGCGGATCGCGGTGACCGCCACCGCGACCGAGCACACGCGCGAGGAGATCGCCGCGCGGCTGTCACTGGGCGAGGCCAGGCAGTTCGTGGCGAGCTTCGACCGGCCCAACATCCAGTACCGGATCGAGCCGAAGAACGAGCCGCGGCGGCAGCTGCTCCGGCTGCTGCGGACCGAGCACCCGGGCGACGCGGGCATCGTGTACTGCCTGTCCAGGGCGTCGGTGGAGAAGACCGCGGATTTCCTTTGTTCCGAGGGCTTGGTGGCTCTGCCCTACCATGCTGGCCTCGACGCGCGGATCCGGTCCGTGAACCAGTCTCGGTTCCTGCGCGAGGACGGGCTGATCATGGTGGCTACGATCGCGTTCGGGATGGGCATCGACAAGCCGGACGTGCGCTTCGTCGCGCACCTCGACCTGCCCCGGTCGGTCGAGGGGTACTACCAGGAGACCGGGCGGGCCGGCCGCGACGGCGGGCCGGCCACGGCCTGGCTGGCCTACGGGCTGGCGGACGTGGTCCAGCAGCGGCGGATGATCGACGACTCCGACGGCGATATCGCGCACCGCCGCCGGCTCGTGGCGCACCTGGACGCGATGCTCGGCCTGTGCGAGACGGCCGGCTGCCGGCGGCGGCAGATGCTGGCGTACTTCGGCGAGACCAGGGCGGACGCGTGCGGGAACTGCGACACCTGCCTGGCGCCGCCTTCGGTCTGGGACGGCACGGTGGCGGCGCAGAAGCTGCTGTCCACGGTGGTCCGGCTGGGACGGCTGGACGGCCCTTCGTTCGGCGCGGGGCAGCCGATCGACATCCTGCTCGGCAAGAAGACACCGCGGGTGCTTTCGTACGGGCACGACTCCCTGCCTGTCTTCGGCGTCGGCAGCGAGCTGAACGAGGGCGAGTGGCGGGGCGTGGTGCGGCAGCTGCTGGCCTCCGGGCTGCTCGCGGTCAAGGGCGATCACGGGACGCTGGCGCTGACCGACCTGAGCGCGGAGGTGCTGCGCGGGGAGCGGGAGGTCCTGTTCCGGCGGGATGCTCCCCGGCCAGCTCCGGCGGCGCGCGGCGGGCGGGCGGCGAAGGCGGGCGCCGCCGGCTCATCCCGGGACAAGCCGGCGGCCGCGCAGGCCGAGCTGTCCGCTGAGGCCGAGGCGGTATTCGAGCGGCTGCGCGCCTGGCGGGCGGCGGTCGCCAGGGAGCAGGGCATGCCGGCGTACGTGATCTTCCACGACGCCACCCTGCGGCAGATCGCGGCGTCGCGGCCGTCGTCGGCGGACGAGCTCGCCCTCGTGAACGGCGTGGGCGAGACCAAGCTGGCCCGGTACGGCGAGCAGGTTCTCGACGTGGTCGCCTCGGCCGACCCGCCCGGTCAGTGACCGTGGCGCTCTACCCGGCCTATGGGGCAGAGCGCCACTCTCGCTGAATTCCGGGTCTTACATGTTGACCTGATAGGCGGGGATTTCCTCGAGGGCGGGCAGGACCCGGGCCATGGGCGGACGCTCGAGCAGCTCGGTGAGGTGCTCGTCGAGACGCAGCCCGTCCTGGGTCGCGACCGCGTGCAGGTAGGTCTCCGGGCCCGGCAGGTCCCACAGGCCGGGCGTCCGGGCCCCGGGCACCGCGTACTCCAGGGCGGGAACCCGGCGGGCCAGCGCCCGCAGCACGGCGGAGCTCATCCTGGTCAGGTCCCATAGCGGCTGGTGCCGGTTCTGCCGCGAGCCCAGGTCCACCTGGGCCATCGCGGGCAGCCCGGCGCCGCGGAGCACGTCGATCAGGATCGCGATCTCCACCCCGTACCCGGTCAGGAACGGGGTGCGCAGCAGCAGGTCCCGGGAGGCGGCGAACTCGCCCGCCAGCGGCTGGACGAACCCGGTGAGCTCAGGGAAGAAGAAGTTCAGCAGGGGCTTGGCCGTCAGCTCGGTGACCCGCCCGCCGCCGTCGGCGACGGATTGCCCAGCGCCAGACTGCTCAGTGCTGGTGAACGGGCGCCGGTAGGCCGCCTTGGTGAACTGGACTCCCGGCACCATCAGCAGCGGTCCGAGCGTGCCGTAGACGAAATGCTCGCCGAAATCCCGCGTGTCGGCGTCGGCGAACATGACGATATCGCCGCGGGCGACGGAAAGGGCACGCCACATCGCGTCGCCCTTGCCCTGAGCGGGCCCGTAATCGGGCAGCAAATCGTTTTCCGAATGGACCTCGGCGCCATGAGCCCGGGCGATATCCGCGGTGCCGTCGGCGGAGTCCGCGTCGATCACCAGCACCTGGTCGACTAGTCCGGTGCGCTCGTTCAGCCTGGCCACCGTGTCCAGGATCGGGCCGATGGTACCCGCGACCTCGCGGGCCGGCAGGATCAGCGTGACGGCGGGGCGGCGCTTCGCCTCGCCCGGCCTGTCCAGATCGCTGAATTCCTGGTGGTGAAACGACCGCTGTTCGAACCAATCCCGAACGGGCATTTGCATATGCACCCTCGTTTCGGACTGTGCATTTCGCATGGTAAACGGGCGAAATGCTGCTGTCGTGATCCCCGTAAATGCCGTGCCGTCACGCCTTTCGCCGTTTGTCACAGCGGATGGATCACGGTAGCCCCGGATTGTTGAGGCCATGTGACGGCATGTTACGTCCGGGTTAAACCGCTCGCCGGATCAGCTGCCGTCGGGGTAGCCGCCGCGGTGCAGGACCATCGGGAAGTGCGGCAGGGTGGCCGGGCGGCGGACCGCGGCCCGCCAGTTGCCCGGGTACGGCCGGAGACCGCTGAACAGCGGCGGCGGCGCGCCGTCGGGCGCGATGGCCAGCAGCTCAAGCCAGGCCCGGAGGCCGCCGATCACATCGGGGGTGAAGCGCTCGTGCCAGCGCTGCTCGATCAGGCCGGCCAGCTCGCGGTCCCCGGCCCGGGGGGCGCGGGCCGCGCGGACGGTTCAGGCCGCGCGGCGGCCCGGGGGCCGGCCCGGGCGGTGAGCAGCCCGGCTGAGAGCAGGCGGTCGCGCCCGGCGGTCGCCTGCCGGTCTCCGCCGGGGCCGCCCGTAACCTGCCACCCGGTCCGGGCGAGGAGGGCTTCGGCCTCGCCGGCCTCCAGCGTGGACCTGGCCGGCTCGCCCAATGCGGCCACCCTGGCCTGGAAGCGGGCCCGGGCAGCGCTGTCGCGCTCCCGCGACAGGGACACGCTGATGGCCAGGCGGCTGCCGGCCGCGGCGACCCGCCGGAACTGGCCGAGGACGGTCTCCAGGACCGCCAGTTCCAGGTAGACGGCGATCCCTTCGAGCAGGAACAGGCTGGGCGCGCTGGCGTCGAGCCCGGCCGCGCGCAGCCGGTCCGCCACCGGGTCGCGGGTGAAGTCGGCTTCGGCAAAGCGTACGTGGGCTGCGGCGATGCCGAGCCGGGCCAGCCGGGCCAGCTTGTCGCGCTGGGTCGCGGGATGGTCGACCTCGAACCAGCGGACGCCCGGCTTGGCGTACCGGAACGCGCGGCCGTCGTAGCCGGCCGCGCCGACCACGACCTGCCGCACGTCCCGGTCGATGGCGTCGACGACGGCACGGTCGAAGAACGCGGTGCGCGCCGCGAGGTAGTCGTGCATCCGGGTCGCCGGCACTGCCTGCCCGGCCGCGACGTCGGCGGCCAGGGCCTCGTCGGCGGCGGGATCGCCGTAGGCCGTGACGACCCGGGCGAACCCGAGCCGGTGCGCCGCGACCCGGCGGGCGGTTACCGAGGGGCCGCCGTCCTCCATGTCAGCTCATTGTGCCATGGCGCGCTAGCGGCGCGCGCGGACGCGGCCAGGGGCTGCTGCGACCGCGATTGCGGGGGATGGCAGCCCAGCGCCACCACAGCCTGGATTACCCTGCGCGTGCGATGGACGCCACGTCCATCTCCGGTCCCCGGGCAGCCATGCCTCCCGCCAGGACTTGCGGGGACGGGTTCGCGGGTTCGCGCCGCTCCGCGGCGAGCGCGCTGCGCAGATCGGGACAGATGGTGAGGCTGCGGTCCAGGCCGGTGAGGCGTAGCAGCTTCGCGACGGGGACGCTGGGAGCGGCCAGGCGCATGACGGTGCCGAGCAGTCCGGCGCGGCGTTGGGTGCCGATCAGCACGGCTAGCCCAGCCGAGTCACACGACGGCACGCGTGACAGGTCGAGAACCAGCAGCCGGGTGCCGGGATGAAGCAAGCCGATCAGGCGTTCACGCAGCGCCGGGGCGGCGGCGACGTCGAGCGCGCCGCGGAGCCTGACGATGGTGCGGGTCGCCTGCCGACCTGTTCCAGGGCGACTCCCAGCATGGCGGGAGGTGGCACGGAGGCTGGTCATGGGTGTCTCGGGCCGAGCGCCGTCCGGGATTCGGTGGTAGTGGTCATGATCTCTGCCCTTCCGTATACGACGGGCGTGCACTTCCCGCCGCCACCGCCGTATTGAGCGGTGACAGCAGGAAGGTCATGGCGCCCCGGACTGCGGGTGCTAGCCCGTGCGGCCGGGGCCTAGTGTCACTTGCCTTTCTTGGCCGCTGCGGCTGGCTTCAGGGCGGTGTGCTCCTGGCCGACACGCACCTGGATGCGCTTGGCCTGTACCTCGGGTACCTTCGGCACCATGATCTGCAGCACGCCGTCCTGGGCCGAGGCCTCGATCTTGTCGGCCTCCACGTGGCTCGGCAGGGTGATCGAGCGGCGGAAGGCGCCGTAGAACCTCTCGGCGCGGTGCATCTTCTCCTCGGCGGAGTCGTGCGCGAAGCGCCGCTCGCCCTGGATGGTCAGCAGGCCGTCCTGGAAGGTGATCTCCACCTCGCCGGCCTTGACGCCGGGAAGCTCGGCCGTCACCAGATAGGCGTCCTTGCGTTCGGATATGTCGACCGGCGGCGCCCAGACCGCGGTGCCGGCATCGCCGTAGTACTGCTGCTGGCCGGGCCGCCAGCCGCGTCCCCGCGTCGCCCGCAGCAGCTCATCCTGCGCCGCGTGCAGGTCCTCGAACAGGTCCCAGCTCGTCGTGGTCATGGTCATTTCGTTCTCCCTTGCGTCTGGCCGGGCCGACGGCCCGGCGACCCGGAAGAACACCGCTCAGGTGAACACCATTCAGTTCCGAGCTACACTGTTCACTATAATGTGAACATCGTTCACAGTCAACCGGGGTACCGGCGCCAGCACATCGCTGCCCTGGAGTACCGGTCGCGACCGGGCCCGGCCGTGATCGAGGCGGCGGTCGTCCAGGCGGGCGGGGACAGGCCAGTGCACGCCGGTCGCCCAGCCGAGGCGCTCGAAGATGCGAATGACGGCGGCGGAGATATCGATCTGCCGGGGATCGGCGCCATGCCTGGCACAGGTGGGATCGGAATGGTGCATGTTGTGCCAGCTTTCGCCGAGGGAGAGCACAGCCAGGGGCCACAGGTTGGTGGCGCGGTCGCAGCGCCGGGTAGTGAAGGGGCGGGTGCCGATCACGTGGCACAGCGAGTTGACGCTCCAGGTGACGTGCTGCAGCAGGGTGACGCGGACCAGCCCGGCCCACAGCAGGGCGGCCAGCGCGGCGTGCCAGCCGCCGATCGCCCAGCCCACGCCGAACGGCAGCCCGAGTGATACGGCGCACAAGGCCGGGAACGCGGCCGAGATCGCCCGCATGGCAGGGTCGGCTACCATGTCCGGGGCATAACGCGCGGCCGGGGTGGGGTCATCGCGCAGCAGCCAGCCGACGTGCGCATGGGCGAGACCGCGGAGCTGCCCGGGCAGGCTGGTTCCGTACCGGTAAGGCGAATGCGGGTCGCCCGGCCTGTCGGCAAAGGCGTGATGACGGCGGTGGATGGCGACCCAGCCGATGACCTCGCCCTCGAAGCTCATCGACCCCGCGATAGCCAGCACGACCCGGAGCGCCGGCGCCGCGGTGAAGCTGCGGTGGGTGAGCAGCCGGTGGAAGCCGATGGTCACCCCGAGCCCCGTCACCAGGTAGAAAGCTGCCGCGAGCAGGACGTCGGCGAGGCGCAGGCCGCGGCCCCAGGCGAGCCATACCGCCACCCCGAGCCCGCCGAACGGCACGATGACGATCGCGAGCGTCACCGCTACCCGGACCGCGCCCGCGACCGTGCGCGGCGGGCCGCCGCCGTCCGGGAATGGCTCCGTGCCCTCATAACAGGCAGCGAGCTGATCAGTCATCGCGGTCGTTCCTTTCTGGACGCTGCCGGAGATTCACGAAAACGCGACAACGGCTAAGCCGGAAAATACACATGGCAATGCCAGCGGGCTGCGTTGAATCGGCCAGCCTGGCCGTCGGCCCCCCGCCGTATAAATCGCGGTGCAGTTACCTGCCGCGGGCACCAGCCTTCCGCTGGCAATAGGTCCGCACCCGTAATGTCCTGGGCATGAAAAACTCCGGATCCCGCTGCACAGCCCGCTATTTGTCGGGCATAACCGCTGCCGGGGTCCGGAGCAACATTAACGACAATACCCTGCTCCTACCCCTGCGCCTAGAGCGGAGCAAGACGAATCCGCCTGCTGACCACGCGGGATCCGGGAGCCTTCAGACGCGCCGGCCGTGCCCGCGACGGCCCCGGAAGCTTCCGGACGCGGCCGCGGCGCCGCGGCCAGTGGCCTGAGTGGCCGCCGCGGCCGGGACCCTGGCGAGCGTGGTCACCGGAGCGATCCGCCTGACCGGCGGACCCGCGATCGAGCGCAGCACCGCCGACCCTGGACTGGCGGTAGCTGCCCGCGGCGTCACGCCCGCCTTGCGCATCAGGATGCGTACCGCGGCCGCCTGCGCCGCGGTCTGCACGGTGACCACAGCCCCGTCGGCGCCGCTGCGGGCCGTCCGGCCGGACCGGTGCACGTAGGCCTTGTGCTCGGTCGGCGGATCAGCGTGAATCACCAGGTCGATACCGTCCACATGGATCCCGCGGGCAGCGATGTCGGTCGCCACCATGACGCGCACCTCGCCGGTGCCGAACGCCGCCAGGTTGCGGCTGCGATCACCCTGGGCCAGGTTGCCGTGGAGTTCTGCCGCAGGCGCCCCCGCCGTGTTCAGCTGACGGGCTAGCCTCTGCGCTCCGTGCCTGGTCCTGGTGAAGATCAGCACGCGGTTATCGCCGCTGGCCAGGGCCGCGACAACCTCCACCCGGTCGGCCGGGGTGACGGTAAGCAGATGATGGATGATCTGGGCCGGCGGGGAGGCATCGTCGACCGAGTGCCGGGCCGGCCGGGTCAGGAAACGCCGCGCGAGGACGTCCACGTCACCATCGAGCGTCGCCGAGAACAGCAGCCGCTGCCCTTCGGGCGGGGTGGCCTCAAGCAGCCGTCGCACTGCCGGCAGGAACCCCAGGTCGGCCATGTGATCCGCTTCGTCGAGCACGCTGACCTCGACATCGCCGAGGTGGCAGTGGTCCTGCCCGATGAGATCGGCCAGACGGCCCGGGCAGGCAACGACGATATCGGCGCGGTTGCGGAGGGCAGCCACCTGCGGATTCTGCGCGGTGCCACCGAAGATGGCGGCGACGCTCAGTCCCGCGGCGTCCGCCAGCGGCGAGAGGACCGCCTGGACCTGGGTGGCCAGCTCACGGGTGGGCACCAGCACCAGGCCGCGCGGGCGGCATGCCATCGTGTACCCCCCGGCCAGCCGGGCCACGAGCGGGATGCAGAACCCGAGCGTCTTCCCTGAGCCGGTCTGGGCCCGCCCGAGAATGTCGACGCCGGCCAGGGCGTCGGGCAGCGTAGCGGCCTGGACGGGGAACGGCACGGTGATGCCGCCTGCGGCCAGGGCAGCCACCAGGGGTGCCGGAACGCCTAGATCAGCGAAGGTAACGGCAGGAGCCGGAATCAGCGTGGGGCGCTGTCCGCGGCGCCGCGGCCGGACCGTCCGGGGCTGGCCGACGGGTATAACTACGGATCTCTCTGCAGGCAGAGCGGTCAAGAGGGTGATCTCCAGGATTTGAGTGGCCGCGTTGTCGAAGGCGCCACATCCGTGGAGACCAGTTCGCTCACCGAGCGACAGACGACCGGCGTGCCCTCATGGCGACGCCTTAGTACGTGTCACCCAGCGTACCGCACACCAGCCGGGGCGACCGCCGGGGGCGGGGGCGTGCAGCACGCGGCCCGTTCGGCTTCATGGTCTTTGTCCTTCTGACCGCTCGTCCTGCTCAGGTCTCGGCCGCGTTGCTGCCGGTCAGAAGGGTCAGGATCTCGCCGACGGTGCGTTCCCTGCGGGCAAGTTCGGGCAGCGGCAGGTGCGCCTGGATGCGGTAGCGGTTGCGGCGGCCGTCCTTCTCCTTGATCACATAACCGGCCTCGACCAGGTCGGTGATGATGCCGAAGGCGCTGCGCTCGGTGATGTCCAGGCTGGCCGCGATGTCGCGCAGGCGCACTCCTGGGTCCTGGGCGACGCACAGCAGAACCCGGGCGTGGTTGGTCAGGAAGGTCCAGCTCACCATCCCAACATGTTATCAGATTCCGGAAAAGACTTGCTAGTTTCTTGGTCCGAGCGTAGCTTGGGGATCAGGCACCGGACGTCAGCCGCCTGCGACGGCCAGCTTCCCGGGGCTACCGGAGGAGCTCATGAACATCGGCGCGATCAACTCGACCGGCCGCGCTCATGACGCTCGCAATGCCGCGTATCGCCTGACCCTGCCGGTATCTGATCCACGCTGCCGGGCCAGGATCAATCCTGGCCTGGCGGCAGCGGTGACAGCCCGGGTGCCTGCCACCGGGCCGCGATGACGACTCCAGGCAGCGACCGGCGGCAGCTCACGCCTGCCTTGCTCGGCGTCGGTAAGCATCCGCGTCCGCACGCTCTCATCCCCCACTGCGGCGTTCCGGCTTGTCGCTCACCTAGCGGCGGCCGATAGCGATGGGGCGCCCGACTCCCCTGCGAAAGGAAGACACCATGCCCGAGCCAACGGCATCCGATCCGGATCCGGCCACTACCACCCGGCCGCTCTCATCCCCCGACGGCACCGCCCCGCCGATGCCATTCTCATCTCCTGACAGCGCCGTCCCGCCCATGCCATCGGAGGTCACCAACGGGCACGACCGCACGCCGCGGCTCGCCCCGGCCGGCCGGTGGAGCACGGCAATGATGCCGCTGCGCAAGATGATGCGCCGAACCCCGCGAGGTGCCGCTTAGCCAGGCTCTGGTGCCGCCAGGCCGCTTGGCCAGGCTCTGGTGCCGCCAGGCGGCGTAGCCATGCTCTGGCGCCGCCAGGGCGGCGTCAGGATCGGCCCGTGGCCCGTAAGCGTTCCTCACCTGGTGGCGGGCTCGTCCAGCCCGAGCAGGCGCGGGCGCAGGTAGCGGAGCGCGTGGCCGAGCAGCCGGGAGACCTGCATCTGGGAGATGCCGAGCCGCTGGCCGATCTGATCCTGGGTCATGCCACCGTAGAAGCGCATGAGCAGGATCTTCTGCTCGCGCGATGGCAGTTCGCCCCAGTGGGCGGCGAGAGCCTGCAGGCACAGCATATGATCCATCTGCGGGTCTTCCTCGCCGAGGAGGTCAGCCAGCATGGCCGCATCGGGCTGGCCGGACACCGGAGCGTCCAGCGAGGTCGGCTGAAACGCCATCTCAGCCAGCTGGGCATCCCGCAGGTCATGGCCGCTGACCCCCAGGAAAGCAGCCAGGTCAGACTCGGTCGGCGTGCGCCCGAGCTCCTGGGCCAGCTGCCAGGTCGCCGCCCTCGCCTGCATCACCAGCTCTTTGACGGGCCGGACGACGTGCAACTGCCAGCGCTTGTCCCGGAAGTACCGTCTAATCTCGCCGTTGATATGCGAGCGGGCATAGGTGGCCAGAGAGCAGCCGACGGCCGGATCGAAGCTGTTGATCGCCGCGACCAGGCCGACGTACCCCACCTGCATCAGGTCTTCAGCCGGCTCAGCGCCGCGCCTGTATCGCTGGACGCAGGACCAGACCAGGCCGCGGTAGCGGCCGACCAGCAGCTCGCACGCTGCTATCCGCCGCAGGCTGAAGCGCGGCAGCGAGCCGGTAATGCCCAGCAGCTCACGGTCATCTAGCTCGGCGAGCTCCTGGTGCATCCAGCCCGCCGGAGCAGGCGGCACCGGTACCGGCGGGGGGTTGGGAATTGTCATGGCGCATAACCTGGCCTACCTGGATTATCAGATGCCGCCAGGGTCCAGGGCAGCCGGAGTCGCAATCTCGCGTGCACGCTGGCACGAGGGCGACAGTCACTAGTGCCCGCAGCAGGCTACCTTGGCCCTTGGCCCCTTGCCCTTGGCCCTTTAGCCCTGGCCCTGTTCCCTAGCCCCGCACCTCACGCCCCGGGCGCCTCACGCCACTCATCCGTCCCGCGCCAGCCCTGTCCCCCGCCGGCACGATGCCACATTGAGCCGGCTATAGCCGGCCCGCTGCCACATCGGGCCGGCCCGATCTGGGGGCGCCCGCCCTCGCACACGGCCAAAGCGCCCGGGCCAACCGAATCTGACACGGCACTGGGCCCAGCGTACCCTGGCCATTTTCTTCCTCGTCACGGAGCGCCAGTACGGCTTCTGGGCCCGCAACGACAAGCGCGACTTCATGTACCAGGCCAGCATCGACGTCGCCTCGATCCGGATCTGGCTGCGAGATCCCGTCCCGTGATCTACGGGACGCCCTAGCTAGACCGCCATGTCTATCGTGTGGTGAGCCGGTGACCTTGCTGACGCTGCCGACGGGTTCGACGAGGGCATGGCACCGGCGGGTGACGTCATCGAGATGCGGGCCTGCCCCGGCAGCCTGCGCGGACTGGTGCTGATAAGCGCGGGCGCGTACCGCCACGTGAGGCACGCGAGGGCGCCGAGGGGGATGGAGGGCAGATAAGTGACAGCCCGGTACATCAGTACGGCGGCCGTCACCTGGGCGCTGGCCTCGTGGCCGGCACCGTCGGCCAGGATGCCGATCAGGCCGAGTTCGGTGATCCCCAGGCCGCCCGGGGTGACGGGCATGGCGGTGAGCAGCCGGATGAATGCGAAAGCCGCCAGGGAGGTCTGCCAGGGCAGCCGGGCCTGGGACAGGCTGACGCCGCGTAGGCATGCCAGCAGGACGAGCCACAGCATGATGTGGCTGGCCACGGTAGCGGCGGTGATCCGCCAGCCGCGGGCAGCGAGCAAGGCGCCGGCCCGGTCGCGGAAGCCGGGCAGCGATCGTGCGACGCTGGCGGGCGGTGCCCGGCGCGCCAGCCGGGTGGCGATGGCCAGGCCGTGTTGCAGCACGCGGCTCGCGCGGAGCGCAAAGGCCTCGCTGTGCAGCAGGAGGCCAAGGCCGCCGGCCATGGCGACGAGCAAGGCCAGGCCCACGGCCGCGCCGGTGATCATGGTGGCATCGGGCCGGCTGGCCGTAGCCATGATCAGGACGGCGAGGAAGGGCAGGCCCATGAGGGTGAAGGCGTTCCAGATCCCGGTCACCAGGGTGTACAGAACGTAGTCGGCGGTGCTGAGCCCCCAGCTTGACAGCATGGCCCAGCTGACGCCCATGGCGACGGCACCGCCGGCGGGCAAGGTGCTGGCCACCGCGTTGGAGCCGAGGCTGACCGCTGCCGCTTGGCGCAGCCGTATCCTGGGCAGGACCGCCCGGATCGTGATCCAGTAGGTCACCATGCTGGCGGCGGCCGCAGTGACGACCAGCAGCGCAGACGGCCAGGTCATCGCGTCAATGCTGGCCCACACGGCACGGTAGGACGCGATATGAGGGAGGGCTAGCCCGAAAACCGCCGCGATCAGGGCGGCCGGCACCGCGGCACGAAGGATCGCGCGGCGGCGCCAGGATCGCGGCATGTCCGTCACCGGCCCGGCGTCGGCACTCACCAGATCCGGTCTCTCGCGGTGACAGGCGCGGGCATGCGGAGCGGACCCGCGGGCGGATCGATTCGGCATCCCGCTGGATGGAAGACGGGCGAGGGCTCCCCGCGGCCGGAACCGCCGTCATGGTGACGGCGACGGTCCAGCGGCCCCCAGACCAGCAGCGACAGCAGCAGGCCGAAGACACCGGCCAGCATCACGATGACGCCCGCAACGTGCGCATTCAGACCGCGGGTGAACGTTGCGGGGACGGCAAACCGCAAGATCGCCCCGGCCGCGACCAGAGTGATGCCGACGCCGGTGCTGATCATCCGCCGACCGTCCACGGGCAGGACGAGACCGCGATTGCTCACCGGTGCGCGGTCCGATGGCCGACCGTAGTGGTCCGGCTGGTGACCAGATAGCAGGACAGCGGGGTCGTCACGCTGATCACGGAGCCTCGCGGTCGCTGACCATCAGCCAGGCCGGGAACGAGCCAGGCGATATTGCCCATAACCGACTCCTCAGTCCGTGACGAATTGACGTGCGGGCAGCCGGTCCAGTGCGACATATAGCGCAAGAAAAGATATCTCCCGAGGGTTACCGCCCTTTTCTGACCAGTACGCCTTCACGAGGGCAGGGCAGGACGCAGAAAACTCCGGCCTCCGCATTGCTCCCGCTGTATCCACGGGGCAAATTGCCAAGGTCCGGAGCGATATCGTCACGGTACATCTTCGTGACATCCAATGTCAATGGACCAGATCGGCCAGAAGCAAAGGCCAGGCGGTCAAACCAACACCGTTCAGTTCCTAGCTACACTGAGCACATCAAGGTGAACACCGTTCACATCAAGCGCGGCCGGGCCGGAGGCAGGCATGGCAGGTCAGCAGGACGAAGATGCGGACTCGCGCTCGCTCTGGTTCAACCCGCCGGACGGCGGGGAAAGCAGTCGCCGCGCGCTTACCCGGGAGCGTCTCGTCGCCGAGGCCCTCGCGGTCATCAGCACGGATGGCGCGCAGGCCCTCAGCATGCGCGCGCTCGCCCGCCGCCTCGGCGTGGTTCCCGGCGCGCTGTACCGCCACGTCCGCAGCAAGGAACAGCTCCATGATCTGATCCTCGACGCTGTGCTCGCCGAGGTCGACTGCCGAGCCGACCCCGCTTTGCCCTCAATCGCGCAGGTTGCCATGCTTGCGCACCGATTGCGGGCGGTCCTGGAGAACCATCCCGGCATCGCCGCCTTGCTCAAGACCCGTGACCCCCTCAGCCCTGCATCCTTGGCCCTGGCCGAGGCATTCCTCGCGCCGCTGCATGCGGCCGGCCTGCCCGGCCGCCAGGCCGCCTTGGCCTTCCGCCTCATCTACGACTACACCCTCGGCTTCGCCCTCGCCGGCCCTGCCTCGCCGGCCGAGCAGCGCCTTGGCGACAACGCGGCCAGACAGCAACTGCACGCATTCATCCGCGCTCTCCCGGCCAGCAGCTTCCCCACCCTCGCCGCGCACGGCACCCACGCCTGGGCCGACGACCGCGAGGAACGCTTCACCTCGGGCCTCGACACTCTCATCCGCGGCCTGCAGACAGCCCAGCATCACGGCGCCGGTCAGCTGGCGGAAATGAGTCCGTCAGGCCCGGACCTGGCGCGTTGAGGACGGGGCCTGGCGAAGCGGCAATGCAGCGTGATAGCGGCACTGGAAACAGCCGCCCACCCACACCACACCGAAGCGAACCCCGAAATCGTGAGCCGGGCAATGACCACGACGGCGATCAGGTTGACGACGCCGAACAGCACGACGTTGCGGTAGCCCGACACCAGCAGCGGCCCGCATACGGCGACGACATAGAGCACGACGATCACCAAGCCGTCAGGCAACCGGATGCCGTAGGAGAGGTGGTACGGGGCCAGCGTCACGCCGACCGGGCCACGGATCATCGCCGCGAGCAGCGTCACGGCGATCACTGCCCCGATGAATGCGAAGGGCGCCGTGATCTGCTTCCGCTTCCTGGCCGGCTCCGCCGCGATGACGGCCAGGGGCACGGAAACGGGCAGCACGACGAAGGCGATCAGCAGGTAAGCCCACAGCGCGACGTGGCCGATCCCGCGCGGTACATGGCCCTGGAGCCACAGCCATACAAGCGCCTCGATGAACTGGTGGGTACCGAGCAGCACGGGGATCCACGCCAGCGCGATGAACTCGCGGCGCTGGCGGATATGGCGGACGGCATCGACGCCGATTGCGCATATCAGCAGGCCGCCGCCGACGTCCGCCTGAGGCGAGAAGCACACGCGGGTCCCCTCTCTGGCTGGCGGGGTGCGGTGGGCGGGGCTAGGGCCTGGGCCGGGGGCCTGGCCGGGGGGTCCGGGGCCTGCCCGTGTCCGGGGCGGTGAGGGTTTCCGTGCCGTCGATGAAGGCCCGGGCCAGGTCGGACAGGCGGCGGTTGCTGGTCCGGGCGCGGTCGCGGAGCAGGGCGAAGGCCTGGTCCATGTCCAGGCCGAGGCGCTCGGCGAGCTTGCCCTTGGCCTGCTCGATGATGACCCGGCTGTTCAGCGCGGTCTGCAGCTGCTCGTTCAAGATGTCGTTGTGCCGCATGCCGCGCTCGTGCAGCAAGCTGATGGTGGCCACGTCGGCCAGGGCCTGGCCGACCCGGATGCCGGCCGGGGCCAGGGCGCCCGGATCGGCGCGGAACAGGTTCAGCGCGCCGATGACCTGCTCGCGCAGCCGCATCGGCAGGGCCTGCACGGCGGCGAACCCGGCCTGCCGCGCGGCGGGCGCGAACCGCGGCCAGCGCGGCCCCGCGGCGGCCAGGTCCGCGGCGGCGACCGGCCGCCCAGTCCGGAAGCAGTCCAGGCAGGGACCCTGGTCGTTCTGCAGCTGGAACAGCTCGAGCAGCCGGGCGGCCTCGCTGGAGGCGGCCACCACCCGCAGCTCACCGCGCGGGTCAGCCAGCAGCAGCCCCGCCGCGGACACGTCCAGCAGCTGTCAGCACATGCAGGAAATCGATCACGTCAAACCCGGCCACCATCGTGTCCGTCAGCTCGACAAACGTCTCAGACAGCAGCTCCGCGTCCATCCCGCTCACCTTCTTCGGAACAGCCAGCTTAGGAACAGCCAGCGCGGGTAAGCGTGCGCCGTCTCACGCCTGGCCGTCCCAGCGCGAGCCTAGGCCAGGACACAGCCGCGGGCGCCGTGCGACGACGACACGGACCAGGCCGGCACCCTTCGGTCACGAGCATACGCGCAAGCGCAGCCGGATAAATGCCGCCGCGATGCCGGCCCGGGCTGCCCAGCAGCCCGGGCCGGCGGCCAGTCCACGGAGGAGGCGGCCGAGATCATGTCACGCGACGCGGGCGGGATGCCCGTCCACCGGCGCAGCCGCCCGCCGGGAGAGTCTGGCGGTCCTGGCCGCCTCGTCCACGCTGGCGTGGACGGGGAAGACATCGATCAGGCGGGTGAGGGTAAGGACCCGGAGTACCTGATGCTGCGGCGCGGCTAGCAGCAGGTCTCCCCCGGCGTGCCGCGCCAGCTTCCGCCCGCGCGCCAGCGCCGCCACACCGCTGGAATCGATGAACTCCAGCCCAGCCAGATCGACGATAATCTCCGGGGCACGGGCCGCGACCACGGCGAACGCGGCCGCTACACCTGCGGCGTCTACGACGTCAAGATCCCCGCCCAGCACGACGACAACGTGACCGTCGCCCTCCCGGGTACTCAGATTCACGCTGAACATAAGCGACGCCTTCCTGCTTCAGCAGCAAGGCGGGGTCCCGACCCAGCGGCAAGTCCACCAACTCCAATATCGAATAGTACCTCGAATACCCGCCGCGGCCCTGGCCGGGTGATGCCCTTGGGACGATGGCCGATGGCGTACGTCGGCTCACCCGTGGGCCAGCCCGGCATGAGCACCCTGGCAGACTCCCTCGGCCGCCGACCCCGGCTAACCTGCCGAAGGCGGAGCATGCCCTGCCCTTCACGTTGATCCAGGCCTGGCGCGGTTCGCCACCGTGGCCAGGTGAATAAAAGATCATGATCCGAACGGGCACTGGGTGACGCCCTGAATACGAGGCATTGCAGGCTACGCTGGCTCTATGCGGCGTCCCGTGCGGGAATGACTGTGAGCACATGCGATGCCGCGGAGAGGAAGGTGGCCGTGTTCCAGGCAGGCGACATCCGGGAGTGGCGGGGCTACGACGTTGTTGACCCCGAAGGTCACAAGATCGGAGAGCTGGAGGCGGTCTACGTCGACACGAGCACAGACCTGCCGGCGTTCGGCACCGTAAAGGTCGGGATGCCTACCCGGCACCGGCTCGTGTTCGTTCCCCTGGCCCAGGCGACAGTGGGGCCCGGATACCTCAAGGTCGCTCACGACAGGAAGCAGGTAAAGGATTCTCCCTCGATCAGCACCGACGGCGAGCTGCCAGCAGCCGACGAAGAGGCCATCTTCAAGCACTACGGCCTGACGTATCAGCCAGGCGCCAGCGGTGAACGACAACTGGCCCGCCGCTGACCAGACCGACTGAGCGGAGCATCAGATGCTGGCCTTCTTCCTCCTCCTCGTGATCGTGGCGATCGTGCTCGGCATCGTGGGTGTCGTCGTCAAGGGCCTGCTTTACTTGCTGATCATCGGCATTGTCGTGTTCCTCGGTGCCCTTCTCCTGGGTGCCCTGCGAATGCGGCGCCGGCCCGGGAAGCGCCCGGCGCGGTAGTCCTGATCTCGTCAGTGCATCAGGACTGATGTCGCTAAGGCTTATAGCGCGGTAGCCATCTGGTGCGGTGGATGGCCTGGTCGATCTGGTCGTCGGTGAGCGCGGGCGCGACGGCATCGGCTACTGCGGCCGGCCTTCGGTCCAGTCGGCGAGATCCTGTGGCCGGGCCTCGCTGCGGCTGGTCGGATTGGACAGCGGCATGATGATCGGCCGCTTCGCGTGCGCGGCGACGCGGCGCACGACCTCTTCAGGCACCCGCGCCGGGCCCAAGAGACCCTGGCCCTCAATCGGCTAAGCCCCCGAGCTCCCGCCCGCTGGGAGCATGCCCAGCCCTCGCGGATACCCAGCGCGTAGTGTTGGCTGCTGACCCTCGGGTCAGCGACGGGTTGTCCATCGGGGGCCGGTCAGGGACCACGCAGACTCCCACGCGGCCAGCCGCCGCCGGTCGAGCACGAGCCGGCACAGCGCATAGCAGATGAGCAGCACCGCCGCAGCACCCCCGGCCGCCGCGGCGGCCGGGCCCAGCGCGTTAACGATCATGGCGACCTGGCTGCCGGGAGGCGCGGCCGGCTGACCCGAGCGGTCCAGCCAGACCGGTATCCGGGCGCCCGCCGCCGCACCGATGATGCCGGGCGTGGTCACGGTGGTCAGCACGCCGGATTGCTCCCTTCCCCCCCGGTCGCGCCAGCGCGCCTCTGCCTGCCCGAGATAGGCCAGGCTGCCGTAAAACGGCCCGGCCTGAATCAGGACGGCCACAACCGGGCGCAGGCCGGCCGAAGCCGCGCGCTGCGACTGATACGTGTGCGTGCCAAGGATGGCCGCCACGGCCACGGCCACGAGGCAGGAGGCGGACAGCACCACCAGGACCGCGCCCTCGATCCTGTCAACGGGCCGCCTGAGGGCGTTCCGCCCGGCTAGCCATCGCACCGCCCGGGATGTCCGGCGAGTCGCCCTGCGGGCCTTGACGTTCATGATCATCGCCCCGCGGCTTCCCGATCTGACATCTCAGGCGCAGCAACAGGCTCGCCCGCCCTTACCTGCCGGGATAGCCGCGCGTGGTCGTTACGGGCGGGCGGGAGACGGCCGGGGCGCTGCCGGGCCGGGACCGGGCCTGATTCGGAGGATTGCACTGCGGGACTCCTGGAAGGCACATCGCGGCCGGGCTAGTCGATGTGCCGCCGGGGTCCCGGGCGGCGGATGGCGGGCAGGAGCCGCGTCGTGAATCGCGCCAGTAGCCCGGACGTTCATTACCAGGATGAGCCCTCAGCCGACTGATGCCGGGACAGGAGCCGCGGGAGCGGTCACCGGGATAGGCTCCCTGTCGTACCAGCCGTTCCGGCGAGTAAGGTCGCGGCTGGTCCGGCTATCCGCCGCTGGCAGCCAGGACAGTCAGCCGAGGGCAGTCTCCAGGCCGGCGGCCAGTAGACGAACTTGTCCGTGCGGCAGTAGATACACAGCACGGGCTGGATGGCATCGGATAGTTGCCCAGGCCGCGCCGCGTTCCCGTAGGGTCGCCTGGTCACAGGATCCGTCACGAGTCTCGCCGCCTTCAACGCGGAAACCGCTAGCGGCGAGGGAGCGCATGGTCCGGGCAGATCCAGGCACGCTAAGTGACCCAACTGTCGCATGAATCGACAGGAGAGGCAATCCGCCCAGGCGGAGAAGATGAAAATAAGCGCCCGTGATCTTTTGCCGGCGAGCAGCATATTGGCGAGCAATGCCGCAGCCATGCCGGGAGCGATCCATGCGATGGTGCCCATAACTGACTCCTTTGGTCACCGGCGAATGATGCGTGCGGCAGTCAGCCATGCTGGGTAGATCGCGGCGGGAGAATAATTCTCCTGCGGGTTAGCCGTCCTTCGGCCTGCCGCGTCCTGGCCGGCGCTGCTGCGCATAATAAAAATCCGGGGCCGGCCCGTACTCCGGGCCGGCCCCGCGCAAGAACATCAGGATCCCATCCTGTGTCCGTCGCTCGTACTCAGCACCCGCCGGTCGCCCCGCAGACCGGATCAGCCCGTTTACCGGTGCGCCCAGCCGGCCCGGCGCCGGGTATGCCCGGTGCTTCCCCGGCTGGTGACTAGGTGGTAGGCCAGCAGCAGGACCGCCGAGCCTGCGATGGCGGTCAGCCAGGTGGAGATGTTGAAGAACCCGTGCAGGGTGACGACGTGGAACAACTTGGTCGCCAGCCAGCCGCCTAGCAGTGCCCAGGCCACTCCGATCACGCAGGTGAGGATAAGGCCCTGTGATCTTCGGCCCGGGATCAGCATATTGGCGAGCAGACCTGCGCCGAGGCCGAGAACGATCCATGCGATGATGCCCATAACCGACTCCTCAGTCAGTGGCGAAATTGACATACGGGTAGCCGGTCCTGCGCGACAGGTCGCGGTGGGAGAAAGTAACTCCTGCGGGCTCTTGCCCTTTTCTGGGCCGTTGCGCCTTTACGGCGCCGACCCAAACAAAAAACTCCGGTTCCTGACTGCTTCCGCGATATTCACGGGACGCAGCTGCCGGGTCCGGAGCAATATCTTTATATTACCCCACGGCAGCGCTGGTGTCCACGCGCGGGATCGGTCAGCCGTCCTGGCTGCGGTGGGCCGGCTGAGCGGCCTGACGCAGCCCTGAGCAGGGGACCGCCGGGATGGGACGTGGGCGGATGTTTAAGGCGTAGAGTGCGTGGCGAGAGCTGGTGAACTTTGCCGCCGGGCCGGGACCCCGCCTTGCTGCTGAAGCAGGAAGGCGCCCAATGTTCAGCGTGGATCTGAGTACCCGCGAATGGGACGGTCATGTCGTCGTCGCGCTGGGCGGGGAGCTTGACCTGGCAGATGCCGCGGATGTCGCGGCTGAGCTCGCGACTGTCGCGGCTCGCGAGCCGGAGATCATCGTGGACCTGGCGGCCCTGGAGTTCATCGACTCGAGCGGCGTGGCAGCGCTGGCGCATGGGCGCACGCACGCCCGGCACGCCGGCGGTGACCTGCTGCTAGCCGCGCCGCGGCAGCCGGTGCTGCGGGTTCTTGCCGTTACCCGCCTGGTCGATGATTTCTCCGTGCATGCCAGCGTGGAAGAGGCAGCCGCTAGCGCCAGACGCTCCCGGCGGGTGGTCGTGCCACTGCGACGGCCCCGCAGGACGCGCTGGCCGCATACCATCGTGCCGTCAGGGACGCCATCCTCCGGAGCGGAGCACGGTAGCCCGCGGCAGCCGACCGGAGAGGCAGGAGCGTCACCACCACCCCCCCGCAGCCGCACCGCAGAGCCGATGACCGTCAAGGATGGCCCGGCTTTGGTGTCAGCTGCCCGCAACGCGGCGAGGCGCGATCCGGCCACGGTGGTCCCCTTCCCCGGCTGCGGGGATGACAGGTAGCCGGCCAGGCAGGGTCTGGGGGCTGGTCGCGGGGCAGGCGGCCCGCCGCGGCGGGCAGGTGTCAGCCGGGGATGCGTGCGCGGCGGCCGTCGACGCCGTTGAGGTCAGCGGGGCGTGGCTGATCGCCGCGCGCGGCACCGGGGCAGGTCACCTGATGCGGGCGACCGATGAGGTCAGCGAGCTCCTCGCCGAGCTTGAGCTGACGCTCGGGGAGGGCCCGGGCCGGGATGCGGCTGCGGCGGGCGGGCCGGTGCTGACCTCGGATCTGGGTGATGCGGGCGCCGTGCGCCGCTGGCCGGTGTTCGCCCCGGCGGCCTGTGCGGCCGGGGCGGCGGCGGTCTTCGCGTTCCCGCTGCAAGTGGGGGCGATCCGGGCCGGGGTGATGGGCCTGTACCGGGAGCGGCCCGGGCCGCTGAGCGCTTTCCAGCTCGGTGATGCGCTGGTCTTCGCTGATACCGCGACGCTGCTGCTGCTGGAGTCCGGGGGCCAGGCGGCCGGCGGGGCCGGGTCTGGCCTGGAGGGCCGGCCTCCGGACCTGGCCGCGCACCGGGCCGAGATCGACCAGGCCACCGGGATGCTGACCGAGCAGCTGGGCGTCGGCATCGCGGAGGCATTTATCCGGCTGCGTGCCTACGCTTACGTCAGTGATCTGCGGCTGACCGACGTTGCCCGTGACATCGTGGCCCGCCGCCTGCGGCTCCAGCCTGACCCCGACCCCGCTCAGGAGGGTGACGGGTGAAGCATCCCCCGCCCACCGCACCCCGCCAGCCAGGGAAAGCCGGGGCTAGTGTGGCCGCATGGCGACTGATCCCGCGCATCGCAGCGTCCGGCTCGAGCGCATCGAGAACAGCAAGTACGTGGTCACCAACGACCGCGGCGGCCAGATCAGGGTAGGCAAGGGGGAAGGCACCGACTTCACCCCGGTCGACCTGCTGCTGACCGCGATAGGCGGCTGCACGGCGGTCGACATCGACATCTTGACGTCCCGCCGGGCCGAACCGGAGATGTTCGAGATCCTCGTCGACGCGGACAAGGTCCGCGACGAGGCGGGCAACCGCCTCACCGACATCGTGGTGACCTTCCGGATCAGGTTCCCCGAAGGCGAGGACGGCGACAAGGCCAGGGCACTGCTGCCGGACGCGGTGCGGAAATCACATGACCGGCTGTGCACGGTGTCGCGGACCGTGGAGCTCGGCACGCCCATAACGGACCGGATCGAGTAAGCCGGCCGGCGCCTCAGCCGTGCCAGCGGAACCGCCAGGCGGCGAAGGCGGCGCCTGCGGCCATCCAGAGTCCCAGGTTCACCAGGTCCCACGCCGGGAAGGGCCGCACCGCGTACGCGTTCTGCAGCACCTCGGCGAGCGCCTTGACCGGGAACGCGTCTACCAGGCGCGACAGCCAGCCCGGCAGCCCGCTGAAGGTGGGATCGAACACGCCGGAGATGATCGCGATCGGCAGGAAGCTGGCGTACGCGACGGGACCGGCGGATTCTGCACTGGTAATGACCGAACTGATGGCCAGGCCGAGCGCCGCGAAGCACACGGTGCCCAGGACCAGGCCGGCCGCCAGCGCCAGCAGTTCGCCGGGCCGCGGCACGGCGCCGAACGCGAGCCCGCCGATCACCCCGGTCGCCGCGGTGATGAAGATCACGGTGGCGACCGTGCTCACCAGCAGGCCGCCGATGTAAGCCCCCGACGGCAGCGGCGTGGTCCTGATCCGCTTGAGCACGCCGTCGTGGCGCAGCACCGCGACCTTGGATCCGAGGTTCACGTAAGCGGCGACGATCACGCCGAAGGCCAGGATGCCCGGCACGAAGACGGTGGTCCTCTTGACGTCGGTGCCCGGCAGGTGAGAGCCGGCGTTGGCCGCCCCGATCAGCAGCAAGATCATCAGCGGGAAGGCGAAGGTGAACAGCGCGTACTCGGCGCTGCGCCAGAAACTGCGCTGCTCGAGCAGGGCCTGGCGGGCGGCGAGACGAACGGTTCTGGTCACGCGTGATCTCCGTTGGTGCTGGTGAGCTGCAGGTACGTGTCTTCGAGACGGGGAGCGGTCACGGCCAGGCCGCCCAGGTCGCCGAGGCTGTTCTGCCGCGCCCAGTCGAGCAGCGTCCGCAGGGTCACGGCCGCGTTGCCGGTATGGCAGACCGATTCCGGCCCGCGGACCGACAGGTCGATCCCGTCCGGCGGCGGGACATGCCCGCGGCGCAGCGCGGACGGCGTGGTGAAGGAGATGCGGGTGGCCAGGCCGGCCAGGGCCGCGACCTCGTGCGTGGTCCCGGCCAGCTCGATACGGCCCGCCCGCAGGATGGCGATCCGGTCGGCCAGTTGCTCCGCCTCATCCAGGTAGTGCGTGGTGAGCAGGATCGTCTTGCCCAGGCGGCGCAGGTTCTCGATGGCCGCCCAGCATCGCCTGCGAGCTTCCGGGTCGAAGCCGGTGGTCGGCTCGTCGAGGAAGACCAGATCAGGGTCGCCCGCCAGGGCGAGGGCGAAGTCCAGGCGGCGCCGCTGGCCTCCCGACAGCTTGCGGACCTGGGTGGTCCTGACCTCGGTGAGCTCCACGACCTCGAGCAGGTCGCCGAGCGGGCGCGGGTTCGGGTAGTAGCTCCGCCACAGGTCGATGAGCTCGGCGACCCGCGCCTGCCGCGGGAAGCCGCACTCCTGCAAGACCATCCCGGCCCGCTCGCGCAGCCTGGCCGGCTGTGCGGCCGGGTTAATGCCGAGGACGCGCACCTCGCCACCCGTCGGCGGCCTGAAGCCCTCGAGGATCTCCAGGGTGGTGGTCTTGCCCGCGCCGTTCGGGCCGAGCAGGCAGAACACCTCGCCGTAGCGGACATCGAAGTCGACGCCGTGCAGGACCTCGGTGGCGCCGAAGCTCATCCGCAGCCCGGCGACGTGGACGGCCGCGTCGCCCGTCACCGGGCCCCCGCCGGGCCAGCGCTGGCAGCGGCTGCGCGCGCCGGGATCAGGGCGTGCACCAGCGCATCCACCGCCGTGTCCGCGGCCAGGCCGGCCGGGATGGCAGCGCCGTCGGGGTCGGAGAACCGGTGCCGGGCGAACCAGGTCAGCGTCTCGAGCACCAGCCGGGCCGTCGCCGCGGTGTCCGGCGTGCGGCGCAGCGTGCCGGCCTCGGCCCGGCCGGCCAGGTACTCCGTCAGCGCCGCCAGGACCGGCGCGCGGATGCCCGCGTTCAGCAGGTCGGCCATCTCGGGCAGCTCGCGGGCCGAGCGTTCGAGCATGTCCGCGGCTTCCCTGGTCCGCGATTCGAGCTCGAACAGCTCGCGGAGGATCTTCTCGAGCTCGGCCGCGGTATCCCCGGCCCCCGGGCCGGACAGGGCCTCGGCGAGCGCGCCGAACGGGACCACCTCGGCGATGAAGTCGCGCGCCTCCGCCACGGTGGCGGCCAGCGGCGCGGGTGACAGCGGCAGGTCGCCCGCGGGCAGGTCCTCGAGCAGCAGGGCGTGGCGGATCGCGAGCACGAACAGGCCTTCCTTGCTGCCCACGTAGCGGTAGATGGCCGCTTCTGACAGGCCCATCTCGGCCGCGACGTCGCTCATCCGGGCCAGCCGGTATCCCTCGCGGGTGAAGACCCGCACGGCCGCGGCGATCAGCTCGGGAAGCCGCTCGTGCGCGTCACGTTTGCCTGTCATGCTCGGATTATATATGTAAGTGAGTCAATCACTCACATGACGGCGGCCAGACCGCGGGAAGTTCCCGTCATGGTGTCCGGCGGCGCAGGGTCAGCGCGCCGCCGATAAGCGCGCCACCGGTGAACCCCAGGATCACGCCGATATCCCTGGTCATCTGGCCGGACCAGGATGCGCCCACGGCGATCTGCTGCATGGCGTCCACGGCGTAGGACAGCGGCAGCACATCGGATAGCAAGCGCAGCACCTCGGTCATGTGGTCGCGGGCCACGACGACCCCGCACAGCAGCGTCTGCGGCAGCACGAACGCGGGCATGAACTGGACCGCCTGAAACTCCGTGCGTGCGAACGCGCTGGCGAACAACCCCAGGGACATGCCGAGCAGCGCGTCGAGCACGGCCACCACGACCAGCGGTGTGACGGGACCGGGCAGCTGTATGCCCAGCCAGGTCAGCGAGATGGCCAGCACGACGCCGACCTGGATGCACGCGATCACCCCGAACGCGATCGCGTAGCCGGCCAGCAGGTCGAGCTTGCCCAGCGGCATGGCCATCAGCCGTTCCAGCGTCCCCCGGGCGCGCTCCCGCTGGGTGGTGACGGCGGCGACGATGAACATGACCACGAAGGGGAAGACCCCGATGAGTTCCGGGGCGAACCGGTTGAGCGCCACCGGATTGTCCAGCACGTAGCGCAGCAGGATCATCAGCACGGCGGGCACGACGATCAGCATCGCGATGGTCCGCGGATCATGCCGGAGCTGGGCGAGGACCCGGCGTGCCGTCGCCCAGGTAAGCGTCCACCTGATCGGTGCGGCCTTCGCGGCGGTGGCGGCAGTCATCGCGGCACCGCCTGGCCGCGGGTGGCCAGATCGAGGAAGGCGCCCTCCAGATCGGCCGCGCCGGTCGCGGCGAGCAGGGCCTGCGGCGTGTCGGCGGCCAGGAACCGGCCCTCGCGCATGAACAGCAGGTAGTCGCATCGCGCTGCCTCGTCCATGACATGGCTCGAGACGAGCAGGGTAGTCCCGGCCGCGGCGAGGCGGTGGAACATCGCCCACAGATCCCGTCGCAGCACGGGGTCCAGGCCAACGGTCGGCTCATCGAGCACCAGCAGGTCCGGCTGCCCGAGCAGCGCGACAGCCAGGCCCGCCCGGGCCAGCTGGCCGCCGGAGAACGTGCCGATTAGCCGGCCTTCCAGGCCGCCCAGGCCGAGCTCGGCCACGATCCGTCCGATCGTCTCCGTCAGGAGGGGCCGCGGCAGGCCAAGCACGGTGCCGAAGTAGCGCAGATTCTCGGCCAGGGTGAGGTCCGTGTAGACCGCGAGGTCCTGGGAGGCGTACCCGACCCGGTGCCGCAGCCGCGGATCGCCGGCCGGGAGGCCGAGCAGCGTTACCCGTCCCGCCGTGATCACCTGAACGCCGACCAGGGTACGCATCAGGGTGGTCTTGCCGCAGCCGCTCGGCCCGAGCAGGCCCGTCACCTGACCGGGTGCGAGGGTGAAGCTCAGATCGTCCAGCACCACGCGCCCGCCCCGGCGTACCACCAGCCCGGCCGCTTCGGCTACCGGATCCGTCCGGCGCGCCGACCCGGGTTCTGCCACCGCCGGATCTGCCACTGCTCTCCTCCTCCTCCTCCGCCGAAGATCGCCCGGGGTGACCCCGCCGGGCTGCCCCTAGTAGGCCACCGCCGACAGCGGGAACAAAGAGGCGGAAGTCCCGGAAGCCGCGGCCGCCGGTAACCTTCAGCTGGTGCGGACTTATCCGGGTCAGCCCGGCCTGGAGCAGGGCGGCAGGGGCCGACGGTGAAGCGAGCCGACGTTGCCTCGCTGCGGATGCTGCGCCGGGCCAGGGACCGGATCGACCGCGACTACGCCAGCCAGATCGACATCCCGGCGCTGGCCGCCGGGGCCGGCTACTCGCGCGAGCACTTCATCCGCGCCTTCCGCGCGGCCTACGGCGAGACCCCGGGGCGCTACCGGACCAGGCGGCGGGTCGAGCGCGCCTGCGAACTGCTCCGCTCGGCCAACCTGACCGTGACCGAGATCTGCCATCCCGGCATGTCCCCCACCGGATACAGGCAACAGGCGGCCGAACGAGGCGGGCCCGCGCCCATCCCCGGCTGCTTCATGCTGATGTGGCGGACCGGCCTGCCGGCTCAGAACGCGTCACTTCCCGAGAAGCCCAGGCCCGCGGCCGGACCGTAGAGTCGCCGCATGACCATTAACCAGGCAGGTGAGGCCGCATGATCAAAGGCATCTCCATCGTGTCGGTCTGGGTGCTCGACCAGGATTCGGCCAAGGAGTTCTACGCCGAGAAGCTCGGCTTCACCGTCACCAACGATCTCAAGCTGGACAACGGCATGCGCTGGCTGACCGTCCGGCCGCCCGGCAGCGAGAACCAGGAACTGCTGCTGATGGACCCGCTGCACTCCATGCTCGACGAGGAGACGGGGCAGCAGGTGCGGGCCCTGGTCGCCAAGGGGGCGCTGTCGCCGGGCGTGATGGCCACCTCGGACTGCAAGGGCGATCACAGCACGCTGGCCGGGCGCGGCGTCGAGTTCACCCAGGAGCCGGCCGATCGGCCCTACGGCGTCGAGGCGATCATGCGCGACGACTCGGGCAACTGGTACAGCTTCACCCAGCACAAGTTCCTGGGGGACTAGGCCCGGGCCGGGCCGCCCACTCGGCACGCGGCGAGCGCAAGCGGGCCGCCAATTCAGCATTGCGGCGGGCGAAATCCGCCCAGCCGGGGGGCGTCTCGGCTAGGTGACGGCGGGCGGCGGCGGCCCCGCAGGGACGCTGCCGCCAGCCGGACATCCGGCCGCCGCGGATCTCGAAGCAGACGAGCACGCCGTCCGCCCAGCCGTACACGTCGGCGTCGGCCTGGTCCCCCTGGGCCATGGTGACCTTCTGCTCCCCGGTGATCCAGTCCAGGGCATCGAGTTCGGCCTGTAGTTTTCCGGCGAGCTCGAAGGCCAGCGCGGCCGCGGCCGCGTCGCGCCGCGCGGCCAGGTCCGCGCGCAGCGCGGACACCGCGGCGGGGTCCCGGCTCAGCACCGCGGCGATGGCCCGGGCCAGTCCGGCCCGGTCCCCGGGCGAGGCGCCGCGGACGCGGGCCAGGTCGCGTTCGGTCCCGGCCTGCCAGTCGGCGGCGTGCGCCAGCGGCAGCACCCGGCCCAACCCGGACACCGCGTCGCGCGCCTTCTGGCCGCCCAGGTAGGGACCGAAGTCGCCGGGCCCCGGCCGGTGCACCACGGTCAGGCCGGGCGTGCGCGGGGAGACGCTGAGCCTGATCCAGACCTCGGACTCCTGGCCGCCCAGGCTGCGGTTCCACGGCGGGCGATGCCGCTGCAGCAGGTTCCGCTCCAGCCACGCGGCCTCGTGCGCGGAGTCGCAGGCCACCGCCTCGACTGTGGCGATACGGGCCACCATCGGAGCCAGGTGGCCCCGGTCGCCGAGGTCGCCCCAGTAGGACGGCACCCGGCGGCGCAGGCTGACCGCCCGGCCGACGTACAGGACCCGTCCCGCCCGGTCACGGAAGCGGTACACGCCCGGGCCCGGCGGCAGGAGGGTCACGGATGCGGGGCCCACCTGACGAGCCCACCGCATCAGGGCGACCGCCGTCAAGGGCACGCGGCCGGCGGCCGGGCGGGTACCGGTCCGTTCGGTATCTAGATCGTGACCGTGACCGGATAGGCGGTCAGCGTCATGCGCTGCGCGCGGCACGGCCCTGCTTTACAGTTTGTTCATGGCGGAATCCGAGCCTGGCGGCGAGATTGCCCGGAGCGAGCTGCGCGCCTCGCACGAAGACAGGGACCGGGTGGTCGAACTGCTGCGCGTGTCGGCCGGGGACGGCCGGCTGAATGCGGAAGAACTCGACGAGCGGCTGGAAGTGGCCATGACGGCGCGGACCTACGGCGAGCTGGCCCGGCTGGTCGCCGACCTGCCCGCGGAGGGGGCCGCGGTGAGCCCGGCGATGGCGCCCCAGGCCAAGGAAGTGGCGCGCATCGACTGCCGCAGCGGGCACGTGCAGCGGGTCGACCGGTGGGTCGTCCCGCAGCGGATGGACGTGAAGGTTACCAGCGGCCACGTGAAGCTGGACTTCACCCAGGCGGTGATCACGCAGTCCTCGCTCAAGCTCGACATCGACGTGCGCAGCGGGCACGTCAGGCTGGTGACCAAGCCCGGGATCGTGGTGGACGCCGACGACGTGGCCATCCGCAGCGGCCACGTCAAGGTGAAGGCGCCGTGGGGTTCCGACGTTCCGGTCCAGCTGCGGATCGAGGTCACCGGCAAGGTGGGCAGCGGCCACTTCCTCGCCGGGCCGCGGTACCGGACGTTCTGGCAGTGGCTGACCAGGAAGCCCAGGCCGTACGCGATCGCCGCCCGCTGACCTTGACCCTGATCGTGGTGTCCGGCGCGCCAGGCACCGGCAAGTCGACGATCGCCGGCGCGCTCGGGGCCGCGCTGCGGTTCCCGGTGCTCACCCTCGACCCGGTCAAGGAGGCGCTGGCCGACGTGCTCGGGCTGGGCGATGAGGACTGGTCCAACCGGCTCGGCGACGCGGCGGCGGAAGTGGTGTTCCGGCTGGCTTCGGCGTTCCCGGACGCGGTCGCCGAAGGCTGGTGGCGAGGGGCGCGGCGGGACCGGGCGCGGGCCGAGTTCGCCGACGCGACCGAGGTGTTCTGCCACTGTGATCCCCCGCTGGCCGCGGACCGCGCCGCCGCCCGGATCGGCCACGGCCGGCATCCCATCCACCGCGACGTGATCAACCCCGCGATGGCGGACCTGGTCGGCCTGCTGGCGGCGTCGGTGACGCCGCTGCGGCTGGGCGCGGCCCTGGTCGAGGTGGACACGGGAACGCCGGGCGCGGGCGCGCGGGCGGTCGCCGCGATCCGGGCGGTGCTGGGTTGACGGTCGGGTACCTGTTCATGGGAGTGCGGCGATGATCGAGCTGCGGGAGTATTACTAAGTGATGCCTACTCGATTGGTGCACCTGGTTGTCGACGCGACCGAGCCGGCCCGGCTGGCCCGGTTCTGGGCCGAGGCGCTCCGCTGGGAAGTGGCCGCCGAGGAGTCCGACGAGGTAGACGTCTGGCCGCCCGGGTTCAGCTATCCGGATCCGGCCGCGCTGCCGCTGGTGTTCGTGCCGGTGCCCGAGCCGAAGACCGGGAAGAACCGGGTGCACCTGGACCTGGCCACCAAATCGGCCAGGCATCAGGCGGCTGAGGTAAAGCGGCTGCTCGCCCTGGGCGCGGTGCCCGCCGACATCGGCCAGGGCGACGTGCCGTGGACCGTGCTGGCCGACCCGGAGGGCAACGAGTTCTGCGTGCTGGATCCGCGGCCGGTCTACCGGGACACCGGGCCGGTCGCGGCCGTGGTCGCCGACTGCGCCGACCCGCCCGCGGTGGCCCCGTTCTGGACGCTGGCCACCGGCTGGGCGCGGGCCAGCTCGGCGGCCAGCGGGGTGTCGCTGCGGTCACCGGACGGGTTCGGGCCGTACCTGGAGCTGCTGCCGTCGGCGGTCCCGAAGACCGGCAAGAACCGGATTCACCTGGATGTCGCGCCGTACCAGGACGAGGATCACGCGGCCGCGGTCCGGTCACTGACAGAGGCGGGCGCGGTCCCGCTCGACATCGGCCAGGGCGGCGTGCCGTGGACCGTGCTGGCCGACCCGGAAGGCAGCGAGTTCTGCGTCCTGTCGCCCCGATGACGCCCGCGCAGGCGCGGACCGTGGCCCAGATCGAGGCCGAACTGGCCCGGCTCGCCCGCTACGACGACGAGTCCATCGTGCATCAGACCTGGATCAGGCAGCGGTATGACCTCGGGGCCGCGGCCAGCTACGCGCCTGCCCGGGCCGCCGCGGTGCGGACCGCCTGGCACGAGGCCGGCCACGCGGTCGCCGCGCTGGCCGTCGGGGCGCGGTTCAGCTCGGCCAGCATCCGGCACGGCTCGGACAGCCAGGGCCGGGTGCACGGGGTCGTGGGAGCCGGCGGCGACCAGGGGTTCGTCATCGACGCGGCCGGCCAGATCGCCGAGCGGCTGCGGGACTGGTCGATGCTGGCCGACGACGACGCGCTGCGCGCGTGGCTGCCGACCTGGCGGGCCGACGGCGGTGACGCGCGGCGGTTCCGGCGCGGGATCACCGCCCGGTTCGGCGGCGACGAGGTGGCCGCCTGGCGGCACTGCGAGCAGGCGCTGACCCCGCTGCGGCTGCGGATCCGCCAGGTGGCCAGGGCTCTGCTCGTGCACCCGCGGCACCTGCCGTACCCGGTGGTGGCGGCCGTCGCGGCCAGCGCCTAAGCCGACGGCGGGTATGCGGACCGGTACCAGGCCGGGAAGGCGTCCAGCGAGTCGAGCACCACCTCGGCGCCCGCCCCGGCCAGGTCCGCGCCGGTGAACGAGCCGGTCGTCACGCCCACCGCCCGCACGCCGGCCTGCACCGCGGCGGCCATGTCCGGCGGGGTGTCGCCGACGTAGGCGGCGGCCTTCAGCCGGCGCAGCACCGCCGCCTTCTCCGGACCGTGCACCAGCGTGAACAGCTCGTCGGCCGACAGCCCGACCGCCTGCAGGCTCGGCCCGACCGACACCGGGTGCTTGGCGGTGATGATGACGACGCGCTGCCCCGCCGCGCGGACCGCGGCCAGCGCCTGGTGCGCGCCGGGCAGCGCGGTGGTCATCCGCCCGGCCAGCCGCAGGTAGTGCTGCCGGTAGATCCCGGCCGCCGCGGCGACCTGGTCCGGCGGGAACCAGAACGCCAGCTCGTCGTCCAGCTTTATGCCGAGCCGCCGGTCCACCGCGTCCAGGTCGATGGCGGTGCCGGTCGCCCGGGCGACCTCGCCGAACGAGGCCAGGATGGCCGGGCGCGAGTCGATCAGCGTCATGTCGAGGTCAAACCCGACCGGCCCCAGCCCGCCCACGGCGCCCCCGCCCTCTCGGTCTCGTTCCCGACAATCTTAGGTACCGAACGGACCGGGGGCAGGCTTCGCCGGGCGCCGGCGGCTCGCGTCCAGCGCGCGAAGTGCGGGTGTCAGCAGCGGCAGCAAGCCGAGCACCAGGTACGAGCAGGCGCCCGGCCACCGGCCCGTTCACGATCCGCGGCAGCCCGAAGCACATCAGGACCAGCCCCAGCTGAGCCGGGCCGGCGATGCCCAGCACGACCCAGGACAGCGCGACGATGGTGAAGGCGTCGCCGGCCCGCGAGATCATCATCCCGAGCCAGAACCGGCGGAACGCCCGGCGGCGGAACGCTCGCCGGTAACCCTGGAGTGTCTTCCGCACCTGGCCGCACCTCCGCGTTACTGTGCCGTCATGACGTGGGACAGCCTGCTCGCCTACTGCCTGGCCAAGCCCGGCGCGTGGCAGGACGAGCCCTGGGAGGGTGACGTGGTGGCCAAGGTCGGCGCCAAGATCTTCGCGTTCTTCGGGTCAGGCGCCGCCCCTTCCGTGGGCCTGAAGTGCGGGGCCAGCCGGGAGGCGGCCGACGAATGGCTGCTGCGTTATCCGGACGACGCATCCGTGATGGCCTACATCGGCCGCTCCGGGTGGAACACGCTGCGGATCGGCGGCGCGATTCCCGACGACGAGCTGCTCGAGGCCATCGACGCCTCCTACTCGGCCATTGTCAGCAAGCTGCCCAAGAAGGACCGCCCTTAACAGCGCCGGATGCGCGGGTGCCGTTGGCCGGGGCACCTGCCTCGGCCGTTCGGGATACTGGTTTTGTGTTTTGCGGCCGGATCCGGCGGAAGGTTGATGAGGTGGCCATCGTGACCGGTAACGGCGAAGCGCCGGAATTCGCCGTCCAGGAAACTATACCCCTCCCCGGTATTCCGGTGTCGGCGGGGGCGCTCATCTTCGACCGGGCGGGCCGGCTGCTGATCCTCAAGCCGACCTACAAGAGCGGCTGGACGATCCCCGGCGGCGTCATGGAGGCCGACGGGGAGTCGCCATGGGAGGCATGCCGGCGTGAGGTGCGCGAGGAGACCGGCCTCGACGTGAGCCGGGGGCGGCTGGCCGCGATGGACTTCCGCCGCCCGCGGCCAGGGCGGCCGGGGGGCATCCGGTTCCTGTTCGACTGCGGGCAGGTGAGCGCCAAGGCGCTGGCCGGCCTGACGCTGCAGCCGGAGGAGGTCTCCGAGTCCCGGCTGGCCCCGCTGCCCGACGCGCTGGTCTTGCTGAGGGGCCCGATCAGCCGGCGGGTGCGGGCGGCCACCCGCAGCCGGCGAATGGTCTACCTCGAGGACGGCCGCCCGGTCTGACCCTGCGCTCCGGGGGCAGATGCGCGACGATCAGCCGACGCTTTCCTGGCGGCCAGGGCGGACAGGATCTCGTAGCCGACGTGGGCGGCGGCGATGCCGGTGATCTGGGCGTGGTCGTAGGCGGGCGCGACCTCGACGATGTCGGCGCCGACCAGGTTGAGCGTGGCGAACGAGCGCAGCGTGGCCAGCAGCTCCCGGCTGGTCAGGCCGCCGGCCTCGGGAGTGCCTGTGCCGGGGGCGTGCGCCGGGTCGAGCACGTCGATGTCGACCGAGACGTACACCGGCCGGTCGCCGGCCCGGGCGGCGATCCGCTCCACCAGGCCGGTCACGCCGAGGTGCTCGACCTCGGGCGCGGACACCGCCTGGAAGCCGAGTTCGGAATCCTCGGTCAGGTCGGCGTCGGTGTACAGCGGGCCGCGGATCCCGGCGTGCAGGCAGCCGGTCCGGTCCAGCAGGCCCTCCTCGGACGCCCGGCGGAACGGGGTGCCGTGCGTGTAGGCGGCGCCGAAGTAGGTGTCCCAGGTGTCCAGGTGCGCGTCGAAGTGGACCACGGCCACCGGGCCGTGCACCGCGGACACCGCGCGGAGCATGGGCAGCGCCACGGTGTGGTCGCCGCCGAGCGTCAGCAGGAACGGGGCGCGTTCCAGCAGGGCCCGCGCGCCCCGCTCGACGGTGGCGATCGCCTCGTCGATGCTGAACGGGTTGACCGCCAGGTCCCCCGCGTCGGCCACCTGCTGGCCGGCGAACACCGGGACCTGCAGGGCCGGGTTGTACGGCCGGAGCAGGCGGGAGGACTCCCTGATGTGGGACGGGCCGAAGCGGGCGCCGGGGCGGTAGCTGACCCCGCTGTCGAACGGCACTCCGATGATGGCCACATCGGCCTGCGCCACGTCCTGCAGCCGTGGCAGGCGGGCGAAGGTGGCCTCCCCGCCGTAGCGGGGAACCACGGTGGCGTCCACCGGCCCGACGGTGTCACCAGTGATAATCCGCCGAACGGGCTCAGTCATGTCACTCCCCGTCGATGGTCTGCAACTCCCGCTCGGACGCGCTGATGGCCGTCTGCTCGGACGCCAGGTCCAGGGAGCGGGACAGACTCAGGTATACCAGGCCGGAGACGAGCAGGCCGACCACCCAGGAGTAGTCCACGCCGTTGGTCACGTGGGACGGGAAGTACCCGGAATAGGACAGGCCGGCGATCGGCGGCAGCACCATGAACGGGATCTCGGCCGCGAACCCGGCGAAGTACGCGGTCAGGCCGCGCCAGCCCCAGGCGCCGTAGACCCCGTCCGGCCGGAAGATGTCGGTGATCGCGTAGTGCCCGCGGCGGACGAAGAAGAAGTCCACCAGGTTCAGCGCGGTCCACGGCACCAGCAGGAAATGCTCTGGCCGATGGCGTACCAGATGGCGGCGAGCGCGATGACGGTGACGGCGCGCCAAACCCGGCTCGTTCGGATCGTCTTGAACGAGTCGATACCGGTGAGGACGGTCAGCATTCCCCCGTAGGCGTTCATCCCCATGGTCGCCAGCAGGGCGGTCGCGGACAGGAACGCGGTGACCGAGCCGAGCGGGGCGGCCACGTTGTCGCCGGACTTCTGCAGGCCGACCAGCCCGTCGCTGATGTTCAGCCGGGTGGCCAGCCAGGCGCCCAGCGCGATCAGCCAGATGGCCGAGCCGGAGGCGCCGAAGAACACCGCGGCGATGATGCCGCGGGGGCGGGTGCCGCGCGGCATGTAGCGGGAGTAGTCCGAGACGTACGGAGCGTAGGTGATGTTGTAGGCGGCGGCCACCGAGAACTGGGACATGAACGCGGCGAAGACGAATCCGCCAGGGCGCGCGGGGGCGGTGCCCCCTGCGTGGCCGACGAGGATGGCGACCGAGATGATCGCGTAGCACGGGAATGAGATGACCAGCAGGAACCGGAACACCCGGTGCACCCAGTCGTACCCGAAGATGGCCAGGGCCGCGGCCAGGATCGCGGTGACGACGGCGACTAGGGTGGCGTTCCAGCCGAACGCGCCGTTCAGCCCGCTGGCCAGCAGCACCTGGTCGGCCACGTTGAAAGCCTATAGGTGAACAGCACGGCGAACAGCGCGACCACGACGCCGCGGTAGCCGAGCTGGGCCCGGGTCTGGATCATCTGGGGCAGGCCGAACACCGGGCCCTGGGTGGCGTGGAATGCCATGAACAGCGTGCCGAACCAGATGCCGAGCACGCCGGCCAGGATCGACCAGCCCAGGGACAAGCCGAGGGCGGGGCCGACGAAGCCGATCGGGATGGTGAAGTACTGGAAGTTGCCCAGGAACCAGAGCATGGTCTGCTGCCAGGTCTTGCCGTGCCGCTCGGTGTCGGGGATCCAGTCGATCGAGTGCACCTCGATCTGGCCGAGCAGGCCGCGCTCGAGTTCGGCCTCGGCCGTGGGCTCGCGGGACTGTGTGGCCATCGCCGCCTCCGAATTCCGTGACCCGCCTTGCGAGCTATGATCGAGAAGGGTTTCCTGACTGTCAACCCTTGTTTCATAAATTTATTCTCGGGTTTCATGAAGGAGAGCTGATGTCCAGCCCTGACGCGGTCCCGGACGGCACGCAGATCGGGGCGCGGCTCCGGGCGGCCCGGCTGGCGGCCCGGATGAGCATGGCCGAGGTCGCCGAGCAGGCCGGGCTGACCAAGGGCTTCGTGTCCAAGCTGGAGCGGGACCTGGCCAACGTCTCGGTGGCCTCGCTGATCCGGCTCTGCGACGCGCTGG
>WNGG01000236.1_pt1 | contig 60779 bp, 61 predicted proteins | sample 5400661 | NCBI WGS metagenome assembly WNGG01 (sample SAMN13153372, study PRJNA577476) | soil metagenome | isolation source: 100 cm soil or saprolite under Garry oak tree replicate 1 | place: USA:California | collected 2016-06-15
CCACCGTCGAGGATTCCGGGTGGTGCGCCTACCTCAGCGAGCGCGCCGCCGCGGCCGACGCCCGCCGCGAGCAACTCGCCCACCAGGTCGCCGACGACCAACCGCAATGGGCCGTCGAGGCGCTCGGGCATCTCCCGGACGACCCGCGCGAGCGCGAGCACTGGTTGCAGCGGGCCGGCGCCGTAGCCGCACACCGCGAACTGACCGACCACGACGACCCCGCCGCCGGCATCGCCGGACCGCCGAAGGCCGGCCAAGCGGAGGCCTACGCCTCCTGGCGCGCCGCGTGGCACGCCCTGGGCCGGCCCGAAGCCGACCGCGACGAAGCCGAGATGAGCGACGGACAACTGCTCATGCGGGTGCGCGCCTACCAGCGCGAACAGAACTGGGCACCCCCGTACGTGGCCAACGAACTCGCCGGCACCCGCCAGGCCGCCGACCGGCACCGCGCCACCGCCACCGTGCGCCGCCACGCCGCCGAAACCACCACCGACGCCGAGCACCGGGCCCGCCTCGAGCGAGAAGCCACCGAGGCCGAGGCACTGACCAAACTGCTCGACCGCCAGGCGGCCCAGCTCGCCGAGGCCGACGACGCCCGCGCCCACTGGTACGCCCACACTGCCGCCACCCGCGCCGCCGCCGACCGCGCCCAAGCCGAACTCGCCCAACGCCGCGCCGCCCGCGGCGAGGACCAGACACCGGCCCGCATCACCGCCGAGGAACACCTCGCCACCCGCGACCAGCCCGATGACCACCTGACGATCACCGACGAAACCGACCTGGCCGACGTCGCCGCCCAGCGCGAAGCCGACCGCCGCGCCATCGACCGCGAACCCCACCGCGACGCCGCCGAAACCGGATTGACCGACATCCGCGACACCGACCACGACCCGCGACGCCGCGTCGAGGACCAAGTCCGCGTCCCGACCGCCGACGAGACCACCGACGCACTACGCCGCGCACACCGCGCACTCGCCGAGATCCGCGCCCGCAACGCCGACGACGCCCGCCGCGCCGCCGACGAAGCGCGCACCGAACAACTCGCCCGCTGGCACCAGCACGACCGCGCCGCCAAACAAGCAGCCGCAGACGAGCACGGATGGGACCGCAGCGCATGAGCGTCACCGCGCCTCCGACGCGGACCGGCTCAGTGCCTGGGCACAGCCTGGATCGTGTACCCCTCGGCGAGCATCTCGGCGAATACAACCCGCGCCGAACCCGTTTGCGCCCGCCACGTGGTCAACAGGGTGGCGATCACCGGCGGCAGCGTCGCCCGCTCGATCGTGACCGGCACACCCCACCGCGGGACGATCGCCGGCAGGCCGTGCTCATCGCTGCCAACGTCCAGCACGACGGGGTGCCAGCGCAGCGTGTGCCCATCGGAAAGTGACGCGACCACGACCGCCATCCCGTTCGGGTAGTCCCGGCCGCCGTGCACTGAGGTGTGCAGGTCGGCGTGCTCCCACGCGACCACCACCCGCGTCGCCCGCGCCGCCGCAGCCGCGTCCCCGAGTCGGATGATCGCTCTGACGGCGTCGACACCGTCCCGGTACGGGCGGGTGAACAGGTAGCCCAGGTAGGGCTGCTCCCACGCGTCGAGCAACATGTGCAGCTGCGGCTCCGGCACGAACCCGCCCGCCCGCATCGCTTTGTCTGCTGCCACGAGACATGCCCGCTTGACAGCGTCGATCAGATCGACCGAGGTCTCGGTCATGCGTCGAGGCTGACATCCGGCACCGACATTGAGAATGGTCTGGCCCCGGTTGTCGTGCCTCTCGCTACCGACTGTCGCTCTGCTGGGTTGACTATCCGTTGGTCTGGCCGGCGACCGGGCACCGTTCGCCGGCCGGGCGGACATGACCTGATAGGGGCCTGGCGAGTACCTCCTCAATGTCCTGTCTGCCGCTCGACCGGCGTCGACCCATCGGATTCGATATGGAGGGCAGTCCCATCGCGACAGTGACCAGATCAGGGCCCAGCGCTTCGGATGACCGGCGTGTGGTGGCGGGTGCCGACACCCACGCGGACACCGTCCACGTCGCAGCCGTCGATCTCCTTGGCCGGGAACTGGGTGATCGTGAGTTCGCGACCACGCCGGCTGGCTACGCCGCGGCGCTGGCGTTTGTGGGGTCATTCGGTGCGGTGCAGGTGATCGGGATCGAGGGCACCAGCTCCTATGGCGCGGGCTTGGCCCGGGCCGCCCGGGCGGCTGGTCTGGAGGTGCGGGAGGTGATCCGGCCTGGGCGCAGTGTGCGCCGCCGGCGCGGCAAGTCCGACCCGATCGACGCCTATGAGGCCGCGCGGGCCGTGCTGTCCGAGCGAGCAGCAGCTGCAGCGAAGGACGAGTCGGTCGAGGCGTTGCGAGCGCTGAACAACGCCCGACGCTCCGCGGTCAAGGCCCGCACGGTGGCGATGAACCAGATCCAGCACATGCTCATCACCGCACCCACCCTGGTGCGAGAGAAGTATCGGCCGCTGACCGAAGCACGGTTGGTCGCTGCGCTCGCCTCGTGCCGCCCCGGAACACAGGAGCCGCCTGCCCGCATGGTGTTGACCGCGTTGAAGGCTCTGGCCCAGCGGCACCAGTACCTGACCACCCAAGTGGATGCGCTGCAGGAGCAGATCCGGGACCTGGCTCGGGCCGCCAACCCGCACCTGATGTCGCTGCGTGGGGTCGGCCCGAACACCGCGGCCCAGCTGCTCATCACCGCCGGTGGCAACCCTGACCGGCTGCGCAGCGAGGCGTCTTTCGCCGCGTTGTGCGGCACCGCCCCGGTCCCAGCCTCGTCAGGGAAGACGCGCCGGTACCGGCTCTCCCGCGGTGGTGACCGGGCCGCGAACCGGGCGCTGCACACCATTGCCCTGGTCCGGATGTCCTGTGATGCCCGCACCCGTGAATACGTGCGCACCCAACGCGCCAAGGGCCGCGCCCACCCCGAGATCGTGCGACTGCTCAAACGCGCCATCGCCCGCGAGGTGTTCAAATCACTCGCCCGCGGCCTGGTCGCCCCCGACCTGGCCGACCTGCGCCCGGCCCGTCAAGCCAAGAACATCACGCTGCGCGGCGCCGCGCGAGCAATGAACACCTATCCCAACAAGATCCTCCGCACCGAACGCGGCACCTTGCCCGATTACGACCTCGCCGAGGGCTACCGCGCCTGGCTCAACGCCGCGTGACGTGCAGCTTCCATGCTGAGCCTTTGAGGGGTGATCGTTTCTCAGGTTTCGCCATGATGCGGGCCGGGCGGCGGGGTGGGCGCGGTCAGTCCTGCGTGGTCGAGCAGGGCTGTGGCGGTGGCGACGGCGATGCCGTGAAGGGCATCGGCCTGGAGGACGGCTCGCACGCTCGCGCCGTCGAACACGATGGTCAACTGCTGGGCCAGCACGGCGGGCTGCGCCGCTCCGCCGCGTTCGGCCTCGGTCTGGAAGAAGGCGGTCAGGGCGTTCTTGTGCGTGCGGGCGACGAGGCTGGCCGGGTGCTCGGGGGTCTTGACCTCCACCGCCGCCGCGACGAATGGGCAACCCCGGTAGCCCGATGATGCGGCCTGGTCTTCCAGCCGTTCGAACACGTGCAGAATCCGCGCCCGCGGCGGCCGGTGATCCTGATCGGAGGGGATCAAGGTGGCCGCGTAGCTGGGGGCGATGCGGTCCAGGCTGGCCGCCATCACCTCGTCCTTGCTGGCGAACAGCTGATACATCGACCGTTTGGACACGCCAGCCGCGCGGCACAGCGTCTGCACACCGACACCCACGCCCTCCCGATAGAACAACGCCGCCGCAGCGTCGAGCAAGCGATCACGCGTTGCCGCGGATGCGGCAGGGGCGGGACTGGTCACGTGTGGCACGGTACCCGGCCGCTTGCCATTTGGAAACCGATCGGTTTACGCTATTGAAACCGATCGGTTTCCAGGGAGTGCCCGTGACCAGCATCAACGACAGCCAATCCGCAATCACCATCCCCGGAACCCGTAGCCACGTCCTCGAACCGGTTGGGGCGGGCCAGCGCGGGCAGGGCCGGCTGCGGTACCTGACCGGTGGACGTGGCGCGCCACTGGTCCTGCTGCACACCGTGCGCACCCAGGCCGAGCACTTCCGCCACTTCATCCCGACGCGCTGGACCTGCCCGGAATGGGCTACTCGCAGATCGTGCCCGGCGCCTCCTACGACGAGCCGGCCCTGCGCGCCGCCGTCAAACGACTCCTCACCCAACTCGACCTGCACGACGTGACCCTGCTCGGAGAATCGATGGGGGCGGTGCTCGCCGTCACCACAGCGGCCGACCTCGGTGACCGGGTCCGACGCGTGGTGGCGGTCAACGCCTATGACTACGCCGGCGGGATCGCGAGGTCCAGCCTGCTGGCGCGACTGATCGTGACCGGCGTCATCGCCCCCGGGGTGGGTCCACTGCTCGCCGGGCTGGAACCCAAACCCGTCATGCGCGCCATCCTCCGAGGCGGCCTCGGCGACCGGAGCGCACTGCGCGAGGACTACCTCGACGAACTCCTCGCCGTCGGCCACCACCGCGGCTACCCAACCGTCGCCCGCGCCGTGTACCGCAACCTCCCCAGTCTCGTCGCGGCCCGCGCCCGCTACCCCGAGGTCAGCGCACCGGTCCACCTCATCTACGGAGACAAGGACTGGTCCCGACCCTCAGACCGACAAGCCAACAGGCGACAGCTCCCCAACGCCGAGTTCACCCACGTGCCGGAAGCCGGCCACTTCATCGCCCTCGAACGACCCGACGTGCCAGCCAGCCTGCTGAACTCGGTCGCCTGACGCTAGGAGATGACGATGACGACAATGCCGGTGGCGCTGGTAACCGGTGCAACCTCGGGAATCGGGCAGGCAGCTGCCCTCGCGCTCGCCGAGGCGGGTTTCGAGGTGATCGGCACCGGCCGCAACACCGCGCGAATCGCTGCCCGTGACGCAGTCACCTACGTCGACCTGGACGTATCCAGCGACGAGTCCGTGGCGGGCACCATCCAGAAGGTGATCGAGCGGTTCGGCCGCGTCGATGTCCTGATCAACAACGCCGGCATCGGCTCGGCCGGCGCCGCCGAGGAGAGCTCGATCGCACAGGCCCGACACATCTTCGACGTCAACGTCTTCGGCGTGATGCGCATGACCAAGGCCGTGCTGCCGCACATGCGCGCCCAAGGCGGCGGACGCGTCATCAACCTCTCCTCTGTACTCGGCTTCCTGCCGGCGCCGTATGCGGCCGTGTACGCGGCGAGCAAGCACGCCATCGAGGGGTACTCCGAGTCGATGGACCATGAGGTCCGCGAGCACGGTGTGCGGGTGCTGCTGATCGAACCGGCCTACACCAAGACCGGCTTCGACGCGAACCTGGTGCAGCCAGACGCACCCTTGCCGCTCTACGACGAGCAACGACGCATCGTGGGCGAGGTCAACACGACGGCGATCGAGTCCGGTGACGACCCGGCCACCGTCGCCAAGGTGATCGTCGCGGCGGCCATCGACGCCAAGCCGAAGCTGCGCTACACCGCCGGCCCGCTCGCCCGCCGCGTCAAGACGCTACGCCGCATCGTTCCGGCTCGCGCCTTCGATCGGCAGATCCGCAAGATGAACCGCCTGCCCGGCTGACTTCTGACTGGTCTGGGTGACGTCGTGGCGATCATCGTTGCCCGCACGGACCGGGCCGGCGTCGGCGCGTTCGATCCGGCGGCGCCTAGTCTCGGCAGTCCCGGCGCCCACCATCGGCGCCGTCGCGATCACGGGGAAAGCCGCCGACAGCGCGGCTACCACCACGGGCACCTGCGCGAGGCGCTCGTCAACGCCGGAGTCGAACTGGCTCGCGCCGGCGGGCCCAACGCGGTCCAGCTACGCGCAGTCACCCGCGAGGCCGGCGTCTCGCCTAGCGCTGCGTACCGGCACTTCGCCAACCAGCAGGACCTGCTCGCCGCCGTCGCCGATCGGTGCATGACCCAGCTCGGGCTGCTGATGATCCAACGCTCGAATCAGGTCACGGCCCGCGGCCCCGTCCGCCGGGCCCGCGCGCGCCTCGAGGCGATCGGACGTGCCTACATCGACTTCGCCCGCACCGAACCGGGCTGGTTCCGCACCGCGTTCAGCTCAGCCCGGCCCCATCCCGCCGACCGGCCCGGGCGCCAACCATCCCGCGCAGACCGTAGCGACGCCGAGCAGGCCACCAGCCCGTACCTGATACTCGGCGCACGACTCGACGAACTCGTCGATGCGGGCGCCCTGACACCGCAACGCCGCCAGGGGGCCGAATTCGCAGCCTGGTCCGCCGTCCACGGCCTGTCCAGCCTGCTGCTCGACGGGCCGCTACGCGACCTTCCCGAACCCCAAGTCGATTACGCGATCAGCACCGTCCTCGCCGCGATCGGCAGCGGACATCAATGACCTCAAGCGGATCTTTCGCCGCTTCCACAGGCGATCCGTAGACCGAGATCAACCCCGGGCGGGGGATCAACCCCGGACACTTTGCACTTCAGGACAGCTTCGGGGAGTCCGACGCCGAAGCGGGCCGCAGACTGCTGGCCGAGTGTGTTGATCGTCATGCGATTCGCGGCGACCTTGATCGTGAGGTCAGCTCGTGGTCGTGCTGGGAGTCGCGGTGCAGGCGGGTAGTAGGCGGCGTGCGAACGGGCCACCGCAACACACGGCGTTGCCATCGCCTCATACCGAGTAGAAGAGCCCCGAGACCGCGCGTGCCAACGAGGGCAACCCCAGCCAGGGGCGATCAGCGGGTATTCAGCCGGGCCCACGGTCAAGATCACTCCCGACCTTGACACCTATAGGAGCATCAACTCATGGCACGATGGCGTGGTCATCTCATCGCCAGCTGATTCGCGACGATCACTGGAATCCGCCTCTCGTCCAGCGGGCGGGCGGCCCAGTCGTTCATCTCCTCGACCACCTTGTCGGTGATCCTCGAGATCGTCTCCTTGCTGACCGAGGCGCCGTAGATCTCGGCGAAGTGCGCGCTGATCTCCCCGGTGGTCAGCCCCTTCGCGTAGAGGGACAGCACAATCTCGTCAACCTCGTTGAGTCGCCGCTGCCGCTTCCTGACGATCTGCGGGCTGAACGTGCTCGCCCGATCCCGAGGCACCTCGATCTCGACCGGGCCGCTGTGCTCGGTAAGCACCGTCTTGGCCCGCGTCCCGTTACGGATGTTCCCGGTGCCGGCACCGGCCGGGTCGTGCTTCTCATAGCCGAGATGCTCGGTCATCTCCTCATTCAGCGCGTCTCGAGCACCGTCTTGGTCAACTGCTTGAGCAGCCCGTCCGGTCCGGTCAACGACAGCCCCTGCTCCCGGGCCTGCCGCACCAGTTCGGCTGCTGCCTGCTGCTCGGCCGACTACTCCTGCTTCTTCTTCGCTGCCACGTCCGGCAGTGTCGCGGTCATCGCCGCACCTTCCCCGCCAACCACACCGGTCGGCGTGTCAGGCCGGAAACACCGTTAGATCAACAGTCCCGCCGGAGCTTGTACACGGGGTCTGCATTCGCGGCCGTCCGTAGACCTACGAGCTCATACGTATCCTGAAGTGCCCGCAAGCTGATCCGCTTGTGCGACAGGCAAGATCATCGGCTGGCGGTCAACTCTTGGCCTCGCAGCTCGTCCGTAGACGGTTGCCCACCCTGGCAGACACCGTGGTCGCACAGCCGACAGATCACGCGCGCCTGTTCGCGGCTCGAGGTCAGCGCGGCCAGCAGCCTCTCCGACACATGCGTCAGGCGCGCCTGCTCGCCAGCAGTCAGCGCGGCGAGCGCACTGGTCAGCGCAGCCTCGCGGTCCTGCCGCAGCCGCCCCGCTACCTCACTACCGCGTCTCGTCAGGCGCACTGCGTCGAATGCGTTGACAGCGATCCGACTAGGCATGCGCGCCAGCATCCCCTGGTCGACCCGCGAGCCAGTCGAGCGCCCCGGCGCAGAGCTGGTCGCTGAGTGCGCCGTCGAGGTGGGACAGCCCGTCGTAGAGCTTCACGTCTATACGGTCCGCGGCCCGGGGATCGCGCTCGATCAGGGCGGCGCGGAACCGCAGCGCCCCGTCGGGGGGCACATGCTGGTCCTCACCGGCGCAAAGGAACCTGACGGCCACGTCGCGCTGGTAGGCCTCGAGGTGGGTCATGGGATTGAGGGCCTCGAAGAACCACCAGGCGTAACTGTCGGCCTGGCCCTGGTCGATCACGTTGGGGTGCTCGCCGAGCGTGCGCATCCCGGGCCGGGTCCAGTCCGGGGTGGCGACGAGGGCGCCAACGCGGCTGATCCGGCGGTCGATGCCGGCTAGGGCTACAGCGGCGTCGCCGCCCATCGAGACGCCGCCCGCTACCAGCGGGCCCGGGACGCCGAACCGGTGACCGGCCCAGTCCAGCACCCGCAGGCACTCGAGCACGGTCTGCCCGAGCAGCGGCCACATCCGCTGGCGGAAGGAGGCGAGGACCTCGCCGGCAAGCCGCTCTGGCGACGACCCGTCGCCGCGGCGCCCGTGCCCGGGAGGATCAAAGCTGACCGCTAGCAGCCCCCGCTGCGCCAGCCGGGTGAGCACGGGCGCGGCCTGCTCTGCGGACCCGCCCAGGTGTGTCAGCCACAGTGCCGTGCCTGTAGCGCCGGTACTGGGGGCCGCCCAGCTCACGGGGATGCCCTCAACGGTGTCGCTGCCAGAAGTGATGTTCTCGTCCATGAGTTCCTCGCAATCTGCTCTGCTTTCACGCCAGGACTAGCGGCGGGGCGCCGCAACGGCGAGCACGGCGGAGGTCCGCCAGTGGCGCACCTTGCCGGGGACCACGATTGCCCCGCGGCTGACGCCGATCCTGGTGTTGCGGAGGGTCATGTGCCTCCGGTCTTCGCTGGGTCGTTAGTGGTTGAACGAGCGGCCGGGCTGACGATTCACTGATGAATCTGGGGCGCCGCTGGGCTCCGTCCGGGTCACCCTGGTGCATGAGTTCCCCGGCGCGCCGGCCGCGGGCTGGGTCAGCCGGGCGCATAGGTGAGGATCATCGACCCGTTGTCCAGCCTTCTCGCGTCGGTGAGCTTGAGGCGCAGCCCGGAGGTGTCCACGTCTTCGAACAGCCGTTGTCCTGCGCCGGCGACGACGGGCCTGATCCGGAAGCGGAACTCGTCGATCAGGTGGTCGCGCACGAGGGTGTCGTCGAGGTGGGTGGTGCCGTATTTGATGAGGTCCTTGCCGGCTGGTCCTTCAGCCGGGCGATCGCGCTGGATGGGTCGGGCCTGAGCAGGGTGGCGTTCCATGCCGTTTCGGTCAGTGTTCGAGATGCGACGTACTTGGGCATGGCGTTGATGAGGTCGATGTAGGGGTCGCCGGCGGTGTGGCCCCAGTTGGCGTAGAAGTTCTCGTAGGTCGCCCGGCCCATCACGAACGCGTCGTAGTTGCCCAGCTCAGTGAAGGCCAAATCCGTGTCCTCGTCGTCGAAGTTGGCCCATCGTTCGGGCGCGCCGGTGACACCGTCGAGCGAGACAAGGGTCGATTCGATCAGTTTGCGCATTGTCGTTCCCTTCCTCGAGTGGTTGATCTTGTGATGGGACGCGGTCCTCGGGCGGCTTCCTCAGCGAGATCGAACGTTGCCGAGGAAGCCGACCAGCGAGGCAAGCACGCGCCGTCCCACACTGGTCGGGGAAGACCTCTTTCGGCAGCGCTAGCGCTCCACCAACGGCCGGACCTCGATCGCGCCGCCGAGACGGGCCGCCGGGAACCGCGCGGCCAGCTCGATCGCCTCGTCGAGGTGGTCGACCTCGAACACGAAGTAGGCGCCGAACACCTCCGGTGTGTCGACGTACGGGCCGTCGGTGGTCAGCGTTTGACCGTCCTGCACGCGCACCGTCGTGGCGGTCTCGGGCGGCTGGAGCTGCGCGCTGTGCCGGGCGCGGGGGTCCTGCGCCAGCGCTCGGTATTCGGCGATCATGGCCTGTTGCTCGTCCTCGGACAGCGGCTCGAAATAGTCGGGCTTGTAGTGGATCAACATCGCGTACTTCATCGGAAACCTCCTGAGGTCGGGTTCTACCTGCGGCTTCAAACGGTGGCCAGCTCGAGCCGCTCGGGCGTCGGTGTCGCCGCCGCGGCGGTGGCGGCGACTGCTCGGTCCAGTTCGCGTTGGCGAACGAGCACGGCGCTGATCGGGACGGCAGTCAGGCCGATCAGGCCGAGCACGATGAACGCCCAGTGGAAGCCGCCGGTCATCGCGGCTGGGGCCGTGTGGCCGTGGTGCAGCAGCGTGCTGGTGCGGGCCGCGGCGACGGTTGATGCGACGGCCACGCCGATCGCGCCGCCGAGTTGCTGGGTGGTGTTCAGCAGCCCGGAGGCGAGCCCGGCCTCATGCTCGGCGACGCCGGCCAGCGCGGCGATCGAGACCGGGATGAACGCGAACGCGGTACCGATTCCGGTGATGAAGAACGGCCCGGCGAGATCGGCCCAGTAGCGGCCGTGCACCGGGACCTGCATGGTCCAGAGCACGCCGGCGCCGATGAGCGTCATGCCGAAGGCCATGACCAGCTTGGCCGAGCCGCGGGTGACGAGTGCTTGCGACAGCCCGGCGAACGCGACCGAGGTGATCGACGCGGTGAGCCAGGTGACGCCGGTCCGCAATGCGGAGTAGCCGAGCACCTGCTGCATGTACAGCGTTCCGACGAAGATGTAGGCGAAGAAGCTGGCACCCAGCAGGAAGCTGACCGCGTTGGCCCCGGCGAGCGTCTTGAGCCGGAAGATGCGCAGCGGCACCAGCGGGGCTTGCACCCGCGACTCGATGACCAGGAACGCGACCAGCAGCGCCGCCGAGGCGGCCAGCGCCGCGACCGTCCTGGTCGAGCCCCAGCCGACCTGCGGCGCATTGGAGATGGCATATACGAACAAGACGAGGCCGCCGGTCACTGAGCTCGCGCCGAACGGGTCGTAACGCCGCCGCGCTGCCTCGATGCGGCTCTCCGGCACGACGCGCGGCACCAGGATCAGGACCACAACACCGATCGGCACGTTGAGGAAGAAGATGTACTCCCAGCCGGCGAACCGGGTGAGCAGGCCGCCCGCGATCGCCCCGATGGTCGCCCCGCCGGCGCCGAGCGCACCCCAAATGCCCAGCGCCTTGTTGCGCTCGGCGCCCTCCTCGAACATGTTCGTGACGATCGAGAGCGCGGCCGGCAGCACGATCGCCGCCCCGATGCCTTGCACGGCGCGCATCGCGATCAGGAACGTGTCGGTCCTTGCGAGGGTCGCGGCCAGCGACGCGGCCGTGAAGGCGCCCAGCCCAACCATGAACACGCGGCGGCGGCCGAGAAGATCGGCGGCCCGGCCGCCGAGCAGCAGCAGCCCGCCGAACGCGATGCCGTAGGCGGTGACGACCCACTGCAGGTTCGACTCGGAGAAGTGCAGTGAGCGACCAATGGTCGGCAGGGCGACGTTGACGATGGTGAGGTCGACGACCGTCATGAAGAACGAGACGGCAAGCAGGGTGAACGCCCGCCAACGGTTGACTTGTTGCATGTGCATGGTGCTCTCCTCGGAGGCTGTCGGTCCGGGTCGGCCGGGTCAGGTGGGTGTCGATGCCAAGACCGCGAATTCGACACACCGCGTGAAGCCAGCCCGGTTTACCGGCGGCGATCGACCGGAGCCGCAGGACAGGAAATCATTGGCGAGTGGCCGTACCCGATCTGCCGGCGCGCAGCGATCACGAGCACCGGCCGCCTGACTTCGCCGGGTTGCGCGCCAGCGCCGCTGTCGCGGGGCTGAGCGCGCCGAGCGCGGGGTGGTGGAGTGAAGCGCAGGTACCAGCGCAGCAGCAGACCCATGGTCAGCAGGTAGAAGGACTGCATCGCCCAGATCGGGCCGGGCGGCAGCTCGTACACGTACAGGCAGTACAGCACGTTGCCCGCGTTGTTCAGCACCAGGTAAGCCAGGCTGTAGGAGGACAGGTCACGGGTGCGGCGGGCCTTGACCAGCATCGGCAGGTTGCTCGCCGCGAAGATCACCGAGGAGACCGTGCCGGCCGCCAACGCCACGCTCATCACGCACCTCCGTCCTGCCGAGCTGTTCGTCGGCCGGGTGTCGAAGCTGGCGATGCGGTCTCGACACAACGGGTGCAAGAATCCGATCCTCGGAGGTGGCAATGCGGTACGTGATCCTGATCTACAACAACCCGGCGTCCGGGCAGGTCTTCGACGCCCTGCCCCCCGCCCGGCGCAAGGCGGGCATGGCCGCCTTCCGGGCCCTGAACGAGCAGCTCACCGCGTCCGGGGAGATGATCGCCACCGAGGCGCTGGCCGACCCGTCGCTGGCCAAGCAGGTGCAGGTCAGCAACGGCCAGACCGTGACCAGCGACGGCCCGTTCCCCGAGGCCAAAGAACATCTGGCCGGCTTCTACCTCATCGACTGCGACGACATCGACACCGCGATCGCCTACGCCGCCCAAGTGCACGAGGCCGCGGCCGGGGTCGACCGGATCGAGGTACGGCCGGTGATGAACCCCTTCAACGGATACGAGATGTGATTACCGGGCGCGCGGTCGAGGAACTGCTGCGCGAGCAGGCGCCGCGAGTCCTCGCCGTGCTGGTGCGCCGCTACGGCGACTTCGCCGGGTGCGAGGACGCGGTCCAGGAGGCGCTGCTCGCCGCCGCCGAGCAGTGGCCAGCCGCCGGGGTGCCGGCCAACCCGACAGGCTGGCTGGTCACCGTCGCCGCGCGCCGCTGGGTCGAGCAGTGGCGCAGCGACGCAGCTCGACGCCGCCGAGAAGAGATCGCCGCGAGCCGACAGCCACCTGCCCCCGACCCAGTCCCGGACACCGACGACACCCTCACCCTGCGGGCCGTCGGCGGACTGAGCACCGGGGAGATCGCGCGAGCCTTCCTGGTGCCCGAGGCCACCATGGCGCAGCGGATCAGTCGCGCCAAACAGGGGATCAAAGCCAGCGGAGCCCAGTTCAGCACACCACCGCCAGAGGAGCTGCCCGGCCGGCTCGCCGCGGTGCTACACGTGCTGTACCTGATCTTCAACGAGGGTTATGCCGCAACCTCCGGCGCCGCCCTGACCCGGGTGGACCTCACCGTCGAGGCGATCCGACTGACCCGCCAACTGCACGACGCCCTCCCCGACAATGGCGAAGTCACCGGCCTGCTCGCCCTGCAACTGCTCACCGACGCGCGGCGACCCGCCCGTGCCCAGCCCGACGGCGCCCTGATCCCGCTCGCCGAGCAAGACCGCGCCCGCTGGGACACCAAGGCCATCACCGAGGGCACCGCCCTGATCCGCGGCGCGCTCGCGTCCGCGCCCGTCGGTCCCTACCAGCTGCAGGCCGCGATCGCCGCCCTCCACGACGAAGCGGCCAGCTATCAAGACACAGACTGGCCCCAGATCCTCACCCTGTACCAGCTACTCGAGAGCCTTGCCCCCGGGCCGATGATCACCCTCAACAGAATCATCGCCGACGCTATGGTCCACGGCCCCGCCGCCGGGCTGCAGGAGCTCGCCGCCGCGGAAGCCGACCCCGCCCTCGCCGACCACCACCGGACACACGCCGTCCGCGCCCACCTGCTCGACGAGGCAGGCGACACGGACGCCGCCCGCGACGAGTACCAGCTAGCCGCACGCCGCACCCTCAGCATCCCCGAACAGCGCTACCTGCAAGAGCGCGCCGCGGGACTACCCCAATAACCGTGCCCGCCGTCGAGCCGAGCCACCTCCCGCGACGCCAGCTCAGAGATCGCCACGGTGCCGGCAGCCTCGACGCGGTCATCAAATCGCCCGAGGTCGACCTTTCGCGGACGCCCTCGGCAACGGTCGGGAGCCCGGGCCAGTTGCGTGATGAGCGTGCGTATCCCGACGTGGCTCACCACCGGACGCCACCGTGCTGGCCGTGCGGCTCACGCGTAGATCGAGTCGGGTCATTCGATACGTGTGGACAGCTCGCGCAACTCCTGCGCGCGACGCAGCCACTCCTGCGCGACGACGAGTGCCTGATCGAGGATGGCGAACCTCTCGCTTCGGCCAGCGATCGTGACCTCGAAACCGCTCGGGGTCATGCTTATCTCCACCGTCTTCAACACGGACGCTCACCTCCATCGTGCGGCTCAGTCGCGGGCTGCTCTACCCATACGTCGAAGCCAGGCCGACGAATTCGACATCGCCTGCGCTCGAGATTGCGAAGGACGTCGCTTGCGAGCAGAGACACTTCGGCGCTAACGGTTACGGCGGGCGGGGCCGGCCACCTCGTCGCCACACCGTGATCGCTCCAGCGCCAGCGGGAACCTCGCCCGCGACGAGCCCAGATTCGCGCGACCTCGCCGCGGCGCCGGGTGGATTCACGCACATTCTCGTGGCGATCGACGGCACGCCGCGAAGCGCGCCGGCCGAGGACATGACGATCGCGCTCGCCCGCGCGTTCAACGCGCGCGTGGACGTCGTGCACGTCGAATCCCAAGCGACTGGCTCGGACACTGGCAGGCCCGGTAACGACGACGCGAATGTCCTCGAGGGCGCAGTCGATCGAATCGCGGCAGCCGGCGTGGCCGCCGTGGGCCATGTCGTCCGCGCCGCCGACGTCGACACCGCCGAAGCAATCGCCGACACCGCCGCACAACTCGGGGCAGACCTGGTTATCGCCGCCCCGCATCACCGCGCACACCTTCGGCGCTGGCTCGAGCCCAGCGTTTCGGAGGAGCTCGCCGACCGTACCCGCGCTGCCGTACTGCTCGTCGCCCGATCGGCGGCATGCACCGGCGTGGCCTGGTTCGTGGCCTGAACGACAGGCACCTGTAGCGCCAGGTGTGCACGGAGTGCCTACGTGGCGGTACAGGAGTGCCGACATGGACTGGGTGAGCAGTGGTCGGCCGGTGTCCGGGGCATTCGTAATGCGTGGGTCCGGGGTTCGATTCCCCGAGGCGGCTCCGTCGTCCAGTCCAGCATTTCCGGGGGCTACAGCATTCTGAAGACCCACGAGCGTCGCCAAATTGCGGCCTGTTTCGTGGCCTGAAGTTCCCTGACGACGCCTTCACATCTACTGCACCACCGTCGCAGTATCGCGATGCGGTCACTAGTTGAGTGACGTGTTGGCGAGGCGGGTGGCTACGGTGACCAGATCGGCGACGGCGGCGGTGTCTTCGGGCCACCAGGCGAGGACGACGCGGCAGGGTTCGAGGTCGTGGATCGGTACGAAGACGACGCCGGGTCGGCTGTAGTAGCGGGCGGCGGCCATTGCGGTCACGCTGATCCCGCGGCCGCTCGCGACCAGGTGTAGTTCGGTCTCGAACGTTGCGGCCTCGGCGACGACGGGGGCTGGGGTCGAGCGGTACTCGGCGAGGATCCAGTAGTCGCGCCACGGGCCCAATGATGGGGGAGCGGCGATGATGGGCTCGGAGAGCAGGTCGGCGACCGACACTGAGGCGCGGTCGGCGAGTTCGTGCCCCTCGGGCAGGCAGGCGATGCGGGTCTCGCTGGCGAGGTCGACCGTCAGCAGACCGGCCAGCCCGATCGGCGGGCGGACGACCGCCGCCTGGACCCGGCGGTCGCGCAGCCCGCTGGTCGGCTCGCCGAAGTCGAACTCCTCTGTCTGGATCCGGACTTTGGGATGTTCGGCGGCGAACGTCCGCAGCAAGGTGGGGACGACGTCGAGTCCGGCGCCGATCGTGTAGCCGAGGCGCAGGTTCGTCTTCGGCGGTCGCGCGGTACTGCGAGCGGCCAGGATGGCGCGGTCGAGGTCGGCGAGCGCGCGCTCGGACAGACCGGCGAAGACGCTGCCGGCGGGGGTGAGCTCCACCGAGCGGGTGGTGCGGGTGAACAGTGCGCATCCCAGCGCGCGTTCGAGCTGCTTGATGGTCTGGCTCAGGTACGGCGCCGAAACGTGCAGCTGTTCGGCGGCTGCGGCGAACTTGCGCTCGTGCGCGACGGCCAGGAATGCCTCGACCTGCCGCAGGGTGATGTCGGACGTTGCGGACATGGGCTACCTCCGTCCGTCGATTACATCAAGGAATCTACATAATGCCAGCAGATACTCGTCATTCCGCTGGTACCGCTGTGCATCTAGTGTGGCCAACACCTAACAATCCCGGGTCGCGACCGAGTTCACGTTCCACGTGAAGGGCGGTACTGGCATGGCTACAGGAACGACGGCCTCGGCCGTCGAACAGCAGTTGTCCGATCCCCAGGACGTCGGCGACCTACATCAGTTCGGATATGCGCAGTCGCTGCGCCGGACGATGGGCCCGTTCGCCTCGTTCTCGGTGGCGTTCTCGATGGTCAGCATCACCACGGCGATCTTCTTCCTCCTGCCGAGCCTGTTCGGCACCAGCGGCGCCGTCGGCGTCTGGCTCTGGCTGCCGTGTGCGGGCGGCGTGTTCCTGATCGTGCTGGTGTACTCGCATCTGGCGGCCCGCATTCCCATCACCGGGTTCGCCTACCAATGGAACAGCCGACTGATCAACCCGCACTACGGCTGGTTCACCGGATACACCGCATTGCTGGCGTTCATGGCCGGCACCGCGGCGACCGCGGTCGCCCTGGCGTCGGTGTTCGCCAGCGACATCTGGTCCCACCCGACCCACGGCGACATCGTGCTGCTGGCCACCCTGGCGATGGTCGCCGCGGCCGTGATCAACATCGTCAGCATCCGGCTGGTCAGCAGCGTGAACAACGTCGGGGTGTTCTTCGAGATCGTCGGCTCGGTCGTCGCCGCGCTGCTGCTTCTCGTCGGCACGGCGTTCTTCCATCACCGGGCGGGCTTCCACATCCTCGTCGCCACCGAGCGGACGACCCACAACCCGCTCTGGTACGGCTTCGTCCTCGCTGCCCTGCTGCCCATGTACTGCTTCATCGGATGGGAAGGCGCCGCGGACCTCGCCGAAGAGACCCACGACCCGCGAGCCGTCACGCCATACGCGATGATGCGCGCCAACCTCGTCTCGATGGCCGCCAGTGCCCTGATGATCGTCGGCTTCCTGATCGCCATCCCACGCGGCATGGCCGACCTGTTGGGCCAGTCGAAGAACCCGCTGATCTACATCTTCCAGAGTCATTTCGGCGCATTCGCCGCCGACGTGCTGCAGGTCGTCGTGTTCCTCGCGATCTTCTCCTGCGTCCTGGCCAACATGGTCGTGGCCACGCGGCTGGCGTTCGCGCTCTCGCGCGACCGGATGCTGCCCGGCTCGTCGGTACTCGGCAGCGTCAACAAGACCACCCGCACCCCGATCGCCTCGATCCTGCTCGTGGCAGCCGTCGGCATCGGCATCAACATGCTCTCGGCCGGCATCGCCGCGAACGTCGTGTCGATCTGCGCCGTCGCCTACTACTTCGTCTACCTGCTGACCGTGGGCGGGGCGCTGTACGCCCACGCGTCCAAGCGGATGCCCGGCCACCGGAGCGGTGACTTCTCCCTTGGCCGCGGGTTCGTCACGGTCGCGGTGTCGGCGCTGCTGTTCACGCTCGGTGTCGTCGTGATCGCTCTTGCCCCGCAAGAGGGCCACGTGGCCGGCCGGTACTTGCTCGGCGCGGAAGTGGTCGGCCTGCTCTGGTACGTGCTCTACCTGCGTCCCCGCCTGGCCGCGCGGACCGTCGGGATCTACCGCGAAGCCGCATCCTCCGGGCCACCCGGCCTGGGCGTGCCCGTTGCGGCCGAGCAGCCCCTTAGCGCGTGAACGATCCGAGGAGCAACCATGACGATGACCCAGGCGATTCCCTCCGGCGCGCAAGCACTGCTGCACGAGCCGCCGGGCGGTGACCCGCACAAGCTGACACTCGTGCGCGCTCTCGGCTCTCTGGTGTGGGACGCCGCGGGCAACGAGTACATCGACTGCACGGCCCAAGCCTGGTCGAACAACCTCGGCGCCAACGACCCGCGCGTGATCGCAGCCGTAGCCAAGCAACTCAGCGAGATCACGCACGCCCGCCCGACGTACCACACACCGGCCCTGCTCGAGCTCGCCGAACTGATGGTCGCCATCGCCCCGAACGGCCTCGACCGCGTCGGCTTCACACTGCACGGATCGATGGCGGTCGAGATGGCGTTCAAACTGGCTCTGCGCAACCGCCCGGACAGCCGGCACATCCTCGTCCTGCAGGACGCCTACCACGGCCGCTCGATCGCCACGATGGCCGCGAGCTGGCCACACCCGAACAACGTGTTCGGCCCGATTCAGGGCGGCTTCCACCGCATCGCCCGGCCCGACTGCTACCGGCCCCGGCCGGGCCTGACCCCCGACCAGGACGCCGAGCTGTGCCTCGGCCTGCTCAGAGACACCATCACCAAGGGCGTCGACGGACCCGTAGCAGCGCTCATCTACGAACCGATCCAGGGCAACGGCGGCCACAACGAATTCCCCGCAAGGTGGCATCAGGGGCTGCGCGAGGTCTGCGACGAGTTCGACATCCTGCTGATCATCGACGAGGTGCAGACCGGCTTCGGACGCACCGGCCGCATGTTCGCCACCGACTACTACGACCTGCACCCGGACATGCTGGTATTCGGCAAGGGAGTCGGTGGCGGCTTCCCGCTCGCCGGCGTCCTGGCCGGCACCGACCAGGCGAAGTTCGCCGCCGGAGACGACCAACTCACCTTCGGGCAGTTCCCGCTCTCCATCGCGGCCGGGCTGGCCGCCGTGCAGGCGATCATCGCCGACGACCTGCCCACGCTCGCCGCCAAGCACGGCGAACACGCGACACAGCGACTGCGCGCCCTGCAGGAACGCAACTCGATCATCGGCGACGTCCGCTGCCCCGGACTCATGGTGTGCTTCGAAGTCGTCCGCGACCAGCACACCAAAGAGCCCGCACGCGAGGCCACCAGTGAGATTGTCCGGCGGGCCCAGGCACGCGGCGTGCTCCTCGGCGAGAGCCGCTACGCCGGACTCGGCAACCTGATCAAAGTCAAGCCCCCGCTGGACATCTCCGAATCCCTGCTCGACCAGGCGCTCGACGTCATCGAGGAGATCGTGACCGAGGTCGACCGCGAGATCCGCACGTGACGGCGCAAGTCGACGGCAGAGTCGACACTTCGCGTCGGCGGTCGTCCCGACGGTGCCTTGATCATCAGCTGGCTACCGCGTAGTGGCAGATCGGTACTGTCCACTGTGGACAGAGCGTCAACGGCGGTGTCACCGAACTGCTGCAAGTGGGCGCCAATCACAACAACGGCGACACCCGGCAAGGCCCGTCGTTCCGGCGTCGGACAGGCCAGACACACGATCAACGCCTCTTGTAATCGGGCGGTTCGCAGTTCGAGTCCGTGCTTCGGCTCTGATCGGCTCCGACTCGGTGTCCACGAGCGCGTCGACGACCGCCTTCGTGGCCTGACTCGTGGCCTGAACGACAGGCGCTTGTAGCGCCAGGTGTGCACGGAGTGCCTACGTGGCGGTACAGGAGTGCCGACATGGACTGGGTGAGCAGTGGTCGGCCGGTGTCCGGGGCATTCGTAATGCGTGGGTCCGGGGTTCGATTCCCCCGAGGCGGCTCCACCTTCTAGCCCAGTAATTCCGGGATCCGTAGCGCCCAGGCCGTCAAATTGCCCGGTCGATCTGGGTCCGTTTTGCGAATTTCATGGACTGAAAGTGTGTCCTTCAGAAATTGTACGGCGGGGGGCGATGGGATCTGGGTCGTTGTTACCGACCTTGTCCACATCGCGGGGACACCGGCTCGTCCGGTCTATGGCACTGCGAAGCCGCGCTGTGGCGGCTCCCGCTCTTGCTCGGCAGCCTCCTTGGGGAGATCACCGCGCCGCGTTGTACGCGATGCGCATCGACTCGGTGCGCGCCGCATGTAACCAGGCCAGCAGCCGGCACGCCATATCCGTCGATCGCGGATCCGATCCACGGTGCCTTGGGCGCATATGGATGGCTATCGACCAGTGGAAGGGGTGGAATTCCTGAGTTGCAGGGTGCTAACTCGAGTCGATCGAGTCGGGTGATCCCGAGATCAGTGTGCTGGCAAGGCTGTGGCCGCCGGTCGGTGTGAGTGACCGGCGCCCAGATCTGTGAATGGTTGACGCGCGTTCGTCAGTTGACCGGTGGCGGCGGCGAGCAGGCCATCTCAGACCCGCTGCTAGTGGTCGTCCGTAAGCGGCAGTCCGTACCGGACTCGTGATCGCCGTGTCGGCGTCGAGGAGGTCGCCCGGCACCGCTACGCTCACGCTGATCTACGAGGACGGAAGGACCGATCGCTGTCCCCGAGTCCTCACGGACGAACGCGGATGATTGTTTTCCCCTTGCGTCGCTCGGTCGGGTTGAGGGCGGCGACGGCGTCGTCGAGGGTTGCGATGTTGCCGATGTTCGTCCGCAGTCGTCCGTCCCGCACCCGCTGGACGATCTCACCGAGTTGGCCACGATCGGACTCGACAACGAAGTCGATCGCCAGGCCGTCCGCGGGCCGCGCCTCGGTCGGCCCGACGACGGACACCAGTGTTCCTCCGGCTCGAATCAGGCCTGCGGACCGCTTCTGGATGTCGCCGCCGATGACATCGAACACCAGATCGACGCCGCCGACGTCTTCCAGGGCGTCGTTGTCGAGGTCGACGAACTCCTGCGCGCCGAAGTCGAGCGCCTTCTGGCGGTCGGCCGCGCGTCCGGTGCCGATGACGTACGCGCCGGACGCGCGTGCGAGTTGCGTCACCATCGTCCCGACTGCGCCGGCCGCGCCGTGCGCGAGGACGCTCTGCCCCGCCTGAAGGCGGCCGTGTTCGAACAGTCCCTGCCACGCGGTCAGCCCCGAGATTGGCAGGCTCGCGCCGACGGTGAAGTCGACGTCGCCTGGCAGCGGCGCGAGGTTGCGTGCCTCGATCGCCACATATTCCGCCAGGGTGCCGTCGCGATGCCAGTCCGCGAGGCCGAACACCCGCTGTCCCACCGACAGCCCAGTCGTGCCATAGCCGAGGGCGGTGACCACTCCGGCCAGCTCGTGGCCGGGGATCGACGGTGTTCGGTCACGGTCGGCACGATCGGTCCAGGTCGACGGCCACTCCATCTCAGTCGGGACGAATCCCGACGCATGAATCTGAACGATGACGTCGTTTATCGCTGCCGGCGGCTCGGGCCGCTCCACCAGCGTCATCCCGGCCGTTCCCGCAGCCTGGTCCGTCACCACGATCGCTTTCATTTGGGACACCTCTCTGTATCAGTCATCGCCTGCTGCCCTCTTCCCCACTCCCCGATGGCACTTCCGTTACGAGCACTATATGTAACGATAGCAATAACGGCAAGCCCCTGTAACGGAACTGGATAGGATCGCACGCAGACACCGTCTGCGAGGTGGAACATGGCCCGAGCGCGCGCAGCGACGAACGAGCACGCCGACATCGCCGGTTCGCGTGCCGGCGGCCGACCACGCGACCCCGCGCTCGACGAAGCGATCATCCTGGCCACCCGTGCCCGCCTCGTCCAGGACGGCTATTCGCGCATGACCATTGGCGACATAGCAGCCGATGCGGGTGTCAGTCGCCCGACGCTCTACCGGCGGTGGAGCACGAAATTCGAGCTCGTCGCCGACGCGCTGGACTACGGCTTCCGCAGGCAGCGCGACATGTACGGCCTCGATCTAAGCCGCTTAGAGCCACGGGAAGCGCTCGTTGAGGCTGTCCGCCGCCTGGATCCCGCGTACTTCAACCCGGACGCCATGGTGCTGATGGGCAACTTCGCCGGCGAGGCGATCCGCACCCCAGAACTACTCGAGATCCTTCGCAAGCACGCAGTCGAACCGCGCGTCACTCTCGTCGAAAACGTGCTGTCGCAGCTCCAGGAACGCGGGGCAGTGTCCGACGACATCGACAAGCACACCATCGCCACCATGTGCTTCGGAAGCTACTTCGCCGCCTTCTACCGAGGCAACAGCAAGAAGAAGATCCCCGAGACGGTCGTCGCCGTGCTGTGGCCGGCGATCGCTACCAGACGGCGGACCCGCGGGCAAGCACGGTACGCGCAGTAATCCCGCGCCACGATGCATCCAGGAAGCACGACCGACGTGCATCTGCTAGCGGCTCGTACGGATCTCAACCTAGACACCACAACCGAATAACAGCCCAGGAGACCGCAGTGGAGCCCACCCAGCGCGGGGCTCGACTACGGAATACACCCGGCTACCGGAGCTACAGCGCTCGTGTAGCTACTGCGTAGCGGCAGTCGCCGGCGAGTCGCTATCGTGGCCGACCGCGCCGACACCGGCGGCCCGAACGCTTATCGCCGCCGACGGCTCAGGGTCAGTCTCAGTCGCCGCCGACTCGCGCGATGCTCCCGCTCAACTCACCGATTCCTGCCGGTACCTCGCGTCCGGCGGCGAGGCACCCTGCCGCGTCACCCGGCACGGTCACGATCACGTTGTCACTGCCGGACGACGACCGCGTGAGCCGGTTGACGAATCCCTGCCCTCCCATAATAGTTAGGAATGTGCCTAAGTATCACGACGAGCTCGACGCCGTGCTCCGCGCTCTCGCGGATCCGACGCGCCGGGCCGTCGTGGAACGGTTAGCGATGTCCCCAGCCGTCGTGTCCGAGCTCGCGGCACCGTTCTCGATGGCGTTGCCGTCGCTCATGCAGCACCTGCGCGTCCTCGAGAACGCGGGACTGGTCACATCACAGAAGCACGGACGCGTCCGCACCGTGAGCCTGCGGCCCGGCGCCCTCGACGTCCTGCACCTGTGGCTCGGCGAGCAACGAACGCCCGCAGAACGCCAAGCCGACCGGCTCGGCATCCACCTGGCCCGCACCACCCCGAAGGAGACCTGACATGACCCGCGTTCGCGTCGACCTGAACATCTCGCTGGACGGCTATGCCTCCGGCGGCCACACCCCGGAGAATCCGATGGGTGAGGACTGGGGGCGCCTCACGGCGGCGTACGCCGCCACCCGCACGATTCGCGAGCGCGTCTTCGGCGAGACCAGCGGCACCGGCACGACCGGTATCGACGACTCCTACGCCGCCGCGTACTTCGAGGGCGTCGGCGCCGAGGTCATGGGCGCGGCCATGTTCGGCCTGCACTCGTTCCCCGACGATCCGGACTGGAAGGGCTGGTGGGGTGACCAGCCGCCGTTCGGCACGCCGGTCTACGTTCTCACCCACACGGCACCGCGGCCATCGATCCCGATGCAGGGCGGAACGACGTTCCACTTCCGCAGCGCCGCAATCGAGGACGTGCTGGTCGAGGCGACCGAGGCTGCCGGCGGACTGGACGTGCGCGTCGGCGGTGGCGTCAGCACCGCGCGCGCCTTCCTGCGCGCCGGACTGGTCGACCACCTGCACGTCGCGATCGCCCCGATCCTGCTCGGCCGGGGCAACCGACTGTGGGACGACCTGCGCGGCCTCGAACTCACCCACAAGGTGACGACGGACGTGGCCGAGAGCGGCACGATCCACGTCACCTTCGCGCGATAGGACGCACTCATGACGATCGAACGCCGACTCGCCCGCGCCGGGTTCACCCTGACACGCGACTACCCCGTTCCCCTCGAGCGCGTCTGGGACGCGTTCGCCGAGGAGCAGCAGAAGTTGGCCTGGTGGGGCGCTGGCGACACCATTGAGCCCGGCGAGTGGGCGTTCGACTTCCGCGTCGGCGGACGCGACGTGGCCGAGGGGACATTCCACGACGGCCCTGTCTCGCGGTACGAGGCCACGTACACCGACATCGTCGAGCACCTCCGCATTGTCACGACCTACGACATGTGGCTCGACGGGGTTCACATGTCGACGTCGGTGGCGTCGTTGGAGTTCGAGCCGACCGACGAGGGCACCCGGTTCACGCACGTCGAACACGGCGTCTTCTTCGACCAGTTCTGGGCCGACGGGCCGAACCGCGAGGAAGGCAGCCGCGGCCTGCTCGAGGCTTTGGGCAACTACCTCGCGTAAGGCACCTCCCGCGATTGGACGGTGGCTGAGCAACCAGTCGGGCCGGCTCGCGTCTATCGGATCAAGTCGCAGGGGACACAGACCTGGACCTGAGGTTCGTCGTAGGCCGAATCACGCAAGTCCCACAGAGCGTCGACGAGTTGTTCCTTCGTCTGCGCCGCACCAAGCCCTTGGAGGCCGGCCGTAAGAGCGTCCACGGGCATCGTAGGGGGGACCATGAAGCTCGCCCAGATAGCTCTCCGAACTGCCCTCAGCAACGTCCTCAACTCGGCACGATCGAGCGAACAACACGGCACGACCGCGCGCTCACCGCGGCAGACATCCGATCGCATTCGGCGTTGGATGGCGACATGATTCACCGCATGTCTCCGCGCGTGCCCCATGGCTGGGTGCTAACCGAACGCGACTAGCGGAGCGGCGTACTGAGGCCCGCCAGCTTGCGGGCGCTCGCCTTGTCAGTGCTTGGTATCTGACGCTCGACTATCGCGGCTCGGATCTTGGCCATCGTGACGGGGAACCTCGAACGATCACGGACGCGACGGAGTGGCAGGACCCGCCGTGGCTTGGTGAAGGCTTCCACTCGGTCGACTACGAGGTGGAACTGCACACGGTGCGGGGTCATGGCTTAGTTGGTCTCCGCTGCGCGGCAGGTCGATCCGGCTATCCGCTGACCGCGATGCGCACCTCGGCTGCCGAGGCGTACCCGCCGTCGCCTGCCGTTGCGACCAGCCGCACGTACCGGGCTGGGCGGCCGGTGAACGACACCGACTTCAGTGAACTGTCGTCGGGCCATGCGCCGCTCGACGCTGCGCTGAACGTGCTGCCGTCGCTGCTCAGTTCGACGCGGTACGCCGTGACGGTGCCGGTAGGGGACGCGTCGAGCCGGGGCTGGTAGGTCAGCCCGGACACCGAGCGGATCGCGCCGAGGTCGATCGTCAAAGCTTGCGGCAACGGGGCCTGCGGCGTGAACTCGTCGTGCCAGATCGTGGTGAGCGAGCCGTCGACCGCCGCCGATGCCGGATATCCGTCGTGCGCGCTCGTCGCGGTCGCGGTCAATGCGGACTGCGGCACGAAGTCCGGCCACGTCCCAGGCGCCGGCGGGGGCCCACAGGTCAGGTCGAGGTTCGCCCAGTTGGCCCGGTCGTTGTAGCCGCCGTCGCCACCGTCCCCGACCAGTAGGCTCAGCACCTGGACCCCGGTCAGGTCGACGTCGAAGGCCTTCGTGGCCGTCCGGTCGATGACCCCGGTGTCGAAGCGGACCTGACCGTCGCCCGCGATCTGGAAGCTCGCCGTGCCACCTTCGGGGCCGACGTTGTTCACGGCGTCGTCGATGCCGGCGATTCCCGACAGCCTGCTGCAGTTGCCGCCCAGGTAATAGTCGACGCGCGAGGGCGATGCGACACCAACGCCCTTGGCGTACTGGACGCCCTGCATCGTGATCGGCCCGCCGCCCACGCTCGCGTCCGGCGCGGCCACCTGCCAACCGCTGCTGGCCTGCATCCAGGCGTGGTCACTGAGATGACCGGTTCCGTCCGGCGGCGCGGACGGGACGAGCACGCTCAGGTCGGCGGACCGGCTCGCGGCCCGCGTTTCGTCGTCCCATCTGTAGTCGGCGCGGACGGTGAGCGAGTACCTGCCGGGCAACGCCCCGGGCGGCGCGCCGACCTGCCATTGGCCGGTGATCGAAGCACCGGTCGGGACAGTCCTGCTGCCCGTGTCGCCGGTGACCGCCCACCCGGACGGAGCAGTCAGCCCGATGTGGGCCTGCGTCACCGGTTCGCGGCCGTCGTTGCGGAACACGGCCGACACCGCGAGGGCACTGCCCGGCAGGGCGAGGTTCAGATCCGAGCCCGGCGTCGCCGGGACGGACGGCGCGCTCAGGTCGGTGGCCGGCTCGACGTCGCCGGCACCGCGCGTCACGCGGTATAGCACCGCGCTCTGCGGCGGAACGGTCGTGGTGATGGTGCCTGCGGTCTCGCTCACCCGCCCGTTCCACAGGTCGCTCAACGTATACCGCGAGGCGCGCGGCAGCCCGGCCGCGTCCGTACTCGTGCGTATGGTCAGCGGGGCCGAGCCACGGTTGAGCAAGGCGATCGCGCGGTCGCCGTTCGCCAGCGGCTTGACCCAGACGTCGCCGTTGCCCTGCTGCGAGATCCGCGTGCCCTGTACGCCGAGCCGGTCCTGGTCGATAGCGAGGACGTCCCGGTTCGTGAGCATGCTGATCGTCGCGGGTGACAGCGCCCGGACGTCGCTGCCGACGATCAACGGGGCAGCCACCATCGACCACATGGTGAACTGCGCCTGCGCCTGTACCGCGGTCATGCCAAGTTCGGGGCCGAGGTAGTCAGGGTCGTTCCAGTGCCCCGGCCCGGCCGCCTCCGGGTGCTTGGCGTCGTCGTCGAGATTGCGCAGGACGTCCGGCCACTGGACGCTGTGCACGAAACCGACGTCGGTGTCGGTGCGCCAGGAGTTCCCAGTGCTCGGGCCGAATGTGTAGGAGTAGTAGGCAGATCGCTCCAGCGGCGGGTCGCCCGGCCCGAGCCGGTCGGGCGTGAACGGGTTGCAGATGTTGAAAAGCATCGGGCGGTGGCTGGCGTTGTTCAGCAGCGCGTCGCGGAACTGCCCGTACGCCGTGGCCGGGTCGAGGTGCAGATACGTGCCGCCGCAGAAGTCGACCTTGAGCGCGTCGAATCCCCAGGCGGCGAACTGGTCGGCATCCTGCTGGTAATGGCCGTAGCTGCCCTGGTTCACGCCGCCGCAGCCGTCCGTCCCGGCGTCGGTGTAGATGCCGGCGAGCAGGCCCTTCGCGTGGATGTAGTCGGCGACCGCCTTCATCCCGTGCGGCCATTGCGCAGGGTCGACGGTGATGTCGCCCTGCGCGTCGCGTGTTCCGGACCACCAGCCGCCGTCGATCCAGACGTAGCGGTAGCCCGCGCTCGACAGTCCGCGGCTGACCATCGCGTCGGCGACGCTGTCGATGGTGGCCTCGTCGAAGCTCGAACCCAGCCCGTAGTAGGTGTTCCAGCCCAGGTAGGGCGTTCGGGCCAGCCCGTTGTCCAGTGCCGAGGCGGGTGGCGCCGCCGCCACGCCGACGACCAGCCCGAGCAGCAGCAACGTCGCGGATGCCAATCTGCGCACCGTCATGTATCTCTCCAGGTGTCTAGGGCAGGCCGATGGCCCGGGTGCCTCGCCGGCGTTGCTGGATCACGACGGCGATCACGAGCAGGAATCCCTGTGCGATGTCCTGCCAGAATGAGTTGACGTTGAGGATGGTCAGGCCGTTCTGCAGCACGCCGAGCAGCAACACGGCGAGGATCGTGCCCGGCACGGTGCCCTTGCCGCCCTGCATGGCGACACCGCCGAGCGCCGCCGCGGTGATGGACTGCAGTTCGAGTCCCTGGCTGCCCGAGGTCGGCTGGCCCGAGCCGGTGCGCGCGGTCAGCATGATGCCGGCGATGGCGGCCACGACGCCGGCCGCCACGTAACAGCCGATGACGTACCGGTTCAGGTTTATGCCGGCGAGGCGGGCGGCCGTCGCATTGCCGCCCATGGCGTAGATGTTGCGGCCGACGTCCGCGTAGCGCAGCAGCAGGTGAACCGCCAGCGCGATGACGATCAGGATCCAGATGAGCACCGGTACGCCGAGGATGGATCCCCTGGCGATGAACGCGAACGTGCCGTCGGTGCCGGTGTATCCCTGGGCGCGCCCGTTCGAGACCAGGTTGGCCAGCCCGCGGAATCCCGCGTAGGTGGCCAGCGTCGCGATCACGGCGTTGACCCGGCCGTAGATGATCACCACGCCGTTGAACAGCCCGGTCAGGATGCCGACTCCGAGCGCGGCGAGGATGCCGATGCCAGCGCCGTGCGAGCTGGTGAACACCATCGCGGAGACGACTGACGTGAGCCCGGCGGCGCTGCCGACCGAGATGTCCAGGCCGCCGATCAGCATGACCACCGTCTGCACGATGGCGAGGACGCCGACGATCGAGACGGTCGTGCCGATCGTCTTCAGGTTGCTCACCAGGAAGAAGTTGCTGTCGCGCGAGCCGATGAACGCCACGAGGGCGCCCAGCGCGATCAGCAGGCTGATGTTCTGCACGCCGATTGCGTCGAGCGCGCGGCGCACCGCCCGCGGGCGGGCGGCTGGCACGGCGTCGATCCGCGGTGATGCCGTCGAGGGTGTGGTCATCGAGGTCACGGTTCTGCTCCGGTGGTCGCACGGGTGTCCTGCATGGCGAGCGCGAGGATGCGTTCCTCCGTCGCGTCCTGGCGGGAGAGTTCGCCGGTGATGCGGCCGGCCTGCATGACGAGCACGCGGTCGGACAGCGCGAGGATCTCGGGCAGCTCGGAGGAGATGACGACGATCGCGATGCCCTCGGCGGCAAGGTCATTGATGACGCGGTAGATCTCCGCCTTCGCGCCGACGTCCACGCCGCGGGTCGGCTCGTCCAGGATGAGCACGCGCGGCCGGCGGGCCAGCCACCGGGCGAGCACGACTTTCTGCTGGTTGCCGCCGGACAGGTCGGCTACCACGTGCTCCAGCGACGGCGTGCGGACGTCGAGCCTGCTGACGAACCAGGACACGATCCGCCGCTCCTCGCCCCGGCGCACCACGTGGGCCACGCTTATGCGGGAAAGCACTGCCAGCGAGATGTTGTCGCGCACGGAACGGTGCATGAGCAGCGCCTGCGCCTTGCGTTCCTCCGGCGCGAAGCCGATGCCGGCCCGGACTGTGTCGCGCGGACTGCGGATGCGCACCACCCGGCCGCCGATGCTGACCTGACCCGAGCGCACCGGCTCGGCGCCGACGATCGCGTGGGCGAGCTCGGACCGGCCCGCCCCGACCAGACCGGCGATGCCCACGACCTCGCCGCCGCGCACGTCGAAACTCACTCCGGTCACGTCCGCGCTGGTCAGTTCGCGCACCGACAGCACGACGTCGCCGGGCGCGTGGGACTGGCGCACGAACATACCGGTGAGGTCCCGCCCGACCATCATCGATACCAGCTCGTCGTCGCTCGTCTGGGCGGTCTGCCGCGTCCCGACGACTGCGCCGTCGCGCAGCACGGTCACGCGGTCGGCGATGTCGAAGATCTCGGGCAGCCGGTGCGACACGTACAGCACGGCGATGCCGTCGTCGCGTAGCCGCCGGATCAGCCGGAACAACGACTCGACCTCGACGTCGGACAGCGACGACGTCGGCTCGTCGAAGGCGATGACCCGGACGTCGGCGATGAGCGCGCGCATGATCTCGACGAGTTGCCGCTGGGCGGGGGAGAGCCGCGAACCCGGCGCGATCGGGTCGAGCGCTCGCGCGAACCCGTACCGCGCAAGGTCGGCACGTAGCCGGCTGTATAGCTCGCGCTTGTCGAACAAGGGTCCCCTGCGCGGCAGCGCGCCGACATACACGTTCTCGGCGACCGACACGTGCGGGATGATCTCCGGCTCCTGGTAGATGACACGCACGCCGGCTGCGTGGGCGTCGTGCGGCGAGGCGAACCGGACCCTTGCGCCGTCGATTGTCACGGTCCCGGCGTCCGGTGAGTACGCCCCGGACAGGATCTTCAGCAGCGTCGACTTACCCGCGCCGTTCTCGCCCATCAGCGCGAGGACCTCGCCTGGCTGCACGTCGACGCTGACGCTTCGTAGCGCGTGCACACCGGCGAACGCCTTGCTGATGTCGTGCATTACCAGGCGGGTCTGCACCGCGGTCTCCCCGGCAATCAGGTGCACTCGGCCATGGTCGACTTCCAGTTCGCCGGGTCGACCATCGTGGTCTTCGCGATCGTCTTCGGCGGCAGGCCCGCTCCGTTGCGGATTTGGTCGACCAGCACGCGAACCGCCGCCGCGCCGACGTCGGCGCCGCCGATGTAGAGCGCGGCCTTGTTGCCCGACTGCACGCCCGCCTTCCAGTCCTTGCAGGTCAGGTAGGCGCCGAGCCCGACGCCAAGGATGTTCGACGGCGCGATGTGGCTGTTCTGCAAGGCGGTCACGACGCCGGTCTCGCTCTCGTCGTTGCAGCCCCAGACAACCCAGTGCTTCACACCGGGGTTGGCGGTCAGTGCCGCGCCGGCCTTGTTCTGCGCGTCGATGACGGAGTTGTCGGTACCGAGCTTGACGATGGGCAGAGACGTTCCGGCAGCCTTGAAGCCCTGCTCCTCGCCCTGCTCGCGCAACTGGCAGTCGGACAGATCCTGCTTGTACGCAGCGAGAATCTTGGTGTCGGACGCCGTCCAGCCGGCCTTCTTGAAGAGGGTGGCGGCCTCCTGCCCGACGGAGGTGCCCATCTGCACGCTGTCGAACCCGACGAACGCCGCCGCGTTGCCGTCGCCGCTCTGGATCGGGTCGTCGGACGCGACGATGGGGATGTTCGCGCCGCGCGCCGCGTCGATCACCTGCGGGCCGATCTTCTGGTCCGGCACCACGATGGCGATGCCATCGACCTGCTGGCCGACCTCTGTGCTCATCGCGCTGATCGCCTTGTTCGAGTCGGTGCCGAGGTCAACGACATCGACCTTCACGTCGCCGAGCGTCGCGGCTTCCTTCTTGGCGCCGTTCGCCTCGTCGACGAAGTACTGCTGATCGCCCTGCTTCTGCAGGTAGGCGATCGTGATCGTGCCGCTCTTCTTGACCGGGGCTCCGCCTCCCTGGCTCGGGTTCGACGACGTCTTGCCGGACGAGCAGGCGGCGAGGATGCCGCCGACGAGTGCCACACCGACCCCGAGCGCCGTCGTGCGGCGACGTGAACGCAGCATCCTGCCGACCCTTCCCGTGGGCCACCGGCGCTCTGACCGGTGGATGTATTCGCGTGGCGCGCTCATTTCGGCACCGCGCCGAGCCTGCTTCCCGGCCCGCAGGGCACTCATCCTGAAGCGAGGCTTTTCTGATGTCAATAGTATTTACATATTTAATTTCGCTCGGTACGTTCACCGCGAGAGGCGCCGTGCGCGCCATGAGGAGGCACGTGGACACCAGCCGTTTCAGCGACCGGGTGGCGGTTGTGACCGGGGCCGGTGCCGGCATCGGCGCGGCCAGCGCGAGGCGTCTTGCCGCCGAAAGTGCGGCGGTCATCGTCACCGACATCGACGACGAGGCCGGCCAGAAGCTCGTCGAGGCGATCCGGGCTGATGGCGGCGAGGCCTGTTTCGTACATCTCGACGCGTCATCGGGCGCCGACTGGGAACGCGTGCGCGCGCACGCCGCCGATCACCACGGCCGTCTCGACGTGCTGCACAGCAACGCCGGTCACGTGGTGGTCAAGGCGGCTGACGAACTGTCCGAGCCCGAGTGGGACGCGCAGCTTCGGGTGTCGCTCACCGCGGCCTGGCTCGGCGCGAAGGCGTGCATCGGGCTGCTGCGAGAGGGCTCCGGCGCGGTCGTGCTGACGTCCTCGGTGCACGCGCTGGTCGGTATCCCGGGACATCCGGCTTACGCCGCGGCAAAGGGCGCGCTGGGTGCCCTCGGCAGGCAGCTGGCCGTCGAGTACGGGCCGCACGTACGCGTGAACACAGTGCTGCCCGGACCGATCCGGACGGCCATGTGGGACCGGGTGAGTGAGGCCGACCGCGCGAGCAGCGTGGCAGCAACAGTCGCCAAGCGGTTCGGTGAGCCGGACGAGGTCGCCGCGGTAGTCGCATTCCTGGCCTCCGATGACGCATCGTTCATCACCGGGGCGTCCGTCGTCGTCGATGGCGGGTGGAGCATCGTGAAGGATTCGGCCTGACGGCCGGGGGGTTCCATGACAGAGCAGACACATCGACGGCGCGAGTCTCACGTGGACGGCTGGGGCGGCCCGTCCCGGCCCACGACTGCCCTGCGCGGACTGCACGGGCAGACCGTCGAGACGATCGGCTCGCGCATCGTGCGTGGCCGGTATGCACCCGGCTCGTCGCTTCCACCCGAGGAACTCGAGCAGGAGTTCGGCATCAGCAAGACCGTGCTGCGCGAAGCGTTGCGCGTGCTGGCGGCAAAGGGCCTGGTGGACGCGCGGCAGAAGCGGGGCACCGTGGTGAGCCCTCGTTCGTCGTGGAGCCTGCTCGACGCCGATCTGCTTCGCTGGCAAGGCGGCGAGCCGGACGCGGCCTTCCTCGACAACCTCGCAGAGGTCCGCGGGATCGTCGAGCCTGCCGGTGCCCGCCTGGCCGCCAGCCGCCGCGACGACGACGACCTCGACGCCATGCGCGCCGCGCTGCAGGCCATGACCGAAGCGGGCACCGACGCTGCGGCGGTCGTCGAGGCCGACCTCGCTTTCCACCGGGCGCTGCTCGACGCCGCGCACAACGAACTGCTCAGCCGGATGGAGGTCGTCATCGAGGCGGGGCTGCGGGCCCGTGACTTGATGGTGCACGCCGGCGAGCACTGGCCGGACTCGGTGCCCGTTCACCGCGCGATCCTCGAGGCGATTGAGGCGGGCGACGGGTCCGCCGCTGCCGCCGCGGTCGACACCCTGCTCGAACAGGCATCCGCCGATGCGGGCCGGGTCGAGAGCGCCAAGCCCCGTGCCGGGACGCGGAGCGCGGCGGCATCGCGCGCGAGGCGATCGAGAGGTGAGCCGCGCTCGTGAAGATCACGAACCTGACGACCTTCCTGGTGCCGCCACGCTGGCTGTTCCTGCGTATCGACACCGACGAGGGCATCAGCGGCTGGGGCGAGCCGGTGATCGAGGGCAGAGCCGAGACGGTGCGGGCGGCGGTGTCCGAGCTGAGCGAGATGATGATCGGTGAGGATCCGCTGCGCATCGAGGATCACTGGCAGCAGCTCACCAAGGGCGGCTTCTACCGCGGCGGCCCGGTGCTCTCCAGCGCGGTCGCCGGCATCGACCAGGCGCTGTGGGACATCGCCGGGAAGACCTACGGCGTGCCGGTGTATCGGCTGCTCGGCGGTCCCGTACGCGAACGCGTCCGCATGTACGCGTGGATCGGCGGCGACGAGCCGGACGAGGTCGCGGACCTCGCCCGCGAGCAGGTCGAGGCAGGGTTCACCGCGGTCAAGATGAACGGCTCGGGCGCAATGGGACCGATCGCGACCCCGGCGCAGACACGGGCAGTCGTCGATCGGCTGGCTGCCGTCCGGGAGGCGGTCGGCCCGGACCGAGACGTCGTCGTCGACTTTCACGGCCGCATGTCGTCGGCGATGTCGCGGCGGCTGCTGCCGTTGCTCGAACCGCTCTCGCCGCTGTTCGTCGAAGAACCGGTGCTTCCCGAGTTCGCGCGCGATCTGCGCAACCTGGTCGACTGCACCACGGTGCCGCTTGCCACGGGGGAGCGGCTGTACTCGCGCTGGGACTTCCGTGACGTCGTAACCACCGGTATCGCGGTGGCGCAGCCGGACGTCTCGCACGCCGGCGGCATCAGCGAGGTGCGGCGCATCGCCGCGCTGGCCGAGGCCTACGACGTCAGCATGGCCCCGCACTGCCCGCTCGGGCCGATTGCTCTGGCGGCCAGCCTGCAGGTCGCGTTCGCCACGCCGAACTTCCTGATTCAGGAGCAGAGCGTCGGCATCCACTACAACGCCGGCAACGAGTTGCTCGACTACCTCGTCGACACGAGCCCGTTCCAGTTCGTCGACGGGTATGCGGCGTTGCCGACGGCCCCGGGCCTCGGCGTGCACATCGACGAAGAGGCCGTGCTGCGAGCCGACGAGATCGGGCACCACTGGCGGAACCCGATCTGGCGCGCACGCGACGGCTCCTTGCGGGAATGGTGACTTCTCGCGTCGACACCGACCTGGCGCACGGCGGTCGGTGGACGTCGCTACGGCTCGGCGGTCGTGAGTGGCTGTGGTCGCGCGACGAGCCGCGGCGGGCCGACGTGGTGCCGGGCGACGCCTTCGCCGACGCCGGTGGTCTCGAGGAATGCGTGCCCACGGTGCGCGGCACGCCCGACCACGGCGCTGCGTGGACGCGGGCGTGGCAGCACGTCGACGGCGCGGATGTCGTCGAGTGCGGCGACTTCGTCCTGCACCGCCGGATCCGGGTGTCCCGGACCGGGGTCAGCGCGGCCTACCGGCTGACGGCAAGTGCAGGGTTCCGCTTCGTCTGGGCGGCGCACGCGTTGCTCGACGTCTCGCCGCGTGCCGAACTCGTGTTGCCGCCGGGGACTGCCGTTCGGCTGTACGCCGACGCGGATTCGTCCTATGGCGCCGACGTCTGGCCAACAGCGTTTCGCCTGGACCGGCTCGGTCCGGACGACGGCACCGCTCTCGGCGCGGTGGCGGTGGGCGTTCGGACCGCCCGGGTCGTCGACGGCGGCGATCGCCTCGGGCTGAGCCTGCGCGCCGGGGCGGACCTGCCGCTGAGCGTCACGATCTGGCGCAATCTCGGCGGCTTTCCGGCAGTGGCGTCCTATCGCAGCATCGGCGTCGAACCGATGCTCGGGTCGGTGTTCGATCTGGCCGAGGCGGCGGTGGGCGACGCCGTCACGGTCCCGCCGAGCGGCGTGGTCGACTGGCAGCTCGAGATCACTGGGGGAAGGACGGCCGCATGACGCTGCTCGACGCGCTACGCACGGCTCGGCTGGTCGCGATCGTGCGGGGTTCCGGCGTCGATGCCGCGCTGCGCTCCGTGCAGACACTCGTCGCTGAGGGCGTCAACCTGATCGAGGTCTCGCTGACCAGCGCCGACGCCACGACGGTGATCGCCAAGGCACGCGAAGACCTCGGCCCGGACGCCTGGCTCGGCGCCGGCACCGTCGTCACCGTCGACGACGTGACGCGTGCGACCGACGCCGGTGCGTCGTTCGTGGTCACGCCCGCGCTCGGCCCGAGCATCGCGGAGTCCCGTCGGCGAGAGCTGCCGGTCATCGCGGGCGCGCTCACGCCGACCGAAGTGGTCTCGGCGCTGGAGCGAGGAGCCGACGCGGTCAAGCTGTTTCCCGCATCGCTCGGCGGACCGGGCTACTTCCGGGCGCTGCGTGAGCCGTTCCCCCAGGTGCCGTTCGTGCCGGTCGGCGGTGTGGACGAGGACGCCGCGCGGGCCTACCTGGCAGCCGGGGCGGTCGCGGTCGGCGTCGGGTCGCCGCTCGTCGGTGACGCCGCGTCCGGCGGCTCGCTCGACGAACTGCGCCGGCGCGCCCGTGCGTTCCGGCACGCGGTCGAGGCGGTCGGGCCATGAACGACGTCGTGACGTTCGGCGAGACGATGGCCGCCCTGCGCGGGGACGGGCCGCTTCGGCTCGGCGCGACGATGCAGTTGTCGGTGGCCGGCGCCGAGGCGAACGTCGCCATCGGGCTGTCCCGGCTCGGGCACCGCGTCGCGTGGATCGGGCGCGTCGGAGCGGACGAGCTCGGCGCCCTCGTCGTGCGCACGCTGCGCGCCGAAGGCGTCGACACGGGGTATGCGTGCACTGATCCGGATCGGCCCACCGGGCTGGTGCTCTTCGAACGCCGCATCGGGGACGTGGTGCGGGTGAACTACTACCGCACGGGCTCGGCCGGCTCGGCGCTGACGGCCGGCGAGGTGCTGCCGGCGCTGTCCGCCGAGACACGACTGCTACACGTCACCGGCGTGACGCCTGCGCTCGGCGCATCGGCCGCCGAGGCAGTGCAGGCCGCCGTGCGTCGCGCGGGCGAGTTGGGCGTCCCGGTGTCCCTTGACGTCAACTACCGTTCCCGGCTCTGGTCGCCCGCGGCCGCGCGTGCGGCGTTGCGGCCGCTGCTCGGCGATGTGGGCGTGCTCTTCGCGTCCGCCGACGAACTGCCGTTGGTCGCCCCGGATCCGTCCGCCGATTCCACGACCACGGCGGCGCAGCTGCTTGCCGACGGTGTGCGGGAAGTCGTCGTGAAGCGCGGTGCGTCCGGTGCTGATGCGCATACCGCCGGGGCCGTCGTGTCCCAGCCAGCTGTGGGGGTGGGCGTGGTCGACGTCGTAGGGGCGGGCGACGCGTTCGTCGCGGGGTACCTGTCGGCGCTGCTGGACGAACTCGACGTGGCTGCGCGGCTCGAACGCGGTGTCGCTGCGGCTGCGTTCGCAATCGCGCGGCACGGCGACTGGGAGGGCCTGCCCGACCGGGCCGACCTTGCCCTGCTGCAGTCCGCGCCGGGGACGACGCTGCGATGAGCGGCCTCGAACTGTGGGCCGCGGGCGGATACGAACTCGCGGAAGGCGCGCGGTGGGTCGACGGCCGGCTCGTGTTCGTCGACATCCTCACCGGCAGGCTCTTGGCGCCCGCCCTTCCGGCCGTGAAAGGAGCACGCCTTCCGATCCGACGCAGCAGGAGGTGCCTCTTTACCTGGACGGCACTGGCCGTTCGACCAGTGGACGACTTACGGTCGTCTGGGTCGAGTCGACTCTGGCTGTTGAGTCGCCATGGTGAGGAAGGGCAGTCATGTATCGAGGTCCTCGAATCAAGCGTCTTGCCGCCGCCGCAGCCGCTTTCACCCTCTGCACCGCGGCCCTCGCGTTCGGTACCGGCACCGGCATCTCGGGAGCACTCCCGGAACCGGGCACGGCCACCCCGATTAAGCATCTGGTTGTCATCTATCAGGAGAACGTGTCGTTCGATCACTACTTCGGCACGTATCCCGTCGCGGCGAATTCCTCGGGCCAGCCGTTCACCGCCCGGCCGGGCACGCCGTCGGTCGATGGGTTGAGCGGCAGCCTGTTGACGGCGAACCCGAATGGGGTGAACCCGCGTCGCTACGACCCGTCAAACGTCAACTATGTGCTGACCTGCGACCAGGACCACAACTACAACGACGAGCAGCGGGCCTTCGACGGCGGCGCGATGGACAGGTTCCCGCAGACGGTGGGCAACGGCGGCGGCAAGTCACCGGAAGGGGCGAACTGTGTCGCCGGTGACGTCATGAACTACTACGACGGCAACGCGGTCACCGCCCTGTGGAACTACGCGCAGCGGTTCGCGATGAGCGACAACTCCTATAGCTCGACATTCGGGCCGTCGTCCCCGGGGGCGATCAACCTGGCCTCCGGCGACACGGGCGGCGTCGACATGTCCCACACGGCGAACAACCCGTCGATCGCAACCGCGACTGCGCCGAACGCCGACCTGACCCCCGATGGTCAGAGTGGTTTCTCGCTGACCAGTGACGCGCAGCCCTATTGGGACGATTGCTCGACCCGTGATGCGGTAGCGCTCACCGGCAAGAACATCGGTGACGAGCTGAATGACGCCGGGCTGTCCTGGGGTTGGTTCCAGGGCGGGTCCCGGCCGACGACGACGTTCGCCGAAGCGGCCGCGGCCACCGGCCACACCGGCCAGTCGACGGCCACGTTCATTCCGGACGAGTTCAAGAACGGCGGCTTCAACAACTCGGTACCACATTCGTCTAACCAGGGCATCTGCAACGCGGTGCACGCCGTGGGCGCCGGGCTGTCCGATCCGCTGGCCACGGGCACCGGGCAGTACGGGTACAAGGACGACTACATCCCGCACCACCAGCCGTTCGACTACTACGCATCGACGGCCAACCCGCACCACCTCACCCTGCCGACGAACCCGGACGGCACCGTGCCGCTCCGCGCGCTGCGCACCATCGGCACCGACACGCAGCACTGGGTGAACGGGCAGCCGCAGTTCGACACACCGAATCACCAGTACGACACCAGCGACTTCGACCAACTGGTCGCCGCCATCGGCGAGGGAGACCTGCCGCCGTCGGCCCTGCCCGCGGTCAGCTTCCTAAAGGCCAGCGGATATCAGGACGGGCACGCGGCCTACTCCGACCCGATCGACGAGCAGCAGTTCCTCGTCGACGAGATCAACGCCCTGCAGAAGACTCCGGACTGGAAGAGCACCGCTATCGTCATCGCCTACGACGACTCCGACGGCTGGTACGACCACGCCTACTCCGGCGTGACCAACCCGTCGGCGTCGGTCGCCGACGCGCTGACCGGTCCCGGAATGTGCGGCAGCGGCACGCCGCTCGGCGGCCAGGCCGGCCGCTGCGGATACGGTCCGCGGCAACCATTCCTGGTCATTTCGCCTTGGGCGCGCAGCAACGTGGTCGACCACACGCTGACCGACCAGTCGTCGATCATCCGGTTCGCCGAGGACAACTGGGGCCTGCCGCGAATCGACGGCAGCTTCGACGCGGTAGCCGGGTCGTTGGACGGCCTGTTCGACTTCGGTGCGAAGCACGGAAGGGGCAGTGCGCCCAACGCGCAGCCGTTCCTGCTCGACCGGATGACCGGGCGGCCGCTCGCGCGTTGACGTTGACGGCCATCAGGGCGGCGTCAAGGCGTCAAGCCTGCCTCGAGGCGCGCGGCGCGTGCGCGTCTGGCAGGCTCGAGGCGCCCGCTTCCGGGAGGTCTGGACCTGAACATATCGCTTGCTACTCGGTGGATTTGTGCTGTAGCCGGCGGTCCAGTCCAACCGCAGCTCAGGACGTCTAGCCGCGCAGCCGACGCGAATCTGCTCGATACGTCTGGCTGGTCTAGGTGGTCCTGCGTGTGATCAGACCTCGGCCGACCAGGTCGAGGAATGCGTCGATGAGCGATTCTTGTGCTGCGGGCGCCTGCCCGGCCATCGGGCCGAGAAGTAGTCCCGACAAACCGTGCACGGCGGCCCACGCGTTCGTGGCGGCGGTGTTGCGATCGGCCGCGTCGAGGACGCCGGCGTCGAGCATGCCGTCGAGCGCCTGCTCGAGCAGTTCGCCCGGTCTCAGGCCGGAGTCGCCCGCGCCGCGTAAATCATCTTCGGAGTGGGCGGCAATTTCGCCGGGTCGAACCGGCGCATCCCCGGTATGAGCCATCGTCTTGCGGGGCGCGAACGCGGTGGCGAACAGTCCCGGCTCGCTGAGGGCGAAGTGAATGTAGCCGCGCCCGACCGCGCCCAGGCGGTCGATGGCGTCTCGGCCTGCGTCACCGGTGGGCCGGCATTTCGCCAGCTCTGCCTCCATCGATCGCGCCAATGCGGACAGGGCGTCGAAGGCCACGGCCTCGATTAGATCGGGCAGCGCGCTGAAATGCCGGTACGCCGCATTCGCTGAGACACCGACGCGTCGCGCCGCCTCGCGCAACACGATTGCCGACGGGCCACCTTCGCGGGCCAGCTCGGTGCCCGCCTGCACCAGGGCATGGCGCAGGTTGCCGTGGTGGTATGGCGTGTGCTTACCCGCGTCGGGTGCCGTCACGACGAACAATGTTGACAGCGTGAACTTCGTGTGGCAAGTTCACGGTGTCAACATCAGGCGCTGCGAGGGAGTTCGCCGTGTTCTATCGGCTGGGTCTGAAGATGGTCACGCGCGCGCGGTTGGTCCTGGTGGTGGGTGTCGTTGCGCTCGTGATCTCGGCTGTCCTCGGGGTCGGTGCGTTCGCCCGGTTGCTCAGCGGTGGATTCGATGATCCGGCGTCGGCCTCGAGTCAGGCGAAGGTTCTGCTTGACCAGAGGTTCGGCGGTGAGCCGGACATGATCTTCCTGGTGCACGCGCGGACCGGGACGGTCGATGGCACCGCTGTCACCGCCACGGGCCAGGCGTTGGCGCGCCGGTTGAGTACCGATGCCAGATTGCGTGGTGTCACGGCGTACTGGACCACACACGCGGCCGGACTGCGGTCGCGCGATGGCACCGACGCGCTGATCCTGGCCAACGTAGTCGGCGACGAACAGACCGCGGATACGAACGCCAAGGCCCTGCTGAGCGACTACGCCCACCTGGACGGGCCGGACGCGACGGTGCGTATCGGCGGCGCACAGGGCACGGACGTCGGCACCCAAGTCGGCAAGGACCTTGCGGTGGCCGAGTCAATTGCCGTCCCGATCACCCTGATCCTGATGATCATCGTGTTCGGCAGTCTGGTCGCGGCCCTGCTGCCGCTGGCGATCGGGGTTCTCGCGATCTTCGCCACGTTCGCGGGGCTGGATCTGCTCACGCACGTCACGAGCGTCAGCGTCTTTGCGATCAACCTCGCGACCGGGCTGGGACTGGGTTTGGGTATGGACTATGCGCTGCTCATGGTCAGCCGGTTCCGTGAAGAGTTGGCCAAGGGTGTCGATGTCGGCGATGCGGTAGCGCGCACGATGGCCACCGCGGGGCGCACGATCGCGTTCTCGGCGCTCGCCGTCGCTGCCGCATTGTCGGCGATGCTGGTGTTCCCGGTGTACTTCCTGAAGTCGTTCGCCTACGCGGGAGTCGGCGTCACGATCTTCTCCGCGGCCAGCGCGCTACTCGTGTTGCCGGCCTTGCTCGCGGTTCTCGGCGGGCGAGTCAATTCCGGACGGATCCGCGGGATCCGCCCGATGCGCAGTGTCGAAGCGCCGTTCTGGGGGAGGCTGGCTGTCGGCGTGATGCGCCGCCCCGTCGTGGCCGCGCTCCCGGTCATCGCGGGGCTGCTGTTCCTCGCGACACCGCTGCTCTCGGTCACTTTCGGGACCCCGGACGAGCGCGTCCTGCCCACCAGCGCGGCGAGTCACCAGGTCGGTGACGCCCTGCGCAACGAGTTCGCGACGACCCCGGACGTCATCGACGTGCTGATCACCCCCGCCCTTCCGCGGCCCGAGCTGCACAGCTATACCCAACAGCTCGGTCACCTGAGCGGGGTGCAACGAACCGACGTCAGCGTCGGCAGTGGCAATTCCGGCCAGCCAACCTCCCAGCGGGTGAGCCTGAGCACCGGACTGGACGCGGCCTCGGGCGCAGCGCAAGACCTCGTGAGGCAGGTACGTGCGGTGTCCGCACCAGCTGGAACAAGGGTGCTCGTCGGCGGTGCCACCGCGACTCTCATCGACGCGAAACATGCGATCAGCTCCCACCTGCTACTGGCAGGGGCGCTGATCGTGGTGACCTCCCTCATCCTGCTGTTCCTGTTCACCGGCAGCATCCTTCAACCGATTCGTGCGCTGCTCGGCAACGCGCTCACGCTCGGCGCGACCCTCGGCGCCATGGTGTGGATCTTCCAGGACGGTCACTTCGCGTCCGTCCTCGGCTTCACCCCAAGACCCACCGATACCGCGATGCCGGTCCTGTTGTTCTGCATCGCCTTCGGGCTCTCGATGGACTACGAACTGTTTGTCATCAGCCGGATCAAAGAACTGCACGATGCCGGTGTCACCAACTCTGACGCGGTCACCGGCGGGCTGGCTCGCACCGGACGCATCGTGTCGACCCTTGCCGCGCTGCTGGCCGTCGGCTTCTTCGCATTCGGGACCAGCCACGTCAGCTTCATCCAACTCTTCGGGCTCGGTACCGGACTGGCGATCCTCATCGACGCCACCCTGGTACGCGGCGTCCTCGTCCCCGCCTTCATGCGCGCGTTCGGCGAGCGGAGTTGGTACGCGCCAGCGCCGTTGCGTCGGATCCACGATCGTATCGGTGTCAGCGAGCACGTTCCCGACGAGCCTGTATTGGTCAATGTCTGACTCGCCAGGACAGCGTGCTGAGGCTGTCATCGAGGTGACCGGCCTGCGGATGCGATACGGCTCGTTCGACGCGGTGCGGAACGTAGACCTGCGGGTCATGCGCGGCGAGGTGTTCGCCTTGCTTGGCCCCAACGGTGCCGGGAAGACGACCACGGTGGAGATTCTTGAGGGTTATCGCCGGCGGACGGGGGGCGAGGTCAGTGTCCTCGGCCAGGACCCGGAGCATGCCGTGCGCGCTTGGCGCGCACGCATCGGGGTGGTGTTGCAGGAGTCCGAGCCGGAGCGGGACTTGACCGTTGCCGAGTGCCTGCGGCTGTATGCCGGCTACTACGCCAACCCGCGCGACGCCGCCGAGACTTTGGAGCTGGTGGGCCTGGCCGACCAAGCTGGCGCCCGGGCGGCTCGGCTGTCGGGCGGACAGCGGCGGCGGTTGGACGTGGCGTTGGCGCTGATCGGCAATCCCGAGCTGCTGTTCCTCGATGAGCCGACTACCGGGTTCGACCCGTCCGCTCGGCGCGCCGCATGGGACATGATCTCCGGACTGCGCCAGTCGGGTGTCACGATCGTCCTCACCACCCACTACCTGGACGAAGCCGAGCAGCTCGCCGACCGGGTGGCCGTGATCGACGCGGGAACCCTCGTCGCCGATGGGACGCCGGGCTCACTGGGTGGTCGCGACCGCGCCGCGATCGAGATCCGTTTCAGCTTACTGCCGCCCTGGCGACCGCAGGACCTGCCGGAGCCGCTGCGCACTGCCGTGGTGGGGCGCGACGGCGATCGTGTGCTGCTGCGCGCCGAGTCTTCGCTTGCGGTGCTAGGACCGTTGGTGCATTGGGCCGAGGCCACCGGTGTTGATCTCGCCGACCTGGAGGTTCGCCGACCGAGTCTCGAAGACGTCTACCTGGCGCTCACCGCCTCGATCTCCGGCGGCGCCTGATGCCCGAGCTCGTACATAGCGCGCGACTGGGCGCCGACGACGGCCAGCGCACGATGGCGGCGCTGGTTCTGCATCAGTTCCGCTACGACCTGCGGGGCCTGCTGCGCAACCGGCAAGCCCGCTTCTTCACGCTGGCGCTGCCGGTGCTGTTCCTCGTCATCTTCGCCTCGGTCTTCGGCGGCAAGCACAACACCGTCGCCGTCAGCGGCGGAAGCATCAGCACCTCGGTCTACTACGTGCCCGGCATCATCACCCTCGGCATCATCGCCGCCGCCTTCGTCAACCTCGTCATCTCGGTCACCGCACAGCGCGAGATCGGCGTGCTCAAGCAACGGCGGGCCACGCCGATACCGGCCGCGGCCATCATCGCCGGACGCGCCCTGACCGCCGTCGTCGTCGCCCTCGCAATCACCGCGATCCTGCTCGCTATCGGCTGGGCCCGCTACGACGCACACGTACCCGCCCGCACCGCCCCGGCACTCGTGGTGACCGTCGTCCTCGGGGCTGTGGTGTTCTGCTGTCTCGGCTACGCGCTCACCTCCCTGATCCGCAATGAAGACGCCGCCCAGCCCATCACTCAGGCCGTCCTGCTGCCGCTGTACTTCATCTCCGGCGTCTTCGTTCCAATCACCTCGATGCCGCACTGGCTGGTCGACGTGGCCAACGTGTTCCCAATCCGACACCTCGCCGCCGCCTTGCTCACCGCCTACAACCCACACACCGCTGGATCCGGCTTCGCCGGCGCAGACCTCCTCGTCGTGGCCGGCTGGGGGCTCGCCGGCCTCGTGATCGCCCTGCGCCGGTTCAGCTGGCTACCCCTCAGCCGTTAGCCCACCCGACCCACGAAGGAGTCAGCCCATGGCACCCGAAACCGAAACCGCGACCGCGCGCTGCGCAACGCACGGACTCGTTCAGGCCACCAGACAGATCCCCGCAATGGGCTTCCCGTTCGTCGTCTACGCCGCACGGCGCTACCTCGCCCGGCGACGCCCGTTCCGCTGCCCAACATGCGGAGCGGCAATCGATCGATCGTCCACCCCTACTCGACCCGCCCTCTGACCAGGAGCCACCACCATGACCTACACCGAAACGGAACTCGTCGGCGAGATCGAGCGCCTGGCCGGAGCGGACCTCGCTGCGCTGACCCAACCCCAGCGAGACCAATTCGACCAGTTCCACAGCGGTGGATCCGAGGCCGTGGACCGACTCCTGCCGAGCTTGCAGCTCGCACCAGGAATGGTCGTGCTCGACGTCGGCTCCGGACTCGGCGGACCCGCCCGCCAGATCGCCCGTGGCTCCGGCTGTACCGTCGTCGGCGTCGACATCACCTCCGCCTACGTAGACACCGCTCAGGCCCTCACGCGCACGGCAGGCCTCGACAACCACGTCAGCTTCATCTGCAGTGACATCGCCGCCCTCGACCGCGACGGCTTCGACGCCGCCTACACGATGCACGTCCAGATGAACGTCGCGGACAAGGAGGCCTTCTTCGCCGAAATCGCCCGGCGCCTGCGGCCCTGGGCGCGCTTTGCAACCTTCGAGATCTGCGTCAACGGCGCCACCCAACCAACCCCGCCCCTGCCGTGGTCGCTCGACGGCACCGACAGCTACCTCGCCGCAGCCGACGAGTTGCGCGACACGATCGCTTCCAGCGGCTTCGAGATCCTCGACTGGGTCGACGAGACCCAGTGGGTACTTCGATGGTTCGAGGACCTCGGCAAACGCACAGCCGCCGACGGCGCAGCTACCCTTCCTGCACTCCTCAACGATGGACCGACCCGAATGATGAACTTCGCCGTCGCCCTTGCCACAGGCGTCGTGTCAGTTCACCGCGGCTCGTTCATCCTCGCGACATGAGTACAGAAGGGCGGCCCCTCACCGGCTGCGCAACTTGCGCCGATCGATACGGCCAGCCGCTGGACAATTCCGGCCGCATCCACGAACGTCCAGGCAGTCATACGTGATCGCCGCTCGAACCGACCTCTTAGCCGGCTGGCAGGTCACCGTTCGGAAGACCATCGCGCGGCCCCCGCAGGACATCTTCGCGCTACTCATCGACGTCGAGCGCATGGCAGGACTCGGACCCGAACACTGCCTGGCGCGCTGGCTCACCGAGTCACGCGAAACAGGAGCACGCTTCCAAGGAATCAACCGCATCGGCGTCTTCAAATGGGAAGTCCCCTGCACCGTCACGGTCTTCGCACTTCCGCAACGATTCGGCTGGACGGTCGGCGACGCTCATCATCCATCCTCAACCTGGACCTACACGCTTGAGGCCACAAACCGCGGCGCCGGCGACGCGACCACGGTGACGCAGACCTTCGAGCACGGACCCGGCGACTCGTTTGTTCGCCGCGCCGTCGAACTCGCACCGGCCGCCGCCAACGTCATCATCGCTGCGCGCACGCGCCAACTGCGCCACAACATGAACGCCACCCTCCAACAAGTTGCAGTACAGCTCATGGGGACTGACAGGACGTGAACCCGCGTCGTTGGAATGCGGAGCCTGGCCGGCGGTCCCCGGCCTGATTGGAGTTGGGTGAGCGTGCGCATCCTGGTGACGACTGACGCAGCTGTCGGCCACTTCCTACCAATGGCGGCGACGGTCGCCGAGCTTGTCGCCGTCGGCACGAAGTACGCATCGCCTGCCCTGAGCCGTTCGAGCCGTTCGTGCGCAGAGCAGGATTCGAAGCGTTGGGGTGCGAGGAAGTCGAGGTCTCGGCGCCGGTTCCGCCGCCACCCGTGGCGGAGAACCGTGACGGTCGTCTGGTGTGGGCGGTCACCCTCAGCTGGCTGATGGGTCTTGGTGTCCTTTCCCAGGTCTGACCGGCAAGCTGTCCGATACTGCGGCCAACGGCGACCACGCCGCGTTGCAGGTCAAGGTGCGACCAGCGCAACGCGCTGAGCTCACCCCGACGAGGACCCAGGATCATCGCGAGCCAGACGAGAGCGCCCCACGCCGAGTCCTTCCACGCCTCGTTGAGCGCGCGCACCACCACCAAGGCCACACCTCGCGACGTGTCCGCGGAGGTTGCGTTCCTGACCCGCGCGTTGAAGGCACCCACCCTGCGCGAGTCAATCGACCGGCTCGCCGAACGCGCCCGCGCCGAGTCCTGGACGCACGAGGAGTTCCTGGTCGCCTGCCTGCAACGCGAGGTCGCCGCCCGCGAATCACACGGCGGCGAGGGCCGCATCCGCGCCGCCTGACTCAGGCTGCCCAGGCCCGCTTCGGCACCCCGGACTGGCCATTTGATCGACTGGTCCCGTAGGCCAGCGTCGAGTTCGAGGTCGCGGACGCTGACACCGTCCAGGTCGCAGCGGACGAATTGAAGGAGAAGGGCTGCACGCTGCTCCACGAGGCACGGACCGAGCCGTGGGGACAGACCGTCGCTCGACTGCAGTCAAGCGAGGGCGCGATCCGAATGGCAGCGCGGTTGCTACGTGACCACGGCGCGAGGGGAACGCGCAAAACGGCGCACCGGCGGCGCGCACAGCAGGCCGCCAACGACCGCGTACAGGGCGAACATCACGAGAGAGCGGGTGAAAATGCCCGTTGCGCCAAACGCGATCCCGAACGCGAGCCCGACGGCGAGGCCGGCGGAGATGCACGACAGGCTGATCAGCAGGTAGCGGCTCCAGGACGCACCGCGCCAGATCCGCCAGAGCAAAAAGGCGGTCGCCAGCTTCGGGGCGAACTCCCGGGTCGGGTCACCCAGGTAGGACGCCGCGGCCGCCACGGTCCACGCCAGCAGCAGCAACCCCGCGGCCGCGCGCCGACTTGAGCCGGCCACGCCGACTGGCCCGCCGACGGTCAGCATCACGCTCATGGACAGCACCGTAGGGGCCGACCTCTCACCGGGCGAGGGCCGCTCGACCTCAGCCCGCAAGACGATCCCTGACCAGCCATCGGGGGCGACCACACGCGACCCGACCCGTCGATCGGTGCGCCGGAGCGTTGGTGCGGGTCCAGTGGGCGAGCGAACAGAAGGGTGATCGGTCTGCGGCGCTGGGCGGGAACACAGAACGAAGATCGGCGTGGCTTGACCCCGGGCGGACGGCTCAACTGTCGATCAGCATGTCAGGCTGAAATTGTCGAAGTTGACCGTGATAACGCCGTTGCCGTTGTAGGTGATGTGCATGGTCTCGTGGCCGTAGAACGATGAGCCATCCGACCCCTGGACCCGGAAGCTCAGCGTGAATGTGTTGTTCGAATTGCGTTCGTTGACGTTGAAGTTTCCCCATGCGGTCGCGCGGCCTTCGTAGGTTGTGCCAGAGGCACCGACGGCAGCGACCGAGCCGGTCTCGGTAAAGGTCGCCCACACCTCGTCGCCATCCGGGAAATAGGTGACGTGCTCAACGGCATTGCCGGTGAACAGCACACCTGGCACCGACGGATTGCCCGGCGAGGCCGGCGTCATCAGCGGGTCTCCGGTGCAGGGGTTCGCGCTGAATTCGGGCTCGACGAAGGTGCCGTGCTGATGCTCGGTCATCGTCACGGTGTGGCCCGGAGCCGCCGATGCAGGTACAGCCCAACCGACGAGCCCGGCCGCGGCCATCAAGGCCACCAGGCACACCTGTCGTTTCATGATTCTCTCCCCCGTGTCGGCAGCACGGCCCCGGAACACCCGGGCGACGCGCGACGGGTGGGGCTACCGCCGACTCTGCCGCCAGAGTCCTCTCCACCCCGCATCTGGTCAATCGGCACGAGCGCGCGACCCGGCCCGGCTGCGCCGGCCTCTGATGGAACCGGTGCTGGCATCAGCGAGCCTTTGCCACCCCAGCTTCGACTATCCACAGTCCTGCTCGGCCCGAACGTCCGGATATGCCGCCGGTCTCGATAGGTCAGCGCAACACTTCCTGATTCGCGTTCGGCGAAAGGGGAGTGGTGGGTGGTGGGCAAGGCGTTCAAGCTGACGCCGGCTGAGGTCGATGAGGTGTGGTCGAGGTGGCGATCGGGTCAGGCGGTGAAGGTGCTCGCGCGGCAGATGCGGGTGAATCCGTCGACGGTTCGGGATCTACTACATCGCACCGGCGGCATCCGCCCGGTGCCGCGTCGACGCTGGGAGCTGCGGCTAAGCCTCGATCCACCGACCGACCTGCTAGTTGATCAACTCGACGCATAGTTGATCTTGCTGAGGGGTGTCTGGGTCCGGACGTGGTTGTGTCGCCGGTCGGCCCGGCGTTCCTGGTCCTCGGGGTTGCGCCGTGTTCGGCTGGTTGTCAGGCGGTGGTGCGGTCCGGAGGTCCGCAGGTCTGGTTGAACAGCTCGGTCCAGGCGTGCTGCCAGGGCCAGGCGGTGGGTAGGTGCAGGGTGCGCCGTCGCACTGAGGTGGCGATCCGGGCCGGGATGTGGATCAGGGTGCGGCGGATGGTCGCGGTGGTCGCCTTGGCTAGCTTCGGGCCGGTGAGGGTGGCGGCGGCGCGGGTGAGGTTGAAGGCCATGCAGGCCAGTACCAGCCAGGCCGCGTTCGCGGTGAACTTGCCGCTGGGTAGGTGTGCCAGGGCGGAGTTCTTCAGGTCGGCGTGGACCTGTTCGATGATTGCGTGGCCGCGGTGGGTCTTGTCCGCTGCCACCGTGTCCATCGCGTCGGGGTCGCTGGTGGTGAAGAAGGCGTGGAAGCGCCACGTATCGAACAGCGTCGACTGTCCGTTGCCGGCTTTCGGGTTCAGCTCGGGGATGCGACGCACGACGAGGCGCCCGGCCCTCTGGTCTGCTTTCGGCTTCGAGATGAACGCGGTGAACTCGATCTCGGCGACCTGGGCACGGGAGATCCAGCGGCCGCTGTCCTGGTCGAAGACGGCATCGGTGTACTCGATCGTCTGCCACGCATGTTCGTCGATGGCCGCGATCGCGGCCTTAACCCGCTTGTCCTGGCGCACGGTGATCGACACCGCAGCGCCGGCCCGGGCTGCGGCGTTGACCACGGCGTGCCCGTAGTAGGCCGAGTCCGCGCGCAGCAGCACCGTGCCCTGAGCCGGTGCGGCCTCGGCGATGCCGGTGCGGTGACCTCGACGCACGGTGGCCAGTGCGTCGGCGACGATCCGAGCCGCGCCGCGTGGTGAGCCGCACGATCCTTTGCGCAGACGTTGGGCCACGATCACCGGAGCCCTCTGCCCGGTCGTGAGGGTTGCGATCAGAGCGTTGAGCCCGCGCACCTTCGTATAGCCGAACCCGGCACCCTGTTTGGCGTGGCCGTGAACCGGCACGATGGTGTCGTCCACGTCGAGCAGCACCGGCCCGTCGAGGCCAGTAGCCAGCGGCGTGCGCGCAGCCAGACCGAGCAGGAACCTGGATGCGACCGCGTCGAGTTGACGGACGTGACCAAAGCTGAACTCGCGCAGGAACGAGCCCAGCGTCGAGGGCGCGTAACAGGCGTCGAAGACCTTGCCCATGCCGCCGTGCCGCAGCAACGCCAAGTCGTCGATGCTGTCAGCCCCGGCGACCATGCCCGCAACCAGCGAGCTCACCTTCAGACCCGCGTTCGCGCCCTTATCCGTGGGCACCGACAGATGCTCATCGGTCAGCGCCCGCAGCCCCGCGTCCCGGGCTAGCGCCACGACCGGCACCAGCCCCGCCGCCGACACGAGATTCGGGTCATCGAACACCGCTCCGGCGACCGGACAGGTGTGAGAGAGTTGCATCTACGAGATGCCCTTTCGTGCCGGTCGAATTGAGTCCTAGACAAACCCAATTCTCCTGCTACGTAAGGGCATTCTCACGTTCCGCCGCGCTCACACCCGGTACCAATCGGTGGATCGAGGCTAAGTGCTGGCGAGCGGGAGGAGATCTCCCGCGGTCTTGCCGCGGGGTCGTCGGTGCGGGCGATCGCGTCCGGGCTGGGGCGTTCGCCATCAACGGTGAGCCGAGAAGTGCTCGCCAATGGTGGACGGTCCGGGTATCGGGCTGCTCGTGCTGATGCTGCGGCGTGGGTCCGCGCGGCGCGGCCTAAGCCGACGAAGCTGGGATCCCGGGTGGCGCTGACTGATCTCGTCGCGGCGAAGCTCGAGCTGGACTGGTCGCCGCAGCAAATCGCCGGATGGTTGAAGATTGAGTATCCGAACGATCCGGAGATGCAGGTGTCGCACGAGTCGATCTACCGGTCGCTGTTCGTGCAAAGCCGCGGCAGCCTGCGTAAGGAACTCACCGCGCACCTGCGCACCAAACGCGCCACCCGCCGCCCCGCCGGCACGCGAGAGCCCGACGGGCGCGGTGGCCGCCCGAACATCCTGCACATCTCCCAGCGCCCAGCAGAAGCAGCAGATCGTGCCGTGCCGGGGCATTGGGAAGGCGACCTGGTCTTTGGTCGCGGCATGACACCGGTCGCCACACTGGTCGAACGCTCAACACGATTCCTCATGCTCGTCGCACTGCCTGACGGTCACCGCGCCGACGTCGTCGCCGACGCGCTCGCCGCGAAGATCACCACCCTGCCCGCCGCGCTGACCAGAACGCTCACCTGGGACCAGGGACACGAGATGGCCGCCCACGCGAGATTCACCAGCGAGACCGGCATCAACGTCTACTTCTGCGACCCGAAGAGCCCCTGGCAACGCGGCAGCAACGAGAACACCAACGGACTGCTGCGCCAATACCTACCGCGCACCATCAGCATGCGCGACTACAGCCAAGCCGACGTCGACGCCATCGCCGACCAACTCAACCAACGACCTCGACAAACCCTCGGCTTCAAGACACCATCCCAAGCACTAGCCGAGGTGTTGCGTTGATCCCCTGAGCCCGCACCCGCCGAGAGTGCGCTCGCTCGTGCCGAATTGCGTGCGTCCTGAGCACGCATACGCAATCAACCAGCCGCATGAAGTTGCGAGGGCATATCCGCGCGGCCAGTCGCGCAATCGCCGAATCAGGCGCAGGTGCCGTTGGCAGTTGATCGGTGGACGCCACGTCGTTCTGTACGCGTTCGGGTGCCCGGGTCGAATGATCCGCTTACGAGAACGTGATCTATGGGACTGGCTCGCGTCCCGCGCGGCGCTCAGCACGTCGCCGCTAGCGGGTATCTATCTCCGGGCGCTACGCCTGCGAGGCGACGGAGCCTAGATCATCGTGTCGGGAGGTCCAGCGCCCAGCAAAAGAAGCTGAGCTCGTCGACGTCTTGCTCGATGAGCACGGTCCGGGTGGTGCCGCCGGAGTGCCCGGAGGCGCGGAGCGGCAGCAGCAGGTACGGGCCGCCCTGCGGCGCCTCGGTCTGCAGTCGGGCGACCATCTTGAGCGGGTCGTATGGCGGGGCGTTGCGGTCGTTGAGCGCGGTGGCGAATGCCATGATCGGGTAGCGCCGATCGGCCCGGACGTTGTGGTACGGAGAGTATCCGGCGAGGTATGCCGCCTCGACGGGATCGTCGGGCGAGCCGTACTCGACGGTCGCTGCGCCGAGGTGGCTGAACCGCGGGAAGCGCAGCATGTCGAGCAGGGCCGCCCGGCAGAACACCGCCCGGAACGCCTCGGGCGCTTGCAGCGCGCTGACCGCGACGAGTAGGCCGCCGTTGCTGTTGCCGCGTGCGGCGAGCCGATCCGGCGTCGTATAGCCGGCCGCGACTAGCGAGCGCGCCGCGGCGAGGAAGTCGTCGAAGGCGTTCTGCCGCCGCGTTTTGATGGCCGCCTGGTGCCACTCGCGGCCGCGAACCACGGGCAGCGCGACAGCGGTCGGGTTGCTGCTGTTCGCGCAGGCGGTCCCGCCGCTGGCGGCGCCCTTTGCCGGCGTCATCGCCGACCGGGTCCAGCCGGGCCGCCTGCTCAGCGTCGGCTGGCTGGCCCAGGCGGTCCTCGCCGGGCTGTTGACGCTGCTGTTGCCGCCGCTGGGAGTACTGCTCGCGCTGGTCTTCATGCTCGCGCTGGTGGATACGCCGCTTGCCGCTGCGGTCGGCCGGTGCATCCCGGTTGTGGTCGCTGATGACGACCTGGTCGCGGCCAACGCGCTGCGAAGCGGGGTGCGTGAGCTAGGGACGGTTCTCGGCCCGCCGTTGGCCGGATTGCTGTTCGCCGTCTGGGGCGCGCGGCTTGTGCTTGGCCTGGATGCTCTTACCTTCATCGCCGTGGCCCCTCTGGCCCTGCGCCTGCCGGCGCTGGCGCGGGACACCAGCGGCCGGCCCCGCACATCGTTTGCCCGGGATGCCCGGGACGGACTTGCCTTCATCTGGCGTGCGCCGTCCGCCCTGGCTGTCGCCCTCGGGTTCTGGGTTGTTGTGCTCTTCTCCGCGCCAGACGACCTCGCCCTGCCTTTCGTTGCCACGTTGACCTTCCGGGCCGGTCCAGTCGCGGTTGGCGTGCTGCTGGCGGCGGCATCGGCGGGCCTTTTGGCCGGTCTGCTGCTCGTGCACCCGGTCGGCCGGCGGCTGGGGATAACCGGGCACATCGTGGCCGGGTTTGCCGTCATGGCCACCGGTAACCTGCTCACCGCGGCAGCGCCCTGGCTGGCCGCTGCCTTCGCCGCCCAGGTGCTGCGCGGTCTGGCGATCCCCGTTGCGGACAGCCATGTGAGTACGCACCTTCAGCGGGCGACACCACCCCACCTGCTCGGCCGGGCCCTCGCCAACGTCTACGGCGGGGTCGGCGTCGCGGCAGCCGTCGGCTATCTCGCTGGGGGCCCGCTGGTCGATGCCACCTCCCCGCGCACGGCCTTCGTGATTATCGGCTGCGGTGGCCTGGCAGGAACGGCCGTCACCGCCGCGCTGCTCCGCCATGAGCGGGTGTCGGCCAGCCACTAGACATCGGCAACACCCGACGGCGTCACCGGTACAGAACGTTTGCACCGTCGATGTGGCGTGTGGGCCGGCGCCCTGCGGCCGTGCAGCTGCATCGGCCCGCGTCTGCACGGCAACCGGTGTGCATAGGCAACTTCGGCGCCTGCAAGATCGGTGCCCTCCAGGTCGAGGACGCTCTCCTCGCGATACTCGCTAATGCCAATCAGCTGGGTGACGGACGGGAGGCAGGCCGGACTGTCGAGGTGACCCATTCTTCGTAGCGGCCGGCAGGCCGGAATCCGAGCGATTCGTATAGCGGCTGGCCCATCGGCGTCGACTGGAGGCTCGCGGTGCGCGCTCCGTGGTGGCGCGCGTCGACGAGCGCGTGTTCGACGAGTGCGCGGGCCAGGCCGCGGCGCCGCCACTGCGGCAGGGTGCCCACGGCGTAGATCCCACAGTCCGTGCCGTGCAGGTAGGTGTACACCGAGGCGACAGCGACACCACGGTCGAGCACGGCCCACCCGGCGAGCCCGGGATTCGAGTCGGGCTCGCCCAGTTCAGCCGCCGGCACCGGGTCACCTAGGGCGATGCGCTCGACGGCGGCAATCGATGCGCGAATGACTTCGTCGTGCGGCCGGAGCCGGGAAGACAACGTCGCGCGCATGACGAGCGTGGTGATGTCGCGCTCGAGCTCACCTATAGCGGGTAGGCGATCCTGCGGTTCGTGGAATGAGGCGGCGCGGCTGGGCACCCACAGCGCCCAGGTCGCGACGCCTACGTCGGCGTAGGCGCGCCCGAGCGAGGACACGACGTCGGGCAGGGCGGCATCGTCGACGGCATCGTCGAGGATCGCGTTGTTCAGAAAGGCCGATGCCGGGAAGACGGCGGCCACCGCGTCCGAAACGCGAGTCACCTGGGCGTCGGTAGACGCCGAGGCCAGCGCGTCCCAGCAGGCGAGCAGGGTCAGCTGGCCCGGCAATCCGATGGTGGCGCGAGGCATGGTCAGTCGCCTGTGGCCGGGAGGTCCCGAGAGAGCCAGATCCGGTCGAGCAGCGGGATGCCGTCGATCTTGATCGCGTCGGGGTAGCCGGTCGCGAGCCTGAACGCGTCCCGCTCCACGGACCGGAACCGGAATCCCAGACGCTGGTAGAAACGCAGGTTGCCCACATCGGCGGCGGCGGTGGCCACCGTCATCCGGGACCGGCCCTCGTCGGCGCACCGGCGCAGCGCCTCCTCAACGAGCGCGCGCCCGATTCCCGCGCCGCGCTCCTCGGGGTCGACGGCCATGTTCTTGATCTCGACCTCGTCTGGCAAGGTGGCGGGGATGAGCTGCAGGTGACCGACCGGCGTCTCGTCACGTCGGGCCACCAGCACTCGGCCGAGGTTTAGGTATGCCTGGAGCTGTTGCGCGGAGTCCTCCGCGTACTCGAACAACGTGCGCAACTTTGCCCGCGAACCCTCGTGCCACCCGATCCACACCGACCGCTCGACACCACCGGATCGATCATGCGCGGCGATCATGACCCGGTACCCGTCCGGGTCCAGGACGGTGCGCCCCCAGCGCTCCCAGTAAGGGTTCTCGGCGCGACCGGCCGCACGCCCGCGGCGAGCAGGGTGCCCGCGATTGTCTCCACTGCCTCACCGGACTCCACGTAGAGGACGAGCAGGTCCTCCGCCGTTCCGCCGGTGGGCTGAGCCGGCCCGATAGTGAGTTCAAGCTCGCCGCCTCCGGGAAGTGCGAAGAAGACTCCGTCGTAGCCGTCGTGGTCACGGAATCCGCCCGTGCGCGTGAGTCCGAGCAGGTCGCGGTAGAACACCTGCGAGCGGGCGAGGTCGCGAGCCGGTCGGGCGATTCGCGCGCCGACCCACGACGCCGCCTGCCCGTATGTGTTCTGCATTTCCGCGCTCCTTCGTTCGTGCATCGATCACGCCGCCGGTGCCCGCGCTCCCGGCCGTTCCCAGCACGCTCACCGAACCGAGCGGCGCGCCGGCGAACGGTGCGCACCGACTGCGAACTCCTCGACAGTGCACGACGTGTCGGTCTGGAGGTGCAGCCCTGCGTCGCCGCCGATGGGCGGTCCTCATGACGCTCGGTTCATGTCGATCGAGTGGTGACACATGGTTCGCGGCGAGCAGCGACGCGGTCTTACCCCTCGGGTGCGTTGTGTTGCCGGTGGGCGAAGATGTCAAGGGAGCCGAACGCTGGCCTGGCCGAACCTCTGCCGCATGCGATCGCGCGCGCGGCAGAACGCAGGTCGCTAGGTGATCTTGCTCGTCGATCGCGGATCGGTGAACGGCGCGCACCATCGCCCCACCTGCGCATCGACGTGTCGCGCCCGCGGTCTGGCTTCACCGGCGAGGTGATCAGCGGCGACGCGAGATGCAGGTGTTCATCATCGCGTTCGACGGCGCGGGCTGGCGGTGCTCGCTGCGGTCTTGGACAAGCGAGAGCAGGTAGCGACGCCCGTCGTTCTCGAATGCCAGCAGCGTGATCTCGGTAGGCAGGAATGTTCCCTGCTTGGTGCGGCACGTCAGCCTGATCGTCGATGCCTGACCGTCGTTCAGGGCGCTGTTGGCGAGCTCGCGTATCTGCGGCATCTCGGCCGGGTGGATGCGTGAGATCGGTGTCGCGAGCAGCTCGGCGTGGGTGTAGCCGAGCATCGCGCAGCCTGCCGCGTTCGCGGCGACGATCCGATCGCCGAAGGGGTCGACGATGTATGCGGAGTCGCTCGCCTGCTCGAAAAGTCGCTCGGCGTGCTCTCGGTCTGGATGCACAGTTGGCGCTAGCCTCTCATCGCGCGCACGACATTGTCAGGCGACGCGGAGCGCGGTTCGATCTCAGTGTGGAGTAGTCGGGCCCTGAGCACGCGTCGGCGAGCCGGCGAGAGGCTGGCCAGCAGCGTAGTACGCACGATCTGGTATCTGAAGCGAAAGCCGAATCCGTCCACCCGCAGCAGGCGGCGCGTGCACAAGCGCTCGAGTTCCTCGGCTAGTTCACCCGCGTCCGCCTGCAGCAACGTAGCGAGCGACTCCGGGTCGAAGGGTTGCTCCAGCACCGACGCTGCGAGCAGCACGCGGTAGGCCGGTGCGCCCTCGGCCCGGCACCGGGCGAGCAACGTCTCGACGAGCGCGGTCGATGCGGTCGGGCTTCCGCTGACCGTGGCGACGAAATGCGGAATGCCGCCGGTCGCCTCGTGGAGGCCATTGATGCCGAGGGGTTCCAGGTCGGCGTGGGTCAGCGGCCGCAGTAGCACCACCGCGTCCGGTCTGAGCCCTCGGACCGGGTGGTCGTCCGCGGTGGGCTCGATGCGGGCCGCCGTAACCACGGCCACTGCCACGCCGGCACAGCGGCGTTGCAGGTAGTGCAGTGCCGCGATGGTTTCGTGGTCGGCCCGGTGCAGGTCGTCGAGGACGAGCACGAGCGGCGCATGCTCGTCGACCAGTTTGACGAGGGCTTCGAGCGCGTCGATCTCGGTGAGCTCGTGGGACCGCGCGGGTGGCCGCAGTTCGGGAAGGATCCGGCTCAGCGCGGGTGGCTGCGACCCGTCCAGATGAACGCCCGCGAGAGCGTCGCGCAGGGCAGCAGCTAGCGGGACGTAGGGAAGGTGTCGTTCCAGTTCGGAACAGCTCGCGTATCCGAGGCGGACCCCGACGAGGCTGCGGGCGAACTCGTCGAGCAAGCGCGTCTTGCCCAATCCCGCGTCCCCCTCGATCTGAATCAGCCGGAACGAGCCGTTCAGCGCTTCGCGGGCTGCACGGTCGAGAGCGTCGAGCTCGCTGGACCGGCCAAGCAAGCGCGCCGGGGAATCGCCGAGCTGCTCGGTCCGAGGCCGGATCGGGCGGGGCATGAGCGAGCGTGGCTCCTGCTGGCGGAGGAACGCGGACTCCAGCGCTCGGGTCTCCGCGGTCGGCTCGAGGCCCAGTTCGTCGCCCAGCCGCACGCGGAACGCGCGATACGTGGCGAGCGCGTCACGGTGCCGGCCGAGTCCGTATAGCGCGAGCATGGTGCAGCGCTGGGCGCGCTCGCTGAAGTCGTCGAGCCTGGCCGCCGCTTCCGCGTTCGCGAGCGCGTCCGGGTAGTCGAGTTCGGCCAGCGCCGAGGTAGCCGCGTCGAGATGCGCACCGAGAATCCGGCCTTGATACGAGCCGCGCAGCTCCTGCGCCCACACCGCGTACGGCTCGTCCTCGAGCACCTCGCCACGGACCAGCGTGAGGGCCTGCGCGAGTGATCGCCGAGCCTGGTGCGTGGGCTGGTGCGCTGACTGATCGAGCAGGGCATCGAAACGGTCGAGGTCGACGTCGATGAGGTCGGCAGAACACCGATACGCCTCGGCCTCGGTGACGATGAGCTCGCGCGCGCGATCGCGATCCGGTACCAGCCGCTGCCGCAACACGGAGATGAAGGTCTGCAGCGACCCGGCCGGATTGCGTGGTCGTGCCGGTCCCCACAGCAGCTCCGCCAAGCGGTCGCTGGGCACCAGGTGGCCCCGCGCGGCGAGCAGGATCTCGAGCACCTGTTTCGGGCGGCTGCCCCCCAGGTCACGTGCCCCGAGCGTGCGCGGCCCGTCCACGATCGTCAGTGGACCGAACAGTCGAATCGACAGCCGCTGCACCCGTTCACCGCCGCTCGTTGATTCCCCGGTGATCGATAGGAGCCATATCCGCTGCGCGGTAGGCCCGCTCTCCGACTGAGGCTGCGGACCGTCGGCGATTGGGGTGATGACGAGATGTGGTGCCTGCGCGTGCTCCTCGGTCGGCGGGATACGGGGGATTCGCCGAGCTAGGACGATGCAACTGGTTTCGGTGGTGCCTCATGCCGCGTCTGCCCGTGCCTGGACGGTCACGACGTCGTCCTGCGCGAAGTGAATCAGGAACGCGAACTCGGCCGTCAGCACGGCCACGGCCTGGTCTCGCTCAATTCTGAGTACGTGCAGGTGCCAGTCGTTGACGTAAAGGAGGTCTCCGACTGCGAGGTCGCGGGCAGGGATTCTCATCGGAACTGCTGAGCAGACAGTGAGCCCTCAGCTGTGGCGGCAGTTAGTCGAACGATGAACGCGGCCGGCTTGGGGCACGAAGATTGTGGTGGTGATGTGCGCATCGGTCCTCCTCGGACGACGAGTTCACGGGTATGGCGGGGACGTGCGCACGGCGTGACGGTCTGCGTGTAGATCTGACCTGGGCTAGGGATCGCGACGCGGCCGCGGGAGCTCTTCGCGAAAAGCCACGATTCCGACCAGGCATCCGTCGTCCAAGACAGGTAGGTACCTGACTCCGTGGTACCTGATCGCGATCGACGCTTGCCTGACACTGCGGGCGCTCTCGACGCTGAGCGGCAGGTCCGGAGGGATGTCGCTCGCCTCGTCGTCGTGTCGGATCGTTCGCTGAGGCACGACGATCACCGCGGGCAGCAAGGGGCTGAGACCGAAGAACGCTTCATGGCAAATTGCCTCCGAACGTTTGATTCGAGCCGACCGGTCGATCCGCGCGCGAGTGAGCTGGCAATTGGTTAGCGTCAGCCGGAAACGGGCTCTTACATCGACGGAGTAGGCCACGCGGCTCGTGAAGAGTTACGCACCCGAGGTGTCAGCGGCTGCGGCTGCCAGGTCACCGGGTATCGCGGACGGCAGCCAGCAGTCCCTCAAAGTCTTCCGAACAGGGGCCGCAGGCGTGCAGGTGGGCCGCGATGCCGGGGTAGCGCTCCGCAGCGTCGGCGTCGCGGGCAACCAGGTCGACATAAACATGAAGCAGCCGCATCGCCTCGGCGCAGCCCACGTCACGCGGGTCGGTCTGCAGGAAGCGGTCCAGTTCTGGCCAGCCGTTCATCAGCGCCTCGACGAGTTCGGATCTATGTAACCGTTAGCGGCGAGCGTGGCTCGTAACTTACGCCGGGCGTCGAACACTGTCTTGTAGATCGCATTACGGTTCGTGCCAAGCTCGGCGACGAGCGCGTCCAGCGGCACGCCGTTGACCACGATCGCGACGAAGATCCGCCGCTGCCGTTCGGTCAGGGCATCGTCCACCGCCCGACGCACCGCCGTAGCGAACTCGCGCGACTCGGACTCATCGGCCGGGTCGAACCCGAACCGGTCGGGCAGCCGGTCCCACTCCTCGGCTTCGAGCGACACAGTGGCGTCGCGCCAGAAATGCCGACCAACCTTGGTGGAGACTTCGAAGATCACGAATTTGTACGCCCAGGTGGCGAACCTGCTCTCGCCGCGGAACTGCCCCAGCTTGGCGATGATCGCCAGCAGCGCATCCGCCGCGGCCTGGTGCGTCAGGTCGTCCAGCTCCGGACCGGAGACACGCAGTCGCCACGCCCGCCGGCTCACTTCGCCCCGCGCGATACGCAGCAGCTCCGCATGCAGCCGCGCCTGGGCGGCCTCGCGCTGCCCACCGGTGAGGTCCCGCAGCCACTCGGCCGACTCCCGATCCATCGACCCGGCCATCGGCGACGTCAGCGAACCACGTTCACAGGTGCTGCCCCCCCGTCCACGCAGCGATGCTACGAGCAACACTCCCGCTAACGGAAGACAGCCGGCATCACGCCGATCCAGGAATCACCCCGGATCGCCACGAAGCGACCGGCTGCCGTCACCGGAAGCGGACCCCGCCGCCACCCGGACTCCATCGACACGACCCGTGCACGGACGCACGGGACGCGTCTGCGCGACGCGATGCTGCAACCGGAACTTGCCGCCACAAAGACCCAGCTCACCGCGAGGGTGCGAGGGCAGCGAGCGTCCTCGCCACGTACCGACGAGCGCCGTCATCGGCTCGTGGAGGCAGACTCGGCGCCTTGGCCTCGATGACGATGATCTCCCGCGGAGATCGCGATCCGGTATCTGCAGCAGCCGCAACACAGTGATGAAGGCCTGCAGCGAGCGTCGGATCGTGGCAGGTCCTCGCCAGATCAACCCCGCCAGTCGGTCGCTGGGCAGCGGGTGACCGCATGGCGGGCAGGATCTCGAGCAGTTGTTTCTGGCGGCTGCCCTTAGGTACCCAAACGTCCGCGGCCGTCCAGCTCATTGACCCCCCGTGATCGAAATGAGCGCACCACCGTGCGGCGGGGCCGGTCTCGCTGAGGCCGTGAACAGATCGTAGTGAGCAGGGATCCCTACCGTCTGCGTCGCGCCATCCAAGTCTGCGGCCGCCGTGCCGCGCGAGAGGAGAACACATGAAGACGTTGTTGTCCAGGAAGCGGTGGCTGCTCGCAGCGGCCGCGGTCCTCGCAGCCTCGACGGCCGCGGCCGGCGGTCAGGCGCTCGCCCGCGCCGACGACGCGCCCGGGGCGGCGAACGGTCTTGGGCAGCTCGCCGGGCTGCTGCCGCGCGACCAGCTGACCGTCGAGAGCGCGATCCAGGTCGACCTGAGCAAGCAGACCGTGCGCCTACCGCTTTACCAGGGCATGGCGAACGGCAAGACGGTCTGGTACGTGCTGCTGGACGCCTCCGACGCCGGCCTGGCGCACGACCTGGGAATCAACTACGCGCCGAAGCTGGCCAACCTCGCGGTGGGCTGCCCGGACTGCGTGCAGACGGTGACCCTCGAGTCGCCGACCCCGGCGCAGAACCCGTTCGGGCCGGCGGTCGTCGACTTCCAGGGCGCGCCGGACTTCAGCCCCACCCGCGTCGCGCAGCCGGGACCGAACGGGTTCCCGCTGGCCGCGTTCCAGCCCGGTGCGGTGGCCGGCCCGGGCTACAGCCCGTTCGTCAAGATCGCCGGGTCGGACGTCGTGTACAGCGCGCCGATCGTCGCGACCGGCGACGGGCCGTTCGACGTCGTGCACCACACCAACACCGGTGACCGAGTCCTGGGCATCCACATCGCCGGGCCGTCCGCGCCCGGCCAGTTCGCCGAGTCCTGGGTCGATCTCTTGTTTGTCAAGGGCTTCGACGCCGGGCAGCCGATCGTGTACATCAGCACCGACGCCGGCCAGCCGCTCACCGCAGTACTGGAACGCTCCACTTATGTGCCGGCGCTCGACCATGCCGCCTACAACGGCGGGGACGACTTCCTCGGCTCCGCCCGCGAACGGCTCTTCGGGTTCATCAACGGACAGACCGGCACCGACAACAAGAACGCACAGGGATTCATCCACCTGGTCAAGGACGGCCACGCCGCCGAGGACGCCAGCGCCGGCAACACCGCGCTGATCAACGCGCTGCGTAACGGCGGCGACCTGCTCAACGTCTTCGGCGACTTCCCAACCGAGACCGACCCCCGCCACGCCCAGGCCTACAGCCCGCTCTGGGACGCCCAGCTCGGCCAATGGACCGACAAGGCGATCAAGCAGGGCCTCAACACCAGGCAAATCGACGAGGTGCAAGTCTTCAACCTCGCCGCAACCCGGCCCGACCTCATCACCGGCCCCGGCGGCGCCCCGTACGGCTCAGCCGGCGTCGACATCAACTGCGCGGTGATCGGCTTCACCGCCAAGGCCCCGACAGCCAACCTGGCCGACCCCGTGCCCGGATCACAGTTCCCACCCAGGTAGTACGTCGAGAGACCCCGGTCAGCGGCGGACCCGAACAGGCCCGCCGCTGACTACGGGTACCGGCTAAAGAGCCGGTCGCTAGGCCCAAACGAGCGGGCGGCCTCATGGAGGCTGCCATACGGACCTGCACAGGAATCCTGGCCTTCGCCGCCGCCTATGTTCGCGTAAGGGTGGGGCCGCCAGCCTCAGCCGGCCGAGCGCCGATCATTTCATCGGCGCGAGCGACACACCGTTCATGTCGCCCACTGAGCCCGCGCAGATCGGCGGTTACGTGGGCGTCTCAGAGAAGCTGCGGAGGCGGATCGCGCTGATGGTCTGCACGCGACTGCTGAACGCGTTCGTGGCCTGGTTCGTGGCCTGAACGACGGGGGACAGCCAGTTGGCTGAGATCAGGTGACGGGCGATCTGGGCGCCGGCGGTGATGGCGAACGCGAACGGCAGCTGGCCATCCCGGCGTGCTGCGCCGGGATGCCTGCCATCGCGGTGACCGAGACGGGGACGAACACCATGCCGACTCCCAGGCCGAGCAACACCAG
>WNGG01000259.1_pt1 | contig 60590 bp, 56 predicted proteins | sample 5400661 | NCBI WGS metagenome assembly WNGG01 (sample SAMN13153372, study PRJNA577476) | soil metagenome | isolation source: 100 cm soil or saprolite under Garry oak tree replicate 1 | place: USA:California | collected 2016-06-15
AATGCCTTTAACTTGATCGACGGACTGGACGGGCTCGCGGCGGGATCGGCCCTGTTCTCCACTCTGGTTGTCTTCGTTGTCGCTCTGCTTGGTAACCTATCGCTGATCTCGCTGATAGCGCTGGCACTCGCGGGCGCAATTCTGGGCTTTCTTCGTTATAACTTCAACCCCGCAACAATTTTTCTCGGCGATTGTGGAAGCCAGTTCATAGGCTTCATGCTGAGCGCGCTCGCTCTTTATGGCGCCCAGAAAGCCCCGACGATTATTGCCGTCGCGATCCCGGTGGTTTCCTTCGGCTTGCCGATCCTGGAAACTTCGCTTTCCGTGGTCCGACGATTCATTAGTGGCAGGCCGGTATTCACCGCGGACCGGGAACACATTCATCACAAACTCCTGCAGCGTGGCATGTCGCACCGGCAAGTGGTGATTGTTCTGTATGGGGTTTCAGCGATTTTCGCCCTGCTGAGCCTTTTTCTGTTGTGGCCCACGGGCAGTACGCTGGGGCTGGTCCTGGCCGTGCTCGGGACTGGCATTTGGATCGGCGTGCAGCATCTCGGCTACCTTGAATTTGGCGAAATTCGCCGGGTTGCGCAGCGGACCATCGAGCAGCGACACATTTTCGTGAATAACCTCGCGATCCGCCGTGCGACTGAGGAACTCAAAGTCGCAGAAAGCTTCCAGCAAATCAGCCGCATTCTAACGGCTGCGTTCGATGCCAATGATTTTGACGCTTTTGAACTACGAGCGGAAATCCCGCTCTCTTCTCGCGGGTTTCACCTGGTGGAAGCGAATGATCCTCCGCATCTGCGCTGGAGGAAAGCCGGGAATTTCGCGGAGTTCGGGAATACGTGGAGCATAAGCCTTGACCTGGTCAGCACCGGCAATCACCACTGCGGCAACCTGGTTGTCTTCCGCTGCTACAACAGCCGCGATTTGCAACTGGACATCAATCTCCTGACCTCGGCATTTGCGACCACTCTTGCTGACGCCCTGCAACGCACCGCGATCCAGAATGTAGAATTTCTTCCTGCAACTCAGGACCCTGTTTTGCTGTCAGCTCAAGCTGGCTGATCAGAAGATCAGAACCACCCGCGATACTTTTTTTGGTCAACCGTCTGAATTTACCTTTAGGTCTTCTCATGCTCGGAGGAAGTTTGTCAGATGTGTGCCCAGCCCGCAGCTTCTCAGATTCATTTTCTTTCGTTGCAGACTGCTATCTTTTGTGTGCAATGCGAATTACTCAGCGCAAACAATACTCCCTGTTGCCTGGCCTGCGGGAGTAAGGCAGTTCTCAGTCTTTCGCGTTTGTTTGGCGGATCTCTGCGCGCTCAGCCCGCAGCTCGCCTAATTGAAGATGACGAACTGAACCGGCTTGTCCGCGAGCTGTTGGGAACTCTTCCTGCTCAGGAGGCCGAGCCTCAGCGATCGTCGATTTATGCCCACCTTCCGGCGCGCCATCATGCTCGGATAGTCCAGGCAGAATCCGAAAAATCGCACGACAGGCATCTTCAAGCTCCACAGATTGATCTCGAGCCCGCTATTGGCGTAATCACAGAGCGCGCGCAAGCTCTCACTGGAGCTACCGGTGCCGCAATCGCATTGCGAAAGGGAAACGAAGTCATTTGTCGTGCCCGCGCCGGGCGTACCGCTCCCGATCTTGGAGTGCGTCTTCAAACCGAGTCTGGCATTTCTGCCGAATGTCTCCGGAGAGGTGAAGTCGTCCTCTGCAATGACGCCGAGGGCGACCCCCAGGTAGACCTGGTCTGCTGCCGGCGTCTCGGGGTCCGTTCCATCCTGGCTGCCCCGCTGCGCCAGTTTCAAAAGACGCTGGGGATCTTCGAGGTACTCTCTTCGGCCCCGCATGCGTTCAACCACCAGGACGTTGCAACCATGCAACTCCTTTCGAGTATGATGGTTGCGGCCATTGCCCGGGTTTCGCGCATCGGAGCCTCTGCCAGCCACCAGTGATCCCAACCGGTCTACATCCTCTGTTTTATGCGATGGTGATGCGTGGCCTGCTAAGGTAAGATGTAGGCAATTGTGTATGGATAGCCCCGGATCGAGGCCCGCGGACATCACCCCGGAGAATTCCATCTTTACTCGAGAGCGGCGGCGGGCGGTTCGCCACCGGGTACATACCCCTGCTTACGCCAACCTGAACGGAAGCTCGCAAGGGGCGGTCCTCGAACTCTGCGAGATACTCGACATCAGCGAAGGCGGCATGTGCATTCAGGCTTCGTCGACGATGAAGGTGAATCGTCTGCTGCCGCTGTGTCTCGATCTTTCCGAAACGGGGACGCGCATTCATACCACCGGACACGTTGTCTGGTCGGACCAGTCCGGAAAAACCGGTATTCGATTTCCCGAAATGCCGGAAGCTTCCCGCGCCCAGCTTCAGCAGTGGCTGACCGCTAACGCGACAGTGGGAAGCGCTGCAAAAGCGGCAGGCAAAGAAGAACATGATGCCAGTCCGCGGCCTGTCCAGTCGCGTCCTACATCTGCGTCTGGATACAGCTCTCTGATCCATGAATGGGCTGAGATCGAGAAGGAAGCGGAACTGTTCGGCCCGGATATGGAACCCGCGCTGCAAATGATCGTACAGCGCGCGCTCACCCTCACCTGGGCCAGCGGCGCAGCGGTCGCGCTGATGAACAAGCTCAAACCGTCAGAACTGATTTGTCGGGCGCGTGCGGGAACTGATTCACCCGAACTGGGCGCTCGCCTGCAAGCTGGAGCTGGTTTCTCTGGCGAATGTGTCCGTGCGGCAGCAACTCTCAAGTGTGATGACGCACAAACCGACTCCCGAGTGGACCGCAAGAGTTGCCGCGCGCTGGGGATCCGCTCCCTCATCGCCTGTCCCATAAAACGGAGGAGTGGCGAGGTTATTGGCATTCTCGAGGTGTTTTCTCCGGAAACTGCAGCTTTCTGGGACAATGACAGCACAGTTCTCGAGCGATTGGCACGCATTGTCGCGACCGTCGTCGGGCACGCTGAACGCACGCGGCCGGATGTGCTCGCCTTCCGCCGGCCTCCGGATGAACCGGAGCCGAATCTCCTGGCCGATACCCTGCGTTCCTTTGAAGACCAGGAATTTGCCGCGCGGGCTGCTTCGTTTGGCCGGAAGGTCCTTCTACTCGTGACAGGAATCGCCGCCGTGTACGCGACCATCTGGCTGGTTACGCCCTGGATCGCTGATTCAATCACGAAGTTCGCATCCCGCTCCGGCGCACAGTCGGCCGAAGCTAGCCCGTTGCGAGACACTTACGTCGGCGCCAGCGTCAAAGACCTGAGAAGGCATGCTCTTAAGGGGGACGCTGCCGCGGAGTACACTCTGGGAATCCGTTACGCCAGCGGTGAAGGTGTAAAGCAGGATTACCACGAGGCGGTGGGATGGTTCTTGAAAGCCGCGGACCGGGGCGATCTTCGCGCCGCCGCCAAAATCGCAACATGTTATTGGGCCGGGAAAGGTGCGCCCAGGGACTATAGCAAAGCATACTTCTGGGCCCTGCTGGCCCAAGCCGGACAAGATGAAGAAGATGAAAAAACCGGCAGGACCATTGTCATCCAGAGTGCTCCGAACTTGAGCCACGCCCAGACGGTGGCTGAACAGACCGTAATCGTATTCGCTGTTACGCCTGTGGACATTGTTGCCCAATCCCCGAAGGCCAGCCGGGTGTCTGCAAAGTCCGCTACAACCAGGGTGGAACACTCTACGTTCCCTGGGGTTATGTCGGAGGCGTGCAATGCGATCCCATTGAGAAGAAGCCATTTTTTCACGCGTATCCGGGAGCGCTGGCCTACAGCTTTGGCATGCTCGGATGCGACCTGCACTGCTCGTATTGCCAGAACTGGGTTACATCGCAGGCCTTGCGCGATCCGAACGCTGTTTCGCCCCCGCTGCAGGCTTCGCCGGAGTTGCTGGTTCGCGACGCTCTGCGCCAAGGCGCAAAGGTGCTGGTCAGTACATACAATGAGCCGTTAATCACAGCCGAGTGGGCCGTCGCCATCTTCAAAGAAGCCAAAGCCGCTGGTCTGAAGACTGCATTCGTTTCGAACGGCAACGGCACGCCGCAGGTGCTTGAATATCTCCGGCCCTGGATTGATTTCTACAAAGTTGACCTAAAGAGCTTCGACGACCGCCACTATCACCAACTCGGAGGCCGCATCGCCCCGATTCTCGACACCATTCGCCGCCTGCATGATATGGGTATTTGGCTCGAGATCGTTACGCTGTTAATTCCCGGCTTCAACAACTCCGACGACGAGGTGCGCAAGCTTACTGAATTCCTGGCCGGCGTTTCACCTGACATCCCCTGGCATGTGACTGCATTTCACAAAGACTACAAAATGTCCGATCCGGATGACACGAAGCCCGACGACCTGATGCGGGCAGCGGAGATCGGCAAGAATTCAGGCTTGCGAAATATCTACGCGGGAAACCTTCCCGGCAGAGTTGGCAATCTCGAAGATACGCGCTGCCATCACTGCGGGCGCACGCTGATCCGGCGCTATGGCTACTTTATTGAGGAGTATCATTTGACGCCCAACGGCTGTTGTCCTGATTGCAGAAATCCTGTTCCAGGAAGATGGGCGGAAAGATTTGAGGGCCAGATTGCGGATCGCCCGTTCATACCGGGTCGCCGCCGGGACTTTGTTACGATCACCTGAACCGAAAATTATTTGGGTGGCGCAGCGCTTTCAGCGCTGCGGACATTTGCCAAGATAAATCGCAGGCCTGAAAGGCCTGCGCCACCCCGTGCCACGTCTTGCGCGACTGCTCAGATATCGTTGTCGTCTCAGCGCGGTGATTTCTGCACACTCGCCAGTTTGGTGTGCTTCATCTCGTCCCGATACTTCGCCACGCCTTTGTAGAGCGCTTCGGCAATCTGCTGGCGATACTCCGAGCTTTGCAGCCGGTCTTCATCCGCTGGACTACTCACAAATGAAACTTCCGCGAGCACTGCCGGCATCTGGGTACCAGTCAAGACAACATACTGGGCTTCTTTCACTCCGCGATTCCTGAGCTCCGGGTTTCTGGCTGCAAGTCCGCCGTACAGTGCCTGCTGCACCTCTGCCGCAAAGCGGTGCGAACCCGTCACCTTCTCGCGAATATCAACCCCCGTCCAATCCACGTCTTTGAGTGAAGGGGCACTATCTGCGGTCCTGGCCTTGAGCGACGAGTAAGTGTTGGTGTAATAAGTCTCGACCCCCCGCGCGGTTTCCAGAGCGCTGTAGTTGGCGTGCACGGAGAGAAACAGGTTTGCCTTGGCTAGATTCGCGACTTCCGCGCGTTTTTCCAGCGGCAGATAGGAATCGTCCTGGCGCGTGTACACAACCTGAGCTCCCAGCCTACTTTCAATTAGCTGTCCAAGCCGCTGCACGATGTCGAGAACGAGGTCCTTTTCCAACAATCCCTTTCGCCCGACCGTGCCCAGGTCCCAGCCACCATGACCGGCGTCAAGCACAATCCGAAAATCCGCCGGAGCAATCGAAGTCTCATTCGAAGAAGTCTTCCGTTTCGGCGCAATCGTAATCGCTGGAGACGGCTTGCTCAAAATCGCAGTATTCGTCTTTACCACCAGCTTGTGCACTTCAATCGTAAGGCGGTAAGGATTGGGTTCCAGCATGACGGAGGGCTCTGATTCGCCCTTGGTCTCGAGTACCACGCGGGTTACGCCTTCGACTGGCTGCGCCATACGCACTCGCTTCAGGAAGTTGTCATTTACGGCGATGCTTTGATTGAGCAGTCCAGGCGCCATCTTGGTATCGTGCAAGTCGAAATAGATTCGGGTGGGATTGTCTAGAGAGTGCGTCTCGTACTGCACCGGGCCTTCAAGATCAACTACCACCGTGCTCGAGCTGGCAGAAGTCCAGTGGCGGATGCCTGTGACTTGCGGAGTGACCGCCGCCTTCTCCTCCGGCACTGGTGTCGCGGAGTTAGTGTCAGTGAAATCTGCTGTCTTTGCCTTCGCCGTTTGAGTGTTCGCGCTGATGGACTGCTCCGAATGGCGGGCCTTCCAGACGACAGCCCAGCCCAGAGCAATAACGATGAGCACCAGCGCGGCTGTCAGTGCGATGCTCGATAGCGCACGTTCCTCCTTCGGCAGCGAGCCGGGCGCTTCCACAGGCACGGGCTTGGGGTTCAGCCGTGGTACCGAAAATGTCGGGGTGGTGCTTGCAAGCTCAGCGGCCATGCCCTCGTTGGCGACCGGTTTGTTGATAGGTTCGGGCGCGAATTTCTCGTCGACGATGACTTTCGCTGGCGTGACGGGCAGCGAAGGCGCTGCCTCGTGCTTCTCGGACTTTTGCGAATCCGGAGGCGCTGGCTGCGGCACAATTTTCTTTGCAAGCTCTGCCAGCCGGTCTTCTTCTTCCGGACGTATTGCCGCCAGGATCAGCTCACCCAGAAGAGTCAAGCTTCTTACATCGCTGTCATTGAATCCATAGGTTTCATCAGAGAACGCTTCAATTAGTCCCACTACGCGCTGTTTTGCCGAGAGCGGAACAGCGAGCATCGACCGGGTGCCGAGCGCCCGGCAGGCTTGCGCATTCACGCGCGCATCAGTATCCGAATCATCGCAGCGAACTGGTTGCCCGCCGAGTAGACAGGCACCAGAAAATCCAGAGTTCGGATCGAGGCGGACGCCCGGATCTGGAGCAATGCTGCCAACCGACGCACGGCAGACGATCGCGTTTTCCTCAGCTAACGCAATAGCCACGCCGTCGGCGCCGGTGATCGAGAGCGCACGGGCGGCCACTAGGCGTAGCACTTCGTCCAACCCAAATTGTTCTGCTGTTGAGGTTGCAGCGGAATCGCCGGAGTCTTTCAGCTGGCGGTGTCTTGCCGCCTGCTCGTGGACGCAGGCAAACGCCAACAGAGCCTGCAGCGCGTCACGCCCGGCACCACTTTCATCCGGCACATGCGCGCGCAAGTCAGACACTCCTGCGAGCGGGCCAGCCCAGCCCGCTCCAGCATGATTCGGAGTCGCACTCATTCAAACCGCGAAACCGTGCATTGCCGCTGAAGCTTTACAAACGGTTTCTGCTCTCGCCCACTGAATCGATTCAATTTCCGGCAGCTCGACTTGCCGGACAATGCTAAGTAGTACGTTACAGTGGATTATCTCCAATCGCAATATTTCTCTTTGGAACCTTTGCGCCCTTGGTGCTGTTCTTTCGTAAGCCTAGCGGGGACGAGGCTGCTAGAATGGATTCAGGTTCGTGATGGTAGTAGACCGTAATGGCAGATGAAAGAAAATCCCGCTGGAAGATTCCCCTAGGTTTGGTCGCTACCGGAGTGACTGGCGCCGCGGTGTTGCTCTTTCGCGGCTGCTGGCATCGCAAGATGAGCTGGCCGGTCCGCTACCAACAGTATTCCTACCAGGTGTGCCTTGGCTGCGGAATCAAGCGGCTTTTCGATGAGAAGTCCTTCTGCGCCTACGGCCCTTACAGTTACGATCTCAATCGGCTGATCTCATTGGAACGGGGCAAGCCCGCTGACGAGTCCCCTCAGCAACGCCCCGCTTAAGGGCCGATTTTGGGAATACCCTTCCGCCTGAACCACGAACGTTACTACGGCTCCGACCGCCCGGCTGACTAAGATTTGAAAATGGCGTTCTGCCCGGAAGTTGTCGAATCTGAGCCACAATCGCATCCTCGCCGCCGCGGTCATCCCCGGCAAACTCTTCGTTCGCTCGCGTATGTGAAATTGGACCAGGCAAACGGGGGCATTATCCGTGACTTGACCGAGTCGGGAATGGCGATCCAGGCAGTTGCCCCCTTACAGCCGGACCAGCAACTTAATCTTCGCTTCGAACTGCTTTCACCGCGCGTCCGGATTGATGCCCAGGGTCGCGTCGCCTGGGCTAATTCAAGCGGGCAGGGCGGCATCCAATTTCTCGGACTGACTCCGCGCGTGCAGCGTTCTCTGCGAGATTGGCTGCTTATCCAGATGTTTTCCGCTGCCGCGATTTCCGGACGCGACTCGATATTCTCGGCGCTCGAATCAGAACTGACGTTTTCGGCAGGCGCCAGGCCGGCAATCGTTGTCGAACCAACAGTCGCAGAAGACTACGAATCGCCGCAGGTCGCTTGGGGCCTGTTCTCGCTGACAGCTCGCAGCTTTTCCATTTTCGTGGATACCTTGGTCCTGCTGTGTGCAGTCTTGCTGTTCTCAATCAGTTCAATCGCTGTAATGGGCGGTCTGCCTGCGTGGCCGCTCGCCGCCGCTTTATTCCTTACCGTTTCAACCATCTTCGTCGCCGTCTATCAGATTCTGTTCTCTGATTTCCTTTGCGGAGCGACTCCGGGAAAACGGCTGGCTATGCTCGCAGCAACCGGGACCAGCCAAGAAGAGGAAGCCCAGAGGTTCCGGTAGGATCTGGGAGGGCATGACATCCAGTCATGCCGCTACGATCTCAACCCTAACGGCACGACTGGAAATCGTGCCCTCCCGAGAACGAGCCGCGATGTCGAAATCATGATGCTCATGATGCGCCAGATCTATGCCTTGGCCGCCTTCTGCTGTCCCCGATACCACTCCACCGTGCGGCGCAGCCCTTCTTCAAAATTCACTTTGGGTTTGTAGCCGAGATGCTTTTCGGCACGGGATAAATCCGCCAGCGAATGCTTCACGTCTCCGGCGCGCTCCGGTTCGTACTTGACATCACCCTTGTAACCGATGATTTTCTTCAACAACTGGAAAGTTTCGTTGAGATCAACGCGCGTGCCGGTGGCGACATTGAACACCTGGCCCGCCGCCTGTGATGCCGGAGCCTTCGCTGCCAGCAGGTTGGCTTCGACGGTATTGTCAATGTAGGTGAAATCGCGGCTCTGGGCTCCGTCGCCAAAAATTGTCGGCTGCTCGCCGTTGAGCATCTGGGTGATGAACTTCGCCAGCACGCCGGAATACGGAGACGTGGGGTCCTGCCGCGGGCCAAAAATATTGAAGTAGCGCAGGCAAACCGTCTCCAGGCCATAGCAGCGGTAAAACGAGGTCATGTAATACTCGCTGGCCAGCTTGGCGACGGCGTAGGGAGAAATCGGGTTCGGGGTCATGCCCTCATGCTTCGGCAGCGTTGGTGTATCGCCATACGCTGAAGACGACGCCGCATAAATCACGCGCTTGACCTTCGCATCTTTGGCGGCTACCAGCAGGTGCACAGTCCCGTCCACGTTAGCGCGGTTGCTGCCCAGAGGGTCGAGCACAGACTTCGGGACGGAAGGGATCGCGGCTTCGTGAAAAATGTAATCGACGCCCTTGCAGCTATCGTGAATGGCATCCAGGTTCAGCAGGTCGGCTTCGCGGAAATCAATCTGATGCAGAATCTCTGCAATGTTGTCGCGTTTGCCGGTAGAAAAATTGTCGATGCCACGCACCTGGTCGCCTTGTGCCAGGACGGCCCGCGCCAGCGATGAGCCAATAAATCCCGCAACTCCAGTGATGAGATAAATCGCCATGATGATTTCAATATAGCGGAGGGCGGGGGACACAGGTGAGACACAAAAGTAACAGCGCCACGGCGCTACCCAGAGGGGACTACGCCAAAGCGCTGCGCTGTGAACTTACATGGGCCTCGATTGCGCTCCGGATCTCGCGCCACAGTTCTTCGCGTCCTGAGCCGGTTCTGGCCGAATACGGCACGATGCGCAAATCTGGGACAGTCTGTGCAAAGTTACTCAGAACCATGCGGAGCTGGTTTCCTGAAAGCTTGTCGGCCTTGGTGCCCACCATTAGAAAAGGACGCGCGGCAGACTTTAAATATTCCAGAAGCTGTCGATCGCTTTCCTGCGGAGGCACATTCAGGTCCACCAGCGCCAGACAGAGTGCCAGGCAGCGCCGCTCATTGAGATAAGGGTCAACGAAGCTGGACCATTGGCCTGAGACTTCGCGGCTAACGCGAGAGTACCCATAACCTGGCAGATCGGCGAAGACGACCTCGGGCTGTGGCTTTCCCGGCCAACGCACTTCGAAGAAATTGATTGAGCGAGTGCGACCCGGTGTGGAGCTGGTCTTCGCAATCTTTGATCCCAGCAGAGAATTAATTACGCTCGATTTGCCGACATTCGAACGCCCCAGGAAGGCAACCTCCGGGACCGCAGGGGCGGGGAACTGGCCCACGTGAGTGGCCGCCGTCATGAACCTGGAGAGGATGCGCACAAATCAGTTTCCAAGTTCCGGGACGAAGTTGCAAGTCCGCAAGCGAGTCAATCCAGTCCGAGAGGGCGCTTGTTGTCCACGTCCTGGTCACCGACTGGGCGATACTTATTGCGCAGGTACAGAATGCCCGCAACGATGATTCCGATGCCCAGGCTGATCCCGAAGAACAAGCGGTAGGCAGGAAACGCGATCAGTACGATGACAATGATTGCGGCCGCAATTATCAGACCCGTAGAGCCTTTGACTCGGATCGTCATGCCACACCACTAGAGATTCTAGCGCGTGAGGCGGAGGGTTCGCCAGCGGTTCATTGGCGACGGAACTGCTTGCTCAGGGCAAGCGCCTGTTGCTGATAGGACGACCCGATCTGAACGCCATAAATCTTGTCCGGCCTGGACAGCAAAGGCATATAGTTCAAGCGCCCAACCAATTGCCCGTGCTCGAGCAGGAACGGGACTTCGTGGGCCCTCACTTCGAGCACGGCCCGCGTCCCCTTTATCTCGCTCGAACCGTATCCGAAGCCTGGGTCGAAGAAACCAGCATAGTGGATTCGGAACTCACCGTCGGAAGGATCAAACGGGACCATTTCCGCAGCGAAATCAGGCGGGACACGCACCCGCTCTCGGGATGCCAGAATGTAAAAGTCCCCTGCATCGAGGATGAGACCCTTACCAGTACCCTGCTGACGCGCTTCCCAGAACTCTTCGGGTGAGTAATAGTTGATCCGATCCAGCTCGATTACTGGCGCATTCCGCCTTGCCTTGTAGGCAATGACTTCACCCTTTTCGCTGGCTTCCAAGTTGACTGTAACCCTGAGGCCCCGGTCCAATCGCGCCTTGGTGGGACTATTTTCGTCCATGTAGACCAAGGTCTGCTCTCGATCCAGCTTCTTGATCTCTCGGTCTTGAGAGTCGGCGACTCCTTGTACGAAGCGTAGTTGGCTTAACTTCATTCCCGCTCGAATGCGAACGGTGAATGTACGGGAAACAATTTCCGCGTACAGCTTGCCCTTGTAACCGGCGGGAACTCGGTCGAATTCGACGCCGTAGTCTGTAATCAGACGCGTGAAGACATCCAGGCGGCCAGTGGTGCTTTTTGGATTTGCTTTTCCAGAAATGTTATCGGGTAAGTGAACTTCCTCGAGCAGGGGAACAATGTAAACACAATCCTTTTCGAAAACCGACGCGCTGGTCAGGTCAACTCGAGTCATCCGGAGGTCGTTGATTTTCGCTTCGACCGTGCTATTCAGGCCCGGAAGAAAACTCGCCCGCACCCGGTGAGCAATGTCCCCTAAGCGTAAGTCGAGACTCGCTGGCTGAATTTGTTCCGGCGTGATGGGCGGGCTGCCGGCCACTCTCCCACCATCGATCAATTCTTGTATGGTCTGCGACGGAAGTATGCCTGTAGTTCGCTCTACGTTTTCCGGCGCCGGCAATTCTGGAAACAAGCCGACTTCGCCGTTTCTTAGGTTGGAAGTGGACATATCTAAGCTCTTATCGTTCTCGATGGGTTTCTGATATGCGGGCGTGCCTTGTCGGCTAAATTTGCTAGTAAAAACTAGCATAGCAGTTCATGCGGCTTTGTCTCGAAAAAACAGCGCCAATTGGCTGGAAAGTGCGTTCACTCCTCGAGCGGCTGGACGCTCAACGTCGTTAAGAGCGGCTTTCTACTGCCGCGCTGTTGGTCCTTCTGAGGGCGAGGTCAACGGAGGCGCCATCGGCTGCGCTTCCGCCGGAATTCCTGGCTCCGGCAGAGGTGATTCGAGCGCTACCGCAAGCACCTGGTCCATGGTGTCCACAAAACGCAGCTTCATGGCATTGCGCAGATTCTCGGGAACTTCAGCCACATCCTTCTCGTTTTCCTGGGGAAGAATGACCTCAAATAATCCGGCGCGATGGGCTGCAAGTAGCTTTTCTTTGAGTCCGCCAATCGGCAGGACCTTGCCGCGCAGGGTGATCTCGCCAGTCATCGCAATGTCGCGGCGGACGGGGATTTTGCTCAGCGCGCTGGCAATCGCCGTGGCAATCGTAATTCCCGCCGACGGGCCATCTTTCGGTATCGCGCCTTCCGGGACATGCACGTGAATGTCGAAATTGCGGTAGAACTCCCGCGTCAGTCCGAGCCGCTGCGCCCGCGAGCGTATGTAGGACATAGCCGCGTGAGCTGATTCTTGCATGACATCGCCCAGTTTGCCGGTCAAGGTGAGCTTGCCCTTGCCGTCAACCACGGTAGCTTCGGTGCTGAGAATCGAACCACCAACTTCCGTCCAGGCAAGGCCAGTGACCAGGCCGACTTCACTTTTTTCATGCGCCAGCGTGTCGCGGAATTTGATCACGCCGAGGAAGTCGTTCACGTTTTCCGCGGTGATTGTGACCGTAACGTTTTGGCCTTCCTTCACCACTTTGCGAGCGATTTTGCGGCACACGTTGCCAATTTCGCGTTCCAGGTTGCGGACGCCCGCCTCGCGCGTGTAACTGCGAATCAGTCCAGTGATGGCATCATCGGTGAACTTAACGTTTTTCTCGTTCAGGCCCGCCTGCTCCATCTGCTTCTTGACCAGAAACTGTTTCGCAATCTCAACCTTCTCGGGCTCGGTGTAACCGTGAAGCCGCAGCACTTCCATGCGGTCCTGGAGTGCCGGCGGAATCGTGTGCAGAACGTTGGCCGTCGCCACAAAAAAGACCTGCGAGAGATCGTATTCAACGTCCAGATAATGGTCCGTGAACATGTAGTTCTGCTCTGGGTCGAGCACTTCGAGCAGGGCGGCCGAAGGGTCGCCACGGAAATCCATCGACATTTTGTCCACTTCGTCCAGCATAAAGACTGGGTTCTTGGTCCCAGCTTTCTTCATCATCTGGATGATCTGGCCAGGCAGTGCGCCAATATAGGTGCGGCGATGGCCACGGATTTCAGCTTCGTCTCGGACTCCGCCCAGCGACATGCGGACGAACTTGCGGCCCGTCGCCCTGGCGATCGACATTCCCAGCGAAGTCTTGCCGACTCCAGGAGGGCCCACGAAACACAGGATCGAGCCTTTGGGGTTCTTTACCAGTTGCCGGACAGCGAGAAACTCAAGAATGCGCTCTTTGATTTTCTCCAGCCCATAGTGATCTTCGTTCAGGACTTTTTCGGCGCGGGAGATGTTGCGGATCTCTTTGGATCGCTTTTTCCACGGCACTGCCAGCAGCCAGTCCAGATAATTGCGGGAAACCGTGGACTCAGCCGACATTGGCGGCATAGCCTCGAGCTTCTTCAGTTCTTGGACCGCCTTGTCGCGGACTTCCTTCGGCATGCCGGCGCTTTCGATCTTCTTCTTAAGCTCGTCGAATTCGCTCTTTTCACCGCGGCCCAATTCTTTCTGGATGGCCTTGATCTTCTCGTTGAGGTAGTACTCTTTCTGCGCCCGCTCCATCTGCCGCTTGACCCGCGATTGGATCGTGCGGTCCATGTTGAGCTTTTCGATTTCGATGTCGAGCACATCGGCGATGCGAGTCAGCCGTTCAGCCGGATCGAAGATTTCAAGCAGTTCCTGCTTTTCTTCAATCGAAAGCTGCAGGTTGGCAGCGATCGTGTCAGTCAGCTTTGCCGGATCTTCCATGCGCACGGCCGCGATCATCGTCTCGTAATTGAGCGACTGGCAAAGCTTCACATACTGCTCAAACAGGGAAGTGACCCGCTGCATTGCGGATTCGAGCTGGGTGTTGGTTTCAACTGCGTAGCGGGCCAGCCGGACCGTGGCCTGCATGAAACCTTCGGTATCGGTGATCTGCAGGACCTTGCCGCGCTCAATGCCTTCTACCAGCACTTTGATGTTGCCGTCCGGCAGCTTCAGGCTCTGGACAATATTGACCACCGTCCCGACCTGATAAATCTCGTTGGCCTTGGGTTCGTCCACGCTGGCATCGTGCTGCGTGGCCAGAAAGATTTTCTTGTCCGCGGCCAGAGCTTCTTCCAGGGCGCGTACGCTCGACTCCCTACCGACGACGAACGGCGTCATCATGTACGGAAAGATGACCACGTCCCGGATGGGCATCATCGGGAGTTTTTTGGTTTCGAATTTTTCCTTAGCTGCGGTCACTAGAACTCCAAAACCTATTGTAGAGACGTTGCTCCGCAACGTCTCAGACGCAGCAAGCTGCGTCTCTACAGGATAGCTGGTTTATCCTGCCTTCTCCATCATAGTAAGCGAAACGTTGCGTTTTTCAACCATTTCGCGCGTGACTTCGAATTCTTTGACTTTCTTCTGGCTTGGCAGGTGGTACATCAGGTCTAGCATGAGCTCTTCGAGGATCATACGCAAGCCCCGAGCACCAACCTTGCGAACCATCGCCTGGCGGGACACAGCCCGAAGAGCGTCTTCGCTGAACTTGAGCCGCACGTTCTCGAATTCGAACAACCGCTGGTACTGCTTGACGATAGCATTCTTTGGTCGAGTCAGGATTTCGATCAGAGTGGCTTCGTCCAGGTCTTCCAGGACGCCGACCACAGGCAAGCGGCCCACGAACTCAGGAATCAGGCCGAATTTGATCAAATCCTCTGGCTGCACTTCGCTAAGTAGTTCGAAATTGTGCTTGCGTTCGACAACCGGCTCGACCGGCTGTTCTTCTTCAGCCTTGAACCCCAGCGATTTCCGGCCTGCCCGGCGGCCGATAATCTTGTCGAGACCCACAAACGCGCCACCGCAGATGAACAGGATGTTGGTAGTGTCCACCGGCGTGAACTCCTGGTGCGGGTGCTTGCGCCCGCCCTGGGGAGGAACATTGGCAATCGTGCCTTCAAGAATCTTCAACAGCGCCTGCTGCACACCCTCGCCGGAAACGTCACGAGTGATGGAGGGGTTCTCGTCCTTGCGGCCGATCTTATCCACTTCGTCTATGTAGATAATCCCGGTCTGGGCACGGCCAACATCTCCATCGGCAGCCTGTAGCAGCTTCAGAATAATGTTCTCGACATCTTCGCCGACGTACCCAGCTTCGGTGAGCGTAGTTGCGTCCACGATGGCGAACGGAACGTCCAGCATGCGCGCGAGAGTCTGAGCCATTAGCGTCTTGCCAGTGCCGGTCGGGCCGATCAACATGATGTTCGATTTCGCGAGCTCAATTCCATCGGACGTCTTCTGGCGGTTCATGTAGATCCGCTTGTAGTGGTTGTACACGGCGACGGCCAGCTTCTTCTTGGTCTGCTCCTGCCCGATTACGTATTCGTCGAGAAAAGCCTTCACATCATGCGGTTTGGGAAGCTGGTTGGGAGTCGTGGCCGGAGGAGTCGCGGCTTTATCGTCTTCCAGGATGGAATTGCATACCGCCACGCACTCGTCGCAGATGTACGCCCGGGGATAGTCACTCGGGGACGAGATCAGCTTGGCGACAGCGTCCTGCGATTTATGGCAGAACGAGCAGCGAAGAATTTCTTCAGTTCCGGTTCTGTTCTTCACTCGGCATTACTCCTTATTCGTTAAGAGCCAGGCTTTCCTGCTTTCACGCTCTCAGCCAGAACCGTTGCGCCGAGACCCCGGAAAGCTGGTCACGGAAGGCCGATCATACAGCCTACCGCGTCTTATAGATGATATCGTCTATGATTCCGTATTCCTTTGCCTGCTGCGCGTTCATAATGAAATCGCGCTCGACGTCCTTTTCTACCTTCTCCAGCTTCTGCCCGCTGTGCTTCGAGAGCAGCTGGTTAGTAATGTCACGCATACGCAGGATTTCCCGCGCGTGAATGTCAATATCCGTGGCCTGACCTGACAGTCCGCCCATGTGCGGCTGGTGGATCAGAATCCGCGAATTCGGTAGAGCTAATCGTTTTTTCGGCTCCCCGGCTGCCAGCAGTGTTGCTGCCATGCTGGCCGCCTGACCAATGCATATTGTAGTCACATCATTCTTGACGTACTGCATAGTGTCGTAGATCGCCATACCCGAAGTAATCGAGCCGCCGGGAGAATTTATATAGAGCTGGATGTCCTTTTCCGGGTCTTCCTGGGCGAGAAACAACATCTGCGCTATGACTAGGTTAGCGACGTTGTCGTCAACCGGCGTGCCGATGAAAATAATGTTGTCGCGCAGCAGCCGGGAGTAAATGTCGTATGCCCGCTCACCCCGCCCGGTCTGTTCAATGACCATGGGTACCAACATCATGCGTGCGTCTTTCTCGCTCACTTCTCACACTCCTCCCCGGGAAGCCGGGTTGTTGGGGGATTGAAAGCGCTCCGCCTACGCGGACTGGCGGTACAGAAAATCGAGGGCCTTCTCGTTGCGGATCCTGTTCCGGATTCTATCCAGCGCTCCATCACGTGTCAAACGAGCGCGGATCGCATCAGGCGCCTGATCGGTCTGTCCTGCCAGAGCCTCAATCTCGCGGTCAATTTCTTCGTCGCCGACAATGATTTCTTCTACGTCAGCGATCTTTTCAAGCAACAAGGAAGCCTTCACTTCCTGCAGCGCCTGTTCGCGCTGGCCCACTCGCACGCGCGCGAGGTCCATTTTCTTCATGTCTTCGGAGCGCATGCCTTGCGCCGCCAGGGCGCGAAGCCCGCGCTCCAGGCGAACGTCAATCTGGCGCTCCACTAATGCTTCCGGGACCTCGAAATCGTTCCGGCGGACGAGTTCGGCGAGCAACTTATCTTTCGCCTCGCGCTCTGCTGCCTGCCGACGGTCATGTTCCATGCCTTCGCGGATGCGCTGGCGAATTTCGTTAAGGGTGGAAAATTCACCGAGCTCTTTCGAGAAGTCGTCATTCAGCTCGGGCAAGGCCTTCTGCTTAATCGCATTTACTTTGACCCGGTAGGTGAAAGTTTTGCCGCGCAACCTTTCGTCCGAAAAGTCCTGAGGGTAATTGACTTCAAACACGCGCTCATCTCCGGGCGCGGCGCCGCGCAGGTTCTCGGTGAACTCCGGCATCGTGTTCTTGCCGCCGATTTCGACCAGCACATCATCCATGTGTACGGGCTTGGCACCCTCTTCGTCCCGCTTTGGCGTGCCATCGAGAGAAACTTGGGCATAGTCGCCGTCGGCAATGGTGCGTCCTTCAATCGGTGAAAATGTCGCTTTCTGTTCTTGCAGGCTCTTGAGCGACTCTCCTACTTCCTGTTCGGTGACAGAAATCTGCGGATGTTCCGCGCGCAGCTCCTTGTAGCCTTCGACCTTGATCTCGGGCATGACTTCAAAGCTGGCCTTAAAGTGCATGGCCTCGCCCTCGTGAGCGTGCAGGTCGGTGACCCGCGGCTGCGAAACTGGAATTAGGCCGAGTCGCTCGGTTTCTTTGCGGAAATAGCGAGGCACCAGCGCGTCGACAACGTCGTTCTGGATGTCCTGGGAAAAACGCTGGCGGATTATGGAGGGCGGTACATGGCCGGGACGGAATCCGGGAATGCGGGCGAGTTTCTGGTATTTCTGCACCAGCACGTCCGTCTCGCGTGAGACTTCCTCGGTGGGTATTTCAACTTCGATCTCGCGTTTGGTGCTGGCCGTAGTTTCGGTTGCGCTCAATGGTTACCTTTCAAGATGTTTCAGATTGAGTCTAAAGATCAGGTAATGAAAGCGTCAAACGGGGGAAGATCGTCGTTGGTCGCGGGGAGGCCAACGACCAATGACCAACGACTGCTCTTCTTATTACTCTGCCGGAGCATAGTAACCGTGACGGCTGCGGACCTTCAGGCCTTTGTGGGTCTGGGCCAGAATTTCAATGGTGCGATACCGGCCATCGTGCTTGAAATCTGCAGGGCGATAGGAGAGTGCATACTGGCTCCGCAGATCGTTCTGAATCTGCCCAAAGGCATTCGCAACATCGGTAAGTTGAAACGGCACGAACGCACGTCCCCCCGTAGCATCGGCAATCCGCTGCAGAACCTTATCTCCGCTGCCTCCGCTGGGAAAATTGGTGCTGATCGTGTAAACGATAGCGTTGGCGCGTAACGCCATTTCAATGGCCTCTTCGCGGCTTACATGGCTGGCGTTGTCATCGCCATCGCTGACCAAAATGATTGCGCGGCGTACAGCTCCAGTCTGCGGCGACTTCAGCAGCTTGTCGCGGCATGCGTAATAGAGCGCGTCGTACATCGCGGTGCCGCCGCCGGGACGGAGCATGCGCACACCCTTGGACAGGGCCTCGGTACTGTCGGTGAAGTCCTGCGTAACTTCCGGAGCTACATCAAAGCCCACTACGAATGCCCGGTCGTATCTGGGCCGGATGGTCTGGTTCAAAAACTCGATCGCGGACTCCTGCTCGAACTTGAAACGGTCGCGGATGGAGTTGCTGGCGTCAATCAGAAGCCCGACCTGCACCGGCAAATCAGTTTCGCGGCGAAAACTGCGGATTTCCGTTATCGGCTTTTCGTCATCGATGACCCTGAAATCGCTCTTGGCGAGGTCCTTGACGTAGTGATTGTGCTTGTCCGTGACGGTAAAAACCACACTGACCTCATTCACGGGGACGACGAAGACTGGGCGGTGCGCATCGCTGTTTTCTTGGTTCTCGTGGGGCGCTCCACTATCGGCGTCATTATTCGTTTTCGCGGCGGGTATCTGCTCGGGCGCTGCCTCTGGCGGTTGACTTGAGCTTTGTTCTGCTGATGGCGTTTGGGTTGGCTGTACTGGCGCTGGAGCCGGCTTCACTCTTTCCTGGATAACGGCCGAGGGAGCGGACGGCAGGTCGTCCGTAGTCTGGGCGGCTCCCACGGCCAGGAATGCTGACGGGCAAGCCGCAACCAGGATGAGGCGAATGCGCCGGGCAAGTTGCATCGGACTCAATTATAGCGGCTTCCGGGCGACTGGATTCACCTTCAGGAGTCGCAAAAATTCGCTCAATTGTCCCGGAGTAGGACACGAGAAGACGAGAACTCTTCCGGTGTGCGGATGTGTGAACTGAAGCTCTGCCGCGTGAAGGAAATTTCGAGACAGAGAGATCGAGGCGCCGGTCTGGCTACGAAACTCTCTCGTCGCGCCGTAGAGAGTATCGCCCACCACCGGGTGTCCCACAGAAGCCATGTGTACGCGGATCTGATGGGTCCGTCCGGTGTCGATTTTCAATGTCAGCAGAGTGAATTTGCCGAAGCCGGATTGGATTCTTTGCTGCACTTCGTAGTGAGTAATAGCTTCGCGCCCACCGCTCCTGCGGGTCGTCATACGGATACGGCGGATGGCATCGCGACTGATCGGACTGGCGATTGTGCCTCGGTCATTTTTGGGCCAGCCCTGGACGAGAGCAATGTAGGTTTTCTTCACCTGCCGGTTGGAAAATTCGGCCGCCAGCTTGCGATGGGCGATATCATTTTTTGCGACCAGGATGAGTCCGCTGGTTTCTTTGTCCAGGCGATGGACAATCCCCGGACGCAGTTCACCTCCGACTCCGGAGAGGGTACCAAAACGGTGCAGCAGTGCGTTGACCAGAGTCCCACGATTACGGTTATCGTCGGTTGCGCCTGCGCCGGCGTGCACCATCATGCCGGATGGTTTGTTGATCACCGCGACATCGTCGTCCTCATAAACGATATCGAGGGGAATCTCTTCGGCCGTGGCGCGTAGTGGCGGTCGCTCAACCTCGGCAATGATTTCAACCTTCTCGCCTCCTCGCAGGTGGAGAGACGGCTTCGGCGCTTTTCCATCTACCAGGACTTTTCCTTGCGCGATGAGCTGCTGTACGCGGGCGCGGCTGGTTTCAGGAAGCTGCGAAACTAGAAACTGGTCGAGGCGCTGGTGGGCGTGCTCGTCGCTGACGCAGAGAAATTTCGTTCCCGGCTTTTCCAAGATGTTCTTGTAGGGGCAGGTGCCCTGACCTGCCCACACCAGACTAGCGTGTGGCCGCAACGATTGCCACTTTTGGTGTGGGCCGCAGATACCAGATCAAGCCGCCAATGAGGACCAGTCCAATTGCAATCAACTGGGTGCCGCTCATCGCGCCGCCGAAAACGGACCCTCGGCCTTCATCGCCGCGCAAAAATTCGATGAAGAAGCGGGCGATGCCATAGAGGAACAGATACGCGCCAAATATCTGGCCATCGAATTTTTTGCGTTTCAACATCCAAGTGAGAAGAAAGAAGATGCCCAACTCAGCCGCCGACTCGAACAGCTGGGTTGGCTCAAGCGCCTCGTTCAAAGGCGTTCCCACCAGGGCTTTGGCTATTGGGTTAGTGAACGTCACGCCCCAGAAATGGTTTGTAGGTTTTCCATAGCAACAGCCAGCGGCAAAACAACCGAGACGCCCAATCGCATGCCCCATCGCGAGACCGGGTGCAAACGCATCGCAAGTTGCCAGCGCGGGCATCTGGTGTTTGCGAAGGAACCATGCCGCCACCGCGAGGGCCGCAATCAGGCCGCCGGAGAAGACCCCACCCGCCTGCAGTGTAGCCAGACTGAAGATTTCGCGCGGATGTTCAACATAGGTGTGCCAGTCCACAATTATGTAAAGTACCTTCGCGCCAACTATTCCGGCCAGCACAACCGCAATGCCGAAATCCCACGCGTTTTCCGGTTTGATTCCCTGTTTCGCGGAGTTGCGGACGCTGATCCAGAGGCCAACGAGAACGCCCAGGGCGACCAGAAGCCCATATGTGGGCACGCCGAAATTGCCGATTTGAAAGAGTCTTGGAAACACTGATTAATTAGATGCAGAGCCTGCAGCGGAAGTATTAGTTTAGCAGAGAGACGAAGACAGAATGGAGCTAAGCGAGAAGCCGACCCACTAGGCCGTGTGGCGGGCCGAGAATGAACCGTCGGTAGACGTATGGGAACCCACCGAGACCCTTTAGGCGTCTCCGCATGGCGGAGCATGGCACACCGGATCTAATTCGAGACAGGCCCCCGTTCATTCAAGCATTGGTTCAAAAATCGGTTACCGTCATCACCAACCTTGCAGGCCGGCTTTCATTTGGGATGCTAGGGAAAATCCTGCAACTTCGCAAGGGGTGTACCAGAAAATAGTTGGCACTATGGGTGCGTATAAAAAAACTCTCGCTACGGAGGTCGGAGGCACAGGCAAAGGCTTAGCCACGGATTTGCACGGACCAAAGAAATGAGGTTTATCCGTGTTGATCCGCGTAAATCCGTGGCTAGAAGTTGCCTTTGTTTTCTCTGTGCTTCCGTGTCTCCGTGGTGAAACTGTCTCTCCTACTTCTTCGGGCGGCTGGCCGGCGGAATGATGGAATTCATTCGCAGGTATTCCACCATCTGTCCATAATGGTCAAAGGGATGAGCATTGGCAAAGGCTCCCATGCTCAGGCGGGTGACCTTAGATCCATCGCCGAATGGGCTTGGGACCTGGTCGAGTTCATTTTTATCGGTAATCGAAGCCAGGGCTTTATGGAGATATGCAAAGGAATCATTCAGAAACTTCATGATTTCAGCTTTGGTTTTGAGCGCATCGGGGCCGCTCTCGCCACCGATATCCACGGGAGGCTTTTCCTGCAAGATGCCGGCGCCGAAGATGTAATTGACCGCGGCGACGTGCTTCACTTGCTGGGCGAAAGTGCGAACCCCTTTGAACTCACCGGCGGTGGGGGCGAAAGAGTACTTGTCTTCCGGCATGGCGTCGGCGGCGCCGGTGAATTCGCCGGAGCCGATGTCGAGGATTGCATTGAGGGCATCGCCAGGGGTTTTTGCAGCGGGCATCGCCATTTGGCCGAGGGCGAACCCCGAACAGCAGAGCACAACGAAAATTCCTAACAAAAACTTTGCATTACGCATAGCCCTTCTCCCGATACGCGAATTTTTCTTCTAGAACTAGTCCCGTACAACCGCCGGCGCCAATTCTAACTCTCTCGATGTGAGACGGTAACGTCGCACCGTGACCAGACCCAAAATTAGCGCGATGGCGGAACAAAGCATTGTAGTCGGGACTCCAACTTTTGTCGCTAGTGCTCCCCAAGTGGCGCTTCCAAGCGCCATACCACCCTGCAGGACCAGCAGATACATAGAGAGTGCGCGGGCGCGCATCCATGGCGGCGACATGGTCTGCGCGGCTACGTTCAGACAGGCGAGGATCCCAATCCACGCCGCTCCGCTGGCGAAGAGCACTAGGTTAAGCCAATGGAAAACGTGTACGCGTCCGGCCGCAAATGTCATCAGGGCAAAGAGAATGATGGCGGCGGCGACTACGCCGTCAACTGAGAGGCGGGTGCGCAGGTGGGGAAGGACGGCGGCTCCGGCAAGCGCTCCCAGTCCGAAGGAGCCGAGAAGCAGGCCGTATCCAGTGGCCCCGTATTGGCAGTGACGGGCAATCAACGGCAGCAGAGCGAGCAGGGAACTGGCCGCAACGCTGAATGCGCCAGTGCGTATTAGAACGCATTGCACCAGAGGATCGGAACGCAGGAAGCGAAAACCAGCGCGCATGGATTCGAGGACGCGCCCGGTTTGCGCCTGCTCGAAGCTGGGGCGCTTCCAGCGATAGAGAAAGAAGATCACGCCGAAAAACGAAGCGGCATTCATCAAGAACGCGATGCCGGAACTGGTTGCAGCGATAACCAATCCGCCGAGGGCGGGGCCCACAGCTCGCGCGACGTTGAAGCCAACGGAGTTGAGAGCGACTGCGGGGGCATGGTTTTCGCGGCAGACAATGTCGGGAGTGAGCGCCTGCCACGCAGGGTCGTTCATGACTGCGCCGAGTCCGAGGATGAAAGTGAAAAGCAGCAAGACCCAAGGAGTCACGTAGCCGAGCAGGGTGAAGACTCCCAACAAACCGGCGGCGGCGACCATCCAGGCCTGCGTGATGAGGAGGAAGCGGCGGCGATCCACCATGTCCGCAAGCGCGCCCGCGGGGAGGATCACCAGAAACACGGGCAAAGTGCTGGCGGCCTGGACCAACCCGATCTTGAGAGGGGACATAGTGAGCTGCGTCATCAGCCAGCCGGCGCCGACGTTCTGCATCCACGTGCCGGTGTAGGAAATTACTGCAGCGAACCAGAGTGAGCGGAACAGCGGCTCGCGTAGAGGATCGAGGGCTGAACCGTTGGCGCGGGTGAGGCTGGGGACGGGAGTGGGGAGCGCGTCGGCCATCAGCTTGCCTGAATTTCCACGGGAGCCGCGAGCGGCTCGCCGAAGGGCCACTCATGATTACGCCATGCGCGGACCGTATAAATGATAAGTCCAGCAATCAGGATCACGGCGGCATAGCGGATTTCTTTGAGGAAATTGTGCCGCGCGATGAGGATGTAACCAAATCCTGCGATTGCCAGGATCGCTGGAATCGGATACAGCCACATGCGGAACGGGCGCGGAATTTCCGGTCTGCGAATGCGCAGCACGATGAGTCCAATCGCCTGAACGATGAATTGCAGCAGAATACGAATGACCACGAGCGCAGAGATTACGTCGGCGAGTGGGAAAAAGCAAAACAGTATACCGGCACCTGAAAGCGCTAGTAGCGAGACGTGGGGAAAATGATGAACGGGATGGACCCGCGCGAACACTTTGAAGTAGTTGCCGTCGAGGGCAGCCGCGTACGGCACGCGGGAATAGCCCAGCACCAGGGAGAATACCGATGCAAAGGCCGTCAGCATGATTAATGCAGTCACCAGGTTCGCGGCCCAGGATCCGTAAATACGCTGCATAAACGTCGAAAATATGTACAACTTGTTGTTCGATTGTGCGGCGGCTATCACCTCATGCCAATCCACCACACCTAAGACGCTCAGGTTCATCAAGAGATATAGACCAGCGACCAGCAGAATGGATAGCAGCACTGCGCGAGGAATGGTCTTTCCGGGGTCTTTCAGTTCACCTCCAAGAAAACAGACGTTGTATGCGCCCCAGTAGTCGTACGTTGCAATCAACATGGCCGAACCGAGCCCGAGCACGAAATTCTTGTCGAGCGCAAATGCTCCCGGAGGAAAGCTGAAGGCGCGGGCGCTGTCAAAGTGAGTCAGCCCCGCAAAAATGATCCAGCCGATGGTGCCCATTACCCCCAACCACAGGAATTTCGAAATTCGTCCTATGTGAGTGATCCGCCGATAGAGCAGAAGAACTGCTACGAGCACAATTGCTATCGCCGTGAAGGTTGTGCCAGCGACCACCCACCCCAGTCGCAAGGTTCCGAGCAGCGGGAGTTGCAGGCTCCATTGACGAGCAGCATACTGCGCGTCCAGAGCGGGTAGCAGGTAAGCGGTGTACTTGGCAAAGCCCAGAGCGCCGGACGCAATGGAGAGGGGCGCGCTGAATGAGAGCTGCCAGATGAAGAGAAACGACACCAGCTTCCCCAAGCGGTTTGGACCGTAGATTTCGCGCAGATAAACATAGGAACCGCCAGAGCCGGGCATCGCCGCCCCTAATTCTGCCCAGACCAGGCCATCGCAGATGGCGAGCAGCGCGCCGACAATCCAGCCCAGCAGCGCTTGTGGGCCTCCCATGGCGGCGACCACAAGCGGCATGGTGATGAAGGGCCCCACGCCGATCATGTCAATCATGTTCAGCGCGGTGGCGCCGCCCAGACCGATGCCGCGGATCAGTTTTGGAGCGGGAGTGTCATTCTGCAAGCCACCGGGCATGGGTTTAGATTGTCGGATTGAAGAATTTACGGATTGAAGAATTTAAATTCGGGAATTTGAAAATTCTTCAATTCGTAAATTTATCTCTATTTTCCCGCACTCACCAGATTCACAAACAGCCTGATTGCCCCCGGAACTCCCGCCGGCAATTGCCGGAAGAACGCGTATCCCGTATAGATGTAAGTCCCTTTTCCATACTGCGCCCGCAGCAGGCCACCGCTCTGATCTGGTTCATTGGGATCGTGGCAAGAAAGCAGCGGCTTGAAATGATCGTCCCACTTGCCCATGAAATAAAGCCCGCGTTCCTGCACCCATCCATCAAAATCTTTCTGCGAGATTTCATTGGGATAATGAAAGACGCTGTCCTCTGGCGCGAGGACCTTCACGGGAGCCTCTTCCACAGAAACTCGCGCGCGACTGAGTTCAGCAGGATATGGAGTGAAGTGGCCGTTGTTGAAGTCAGAAACGCTGTTGTTGTTTTGCACGACCAACGTTCCGCCGGTCGAAACAAAATCCAGCAATTTCTTATTATTGGTAACGAGATCTTTCTGAGTGTCGTAAGCCCGGACGCCCAGGACAATGGTTCCGTACGAAGCCAGATTCTCCGTCGCAAGTTTTTCGGCGGGAATCAGCACCACGTTCATCCCAATTTGTTGGAGCACGGCGGGAATATCATCGCCCGCGCCCATGATGTAGACGACTCTGAGATCTTTGGGGATTTTCACGTCCACGATGCTGACGTGCTGGACGGCAGGCTGATAGTAGTAAAAAGAGCCGAGGTCTTCGCGAATGACCAGAGTGTAGCCCTCGGTGTATTTCGTCCCGCCTGCGTCCAACACCGCACGAATCTCCGCGTGTTTTTCCTTCAAATTTGCCGGGAACACTTTGAACTCGAAATCCTGCGTGTCTCCGCGTTTTACCAAATTAACTTTGAGGTTGTCTGGTTCGGCGCGCCACCCAGCCGGAAGATCGAGATGTAAAGTCCCGCCCGGCGCCTCCGTGAGGTTCGAACTCACGCCGACCTTGACTGTCGTTGCATTTCTGTCGCTAAGTGGAAGAACTTGCTCGCCAGGTTCAAGTGCGACGGAAAAGGCCGGGGTTATGGCAAGCGCGAGCTTGTGCGAATCGTCGCTGTTGGCAGCGAACCGGACTTCAACATTGCCCGCGATTCTGCCCGTGCCACGTTCGGCGGAGTGCCTTGGAATGGTGTGTCCTTGGATGGAATCTGGAAGTAGTGAGTGCATCCCGCGCCGTTCTGCAATCTGGAAATGCACAATTACTTGCAGATTGTTCGTCGGCAGAGCGAGCGTCTCATATGCCTCATCAACTTTGTTGACCGCTTCCACTTCCGGGTTATCTCGATGCCAATAGGGGCGTGTGAGAGGTGCATCGGCCGGAACCTGGACAAGGAAGTTAGCGTAATAGTCTTCTCCGGGGCCAATTGTCGTATGCTCGGCGTGAACTTGCCGCACCCAATCTCGATAAGGCTCGAGCTCGGCATTTTGAATATTGATCCAATCATTAGAGCTGTTGTGAAGCTTGGCAATAATCTCGAATTTCTGTCCCGCCGACACGTCGACGAGCGCGTCTGCTTCCGAGGGTAGGGAGGCCTCCGGTCCCTGCGGTGGAGAGACACTCGCGTCCAGGCTGAAATTGAGCGCTAGATTCAACGCCGTGGCGGCCTGGTCATCCTTCGCCGCCAGCAAGTCCGTTATGGCTGCTCTTGTCCCCGGTTGCAGTTCAGATCGATCAATGCGGTCCAACACCGACTGTAATTCTCTAAGCAGCTTTGAAAGAGCGTCGGGCGAATCACGGACTTGCCCTGCTATCGTCTTTAAGTTGGGCGCTAGCCATGGCACGTTCTTCTGTTCATCTCCGAGACGTGATGCTAGAGCAGGAAGACTCGTATCAATCCCATCAAAGAAATCTTTCTCATGCCCGTCTTTATCTGTGGTCGGCGGTAATACGGAATCCACCAGCTTGTAAAACGTAAAGCGATCACCGGGCTCTACTGACCATCCGCCGGCCCCCTGCGAAAGCTGGTGCCGCAAGCCTTCCATCGCGAACTGCACGTATGACATGCCCAGCGCCGGGTCCACCTGTCCTGTGTTCAGCTTGACGGTGTAGTTTTCCGCAGGACACGTCATTGCTCCAAATCCGCAAACGTTCCCGATATAGAGCTTCTTCGCTTGCCAGGGCTGAAGACCTTCTTTGATCTGCTCCGGGAAACGATTCGGATCGGCCGCCGCGCGAAAAGCCTCGCGCGTGAGGATTGCCGAGGCCTGGTGATGTCCGTGGCCGTCGTTCTCCGTTCCAGAAAAACGCGCGACCAGCACGTCGGGGCGAAACGTTCGGACGACACGGACGATGTCCGCGAGCGCCACGTCGTGGCCACCCCATTTCTGGAAAGTTTCATCGGCTGTCTTCGAATATCCGAAATCTGCGACGCGGCTGAATCGCTGCTCGACTCCGTAATAACGGTCTGACGCCAGCAGCTCCAGCGTGCGCAGAACTCCCAGCACGTCGAACAGACTGCTACCCAATTTGTTCTGGCCGCCTTCGCCACGGGTGAGAGTCATCAAAAGCGTCTGAACGCCCTTGCCGCGGGATTCCAGCGTGAGCATGCCCCCGTCTTCGTCATCGGGATGTGCCACGACCTGCATCATGCGGCCAGTAGTTTGCAGGCGTCGAAGCGCCTGGGTGAGTCCAGCAGCGCCAGTGTCTTCGGGTAAGGGGTCGAGATATCCAGGAGAATTTGCGGGTGTTGTAGCCGCTGGAGGCGTTTGTCCAAGACTTGCTGCGTTGAGAACGAGAAGAGCGGCAGTGAATACGCGAAGCGCCGCTTTCGGAAGACCTCGTCGGTCCTGAAGCCAGACTCCACCTGCTTGAGTTTGCATATCTATCGGACTGTTTTCCTCGCTGATTGGAAGCAAAATTTCTAGCACCTGTGAGTGGGATCGTGGGTCCCGGTTAATTGCCCATCTGCCGCTTCAAGCACCTTGGCATGCAGCCATTGGTTGGGCTCGTGCCTGCCCCTCAGCCGCAACTTCAGATAGTTGTCAGTCAAGGCTTCGGTCCAGCTGCTGTCGGGCCTCTCGGTCACAACATTCAGCGTGATCGTTTCCAGGCTCTGCCCGACAAAAGAGCGCATAAACGCGAGTTTCTTCTCCGCCGCCAATTCGCGCAGGACTCGATTGCGTTCGCGAGCGACTTGTACCGGCACTTGGTTCGCCATATTGACGGCTGGTGTTCCAGGACGAGCAGAGAAGGTGAACACATGCAGGTAGGTAAAAGGCAGCTCTTCAATCATGCAGCGGGTTTCTTCGAATTCCGATTCAGTTTCGCCGGGGAAGCCAACCATAACATCGGCTCCAATTGCAGCGGCAGGCATGGCGGCGCGGATTTTCTCGATCTTTTCCCGGTAATGCCATGGCCGATATTTGCGATGCATGCGGCGCAGTACGGCATCGCTCCCCGACTGCATTGGCACGTGCGCATGCTTAGCGATCCGCGGCGACTCTGCCATCAAACCGATGAATGAATCGCTCCAGTCCATGGGTTCGACTGAAGAGATGCGCAGTTTTTCAAGGGATGTGTGGTCGAGGACGGCGCGCACCAGATCCTCCAGCCTTGGCGGGCGGGAGCCCCGTTCGACTCCGCCCAGGGCAGGTCCGTCCCACACTTGGAAGTCGCGGCCCCATCGGCCTAAATTGATTCCGGAGATGACGACTTCGCGATATCCAGCGTCGACCAATTGGTTTATTTGTCCTAATACTTCGTCCGGATTGAGGGAACGGCTGCGGCCCCGCACCGAGGGAATAATGCAAAAAGAACAGCGATTGTTGCACCCGTCCTGCACCTTCAAATTGGGGCGCGTGCGCTCGTTGGCAGAATCGAAAACTGGCGCAGCCAGCAGTTCTGTGTGCGCGAAAATATCGGAAACGAAAATATCGGAAACGGAATCGGGAAAGAAGACCGATTCTCCCGAGCCCTGTACCTCACCGGCTGCTGCGTTCAAACTTGAAATTGGAATAAAGGAACCACCCTTGCTACCGTCCCTCTCAGAGGTGGCTCCTAGTGCGATCTGTGCCAAGCTATGTTTGTGAGAATTACCAACCACGCAGGAAACGCCCGGCAGGACTGCAACCTCCTCAGGGGCTCGCTGGGCGTAACATCCGGTAACCAGGACTTTGCACCCAGGATTTTCGCGCCGGATGCGCCGAATGGCCGCCCGCGCGTCCGCCTCGGCGGAAGCAGTCACCGCGCAAGTGTTCAGAACCACAATGCCGGCGTTACCAGCCGCTGCGGCCCGGACAAGCCCGCGCTCACGGAATTGCTGCTCGATGGCAGCACCGTCGGCCTGGGTAGCGCGGCAGCCGAAATTTTCTACGTAAAAGCTGGCCACGGAACTATACTAGCGTATGTGCATCTCCGGATGGGCTTGGAGTATGGCACTCGGGTCGCGCTAGCTGCGAGTTTTGTGAGTGGGGCGAGGTGTCCATGAAACGCAGGATACTGTTGGTGGATGATGACGTCACCGTACTGCTGACCCTCAAGGCAGTCCTTGAACTGAACCAGTTTGACGTGCAAACAGCAGGGTCGGCGTCGGAGGCTGTGCAGAAGCTCGGTTCTGGCGTCTACGAGATGGTGATCACGGACTCGCGCATGGAGACCGACGATGCCGGTTTCCATGTGATCCGCGCTGCTCGCCAACAGGCTTACAGTCCAGCGACCGCGCTGCTCACGGCGTATCCTCCGCGCAACATGGACTGGAAACACAATGGGGTGCAGTCGCTTTTGGTAAAGCCCATTGGCACCCAGGATTTGTTGCGGCAGATTGAAGCGCTCCTGGTGCAGCATCAGGATGCGAAACATTTGCGCGAGCACGCGCAAGATTTGGCTGGCGAGACTATCCGACCTACCCAGCCTGACATTCTCGTCGAACAAAAGGAACAAAAAGCCAGCTAGGCTGAAATTGTTCCCCCGGCGCGACGACTAGAATCTCGATTCAGGCGGACGCCGCGTGCTGTTTGTCACGAAAACACTCCCGACAAAATACCGGCCGGCCCTGGGTGGGGCGGAAGGGCACTGTCGTTTCTTTGCCACACTGTGAGCAGACAGCGTGGGTTTCAACTCTAGTGTGACCCGCATAGCTCGGGCGCGAAGGCGTCGCTCCGAGCACGGAGACTCGCTTCGATTTGCATGCCTTACAGCGCTTGGGTTCATTCTTGAACTGCTTGTCGTGGAAAAACAGTTGCTCGCCCGCGGTGAAGACGAAGTCTGTGCCGCAGTCAATACACTTCAGCATCCTGTCCTGGAATTCCATTGCGAGAGCTCCTTTGGCCCAGCGCACCGCGGCGAACGCACGGCCCCGATCGTTCGCGCACGAGTGCGTGATTCTTGCCCCCTCCATTTCAACTGCTAACCCTGGGTTCGGCCCGCCGCACAGGGAAGTTGTGCGGGACACTGCGTACGAAAAAGCCTTCCAGACAACGAATGCAATGAGTGCGCGGCTGATCAGCGCTAAACGAAGGCATGAGGGCCACAACCAAAGCTGTGGCCCTGAAGTTTCAGTCCTGCTCTTTGCGTGTTTTCTTGCGGGCGCGCTTGCGCGCCAGCGCTTCTTTCACCCGCTTCTTTTCGCCGGGCTTCAAGTAAAAGGAGTGACGCTTGACTTCCTTAATGATGTCCTCCGTCTGCACTTTACGCTTGAAGCGACGCAGAGCGTTTTCCAGTGACTCGCCTTCCTGCAATCTGACTTCTGCCAACTAAACTGCACCCCCAAACTGGTCCTGGTTGAACCCGTTAGTTATTGCAAGACAGGCACGTAAAGTCAAGCACTATATGGAATTGATCCGCTACCCGGCTTCCTTCTGCGCCGGCCGCTCAGAACCCAGACGCAATGCAAATTGCACCTGCCGCGGCGCATAGACATTTGGTTGCCCGCATGAAGTTGGTCGGCACCTGGTAAGAAGCAGGAAAGTAATTGATTCCAATATGTTTAGTGCCGAACTTAAATTGCGCTGCGTTGCTCAAGAGGCCTTCGTCGGTGATTTGGAAACGGCGGTTCAGACGGTTGAGCAGGTTGAAGGACTCGGCCGTGAATTCAAGCTTCCATCCATGTCTGGCATAGAGCTTGCGGGAGAGCCGCATGTCGGTGGTGGCATAATCCGGCCCGGTGAATGAATTTGCGCCTTGCTCCCGGCAGCCGGTCATTGTCGCTGTTGCCATCCTGGTTAGCATCGCCGATTATGGTTGGGTTCGCCGGCCGACCGCTACCGGCGGCGATGACGCCGGAATTCTTCCACCCGCCCGAGAGCTTGCAGCTCGTAAATCCATGAGACAACGAACCGATTTCGCTGGTCGGTGACACTATTCCCGCGTTCTGACTGGGCGCATAGGAATTCTGCACGGTCCCGGGACGTCCTGCCACCAGCGCATCCTGGCCATCGTCGATGGCATGCGCATCGGTATAGCCCAGGCGAAAATAGAGGCCGTGAGTCATCTGGCGGCGCTGGGAAATGGTCGCGCCTTGGTACACGCTCGAAGCTGCGCTCTCGAAGACGTTAATCGCGCGCAGTTGCGGAAGCGGCCGCGCCAGTGGATTGATGCACGGCGGAAAAGGACACGTGAGCGTGGAACTGAACTGCCAGGTCGAGAAGGTTCGCACCGCGCCATAGCCGAGCAGATTAAGACCTGAGGAGTCGAAGATGGGATATTGCACGCTGGCGGGCTTAGGCAGGTTCACGTCGCGCGCGCGTATCAAATTCTGCCCGTGCACAAAGGAATACGAGACTTCGGCGATCAGACGGTTTGCGACTTCTCGCTCGATGCTAAGGCTGGCTTGGTGGACCTCTGGCGTGCGGAAATTGTGGGCGAAAGAAGAAATGTTGCTCGTAGCAAACTGCATCAGGCTCGCCGGAAGAGCGCATGAATCAGCCCGCGGCGCACAGTTCTCCAGCGGGATCGGGTATTGCGGGAAGACCTGCTGGTCGGCAAATTTCGTCTGATTCAAGAAAATCGAATTGGGGGAGAGGCCGTTCTCAGTTTCAATGGCCGAGTTATAGATTTGCGGAATGCGCGGGTAGAACAGTCCATATCCGACGCGTGCAACCACTGGGCGCTGGTCGCCGAAAGAGTAGGAAACACCGGCGCGCGGCGCGAAATTGCTGAGATTGAGTGCGACCTTGCCTGAATCCGGCCAGAGCGGGTTGCTTTCAAATAGCGGGTTGCGAAGGTTTGAACGTCGTAGCGGACTCCAAGACTGAGCCCGAGATGGTCGGAGACGCGTATGGTGTCCTGTGCGAACGCCGCGTATTCATTGCTGTCCGGATGACTCACGGCTGGCCCCAGGCGCTGAACGTAGTGGTGCGGGACCTGGTGCGCATAAGCACGCAGTCAATTCCAGGCCGCCGATCAGGGGCTTGAAGGTAGTTTCAGCCAAATGTTCGCGGTTCTCCCGAGAATTTCGGCGGAGCGGGCCCCCGACAGTGAAGCCGAACTGGTGCTGAGTGTTGCTGGGCTTGATGTTCAACGTTGGATCAGCCGCATCAAAGACGCTGTCACGTAAGTAGTAAAACCCGGTGCCGTGGAACTTGTTGGAGCCGGATTTCGTCACCACATTGACTACCGCGCCGCCAATACGGCCGGATTCGGCAGAAACCGAATTGGGCGACACCCGGAATTCCTGGACCACTTCGTTGGAAAATTGATAAGGAGCGCGGTATCTCCCGCGGGCTTGGGCGAAGAAGGCGTTGTTGTTGTCCGTGCCATCCACTAGGTAACTGGTCTGGAAGCCGCGAATGCCGCCGAAGGCAAGGTCACCGTTCGAAGTCGAATTCTGGCCACGAGGGTCCTGGGTGACGCCAGGGGTCAGCAAGGCGAGATCGGTGAATCGCCTCCCATTAAGCGGAAGACTGAGGATCGCACGTTCGTCAATGACGGCAGTTAAGCCGCGGGGTTGCGTTTCCGCCAATCGCGGCTCCGCAGAAACCGTGACGCTCTCGCGTGCTCCGGCGATTGCCAGCTTGAACTCGATCTCGGCAGCCGGGCCGACGTTCACGCGCAGATTCTGACTGAGTTGCGGTGGCATTCCATCCGCGGTCACACGCGCCGAATATTCACCTGGCGGCAGCAGTTCGAACGCGAACCGGCCCACGCTGTCAGTCGTCTGCTCGTAATGCAAGCCAGTTGCATCATTGACCAGAGCAACCGTTGCCCCAGCGATGCGGCTGTTTGAGGGATCGAGAACTATTCCCTGGATGGCCCCAGTCGAGGCATCCTGGGCGAGACAGCACAATGGGAAGGCGAGAGCTGCAATAAGAAAGGAGACAAAGCGCCGCATGGATTCACTCCGTTAAGCAAGTGAGTCCAGCCTCGACGGGAGACTACTTCCATATAGCACAGGCGAAACACGGAAGTCGGTGACTCCTAACCAAAATTCGCTGGCCATTCCCGTCGTGGGAAAATGTGTTAGTTTCATTTCTCGACATTTGGCGCCTGACATTCATTCATGATCCGGACGTACAAGGGCATTACGCCAACGGTTCCTGCGTCCTGCTACGTGGACGAGTCGGCACAGATCCTTGGCGACGTAGTACTTGGAGAGCACGCCAGCGTCTGGATGAATGCGGTGCTGCGTGGCGATGTGCATTCAATTCGCATTGGAGCGTATTCGAATGTTCAGGATTGCAGCGTGCTGCATGGTATGAAAGAGCAATACGGCGTCTTCGTCGGAGAATATGTCACCGTCGGCCATTCGGTCACGTTACACGGATGCGCGATCGGGGACCGCTGCTTGATTGGAATGGGCTCAGTGATCCTGAACGGCGCGTGGATCGGCGCTGGTTCCATTATTGCCGCGGGAACGCTCATTCCCGAAAAGACGGTGGTTGAGGCCGGTTCGTTGTGGATGGGATCCCCGGGCCAGTTCCGCCGCAAGCTGGTGGAGCGGGATTCAGAAAGCATCATGCGCTATGCGAAGAATTACTTGGAGTACAAGGATGTGTATTTGAAGGAGAGGAATCGCTGAGTTCCCTTGAACTGTCATCCTGAGCGGAATTTGATCTTCGCGAAGCGAAGATCAAATGAAGTCGAAGGACCCCTGCGCTGCTTGTGGACGTTACTTACTTAGTAAGGGATTCTCACAGGGTCATCGTGGTTCCGATGCATCGTAAGAATTCCCTGATGCGTCCTTTCTGGTGCAGGTGACGCGGGGTCCCGCGACTGCGCGAATGCTTTCCCGAGCGAAAACATTGGCTCGGCTCAGGATGACAGTTTTGAGGTGAGAGTTAACAGTTAGAAGCAAAGGCCCATGATCAAAGCTGTACGAGGGACGCGCGATCTACTTCCGCCGGAGACGGCGCTGTGGAATTTTGTGGAAGCCGCTGTGCGCGATGTGTTTCGTGCATACAACTTCCATGAGATTCGCACCCCAATTTTTGAAGACACGCAGTTATTCACCCGCAGCGTGGGCGAAGAGACGGATATTGTTTCCAAAGAGATGTACACATGGGAAGACCGCGGTCGCGCTCAGAGCGACAAGGGCCAATCACTAACTCTTCGCCCAGAAAATACTGCCGGCGTGGTTCGCGCCTACATCGAGCACAAGCTTTGGGAGCGCGGGCTTAACAAGCTCTACTACATCGGGCCGCAGTTTCGACGAGAGCGTCCGCAGAAGGGGCGCTATCGGCAGTTCTTTCAAATTGGGGCTGAGGTCATCGGCCCGACCAGCGCGGGCAGTGAATCACCTGCGCGCGACGCTGAAATTTTAGAACTGCTGGCGACACTGCTTGACCGCCTGGGTATCAAAGACTGGAGTCTCCAACTGAATTCGACCGGCTGCGCCAACGACCGCGCCGCTTATAACGAAGTTCTGCGCAAGGCTCTGGAGCCAGTTGCGGCCACCATGTGTGTCGATTGCCAGCGCCGTGCTGTAACCAATCCCCTGCGCGTTTTCGACTGCAAAGTTCCCGAAGATCAGCCGATCATCGAAAAGCTTCCTCGCATCAGTCAGTTTCTCGACGAGCCTTGCCGCCAGCACTTCGCGCAGGTGCAGGAAATCCTGAAATCAGTCGGTGTCGAGTTTCACTTAAACGACCGGCTGGTCCGCGGCCTCGACTACTACACCCGCACCGCCTTCGAATTTACCCACGGAGCTCTCGGCGCGCAGAACGCGATCCTGGGCGGCGGACGTTACGACGGCCTTTCGGAAGCACTCGGCGGCCCACCCGCTCCGGGGATCGGATTCGCCATTGGGGAAGATCGCCTGGTGATGGCGCTGACTGAATCTGCGGAGGCCGTGTACCGCAAGCCGGACGTTTACATCGCTCCACTCGGCGCGGGAATGAACAGAGAAGCGGCACGGCTGGCCCGAGAGCTGCGCCGTCACGACCTCGTGGTCGAACTGGGCGACGAAAGCTTTCGCCTCAAGAAGTCGCTCGAGACCGCCAGCAAACTGGGCGCAAAGTATGCTTTGATAGCCGGAGAAAACGAACTCAGCACCGGAGTTTTCGCACTCAAGAGCCTGGCGACTGGTGAGCAAAAGCCAGTGCCGCGAAGTGATCTGGCAAGCGCGATTCAATCCTGAGCGGAGGAGAGATCATGAAAAACATCTGGGCAATGATTGTCGTAATCTGCGGTGTGCTGAGCAGCTTCACGCACGCCCAAGCAGTCAACCCTATCACCGACACCTTGATCGCTAAGTCCAAAGCCATTCCTCAATTGATGAAGGCCAAGGACGTTGAAGGCTTGAAAAGCCTGCTGGCCGACGACTTGCGAATCGTGGGCAGCGAGGGCAGGGTCCATGAGAAAGGTGAGATCCTGGGCGCCGCGCAAGAAGGCGCCTTGCGGGATTTCATGTTTTACAACCCTCAGGTGATTCAAATTGATGCCGACACTGCGCTGGTCACCTACAACCTGATCATCACCATACCCGAGGGGGACGACCTTCTGTCTCCGCGTTACCAGAAAATCTCCGATCTCTGGGTCCGCCAGGGCAACGATTGGCGACTGAAGTTTGAGCAAGCGACACCTCTGCGTCCGATCGATTGATTGGTCAGTTACTGATCCATCATTTATTGACAACCTCTGGATTGACGAACCCCGATGCCCCAGCCTAGTATCTGCACGCCGGGAAAATCACCTACAGGAGAAGACGATGAGGCGTGTATCAGTCGCATTTTGTATTGGAGTGGCTGTACTTATTACGGCGATGTCGGCTCAAGCGCAAATGGGGCCGTCTGCACCCGCACGGGAGCTGAAGAAGCTCGATTTTATGGCGGGAAATTGGACGGCCGAGGGCACCATAAACCCCGGGCCCGGTATGCCCGGCGGTAAGTTCTCTACAACCAGCCATGCTGAATGGATGGATGGGAATTTTTTCCTGGTCGAGCACAGTGACTTGGATATGGCTGCCATGGGCAAGATGAAAGAGCTGGCAGTCCTGGGCTACGATCCCGACCGCAAGGTGTACACCTACAACGCATTCAACAGCATGGGCCAGGCGGAATCGTCAACCGGCACCGTGGACGGCGATACTTGGACCTGGACCAGCGACGAGCACATGGGCGGAATGACAATGAAGGGCCGGTTCACAATGAAGGTATTGTCGCCGACGTCGTACACCATGAAATTTGAGCTCTCCCAGGACGGCACGAACTGGATGACGGGAATGGAAGGCAAAGCAACGAAGAAGTAGGAATGGCGTTTCAGCAGGCTCCTTTCCGAGTGAATTGTTGGCCAGGCTTGCCTTGAAAGGGCCGCTCTTCCACAAACCAGCAAGTTTCCTGTCCGCTCGTATTCTGCCACGCCAGTTATAATCTCTAATTCGGCTTTCCGCCGCATTCCTTTCTGAAAGGCAAAGCTTGCTCGACTTTTTAGGCGACTTAAAACGCACGCACATGTGCGGCGCTCTCCGTTCATCCGATGCGGGGAAGAAGAAGGCCGTGCTCATGGGATGGGTGAACCGCCGCCGCGACCTGGGCAGCATCATCTTTATTGATCTGCGCGACCGCACCGGTGTGACTCAAGTCGTCGTCAACCGCGAGCTCAACTCCGCCGCGCACGACAAAGCCGAGCAATTGCGTAACGAGTATGTGATCGCGGTGACTGGCACGGTCAAGCAGCGCGACCGCGACACGGTGAACAAGAACATCCCCACCGGCGAAGTCGAGTTGGTTGTCGAAGAATTGCGCCTGTTGAACGAATCGAAGCAGCCACCATTCTTGCCCGGAGAAGCGGTTCTCCCGAATGAAGAAATGCGGCTGAAGTACCGCTACATTGATCTGCGGCGCGATGCGATGCAGTTTAATATCGAGCTGCGACACAAAGTCTCTAAGGCGATCCGCGACTATCTTTCTGCTGAAGGCTTCTTTGAAATTGAAACCCCGTTCATGACGCGTTCCACGCCTGAAGGTGCGCGCGACTATCTGGTCCCCAGCCGGGTGCAGCCCGGGTCGTTTTATGCTTTGCCGCAGTCGCCGCAGATGTTCAAGCAGATCCTGATGATTTCCGGATTCGACAAGTATTTCCAGATCGTGCGCTGCTTCCGCGACGAAGATTTTCGCGCCGACCGCCAGGCGGAATTCACCCAAATCGATCTGGAAATGTCGTATCCGCAGACCGATACGGTCTGGGCGGTGGTTGAGGGATTTCTCACTGCGGCGTTCAAGGCTGCAGGCCACGAAATCAAGACGCCGTTTCCGCGAATGAGTTATGACGAGGCCGTTCGCCGATACGGAAATGACAAGCCAGATATGCGCCTGCCGGCGATGGTGGACGTGCGCGAAGCGTTGAGGCCCCAGGAACTGGAACACTTCGCCGGAAAATTTCGCATACGGACAGAATTTCCGCTGCAATTGATTCGTATCCCGAAAGCGGGAGACATTTCGGGCACCGAACGACGGACGATTGGCACTTATGGTGCATTTCAGCACGTGCAAGGAGCCTCGTTCGTGCAGTTGATGACCGACCCTAAACGATTTGCAAAGGATTATCCGGAGCTGTCGGAAAAGATTCTCAAATTCGCCAGCGTGGCTGCGGATGACCTCTGGGTCTTGGCCGGCGCCCTCAATCGTCCAGAGAACGCCGCCGCAATGGATCAGAGCGTGCAGCATTTCTGCGAAAGGTGCGGCTACTTGCGTTTGGATTTGGCGCAGAAATATGCCGCCCGACACAAGGCTTTCGAGAAGACTGGTGTTTCGGGAAAAGACTTCCGCTTCCTCTGGGTGTCGGACTTCCCCATGTTCGAGTGGGGCAACACGGAGAAGCGCTGGAACCCAGCGCACCATCCTTTCACTTCGCTGCATGAAGAAGACATGGCGAAGCTCGAGGCGAACATTGACTCGGTACACGATCCCAAGTCTCCACTGGGAGAAATTCGCGCCCTGGCCTACGACGTTGTGCTCAACGGGACGGAGTTGGGGTCAGGCTCAATCCGTATTCATCGCCAAGACATTCAGCGCAAAATCTTCCAGGCACTGGGCATGAGTGACGAGGAAGCCCGCGCCCGCTTCGGATTCTTCTTGGAAGCACTGGAGTACGGCACCCCTCCGCACGGTGGCATCGCGCTGGGTCTCGACCGCATTGTGATGATCCTCGCCGGAGCGGACAGTCTGCGCGAAGTGATCCCGTTTCCCAAGACTGCCCGAGCTGTGGACCTGATGGTGGACGCGCCAACACCGGTAAGCGAAGCGCAGTTGAAGGAATTGAGTATACTCGTGCGTAAGCCGGAATGAGTCGTTATGGGTAGAGCAGGGCTTCCAGCCCTGCATTAAGGGCCAACTATGCGGCTGGCTTTAGCCACTGAGGGACCTCATCTAATCTCAGCTTTACCGAACCATAAGAACTCTTCCGGTACGGGCACCAAACCTCGCTGCACGGGATTCATATGGATGTAATGCCGGAAGCGGACATACTCATCCGCCTCTCGTACGCGGCGATCATAGAAACTGGTCTGCCAGATTTCCCCGGCAAGTCCTAATTCCTTCTTCGCCCGGTAAGAAAATCCTCCCTTAATGAACTGAATTGCCTTCTCTAGGGTTGTTGGCGCAAGTGGTGCAATCAGTATATGAAAGTGGTTAGGCATGACAACAAATTCATGCAGTTGATATTTGCCCTGTTGGTGGTAATGAGAGAAGACATTGATGAGGAGTCCCGCTATTCTTTCAGATTGCAGTATGCATTGCTTGTCGAAAGTTGATGCCTAATGAAGTATGTCCCATTACCTGTGCTTCCGCGATACGGAATTGGCATAAGTACCTCAGGGGCTAAAGTCAAATCAAAATGCACCCTTTAATGCAGGCCTGGAAGGCCTGCTCCACCCTAGCGCAGCACTGAAGTGCTGCGCCATAGAAATTAAGCTCAGTGGCCATCGAACTTCCCGATGCGGAATTTTTGCTTTGTATCTAGCTATCTGCGAAACTGAACCACTTGACCGAACAGAAACCCAATTTCCACTACTTGCCTGCGATCGCCTCTATCGCGCGCGAGGCGGGCGCGCTGCTGTTGGAGTACTTCGACCAGAACATCAAGATCGAATACAAGGGCGAAGCCGACTTGGTCACCGCTGCCGACCGGAAATCGGAGACACTGATCCGCGAGCGCATTCGCAGCTTGTGGCCGGGGCACGACGTACTGGGCGAAGAAGAAGGACTGCGCGATACCGGCAGCGAATACCGCTGGTATGTAGATCCGCTCGACGGCACCACGAATTTTGCCCACGGATTTCCCGTGTTCTGCGTTTCCTTGGCGCTCCAGCACAAAAATGAAACCATCGCCGGACTTTGCTATGACCCGACCCGCGAAGAGCTGTTCGCGGCCGAGCGCGGCAAGGGAGCGTACTTAAATGATCGTCCAATTCATGTGTCGAAAATTTCCAAGCTTTCTGAATCGCTCGTAGGCACAGGTTTCCCCAGCCACAAACGCCACAAGAATCCCAATATTTATTTCTATCATCAGATCACGTTGCGCACCCATGGAGTGCGGCGTGCCGGATCGGCGGCGCTGGATTTGTGTTACGTGGCGTGCGGCCGTCTCGACGGCTTCTGGGAGTTCAATCTGAATCCCTGGGACACCGCGGCCGGAGTGTTGATCGTTGAAGAGGCCGGTGGCCGAGTGACTGACTTCCATGGCGGCCCATTTCAGTTACACAGTCGCGAAACAGTGGCATCGAATGGACTAATACACGAAGCCCTGTTGCACGAGTTTCAGCAGATTTTTGCAGGACGTGGATTGGAGCCGCTGCCTGATCCGAGGGAGTACGCGAAGAAATGATTGTGAAAAGAACGTTCACTCTCGTGATTGTGTTAGTTGCAACTATCAGCGCAGCGCTGCAGCAGCCGGACGCAGCTTACGTCCAGTCATTCGAAAAATGGAAAGCCGAACTGATCGACGACCTCAAACAGAATTGGCTGCCGCTTGCAGGATTGTTCTGGTTGAAACCGGGTGCAAATACGTTCGGAAGCGCAAGTGACAATGCGATCGTGCTTCCATCCGGGCCGCCGCATGCGGGAGTATTCGAATTACAAGGCAACGACATTTCGATTGAGCTGCAGCCCGGAGTACAGGCAAAAATCGGCGGCAAATCCGAAACCAAGGCCAACCTGCAGGCCGACGTGACCAGCAGTCCCACGGTGATCGAGCTTGGCAGCTTGCTCATGCACGTGATCAAGCGCGGAGAGCGCCTAGGAATCCGCGTCAAAGACTTGAATAGCGAAGCTGCCCGCAACTATGGTGGCCCCGTGTTCTTTCCTCTGGACATGAGTTATCGCGTGAGCGCAACGTTCGTGCCTTCCGACGGGAAAAAGTCCGTGGACGTTCCCAACGTGCTCGGGGATGTTACTCCGACTCCGATGACAGGCAAAGTTCACTTCAAACTCAATGGTCAGGAGTTGACCCTTACTGCGCTGGGCGGTAGTCCGGCGAAAGGTCTGAGTTTCGTTCTCAGCGATTTGACGAGCAAGACGGAGACATACCCGGGCGGCAGGTTCCTCGATACTGACCCGGTACAGGACGGGAAGGTGATCCTTGATTTCAATCGCGCCTACAGCCCGCCCTGCGCAGTAACGCCGTATGCGACCTGTCCGCTGGCGCCTAAGGAAAATCGGCTGGCAGTCGCGATTCCTGCAGGCGAGAAGTACGACCGCAGGCACGGGCATTAGCTGTCAGCTCTCAGTCTTCAGCCAAACACATTGCCCGGAGCACCGTTCTTTCTGAACGTGGCGCTGCATCTACGGCTTGCGCCACTTGTCTGGACTGCCCTGTCGGTATATCGAACGCGCTCTACAAGAATCGCCGCGTTGGGATCTATTTCTCTGGCTCGCTCGACGGCTTCGGCCTGTGTAGCCTCGTGATCACTGATTCTTTGAGCACCCGGCCTCCGAATCGCGTAATCGCCTTCTTCCGGCCGCCGTTCGATAAGCAATTTGCCGCTCATCGCTCCTCTTAACTGCACCCGCTCGTGCTCCCGCAGCTCATGCACTTGTAGCAACTGCCGTTTCTCACCATGATTGAGCCGCAGACGTGGCAGGTGGGCGCGTCTCCCAGATCAACCATTTCGGCAAGGGCATCAGCAGCGTGAATTTTGCCGTGGCCCGCCGGGGTCATCTGGTTCACCCCTCCTGTTGCCGACCCTGACCCCTCCCCGACGGGTGGAACATTACTCGGATCAAACTGCGGTGCCGACCAGGATTTTGGCCGCAGGTTGTCAAAGAGCAATTGCTGCTGGCCGGTAAGGAATCGGAGCTGGAGCCACCGGAAGATGTAATCCATGATCGACTTGGCGTAGCCGATATCGGTATTCCCCGTCCAGCCGCTAGGCTCGAAGCGGGTGTGGGCAAACTTTTCGCACAGCAGCTTCAGCGGCACGCCGTGTTGCAGCGCCAGCGAGATGGCGCAAGAAAAGCTGTCCATAAGGCCGGAGACGGTGGAGCCTTCCTTCGCCATAGTGATGAAAATTTCGCCCGGGCTGCCGTCCTGGTAGAGCCCGACGGTGAGATAGCCTTCGTGGTCACCTACCTTGAATTTGTGGGTTACCGACATGCGTTCGTCGTCCAGCCGGTGGCGATTGGTGCGCGGCGGAGCATGGAGGTCTTGCTCTTCGACTTGTGTGGCTCGGACACTCCTGTCCGAGGATTCTGCGGTTTTGGTCCCCGCCGCTGAGAGCGGTTGCGACTTCTTGCATCCATCGCGATAGACAGCGACTGCCTTCAGTCCCAGCTTCCAGGCCTGAAGGTAAGCTTCCATGATGTCTTCCACGGTCGCCAACTCCGGCAGATTGACCGTCTTCGAGATCGCTCCGGAGATGAATGGCTGCGTCGCCGCCATCATCTTGAGATGTCCCATGTAAGCGATCGAGCGCGTGCCTTTGGCCGGCTTGAATGAGCAATCAAAAACAGCCAGATGATCGTCTTTGACGAGCGGCGCGCCTTCGATGGTGCCGGTGGCGTCAATGTAGCTGACGATCGCGTCGGCCTGATCATGCGAGTACCCCAGCCTGAACAACGCTGTTGGCACCGTGTTGTTCACGATCTTGATCATGCCGCCGCCGACCAGCTTCTTGTACTTCACCAGCGCCAGGTCGGGCTCGATGCCGGTCGTATCGCAATCCATAAAGAACCCGATCGTGCCAGTAGGAGCGAGAACCGTGACTTGGGAGTTGCGGTAGCCGTGTCTTTCGCCATTGGCGAGGGCTTCGTCCCAACAAGCTTTGGAGCCTTCGTAGAGTGCGCTCGGGATATTGTTTTTGTTGATATTGTTCACCGACGCGCGGTGCATGCGGATTACGTCGAGGAACGGCTCGCGGTTGATGTAGAAGCCGGGGCAGGCGCCTCCGGGGAATGCCGAGCGTTGCTCGGCAGAGCGGACGGGGGCGTCCGCCCCTACGTGGGCGGTGGTAAATCCGAGATTCGTCTCGGCTAGGCCTTTTTGTGTCGGCTCGGTAATTGGGACCAGCGGGGGGCAGAGTTCGGCGATGCGGCTTGACTGCAAGTAGGCTTCGCCGCACATGATTGCGGTTACGCAGGCGGCGTAATCACGTCCGCCATCGGAGTCGTAGGGAAGGCCGCAGGCCATCAGCAGCGCGCCTAGGTTGGCATAACCGAGTCCGAGAGGACGGTAATCATGCGAATTCTTCATGATCATTTCCGTCGGATATCCGGCGTTGTCCACCAGGATTTCCTGCGCGGTGATAAGGATGTCCACGGCGTGGCGATAGGCCTCAACGTCAAATGTGCCGTTGAGAGCGAACTTCAGCAGGTTCAGGCTCGCAAGGTTGCACGCCGAATCGTCGAGGAACATGTACTCCGAGCAAGGGTTCGACGCATTGATTCGCGCAGTGTTCTTTGACGTGTGCCAGCGGTTGACGGTGGTGTCGTACTGCATGCCGGGATCGCCGCACTGCCAGGTGGCTTCGGCGATCTTCTTGAGCAGTTCTTTTGCTTTGTAGGTCTTCATGGGCCGGCCATCGCGCACGGCGCGGGTGGAGAAGTCCGTGTCACGCAGCACGGCGTACATAAAGTCGTCGGTCACGCGCACCGAGTTGTTGGCGTTCTGGAAGAAGATGGAGGAGTAGGCTTCGGAATCGGGGGAGGAGCCGTCGTAGCCCACGGAGACCAGCGCGTGGGCTTTTAATTCTTCTTTCTGCTTGCACAAGATGAAATCTTCAATGTCGGGATGATCGATATTAAGAATGACCATCTTGGCGGCACGGCGGGTCTTGCCGCCGCTCTTGATGACGCCAGCAAAGGCATCAAAGCCTTTCATGAAGCTGAGCGGGCCGCTGGCCGTGCCACCGCCACTCAGACCTTCCGTGGAAGACCGCAGCGGAGAAAGATTCGTGCCCGTCCCCGAGCCCCACTTGAAGAGCATGCCCTCGGTCTTGGCAAGAGTAAGGATGGAGTCGAGTGAATCTTGCACCGAATTGATGAAGCAGGCCGAGCACTGCGGCTTGGTGTATCCGGTGACGCCGAATTCGACACGGCTGGAAACCGGGTTCCAGTGCCAGTTGCGGCCGTCGGAATTGGGCTCAATGCGATCGCAGCCCACGTTGAACCACACCGGCGAATTGAACGCCGCGTGTTGGCGGATGAGCAGATGCACGAGTTCGTCGTGGAAAGTGGCGCCGTCTTCGGGAGAGCGGAAATAGCCCTGGCTCAATCCCCAATCGCGGATAGTTTCGGCGACGCGGCCGACAAGTTGGCGTACCCCAGTTTCGCGCTGCGGAGTGCCGATCTCACCGTGCAGATATTTGCTGGCGACGATGTTGGTCGCGGTCATCGACCAGTCTTTCGGGACTTCGACATCTTTCTGCTCGAAGATGATTCCGCCCTTCGAGTCGGTGATCTGCGCGAGGCGTTTTTCCCATTCGACCTCGTCGTAGGGGGAGACACCCGCTTTCGTGAAGAAGCGGCGGATGGTTAGGCCAGAGACCTTTTGCTTCGGCGTTGAAACGGTTGAGGTGGCGGCAGTAGTGGTTGTGTTTTGGGTTTGGATTTCGGCCATGTCTTTCTCTCCTGAACCTGATCTACTAATTCAGCGACTGTCGTGCTGTGCCGTGCGGGACCGGTCTTCTATTCTCTGCTCCCGGCATTGCCATGCCGAGCTTTCTCATGCCGCCGCTTTGCGGCTCGTGACCCTAGTATGCTTTCAGAAGCCTGAAGGCAGCGGCACTGGACGAACTTTTACTGCTACTGTTTCCCGATTCTGTACTTCCATATCCCACGCGAAGGAACTGGAAGGCTGAGATTCACTTGCAAAAATTTCCTTGTCATACGAGCTTGCAGATTCGCGGGCGCGGGCGCCCGCACCACACGAGCCGATGCCAGATGCAGCTTCTGCTGACTCTTGCATCCAGCGCTGAAAAATTCCGTAAGCAGCCGTCCGTTGCGCGTGGTCTTCGATCACCGTATACCGGGCGAAGCACCGCCCACACGCCAGCCGCTCACGCATAGGGTTGCCAGGCAGAAACAGACGACCCAAGGTCATCCCGAGATCGTCTGTCTCGACGACTTGAAACAGCGCCAGCATGCGCTTGCTTCCGTCCGCCGGGGACATCATCTCCTCACCAAGCGCGAAGATCCCAGGCTTGCATGGAGCCAGCAGCACACTGAAGCTGGATTCGCAGCGGAACCACCTGGACCATTCCAGCCGGAGGTGGTCAAAGCTCAGTTCGACTCCGTTCCGGGCCAGCGAATCACTGACCATTCGGGAAATGTTTTCCATCCCGCAACTCCTTTAAGTGGTTCCGCTTGCAAGAGGTTGCGTTCCCCGAAAATTCGCTGGGAATTGCCCAGGGAACGGTCACCGCGTTGTTGATGTTTGGGGGGCGGCAGCGGGTCACCTCGGCCAGGAGCGTCACCCCAGTTTCTTGTTGCCTAGCTTCTTTCCTTGTCCCGCTTCGCGGCCGTTTCCAGCTGCGAATACTGCCTCTGGGATAGCAACAGTACTACTGTATGTTGTACGTGTCAACAATTAATCACTATATATTGTATCGTATTGAATTAACTGGATGAATTCCTGGTAAGGGCCTTCTTTTCCACAAATCGCTTCAAGCTCGACGTAACGACGTCTGCGCTTTATTGTCGGAGCGCGAAGAGAACTCAGGTTCCTGCTGCTCAAGGAGGACGTACACGTCTTCAAAAACTTGCCGTGGGGTGATGCGAAGCTGGCCGTCAGGCGATTGAACCAGATAATCTCCTGGATCGCCGCTGTGGGTGCGACCGAGCGGGTCCGTGAATGATACATATTCGGTGAGTCGTTTCGCGCGGATCAGAGAACGTGTGCGATAGGTGTTCCAATCGTCAGACATGACTTCGGACTCCGGGGGCGTATGGCTGAAAACTGCCGGCTTGAACTTCTTTTGATGTGATCTGACTCTACTCGCGGAACCTTCCCTGGTCAATTCTCAACTAATCGTGCAACGGAAGAACTTCGTGGCTGCAAGGCCGGCATAACGCACCAACGCAAGCGCGGCACAAATGCCAATATTGATAGGGCATTTCGCGATCTGGTAACATCCGCGTGCGCGTCGCGGCACTAAATTTGTTAAGCTCACAGCCCTAATTTCCACATGTCGAGCACAGGAAATGCAGAGCAGCCGACGAAGCACGTGTAAGGAGAGGAAGATGAAGTACAAAGTATTCTTCTATGTGAGACGAACTAACTATCAAGACCAGAGTAACGCGAGGTCACGCGTGGCTGGATGACTCGACATTGCACATCGACGCGCCCGGTGGACTTGCGATCGCCGCCGAAGACCTGTTCAGGGCGGAACTCTTCAGGCTCCATGGGCTTGGGGCGGGTGATACGAATTGAGCACCGGCGTGGGCGCGTATTCTTGTCCGTCGTGCGTCTGATGCTTGGACAGTTTGCATTTATTAATTCTTTAAGACGGGCAGGCTGCAACGGCAACTGGCTGCTCTGGCCAGCGCAAGAAGAAAATCACAAGTTTCATAGCGTTGTCGAGGCTCGGACAACTCCGAGGAGGAGGGCTCTTGCAAGGATTGACAGTGGTCCTAGTCGGGTGCCCCAGGTCTCGCCGACGTTGCGAGACCTGGGAATGCAACCTCTCCTTCTGATTCGTCGAACCTGGAAATCGGGCACCCCATTGAGTAAACCCGTCCCACAGTCCGGCATCTTAGTTTTGAATCTCCAACCAGAAGGACGCTCATGACCAAAGACCTGGTTTGCAAGATGGATGTAGACGAAAAGAAGACCAACTTCAACTCGGAGTATGCAGGACGGAAATATCATTTCTGCTCCGAGGAATGGAAGGACACGTTTGACAGCCAACCGGAGCCTACGCAACTACCGCCGCGTAAAGACACGAACCGTGGTCTCCTTCTCGACCTCTGCGGAAATCCTTTCCCTCTTCGCGCGCGATAGAAGCTTTCGTTCGATGTCGTACCGAGCGGTTAAAACCTTTTCAGTCCGTGTGATACAGCCCTACCCTGAGCCGCGAGATTTTAACGAACACTCGAAACTCTTCGGCCAACTCCGGGTTTCAATTTTGATGATGGCCTTCCCAGGCTGAATTGCCGGGGGCTTTCCCCGCCCCACTTCGGTGAAGAACACGATTTCCGGGTCGGAATCGAGGAGACCATGTCTTATCTAAAATACGTTGCGTTGTTGGGAATCTTGCTCTTTGCCGTAGGAAACGCGCCGGCACAAGTTTCTGTGGGTGTCGGAGTGGCTTACGATAACTACGGTAGCTACGATAATTATGGCAGCTACGATAATTACGATTCCTCCAATTACGGTTACTCGGGCTACGGACCAGAACCAGTCTGTCCCTACGGCTACTACAACTACTATCCATATGCCTGCGCGCCGTACGGTTATTACGGGCCAAGCTACTTTATTGAGGGCGTGTTTATCGGAGTCGGCCCCTGGTACAACAGCTACTACGGCGGCGGCTACTACGGAGGCGGCTACTATGGCGGCCCGGGATATGGCTTCCGGTCAGGATTCCGAGACGGTCGCGACTTCCGTGATGACCGAGGATTCCGAGGCGACAGGGACTTCCGTGGTGATCGTGGATTCCGAGGCGATAGGGACTTCCGCGGTGATCGCGGATTCAGAGGCGGTCATGGATTCCGAGACGATGACCGTGGATTCCGAGGCGGTCACAGATTCCGCAGCGATGGCGGATTCCGTGCCGGCGATCGCGGTTTTCATGATGGCGGCTTTCACGGAGGTGGAGGATTCCACCGCGACCACCACGGCGGCGAATTTCACGGCGGTCAAGGGTTCCGCGGCGACGGCGGACACCATGGCGGCGCATTTCATGGAGGTGGAGGCTTCCATGGCGGCGGAGGATTCCATGGTGGAGGTGGTCACCACGGCGACGGTGGGCACGGAGGTGGAGGTGGTCACCACGGCGACGGTGGGCACGGAGGTGGAGGATCCCACGGTGGCGGCGGTCACCACGGCGATGGCGGACATCACGGTGGCCATCGGTAAACCATTCTTGGGGGACACTTCGGGGTGCCGGATGCCCCCAGGTCGCGCCGAAGTTGCGAGACCTGGGAATGAAACCTGTCCTTACTGATTCGACAAACCTGGAAATTGAGCTCCCGTTATTCCCATGTCTCGCAAAAGAGGCGAGACATGGGGCACCCCACGTCGGGTAAACACCCTTACTCGCTTCCCCGCATCCAAAACGCAAAATCTCCAAACGGAGGATGATCATGACAAAAGACCCGGTTTGCAAGATGGATGTGGACGAAAAGAAGACCAACTTCAGCTCGGAGTATGCGGGACGGGAATATTATTTCTGCTCCGAGGATTGCAAGGACACTTTTGACAGCCAGCCGGAACGGTATGCAACCACGGCGGCGTGAAAATCTTTTAACCACGGAGTACACCCTTCGACTTCGCTCAGGTCAGGCTACGGGCACAGAGGAATCTGTGCTCTTTTTTTATTCGCGAACTTGTCTTCTCGAGGCCCGGGCAAATATTTCCCACCTTGATACTCCGCCGTAAAACTGGGAAAGATTTGCCGAAACCAGAATTTCTTAATCTTCTACTAATCGCGCTCTTAGCTTCTCCTGCTTGAATCAAGAGCATGACCAGCCCTGCATTCCTTCCTCCGGCTTCAGGTGGAGTATTGGTCGCCAGTCCCAGCGCCCAGGTCCGCGATCGCGTTCTGCAGAAGCTCAAGCCGCAGCGCGGGCCAGTTCATGTGGCCTCGGGAGGCGCCGAAGCTCTTGCCAAACTGGAGACCGGCAACTGGCAAATGTTGTTTCTCGACCGCGAGCTTCCGGATCTGGACGCCGAGGAGCTAGTCGAAATCATTGAACGGCGTTATCCAGGAATCCGCGTGGTCCTGATGGATTCAGGTTTGGACGATTCGGCAAAACTGCCGGGCCGCGCCAATGACTGGAAACCAGACGTCTCGCCGCCGGCGTGTGCCATGCCATCACTAGTCGAAAGGAAATCCGAGCCACTTCCGGGTATGGTCGGGGACGCTGAACCGATGCGCCGGGTATATCGCATGGTGCGTCTGGTGGCGCCGGAACACGACTGTGCTGATCACAGGCCCGACCGGCAGTGGCAAAGAGCTGGTGGCGCGGGCCATTCATCAACTGAGCGGAAGGACTGCGAACCATTTTTCGGTGCTGAATTGCGCCGCCATTCCGGAAAAGCTGGTCGAGTCTGAACTTTTCGGATATGCCCGGGGGCATTTACTGCAGCGGTGCAGACTTATGCTGGACGGATTCACGCGGCGCAGGGAGGGACGCTCTTCCTGGATGAAATTGGCGAGCTTCCCCTGAGCGCGCAGTCCAAGCTGTTGCGGTTTCTGGAGCACAAAGAGGTCCAGCGTCTGGGAAGCGCAGAAACTGCTCGCGTAGAAGCGAAGACCTGTTTTACCGGCTCTGCGCCTTTCCCATTGAACTGCCCGCGCTAGCTGACCGCAGGGCTGACATCCCCAAACTTGCAGCCCACCTGATGACACGAATTGCGGAAGCGGGTTTGCCGGTCGCGTTCGGTCGAGAAGCGGAACAGGTGCTCAATGGCCGGTCCTGGCCGGGAAATGTGCGGGAGTTGCAGCAAATTTTGGAGCGGGCGGCAATTCTGGCTGAGGACTGCCAAGTCATTCTCCCCGAGCACCTGAGTTTTAGCTCCGTGCAAAGGCCCATTTTCTTGGGAAAAGGCGGTTTAAGACAGACATGCGGGGCTTGGACCAGGTGATTGCCGACCGCAAGCCGCCCATCTTGCGCTACGAACCTGGGAATCCGGATGCCGATGCCAAAGGTTATGTGGCCTATCGGGCGCTGCTTGCTATTGAGCAGATGCTGAGCTGCAAAACGGAAGCCTGTCTCACGACCTCGGCGGCGCTCGAAGTTGTGCTCGCTAGATTGGAGCAGGAAGCAAAGCGGTCGGACAAAGTATTCGACGGTCCGCGGTCTGCCCGAGGAGATGACGCGAATCACTTCGAGTTATGCCTTGAAGCTCGGGGCTCAAGAGGTACGCATGGTCGTCTGCGGAGAATATATCTGGGTGAGAATAGAAAACAGGAGCGATGCAGCGAACTTGCTGTTTTCGCGAAACACAACCGAGATGCCGGTCCCCCACCGAGAAGAGCTAGCTGAAACGGCCGCAAGCTGAGCGAAAACGCTGCTAAATCGTCTCAAGTACCAGGTCCGCTTCTTTTGAGAGGTATCCCTTCCTGCGGAACCAGTCCTGCATTGCTTCTTTCAACTTGTCCAGCGGCACGCGCTCTCCGACTTCCATTACTCCGTCAGCGACGGGAAGGGTGTCATCGAAGATGCTGGCATTGGTGAAATTCCGCATGGAGAAGTTGTCAAGCCATTTCAAAGGGCAAGGCAGGCGCTTGCCATCCTGCTCATATTCCACACGGATTCTGCGGGAAAACATGCTGCCAGGATTCTAAATGCGTGAGAGCCATGTGAAGAACTACCGCACCGCTGGGGAGGGCGCGGCCGGTGCAGTCGCCGCACTCTCGCCATTCACCAGGTCTTTCAATTCCTTGCTGGGCTTGAAGAAGGGGATCTTCTTGGCCGGAACTTCGACCCGTTCTCCGGTCTTGGGGTTGCGGCCCACGCGGGGCTTGCGCTGGCGGGTACGGAAGCTGCCAAATCCGCGGATTTCGATCTTGTCGCCCGCGCGTAGCGAGCGCACGATGCTGTCGAAGATGGTTTCGACAATCACTTCGCTGTCTTTGCGGGTCAATTCCGCGAGACGGGAGACTTCATCGATCAGATCCGCTTTTGTCATTGCCTGTTTGCTCTCCGTTTATTATGGATTCGTCGGTCGGAAGTCCCAGCCCCCGGTACGGATTGAATCGGGGCTGCATAACCTTCTCAAATTTCAGGGGTTGTTGGCAAGGGGGTATATTGCCCCCGCCGCCACTTACTTCCAGAGATAATAGAACCCCATCTGCTGGTCGAGCAGCTTCTCTTTTGTAGGCAGCCACTGGGACGCGTCCCCAAATAACAGATCGAGCAGCGACTTGCGATCTCTTTCAGGATGCACCAGCACCGGCTCGCCGCTTATGTTGACAGACTTTGCAGTATCCAGGACGACGGTCCGGAAATCGCCAATCTGATCAATCAAGTGCATGCTGAGCGCCTGCTCTCCCGTCCAGACACGGCCATCGGCGATGGATTTGATATCAGCAACCTTCGCATGCCTTCCGTCCGCGACCGCCTGCACGAATTGCCCGTACATATTGTCAATCAAGCCCTGCATGTACTGCCGCTCGGCCGGAGTCAGTTCGCGCGTGGGATCGCCGGTGTCCTTAAACTGCCCGACCTTCAAGATCTCAGGCTTGAGCTTCGCCCAGCGCATGAGGTCGCCATAGTTCACCCACTCGGCAATCACGCCAATGGAACCCACTACGCTGCCACTGTCGGCATAAATTTTGTTGGTCGCTGAGGAAACATAATATGCCCCGCTGGCGCCGACAGTTTCGATCGAAGCTACGATGCGTTTGTGCTTTTCGTCCCTGACCCGCTTGACTTCGCGATAAATCTCTTCTGACGCCGCCACTCCGCCGCCTGGCGAATTCACGTGAATGACGATGGCTTTGATGGAATCGTCATCGGCAAACTTACGAAGTTGATCAACAACTTCGTTAGGATCGAGGATCACGCCCTCGAGGTCCACCACTCCGATCTTGTCTCCGAAGCCGCGAAACCCGGCCTGCTGTCCCCCGGCGTGTAGTGCGACGTAAACCAGGGTGAATACGGCGAGCACAAAGAGGAAGAAAGCCCCTCCCCCGATGAGTACCCACAACCATATGCGCGAACGTCCGTTTTCAGCCATAAACGTCAGTAGTGTAGCACCGCCGACCGCGTTAGTGCGCTATTCCGGAACGATCACCTTCAGGGCATCACGGGCAACGCTGAACTCCACCGGAGTCTGGCAGACGTACTCTCCGTCAGCATAGACGTCGAGAGGGTGCTCGGTTTCGAGCTTCGCCGTCGTCGCCCGGACGTATTCCACCTCGTCAAAGCCGAGATGCCCGCCAAAATAGACCGTTGGAAAGAGGCAGAACAGCTTAAACCTGTCCATCGCGCGAATCGTGCAGATGTCCAGCTTGCCGTCATCGAGTCGTGCATGTGGAGCGATCTTCATGCCTCCACCGTAGGCAGGTGTGTTCGCGAATGCCGCAAGAATTGTTGGGTGAAAGCTGTCAGGGATCCCGTCGGTGCCGGAAACTTTCATGGAAAAGGGAACAAACCGGAGAAGTTCGCTGGGCGCGGAGAAGCCATACCCGCCGTGCGAGCGGATCCATTTGGGAAGAGCGTTGGCATGACGGGCGATTTCTGTATCAATCCCCGCGCCGGCAACACAACAGAAATGGCGCTCTTGGCGTACGGGCACTTCAGCTGCGGAGTCCCTCTGTCCTACTTCTATTGGCCGCGGTTCGCACCATTTCATGACCCCGAGATCGATGGTGCGGACATTATTTCCGCCCGAAGCATATTTGCGCCAAGCTGAGACCGAGTCGCGTACGCTACGCAACCCCAGCGCCCGAGCAAAATCATTCCCGCTGCCGCAAGGGACGACCAGCAGCGGCGTTTCTAAATCTACAAGGGTTGAAAGATGGCGATGGATGGTGCCGTCCCCACCAAAGATAACCACCACATCAGCTTGTTCTATAAGAGATGTCCATTGAGCACCTGCAGCGCGCTGGAACGTGGCAACACGCCTGGCTACATTCCCCGGCCCGAGGATGGCAGCGGCGCCCATGTGCAAGGAATTTAACCACAGAGAACACAGGGGTGCACAGAGGAATGTTAGATGGGAGATGAAATTACACGCAGACGCGCACGCTCTTCACGGTGCGACCGGTACGAACAACTATGTCATTGTCGATCCTAAGTTTCATCATCAGTTCGGTCACTGCTGCTCCGTTGACCTTTACGGCGCCTTCTTTGATCTTCCGGGCAGCTTCACTGTTAGAGCTTACAAACCCACTTTTAGAGAGGAGCTTGTCGATGCGAATCGGCCATTCCATCGTGTACACAACGTCCTTAAACTTGAACGGGTCCTCGCTGCAAACATCTACGAAACGGACCTGCACCCTTGGAATATCTGCTGGCACTTCATCCTTCTGAAATTGCTTCGCCCAGTCCTCTCCCGCCTTCTCCGCTGCCTCGGCCGAGTGGAAATCTTTCACGATCCGCGCAGCCAAATCTTTCTTCGCCTGCATGGGATGCGACTCGCGCTTCATCTTTTCGGTGTCTGCGACCTGGACGTCCGTGAGCAGTTCGTAATACCGCCACATCATCTCGTCGGAAATCGACATCAGCTTGCCGTACATTTCGAGTGGCGGCTCTTTGATCCCGATTGCATTGCCGTACGATTTCGACATTTTCTGCACGCCATCGAGGCCTTCGAGGATGGGCATGGTCAGAACGACTTGTGATTCCTGCCCGTAGTTGCGCTGCAATTCACGCCCGACCAGCAAGTTGAACTTCTGATCGGTGCCGCCGAGTTCGACATCGGCCTTCAGCATGACCGAGTCGTATCCCTGCGAAATCGGGTAAAGCAGCTCGTGTAGCGCAATCGGCTTCTCATCCTGGAAGCGTTTATGAAAGTCCTCGCGCTCGAGCATTTGTGACACCGTAAACTTCGCAGCCAGCTTGATCCAATCCGCTGACTTCATTTTTTCGAACCACTCATTGTTGAAGCGAACTTCCGTGGTGCGCGGCGAGAGTATCTTGAACACCTGCTCCATGTAAGTCTTGGCGTTGCGCATCAGCTCTTCCGCGCTCAACGGAGGCCGCGTGGCCGAGCGGCCAGTGGGATCGCCGATCATTCCGGTGAAGTCGCCAATCAGAAAAATGACCGCGTGGCCGAGGTCCTGAAAATGTTTGAGCTTGCGCAGCAACACGGTGTGGCCGAGATGTAAGTCAGGGGTAGTCGGATCGAATCCGGCCTTCACGCGCAGCGGCTTGCCCGAGGCAAGGGACTTCTCCAATTTCGAGCGAAGCTCAGACTCGCGAATGATTTCCGAGCTGCCTTTCTTGATGTAAGTGATCTGTTCTTCAACAGGGGCGAAGGTGGGCATGGACGTACATTATTGCAGATTTCAGATTCTAGATTGCAGCTTGAACCCTCTTCACCGTTCGCAGAGAGGCGACGAAGATTGAGATAGTTCATTCGCCTCAATTAGAGACGCCGTGGCTTTTTCAAGTGCGACGCTTCCAGTTTCAACGAGCAGCTCGATCCAGAATAGTGTTTCATCGCTTTCTTCCAGAACTATGCCGAGCTTGGAGATGAAGTCGGGTGTCGAACGTGCCCGGCAGACTGCGCGATAGTTGGCCGCGACGGATGTTGCAGATCGGAGCAGTTGACGCCAGATTATACGAGACTCCTCAGTCCGCGGCACAGTCCGGCACAAGCGAATCACCAGCAGAGCGAAATTCTTGGTGCGATTCTTCATCGCCTCCGAATTCATTGTCTGCACCATCACAAAAATCTGCCATCTAGAATCTGCATTCTGAAATTTACTCGGTTTTGTGCCCCCCATCACTGATAAATCGTCTCCCAAGAATCCGACATTCCCGATTCAGAACCAGGTTGATCGCTTCCGAATAGGCAATATGTTCCTGTTCCAATATCCTTGCTGCCAAAGTCTTCTCGTCGTCCCCGTCCAGCACCGGAATCGCCCTCTGAACGATAATCGGCCCGTGGTCGAGTTCTTCATCCACAAAATGAACGGTACATCCCGTCACTTTGACCCCGTAAGCGAAAGCCTGCTCCTGGGCTTCTAGGCCGGGAAATGCGGGCAGCAATGATGGATGTATATTCAGAACGCGATGCGGAAATTGGCGCACGAACCAGGGAGAGAGTAGGCGCATGTATCCGGCGAGGCAGACAAGATCGACTTCGCGTTGCTGCAACGCTGCGACCGCTTCGTGGTCATGCTCCTCGCGCGCTTTGCCTTTGGACGGAATTACCAGAGTTTCTAGTCCCAGCCGCCGCGCGATTTCTAGTCCTCCAGCGTCGGCGCGATTGGAAATGACAATTGCGATGCGCGCATCCGGAATTTTGCCAGAGGCAACGTTTTTCGCAATCATCTCGAAGTTGGAGCCACGTCCGGAGAGGAGTATGCCCAGATTCTTCATCAGCCACTCAACCTAAACGCTCCGGTGGCTTGCGGTCAATCCGAACTGGGGCGAGACATCAGTAACCTGCGAATTTCTCCCCAAACATTTAGAGTTGGGAACAGCTTTTTTACACCAGGTTTTATTCTATGAACTCGCGCTTCTTCGCAGTCTCTCTTTTGTCTTGGTTATGCGTCTCCGCCTTCGCGCAACAGACCTCACAAGCGCCCGCTCCTCCCAAGAACTCAGCGCAGGAGAAGAAGATCGAGAAGAAGGAGCAGTCGCAGCGGGTGCTGGCAGTATTGCCGCAATTTACTGTCACCGATCGCAAGAACGCGCCACCACTGACTCCCAAGGGAAAGTTTCGCTTGTTTTATAAGACCGCGTTTGATCCTGCCGACTTTGCATTAGCCGGAATTCAGGCGGGCATCAGCCAGGCGGAAGATTCCTTCCCTGCTTACGGCCAGGGAGCATCCGGATACGGGAAGCGCTATGGCGCCGCCTTCGCCGACCAGGTTTCCAGTGGTTTCTTTGTCAACTTTGTCTATCCCTCGCTGCTCAAGGAAGACCCGCGCTATTTCAGACTTGGTCAAGGATCTGTAAAGCACAGATTTGGCTACGCGCTAGCGCAGATAGTGGTTGCCCACAAAGACAATGGTGGCCGAACTTTCAATTGGGCCAACGCACTGGGGGCACTTTCCTCCGGTGTCCTCTCTAATGCTTACTATCCGTCCGCTGACCGCGGCTTTGGATTGACTATGAATCGTGCTGGAATTTCGCTACTGTATGGCGGCGTGGGCGCGCTAATTAGCGAGTTCGGGCCTGACATTGATAAGAGACTTCATCGCCACCGGCAGAAGTCGCGACAACTATCCTCGGGCGAGCAGACCCAGAAATAACAGAAACGAGAGCAGGATCGCTCCAATACAGTTGGCGCGGATCAGGCGGTAGCTCGAAGGCCAGGGAAACATCAGGACATCGAAGACTTCGACCAGCTTTTCAGGCCAAAGCAGTCCTGCAACTCCGAAGGCCAGAGACATTTGTACAACTAGCGACAAAAACATCTGGTTCATCCTGCGCTCCAACGCAAAAGTTCAGGACCGGGGAATCCGTTGATTTTGAGTCTAGCTCGAAAGGGCGGCTGGAAGTCAACTCGAAAGTGGATGCCAGAGAAACCGAAGTCAACTCTCTCTCTTGGCTGTCCCTGCAAGCCAACGAAACAGCATATTGACCAAGCTGAGTACAATAGCGCCCCAGAATGCGGACGCAAAGCTATCGACATGGAACGCCGGTGATAAGAGTGCGGAAGCCAGTTCCAGCATTAACCCGTTGATGATGAGCCAAAATAGCCCCAGAGTGAGGATGGTCAGGGGAAGAGTGATGAGCTTCAGCAGCGCGCCTAAGGTGGCGTTGACGAATCCGATGACCAGTGCCGCAATGAGTGCAGCGGCCACACCGGTAACGTGAAAGCCGTGCACAAACTGAGCCACCACCCAAACGGCCAGCGCGCTCAACAGCCAGTTGATGAGATGACGCATGTCACGCCTCCAAGGTTGAGACTATAAGCGTCGCAACCCAACCTGGCAACCGGACGAAAGCATTCCAGGCCAACAAAGTAGTAAACTTTCCCGTCATGCCCCAGCTCACCTATCTGGAAGCGATTCGTCAGGGAATCTGGGAGGAGATGGATCGTGACCCAACCGTCTTCTGTATCGGCGAAGATATTGGCATCTACGGCGGCGCCTTCAAGGTGACCGACGGTTTTATCGACCGCTTTGGTCCCGAGCGCGTGATTGATACGCCCATTGCTGAATCCGCTATCGTGGGCGCGGCCTTTGGCGCTTCTCTTACCGGCATGCGTCCGGTGGCTGAATTCCAGTTCATGGACTTCATCGGATGCGCCATGAACCAGATCAGCAACATGGTTGCCAAGACGCACTATTTGTGGGGAGCGCCTGCGCCTCTGGTCCTCCGCGGCCCCAGCGGTGGGAACGTCCATGGCGGGCCGTTTCATTCGCAGAATCCTGAGATGTGGTTCGTGCACAATCCGGGGCTCAAAGTGGTTTGTCCTGCTACTCCTTACGACGCCAAAGGCCTGATCAAAGCCTCCATTCGCGACAATAATCCCGTCATCTTCTTCGAGCACAAATATCTTTACCGGCGCATCAAAGAAGAAGTGCCTGAGGAGGATTACGTCGTTCCCCTCGGCAAAGCGCGGATCGCACGCGAAGGACGAGACATCAGCGTGATCACCTACGCAGCGATGGTGCACACGGCTCTCGAAGCCGCGGAGCTTCTCGCGAAGGAAGGGATCGAACTTGAAGTTATTGACTTGCGCACGCTAGCGCCGCTCGACCGCGAGGCCATTGCGCAGACAGTGAAGAAGACGAACAAGGTCATCCTTCTGCATGAAGACACGCGCACCGGCGGAATCGGCGGCGAAATTACCGCGATCATCAACGAAGAAGCTTTCGACGACCTTGACGGGCCCATTGTTCGAATCGCCGCGCTCGATACGCCAGTGCCTTTTTCGCCGCCGCAGGAGGAACATTTCCTGCCCAAGTCAAGCGACGTCGTGGAGAAGGCGCGCTGGCTGAAAACGTACTAGCCGAGTCTTTAGTCGGATCTAAGGAGACAAGATGCGAACATTCATCCTTGGAATCATCGCCACTTTTGTTGTGCTGTTCGTGACCGGACTCATCATCGCCCAGTTCGGTCTTATGCCGACCAACGCTGATGCTACCCCGCCGGCGTTTGAACAGCGAATTGCCACGAATGCGCTCGACGCTTCCATGGAACGTCATGCTCCGCGAGTCACGAACCCAGTGCCGCCGACTGACGATAACTTGATCGATGGAATAAAAATCTACACCATGAATTGCGCCGTCTGCCATGGCACGCTGGACTACAAGCCCAGCCTGCTGGAACACTCGATGTATCCCCCGCCACCGCAGATTATTCTGGAACCGCTGGACGATCCGGAATGGCACATCCATTACGCCATCCGCACCGGAGTCCGTTATACCGGAATGCCGGCTTGGAACAAGGCGTTGGCGGACAAGGATATCTGGAAGGTCACGGCGTTCCTCTCCCGAATCGAAAAACTTTCTCCTGGGGTGCAGGAGTACTGGAAGAAAGCCTATGGCGTGGCTCCGCGTGCCGGTGGAGAGCACGAAGGCCATGAAGAGCATGAACACTGACGCCCGGATTCTTTGAGTCCCTGATTCATTGATTCAATCTATATTTCGAGTCAATCTATATAATGTTCTGTTCGCTTGCGGCTTTGATTCGGCCTTGAGCTGCGTTCAAGAGGAATTATGCCTACCGACATTGTTATGCCTCAGATGGGAGAATCCATCGTTGAAGGCACTATCACCAAATGGCTGAAAAAGCCTGGCGACAAGATCCAACGCGACGAACCGCTATTTGAAATTTCCACGGACAAGGTGGACGCAGAAATACCTGCGCCTGCCTCTGGGGTGCTCCAGGAAATCAAAGTCGCCGAGGGCGCAACCGTACAGGTGAACACGGTTGTAGGGACTATCGCGAGCGATGGCGAGGCGCCTGCTCCTGCGCCCAAGGCCGCGGCTCCTGAGAAAAAGGCGGCTCCAGTTACGCCACCCTCCAAGCTTGGCTTGGGCGGGGAAGTTTCGCCGCCTGCAGCTCCGGCCACTACTGCTCTCGCTCCACGTCCAACCCCGGCCGCGATTCCGGGAGATCTGGTGCCCCTCACCCAGATGCGCAAGATCATCGCGCAGCGCATGATCGAATCACGCCGGACTAGCGCTCACGTCCACGCTATGTTCGAAGTGGACCTGACCCGCATCGTTAATCTGCGCAATAAGCTCAAGTCCAGCTTCGAGCAGCGCAACGGCGCACGCCTGACCTTCATGCCATTCTTCGTACGCGCCGCCACCATCGCGCTCCAGCAGTTTCCCATCGTGAACGCTTCGCTCGAAGGCGAAGGCATCCGCTATCACCGCCACGTGAACGTCGGCATCGCGGTGGCGCTCGATTGGGGACTGATCGTTCCCGTCCTGAAGAACGCCGACGAACTGAACTTCCTGGGATTGCAGCGCGGCATCACCGACCTCGGCGAGCGCGCCCGCTCCAAGAAGCTGAAGCCCGAAGAAGTCGAAGGCTCGACTTTCACCGTCACCAACCCCGGCCAGTTCGGCGCCGTCTTCGGCCTGCCCATCATCAACCAACCCAACTCGGCCATCATGGGCGTCGGCGGAATCACCAAGACTCCACTGGTAGTCACCGACGCCGACGGAAACGACTCCATCGCCATCCGCTCCGTCGTCCACCTGACCCTAGGCTACGACCACCGCCTGATAGATGGCGCCGTCGCCGATCAGTTCATGGCGCTGGTGAAGAAGACGATGGAGGGGTGGGGCGAGGACGTGGGGTAGGCAATGTTTGAGCTTTACAGCGAGAATGCAAGGCGCACTATCTTCTAGGCGAGATACGAGGCGCATGAACTTGGTTCTCGGGAAATCCAACCTGAACATCTCCTGCTTGCCCTGTTCAGGGCCTGCAGTTTCTTGATGTCGCCGTCCCCTGTTTCAGCGAAGCGATGGAGGGCGGTGAAGATGCGCACGGCGGTCTCGCGATCCAGCCGCCGAATGTCAGAGCGGGCGTGCTCTGACCAGATAATCTTTCTCACTTGCGGTTTTTCCGGGTCTGCAGATCGTCAGTGGTAAGCCCGAAATCGGCGAGCACTTCTCCGTGTGAAGTCCCCTGTCCGCCGCGCTTCTCGAACCAGGCTTTCGATTCGGCAACGGTTTGGCGCTCGGCTCCGCTCTCCGGTTCATCATCCACCGGCGCGTTGGCAATAGCACGGGAGACGGGATCGAGCATGGTTTCCAGCAGGCTGACCACGACGGAGATCTGGCTGGGCGCCAAGCGCTCAATCAATTCGTGGGCTTGCTCTTTGGATTTCGCCATGGTTCCCCTACTGCCTATTCTCACATTTCGGGAGACAAATCGCACTATTTATCGGTCCGAGATTGGGTGGAGCAGGCCTTCCAGGCCTGCAATTAGGACCGTCTTATTTTCCGGCTTTAGCCGCTGCGGTACCTCAGGGGCTGAAAGCCCCGGTCATTTGCCCGCTAAAATGCAGCGCTGAAGGCGCTGCTCCACCAAAGGCACGGCTCGCACCCACACCGCATCAACCCTTATCCCAGACTTATAATCCCAACGATGAGCAGATCTCCCCCACAGAAACGCCTAGAGCCGTCTGCCGTTCGTCTGGATGGACAAGATCCCTACCTTCGCGTTCTGTGTGTGAACGTCTTCGTTCGCGACCAGGACCGAAGTTTGCGGTTCTATGTGGACCAGCTTGGATTCAATCTGGTCATTGACGAAAGCTATGAGTCCGGCGGACGTTGGCTGGCGGTCGCGCCTCCGGATGGGAACACTGTTCTCGCCTTAATCACTCCCAAACGCAAGTCCGAAGAATACAAGCTGATTGGCCGGTCGAAACATGCTGTGCTGGTCACCGAAGATGTCGCGGCAAAGTTCGATGAGTGGGGAAAGCGCGGGGTGCGTTTTCACCATCCGCCGCAGACCACGCTCTGGGGAGGAATTTTTACCCGCTTTGACGATTTAGACGGAAACTGCTTTTCGCTGGTGGGCCGGGATGATTTCGTGCGCGAGATCGAAGCCCAGCGCCGCGCGGCGGCGGAAAAACAGGAAGCCGAACGTCGCGCAGCCCAGGAACTTGAAATTGCAAAACAAGTGCAAGCAAGGCTGTTTCCACAAACCCTGCCGAAACTTCACACGCTGGAGTATGCCGGCATCTGCGTTCAGGCCCGTGAAGTTGGCGGCGACTATTACGACTTTCTAAATTTAGGCCGCGAGCGGCTGGGGTTCGTCA